>WNGR01007478.1_pt1 | contig 11575 bp, 8 predicted proteins | sample 5407581 | NCBI WGS metagenome assembly WNGR01 (sample SAMN13153383, study PRJNA577476) | soil metagenome | isolation source: 80 cm soil or saprolite under Garry oak tree replicate 2 | place: USA:California | collected 2016-06-15
TGCGCGACGGTACGACCGCGTGGACCGGGGTGAAGAACCCGCAGGCGCAAGCCAACCTGCGCGCCATGAAGCAGGGCGACCGGGCGGTCATCTACCACTCGGGCGAGCGGCGTGCGGTGGGGGTGGCCGAGGTGGTGCGGACCGCCTACGAGGTCCCCGCCTCGAACGGCGCGCCGCTCGTCGCGGTCGACGTCCGCGCGGTCGAGCCGCTGCCGGCGCCGGTGCCGCTCGAGGCGATCAAGCTCGAGCCCGCCTTCGTCGGCTCGTTGCTGCTCCGGCAGGGCCGCCTCTCGGTGGTGCCGCTCTCGCCCGCCGAGTGGCGGGACCTCTCGCAGCTCGCCACCGTCATCGCCAAGACCGGCGGCCTCCGGCGCAAGGAGCGGTTTTGAACGAGCGCGAGCGGGCGCCGGCCAGGCCTCGAAGCGCTAGACCTTGAAGCGCTTGACCTCGACGCGCAGCACGTCCGCCTGCTGCGCGAGATCGATGATCGACGCCTCGAGGTCCTTCACCGAGTAGGTCTGCGCCTCGGCCACCTGCTTGATCTGCTCGACCGCGCCCATCACGAGCTCCGAGCCCTTGGTCTGGTCCTTCTGGGCTCGGTTCAGGTGGTTCACCATGTCGCTGATGGACTCGATCGCCTTCGTGATCTGTTTCGAGCCCCGCGCCTGCTCCTGGCTCGAGCGCTCGACGTGCTTCGTGATGACCTTCATCTTCTCCGAGCTCTTCATGATCTGCTCGGAGCCGCGCGCCTGCTCGGCGGTGGCGGTGGCGATCTGCTGGACCGTCTCGGCGATCCGGTTGATGGCCATCGTGACCTGCTTCGAGCCGCGCGCCTGCTCGATGGTGGCGCGGGCGATGGCCTTCACCATCTGCGTCGACTTGATGCTGGAGGCCTGGATCTTCTTGAGCGCCGTCTCTGCCTCCTGGCCCAGGCGCACGCCGTCCTCCACGTTCTTCACGCCGCGGTCCATGGCGGCCACCGCGTTGGCGCTCTCGTCCTGCACCGAGCGGATGAGCTCGGCGATCTCCTTCGTCGAGGCGCCGGTGCGCTCGGCGAGGTCCTTGATCTCGTCCGCCACCACCGCGAAGCCCTTGCCGTGCTCGCCCGACTGGGCGGCGAGGATGGCGGCGTTGAGCGCGAGCAGGTTCGTCTGCTCGGCCACCTCGTCGATGACGTTCAGGATGTTGCCGATGGTGCCGATCTTCTTCCCCAGCGAGTCGATGACGTCGGCCGCCTCGCGCGAGCTGCCCTTGATGCGCTCGATGCCGGCCAGGGTGCGCGAGAGCGACTCGGTGCCGAGCTCGGAGTCCTTCATGGCCTGCTCGGACAGCTTGGCGGTCTCGTTGGCGTTCGTCTCGACCTGGCTGATGGAGACGTCCATCTCGTTCATGGACGAGCTCGTCTCCTCGGCCGTCGCCGAGAGGTCCTCCACGTTCTTCGCCACCTCCTTGATGGAGTAGGTCATCTGCTCGATGGCGGCGGTGGTCTCCTCCACGCTGGCGGCCAGCGCCTGGATGTTCTCGGCCACCTCGCCGTTGGTGGCGGCCATCTGCAGGATGGAGGAGGACGACTCGTCCGCGGACTGCGCCAGGACCTCCACGTTGTCGGCGATGCCCTTCAGCGAGGCGATCATCTCGCCCATCGAGGCGCCCGTCTCCGCCACCCGCGCCGAGACCGTGCCGGTGCCCTCCGCCACCTGCGCGCCCGTCTTGGCGATCCGCTCGATGACCGAGCCGACGCCCTCGGAGACGCCCTTCACGCGGGAGAGGGTCCCGGCCAGGTTCTCACCGATGCGGTTCAGGGAATCGGCGAGCTGACCCAGCTCGTCGTCGGAGAGCTTCTCGGCGCGGGCGTTGAGGTCGCAGTCCGAGACGCGCCCCGCCACCAGGCTCATCTCCGTGAGGGGCCGCACCATGAGCCGATGGGTGAGCCACCAGAGGAGCCCACAGAGCGTGAGGGCACCCCCGATGAGCAAAGAGTAGAGGGTGAGCTGGATGCGCGCGAGCTGGGTGCCGAGCTCCGTCGTGTCGTGCCCGCTCACCACGTAGCCGACGAGGGTTCCTCCCGGCGTGGCGCCGGTCGGCCGGGCTGCCGGCACCTCGGCCCGCACCGGCGCGAACGCGACGTACATCCCGTCCAGGGCGAGGAAGGTCCGCTCGGGGTGGCGGGCCTGATCCGCCAGCACGCTCTCGAGGCCATCAGCGAAGGCCGGCTTGACCATGCGCGCCGCGACGGACCGGTCGGCGCGCAGCACCACCAGAAACGCGTCCTGGGCGTCGTGCAGCGCGCCTTCGACGCCGGCCGCCACCTCCCTGTCTCGCCCCGCGGCGAGCGGCGCCGCGATCTGCACCGCCGCCATCCGCGCCTCGCCCTCCGTCCGCTGGCGGAGGCCGTCCTCGAGCTCCTGCCGGACGATGCGTTGCACGACGAAGCCGGTCACGAACACGAAGAGGACGAGCGCGGTGACGAGGGTCGCGTAGAGCGTCCGCTTCAGGCCGAGCTTGTCGATGAGCTGGAGCATGGTGGCGCGATCTCACGGGGGCGCCCATGTAGGGAAAACGCCCCTTTTCCAGGGACTTAGCGCCTCTGCATCATGCTACGCGACCCGTGGGGGGGGATCAAGGAAGCGGGCGCTCAGCCCTCACTGGCCGAACAGGTCCTGCACCTCGACGCGCGCCTTGTCGGGCGCGTCCGCGACAGGCTTCGTCTCCGTCTTGAAGGGCTCGAGGACGCCGCGCCCCTCGGCGCTGGCGAGCTTGCCGTTGGTCGGGTCGATGCGCACGAGCTCGATCCCCTCCGGGGCCGGGAACTCGGGCTGAGGCCTGTCGCGGAGCGCGCTCTGCATGTAGGAGAGCCAGATGGGCAGCGCGGCTCGGCCTCCGGTCTCGAAGCGTCCGAGCGGCATCTCGTTGTGGTCGTAACCGAGCCAGACCCCGGCGAAGAGGTCGCGGGTGAAGCCCATGAACCAGGTGTCGAAGGAGTCGTTGGTGGTGCCGGTCTTGCCCGCGGCGGGCTTCCCGAGCCGGGCCGCCTGAGCGCCGGTGCCTACCGTCGCCACCTCGTGCAGGAGCGAGACGGTGATGTAGGCCGAGCGCGGATCCATGACGCGCTCCGGCGGCGGCCCCGTCACCGCAGCCGCCGCGGCGGCGAGTCGCGTCGAGAGCGGCACCCACGCGTCGGCCGGCGCGCTGTGATCCTCGAGGAGCCGACCATCCCGATCGAGCGCCCGCTTCACGAAGGCGGAGGGTTTCTTCTCCCCGTAGCGATCGAGGAGCGCGTAGACGTTGGCGAGGCTCCACAGCGTGGTGCAGGACGAGCCGATGGCGCTCCCGAGCTCGCGCTTGACGGGCGTGGCGAGCCCGAGCGCGGCCGCCCAGCTCACCATGTTGTCGACGCCGAGCGACGAGGCCACCTTGATGGTCGGGATGTTCATCGAGTGGACGAGCGCGTCGCGCAAGGTGACCTCACCCTTGAACGAGGCGCCGAAGTTCTCGGGCTTCCACGACACGCCAGAGGTCTCGTCGCGGTAGACGATGGGCGCGTCGGTGAGGAGCGTCGCGGGCGTGTAGTTGAGCTTCTCGATGGCGGCCGAGTAGATGATCGGCTTGAAGGCCGAGCCGGGCTGGCGGCAGGCCTGGAAGGCCCGGTTGAACTCGGAGGCGTCGAAATCGTAGCCGCCCACCATCGCCGCCACGTAGCCGGTGAACGGCTCGATCGAGACGAGCGCCCCCTGCAGCTTCGGCTCCTGCTCGAGCGCGAAGAGCACCCGGGCCTCCGGGACGAGCCCCTGCCGCTCGGCCGGCTCGCGGCTCACCAGCTCGGCGCGCTCGACCCGCCGCACCAGGACGACGTCGCCGGCGTGGAGCGCCGTCGACGGCCGGGAGATGAGCGCGTCGGGGTAGCTCTGCTCGGGGTTGGGCCTGCGCGCCCAGCGCATGCCGGAGATGGGAAGGAGCCCCTCCGTCGCGCCGACGGCCACCCGCGCCAGCGCCGCGCGGTCGTCCACCTGGGTCACGATCCCGACCGCGTAGTCGCCTGGCTCGAGCACGCCGGGCGGCCAGACGCGGGCGAGCCGCGCCTGGAGCGCGTCGCGCTCCTTCCCTTCCACGTGCGTCACCGGCCCGCCGTAGCCCTGCCGGTGATCGACCTCCATCAGGCCGGCCAGCATGGCCGCCTGGGCCCCCCGCTGCTTCTCGAGGTCCATGGCGAGCTCGACGCGCAGGCCGTCGTGCAGGACGCGCTCGTTTCCGTAGCGGTCGACGAGCTGCCGCCGCACCTGCTCCACGTAGAAGGGCGCCGTCTCGCGGAAGACGTCGTCGACCGGGTAGACCTTCACCTCGGTCTCCTCCGCGCCGACCCGCTCGTCGGCGGTGATCATGCCCTCCTCGTACATGCGCCGCAGCACGTAACGGCGGCGCGCCTTGGCGGAGTCGGGGTGGCTGAAGGGCGAGTATTTCGAGGGCGCCTGCGGCAACCCGGCGAGGAGCGCCACCTCGGCCAGGGTGAGGTCCTCCACGTTCTTCCGGAAGTAGTTCTCCGCCGCCGCCTGCACCCCGTAGCTGTGATGGCCGAGGAAGACGCCGTTGAGGTACAGCCAGAGGATCTCCTGCTTCGAGAAGACCACCTCGAGCCGCCGGGCCAGGATGAGCTCGCGGACCTTGCGGCGCAGGTTGCGCTTCGTGCCCTGCTCGAAGCCTTCCGCGGAGACGAGGAGCGACTTGGCGGTCTGCTGGGTGATCGTCGAGCCGCCCTGCACCTTGTGCCGGAGCACGTAGGTGTTCACGGCGGCGCGCAAGGTCCCCGCCCAGTCGACGCCGCCATGCTCGAAGAAGTTCTTGTCCTCCGAGGCGAGGAGCGCTTGCACGAGCTTCGTCGGAATGCGCGCGAATGGCACGACCTTGCGCCGCTCGTCGAAGAGCTCGCCCGCTAGCTGGCCATCGCTCGAGACGAGCTCGGTCACGATGGGCGGCCGGTACTCGGCGAGCGTGGGGACGTCGGGGAGGCCGCCCGCGTAGTGCCGCCAGGCGAGCACCGCGGCGACGAGCGCCGCGACGCCCGCGAGCACGGTGAGGAGCGAGAGCCCTGCCAGGACGGCCGTCCAGCGCGAGCGGCGGGCTGGCGCGCCCCCCGGCGACGCGGGGGCGGGGGGCTGCTCTCTCGGCGTCGGGCCCTGGGGAATGCTCATGCGGCGGCGAATCTAAGCCCCGCTCCGGGCAGGGATCAACGATCAGCCCCGGGAGGCGGCGCCAGGTTCATCTTCGAGAGCACCGCGAGCAGCTCCTCGGGGATGGGCGCCTCCAGTCGCAGCGGGCGATCCGTCATGGGATGCGGCAGCTCGAGCTTGCGGGCGTGCAGGAACATGCGCCGGAGCCCCCAGCGCGTCTTCGCCAGGCGGTTGAAGGGGAAGTCGCCGTAGCGCCCGTCGCCCGCCACCGGGTGTCCCATCGCCTGGAGGTGGCGCCGGATCTGGTGCGTGCGGCCGGTCTCGATGCGGAGCGCGAGGAGCGACGCCTCGCGCATCGAAGAGACCACCCGGTAGTGCGTCACCGCCTCCTGGAACTTCACCCCGCGCTGCGTCTTCGAGCGCGCCGTCTGCTCGTGCTCCGTCAGCGGGAGGTCGACGGTGCCGTCGGTGCGCGGCATCTTCCCCTTGGCGAGCGCGAGGTAGCTCTTCCGCACCCCCTCGCCCTCCGTGAAGATGCCGGTCAGGGCCACCATGCACCGGCGCGTCTTGGCCACGAGCACCACGCCGGAGGTCTCGCGGTCGAGCCGGTGCGCCGGCGACGGCTTGAATTCGGTGGACGGGAGATCGGCTGGAACCCTGAGGTAAGTCCGCGCCTCCTCGACCAGTGTGGCGCCCGTGATGCCGGTGCCGGGGTGCGCCGCGAGCCCGGCCGGCTTGTTCACGGCGAGGAGGTGCTCGTCCTCGAAGAGCACGGAGAAGGTGACCTTGACCGCGCCGGGCGCGGGCTCGGCCTCGCCCCCGGCGCGCCCGAGCAGCCGCTCCTCGTCCGCGCGCACCACCACCGCATCGCCTTCGGCCAGGACCTGCTCGGCCTTTCCTCGGCCGCCGTTCACGCGCACCTTGCGCGTGCGCAAGAGCTTGAAGATGTGGCTGAGCGGGACGTCCTTCAGGGCGCGGCGCAGGAACTTGTCGAGCCGCTGCCCGGCGGCGTCGGCGCTGACCTTCATCTCGAGCACGGTGAGGTTCTACTACGAGGGCACGCCGCGCTGCTCACATCTCCGACGCGCTCGCCTCCGCGCTCGCGTCCTGCGCCGGCTTCTGCTGGCGCGCCACGGGGCCGTCGGTGAACGTGTACTGGGCGTCGGCCGCGAAGACGACGGCGGTGTAGGTGGGGTGCCAGCCCTCCGAGATGGCTCGCACCACGAGGTGCCCGGCGGCGTTGCGGCTGATGTTCCCGCCCAGGGGGATGACCCCCGTAGCGCGCGACTTCACCCGGGCGATGTCCTGCTTCGCGGGCGCCTTCCCGCTGACGTCCACCAGGACCTCTCGGTAGAGCTCGGCATACGCGCGCCGCATGGCCTCACGGCGCGCGACGAGCAGCGGGGCCGCGAGCGCCTTCTTGAAGCTCTCGAGCGGCAGCGCGCCGTCGAGGTAGTAGGTGTAGCTGCCGAGCAGCTTGCGCTCGCCGCCCACGGCCGACTCGACGCGCAGCGTGACCAGCGTCTCCAACCCCACCCCCTCGTCCGCGATGAGGTACGTCACGTACGGCTGGACCGTCACCGGCGCGGCGATCCCCCCCTTCGCGCGGGGCGGGGTCAGCGCCTCGATGGCGGCCCGCGCCTCCTCGCGCGCGTCGATCTGGTACAGCCCGGAGACCGCCCCGGCCTCGCCCATCTTGCGCGTGGTCCGGTCGATGTTCGCGATGTTCATGGCGACGCCGATGGGACCGAGCGCGACCCCCAACCCGACGCTGCCGCCGGACCACTGCTGGAAGAAGGCGGACTTGTCGGGCACCTCGTAGGCGCGCGACGCCACGTCGTCCTTCGCCGGGCGGCCCTCGGAGAGCGCTGGAGGTGCGGCCGCATCGCGGGGGAGCTGCGCGACCTTGACCGACTGGATGCCGGCGCAGGCGGAGAGGAGGAGGCAGGTCGCAGCGGCGACCGGGAGCTTCGTCATCGAGCGTCTCCTTGCACGGTCCTGGACGCCCCACTGCGAGCGCGGACCGGCGTCGTCGAGGTCGCACGGAGCGTCGCAGACGCCGCTCGTCGTAGCAAGAATATTCTCACGCTGCGTGACGTGAGGGCCTACACCGTCCGAGCGTGTACCGCGGCCGGCGACGTCGCCCTACGCCACCCTCACAGCAGCTCGAGCTGCTCCTGCTCCACGAGCGGCTCGGCGCGGATGCCCTCCCGCCGCAGGTGCCCGGCCAGCTCGCGCGCATACCCGTGCACCGTGAGGACGCGGCGCGCGCCGCTCGCCTTGGCGTAGCGCATCAGGGACGGGAAGTCGGCGTGGTCGGAGAGCGGAAAGGCGGCGTCGGCACCGCGGAAGCCGCCGCGCCCGTCGATAGCCCAGCCGGTCAGTACGGCCGTGCGCCGGTTCGGGATACGCAGGATGGGCGAGGTGCGGGCGAGGTGCGGCGGCGCGACCACCACCTCGCCCCTGGCCGGCCCCTCCGGCCCGAGCAGCGCCACGTTCGGCAAAGGCACCCCCTGCGCCTCGTAGACGCGGTTCACCGCGTGCACGACCGGGTGGGCGCGGCAGGGGTAGCCGGCCTCGCCCAGGTACTTCAGGATCTCCTGCGCCTTCCCGAGCGCGTAGCCGAGCAGGACCGGCGTCGCACCGTCCGAGAGCGCCTCGTCGACGAAGCGCCGGATGGCGAGGAGCACCTCTTCCTTCTCGGGGAAGACGTAGCGGGGGATGCCGAAGGTGGACTCGAGCACGAGCACATCGCACTCGACCACCTCGGCCGGCTCGGCGGTCAGGGTGGCCTGCAGGCAGAGGTCGCCCGAGTAGCCGAGCGCGACCCCGCCGCGGGTGACGCGCAGCTGCGCCGAGCCGAGGACGTGCCCGGCGGGGAAGAGCTCGAGGGTGAGGTCGCCGAGGCCGAACGGCTGCCGGTACCCGACCGGCAGCGCCTCGCTCTTCACCTTCGCGCCGAGCCGGTGCCGCATGAGCGCGACGGTGGGCTCGGTGGCGATCGTGCGCTCGTGGCGCGCGATGTGATCGCCATGGGCGTGCGAGACGAACGCGCAGGCCGACTTGCGATGGGCGTCGAGGAAGAGGCCGCTCTCGGCGACCTTCAGCTGGCCCTGCGAGAGCTCGATGGGTAGGCGCCTCATCCGGCGCCTTCTTACCCCACCTCTCCGACACGGGTCACCGGTCCACGGCGGGGCTGGTCGGCGGTCGCGCCAGGCGCGAGCGCGCCTCGACCACGCCGCCCACCTCCCCCATCACGACCCCGGCCACGATGAGCCCTCCACCCCACCAGTCGAGTGGGACGAGCGGCTCGCCGCCCACGAGGTGGGAGAAGAGCGCCGCCGCCACCGGCTCCAGCGAGAAGATGAGCGCAGCCCGCACCGCGGTGGTGTGGCGCTGCGCCCAGTTCTGGACGAAGTAGGCGCCGGCGGTCATCGCGAGGCCGGTGTAGAGGACGGTCGCCCAGAGGGCTGGGGTCGCCGCGAGCTGGACGGGTTCGAGCGGGAGGAGGAGCGGAACGAGCGCCACGGTCGTCCCCACCTGCACGAGCGTGAGGAGCGCCACCGGGTGGTGGCGGGTCCACTCGGACGCGTAGATGATCTGCAGCGCGAAGGCGATGGCGCATCCCGCGGTGAGCAGATCGCCCGTCCGGATCTCGGCCGAGAGGTCGGTGCCGAACGGACGGGTGAGGAGGAGGAGCCCGGCCACGGCGAGCGCCACGCCTGCCCAGGCCGACGCTCGGACGTGCCGCCCGAAGAGGAAGCGGGCCAGAAACGGCACGATGAGCACCGACAGCCCGGTGAGGAAGCCGGAGCGGGCCGGCGTCGTCCCGCGAAGCCCGAGCGTCTGCAGCCCGAACCCGGCGAACATGGTGAGGCCGAGGAGGACGCCGTGGCGGAAGAGGGCGCGGGTGGACCGCTCGCCGCGCCAGACCACCACCGCCGCCAGCGCCCCGGCGGCGACGGCGAAGCGCAGGAGGAGGAAGACGCCCGTCGAGGTGCCGGCGAGGGCGTTCTTCACCAGGAGGAAGGTCGTCCCCCAGGCGAGCGTCAGCAGGAGCAGCGCGAGGTCGGCCACGGGCGGCGTTCATAGCACGCTCACCGGAGGCGGCACCCCCGTCCGCGCCAGCGCGCGACCGCGTCGTAGGACGCGTCGGCGAGCCGGGTTGGGACGGCAGCGACGAGCGCCCCGGCGAGCGCCCACCCGTCACCGAGCGCGCGCAGCGCCCGCGCTACCGCGGCAGCGCGGGTGCTGACGCGCTCCCCGTCTCCCGTCCGCTCCACGACGACGACCGTGTCCGGCACGTCGAACGCGCCGCGCATGCCGGCGGCGCTCCGGTACGGGGCGCTCGCCTCATCCTGCAGCGGCGCGAAGGTGAGGGCGCCGCGGCGGTCGCGCTGCGCGAGCCAGCGCACCGCGCGGCCGCAGAGGCCACAGGGGCCGTCGTAGAGCACGAGGGTCACCCGCGAACCATACGGCGGGGGACGGGCCCCCGCCCTACGCACGAGATTGGGCGGGGGTTCATCCGCCATCATTCATCACAGCCTCCCCGCGGTCGCGCGACGCAGTCCGGCGGAGGGTCTCAGGCAGTGAAGTGAACGGCCGCGAACGGCGGGCGCCTGCTTCGTGGCCGAACGTTGCTGTCGGCCGGGCGTCGCGCGCGAGGCGGCGTCGCGCGACGGAGACGGTCGCCGCAAGATCGGCTTACAAGAAGCGCGCTCTCGACCCCTCTCTCCCCCAGCGCTCATGCTTCGTCACGTCGTGGCTCCGCGACCGGGGAAGCAGGGTCCTGCGCTGGACCGGGCAACGGTCTCGCGGTGAACTGGTCCATCCAGGCATCGCCGAACGCCTGCCTCGCCGCCTGCTGATTGTGAAACCGGCAAGTCACCCGGAGGTTGGGGATGGTCGACGCTCCCCCGCGCGCGACCGGCACGATGTGGTCGAGCTCGAGCCGCCGGGTCGAGCCGCACACTCCGCCGGATGCAACCGACCATTGGCACCGGCCGCCGTCGCGGGTCCAGACCGCCCGCTTCACCTCAGCCGGGATGTGCCGCGGCCGCTCGGACGGGCGTGGCGGCGCCATCCGGGGCTTCTTCACGAGGCCCTTCTTCCGGTCGTGCTTCGCGAGGAGGAGGTCGAGGGCGGCCTCGAGCACCGTCTCGGTGTCGGCGCCAGGGTGGCTGTGCGAGAGCGCGTCGCGCGCAGCCGAGAGCTTCGCGAGGAAGCGCTTCGAGACGGTGATGTGGTACCGGCGCAGCTCGGCCGTGAGCGGCTCGGCCTCGTCTGGCTGGCGCATCGGGGCCGCCGGACGCGGCAGCGGGGCCGGCGGGCTGGGGGCGTCACCGCGAGGTTCGTCTGGATGAACTGCACGGTCCGTCGCGCGGTAGGAGCCCGCCGCGATGCTCATCCGCGGCGACGTCACCGGTCGCGCGATGGTGACCACCTCCCGATGCGGAGCCGCCTCGGACGGTCGCAGCTCCGCCGCGACCGCCTTGGCCTCCCGCTTCGAGGCGTGGAAGAAGCGGGCGACCACCTCGCCCCGGTTTTCGGGGGTGATGACCTTCGCGAGCTCCACCACGCTCGTGATGCAAAGCTTGCCCTGCCGGAGAGGCTCGATGACCTCCGGGTAGCGCTGGACGAGTTCGGCGGCGGTTTTCCGGTAGAAGGCGGCGCCCTTCGAGAGTCCCAGCTCCCGGTGCAAGAAATAGAAGAGGCTGGTGTGGCCGAGCTCGAGCCACCGCCTCTCGCGGTCGAAGGCGGCCAGGGCGATGAGGAAATCGGCCAGCGCCGCGTGCTCGCAGTGGAGCAGCTCGGCGAGGTGGGTCGTGAGGTCGTGCGCGTCGTGCATGAGGAGATCTTCTCATGCGATTTCGGAGCCTCGCCGGATGCGCCTGGCGGGCGCACGGAGCGCGTTCGCGGAACGAGCGGTCGCGTCCGGCCCGGGTCGGCGCTCGCGTGCTCCGGTGCGCGCCTGGCGCGGCGAGGGAGGCCTTCTTGCGCAACCCGCTGCCGCGCAGGCGATTCCGCGGCTGAGCACGTCAAGGCGAATCTGCTCTCTACCCAAGAGGGCGTGAGCATCACGGCAGGACGTCACAGACAGTCACTCATCACGCCACTCAGGACGCCACGCGCCGCCCGCGCATCCGCCGCCGCTCGCGAAGGCGGTCGTAGGCGGCGTGTGCGAGCCGATCACGCGGAGACGCCGCGGACGCGCCGCGACGCCTCGTCGACGACCGGCCGCCGCCGCGCTCCGCCGCCCAGCACTGCGCCGCCCACGCGGCGGCCGCTTCCATGAGAAGGCGGCCCCGTGTCAACTAGGGGTTAGGTTCTTCTCGGGACGAAGTAGTCCAGCCATGACCACGCTTCCATCCGCACTCTGGTGAGCGCCTTCGCTCGGTGCACGCTGTGGT
>WNGR01007480.1_pt1 | contig 11574 bp, 8 predicted proteins | sample 5407581 | NCBI WGS metagenome assembly WNGR01 (sample SAMN13153383, study PRJNA577476) | soil metagenome | isolation source: 80 cm soil or saprolite under Garry oak tree replicate 2 | place: USA:California | collected 2016-06-15
CATTCCGTTGCGCAGTTTGAACACGCCCGTGCCCACGACCATTTCGCCGGGTTTTAATCCGGTCGTGATTGAAACCAAATCGCCGCGCGCTTCACCCACGCGCACGAATTGCTGACGGATCGTTTGCGATTCCTTCCCGGTCTTCGGATCCTTCTGTTTCTCGATCACAAAAACCGAATCGCCAAAAGGTGCATAGGAAATAGCCGAACCGGGAATGACAAGCGCGCGCTCCTTCTCCGGTAACACCACCTCGACTTTCGCGAACATTCCCGGTCGCAGCGCGTGATCTGGATTAGCCAGAGTTGCCTGCACCAAAACATTTCGCGTCGCTACATCGACCATCGAATTCACCGCCGTCAACTTTCCATTGAAAACACGACCCGGCATTGCATCTGTCGTTACGCGAATTTCAAGACCTTGAGATAATTTTGAAAAATACTGCTGCGGAAGCGCGAAGTCAGCAAAGACCGGATCGAGCGATTGCAGCGGAACCACTGGCTGCCCGGAGTTGATCATCTGACCAATGTTCACCTGCCGAATCCCAAGCTGCCCATCAAACGGCGCCACAATCGCCTTCTTTCTAATGTTGGACCGCATCTGGTCGACGACGGCAGTGAGTCTTCGCAACTTTGATTCGGCTGCGTCGAGATCAGAATTCGAAACTACCTTTTTTGCGGCAAGGTCGCGAGTTCGCTCTAAGTCCGTGCGCGCCAATTCTCGTTCTGCTTCCGCCGATCGCAAAAGTGCTTCCTCCTGCGAGGCGTCTAATTTGACGAGCAGATCGCCTTTCTTTGCCCGACTACCGTTTTGAAATCCGATTTCGCTGACCATGCCACCCAACTCGGTCGACACGACAGCGCCTTGAACAGCACTGACACTTCCCACCGCCGACAGCATCGGCGCCCAATCTTCTTCTTTCACAATTGCGCTCGTGACCGTTTCCGGCGGCGGCGTCATTGCTTTGCCCGCCGCCATCATCTTGGAAATCTGTAGTCCCTTGATTCCCACAATCAGGATGAAAAGCGCAACGAGACCCCCGATCGCAACACCCCAGGCTCCACCCTTCGAGGTCACTGTGAGGTGAGTAGAAACAGGTTTGGCTATGTCATGCATATGCTGGTTCATTTTCCTTTTTGAACAACAACCGCCACAATCTCCGTGTCACTTCCAGTTGGCGCGTGCGCCTCTCCGCTGCCGTCATCGTCTGTGGCTGCAAAACGTCGCGCATCAACATTCCGCGCGAGACAGCAAAAATTAGTTCCGCCAGTTCATGAGGTTTCAGGCCATGCGCAGCGCCCTCTGCCTCCGGCGAGCGCGCGATCAAGTCGGTCACGCCATCCATCGCCGTCTGTAAAACGTCGCGCACCAAATCAGCCACGTGCGGATTGCGAGATGCTTCCGCGTAAAGGTCGACCACGAACGCAGAGACAACTTGCGGCGCGTCTTCACAACAATGAGCGGTAAACAAAATCTCAAGCGACTCGAGCAGATTCGGAGCTCGTCGCGCGCGCTCCAGGACCTCTTGAATTTCCTTTTTATGCCGATCGGCCATTGCAGAAATGACCGCATCCTTGTTTTCGAAATAGCGATAAATGAGGCCGACGCTGATCCCAGCCTCAGTGCTGATGTCATGCATACTGGCCTGGTGAAACCCTCTTTTGGCGAAGCACACCAGCGCTGCGTCAAGAATCTGGGTGGGCCGATCGAGGCTATGGTCTATTTGGGGTTGAGCCATGAAGCCTGAACAATGAATGAACGTTCATTCATTGTCAAGTGAGGCTCCAATACCACGGTGGAAACGCTTTGTCTCGGCCGGGCATGAGGCCTTGACGTTAGTCCATCAATCGGCAGCGGATTTGGTTGCTAGGCGAACTGCCAGATCGAGACAATCGCGCTCAAACCGAAAAGTGCGTAGAGCACCGTTTCCATGATGCTCCGGCCCTTTTCTTCCGAGCGAACCAGCAGCGTGTATGTGGATTCATGTTTGTTATTCATGATAGTTTCCTTGTCGTCTGTCCGGTCTGCGCCCGCCTGCTTGTCGCGGTAATTTTGGACGCGCCTGAACCGATGTGTCTCTTTATGATGAAGACGCCGCCAAATGCGGATTTTGTCTAAGATTAATGAGCCAACAAATCACCGATCCAAGATCTGCCGCGCTACGCGACTTTGCGTCGCGCCGACGCTACCTCATTGGCGTTTCCGGCGGACGCGATTCCGTCGCGCTGCTTCACGATCTTGTCGATGCTGGTTACAAAAAGCTAATCATCTGTCATTTGAATCACGAGTTGCGCGGCCGCTCGAGCAAGGCCGACGCGCGCTTTGTCGAAAAACTCGCCGCGAAATACGAGCTCGATCTTGCAATCGGCTCAGCACATGTCCGAACACTCGCAAAGAGAAAGAAGCTCTCGATCGAGACGGCCGCGCGCGAGGCCCGCTACAAGTTCTTTGCGAAGGTCGCGAAACAAAAACGCTGCCGCACGATCTTTCTCGCGCATCATGCCGACGATCTTGTCGAAACGTTTTTGTTGAACCTTTTTCGTGGAGCTGGCCTCGCCGGGCTCGCCGCGATGCCCGAGGTTTCCATTCGGCGCGTCGACGCTGTCGATCTCGTGATTGTGCGGCCACTTCTCGGAATTTGGCGCGACGAAATTGACAAATATATGCGAGAGCATCGCCTGAAATTTCGCGAAGACGCTTCGAATAAGAATCTCGCTCCGCTGCGCAATCGGCTTCGTCGTCGCATCATTCCACACATCGAAAAGCAATTCGGTCGAAAAGTTCGGATGAGCATTTGGCGGGCGGCCACCATTGCCGCCGAAGAAGAAAAAATTTTCGAGACATTACTGCCGCAGACACTTTCCGGGACAACGGCATTATCCGTGCAATCACTCGCCGCGATGCCTTTGGCCGTCCTGCGCCGGACACTGCATGAGTGGCTTCGCGCGAGCGACGTTCCCAACGTGAGCTACGATTTAATTGAACGCGTCCGCGCGCTTCTCGATCCCGCCAACCGCGTTGCCAAAACCAATCTCCCCGGAAATCGGCACGTGCGTCGCCGCGGCGGGAAGATTTTTATTGAGTAAACTGTCGTCGTCGCCCTGTGGGTGACGCGCACGCCTCGCACAGCGAGGCGGCTACAGGAATCCGTGTTTCATCTGTGTTCATCTGTGGCTAAATTACGCACTTCATGAATCCGGCTATCCGCGCCCGTTTCGCCCCCTCACCCACCGGTTATCTCCACATCGGCGGAGCCCGTACCGCACTCTTCAACTGGCTCTTCGCCAGACATCATGGCGGCAAATTTGTTTTGCGCATCGAAGACACGGACAAAACGCGCAACACTGAGGAAGCCGCCGCCGCGATTTATGAAGGATTGCGCTGGCTCGAACTGGATTGGGACGAAGGCCCTCATGTCGGAGGAGATTTCGGACCATATTTGCAAAGCGAGCGTACGGAAATTTACGAGCGTTACCTAAAGAAACTTCAAGACGCCGGACACATCTTCGAAGATCAAGGCGCGCTAAGGTTTCGTTCCCCGCGTGAGCACGTCGTGGTGGACGATGTTGTCTGCGGCAAAATCGATTTCGATCTCACGAATCCTGGGACGCATCCCGATATGACAGTCCGGCGGCCGGACGGCTCGTGGATTTTCCATTTCGTCAATGTGATCGACGATATCGAGATGAAAATTTCCCATGTCATTCGCGGTGAAGACCATCTTTCCAATACGCCGAAGCACATCGAGCTTTATCGTGCACTTGGCGCCACGCCGCCTCACTTTGCCCACATTCCGCTCATCCTGAATCGCGACGGCTCGAAGATGAGCAAGCGCGATGAAGGCGCGCGCGTCGCCACTTACATTAAGCAAGGGTATGCGCCCGAAGCGGTGCGGAATTATCTTTGCCTGCTCGGCTGGTCGCCGAAGGACAATCGCGAAAAGATCGACATCGAAGAAGTGGTAAAACTTTTCGAGCTGGAGAAAATCAATCGGCGCAACGCTGCCTTCGACCTCGACAAATGTTTTTGGCTCAACGGCCAATACATCGCTCAAATGTCGCTTGATCGGTTCATCGAGCTTGCGCGGCCGTTCCTGGAGAAGGCTGTGATCAACATCTCCGATGAAAAATATTTCCGGGCTGTTATGTCGATCGTAAAGGAGAAGATCAAGCTTCTTGGAGATGTGCGCGAATCGATTCGTTCGATTGAAGATTCAGGCCGTTCCAGCACATCGGGATATAGCGGCTACTCGGGTCCGGTAACAAGTGGTTATTCGGGTTCGGGCATAAGCGGTTATTCGGGTTATTTTTTCACCGAGGACTACGAGTTCGATCCGGTGGCCGTCGAGAAGGTTTTTGGGAAATCGGAAGCTGCAGAACGATTGCTCGCGTTGCGCGGCAAATTCGCCAACATCGACAATTGGAATGTCGAGAAAATCGAAACCAGTCTTAAAGCACTTGCGCAAGAGCTCGGTTGCAAGACCGGCGATCTTGTTCACCCGGCGCGCATGGCGGTGAGCGGTCGCGCGGTCGGACCGAGTTTGTATCACATGCTCGAAGTCATGGGGAAAGAGCGGGTCCTCAACCGATTCGATCGCATGATTTCACAGCTTGGCGCGAGATGAAAAGCACTAGAAGCCGTCTCGTAAACGGATTGGAGCAGCGCGTGTTTTCTCTGAAAATAGCCCAGCGTTTTAACGCTGGGGGTTTTCTGAGAACAAAACGGCAAGTCCCGTCAGGGACGAAAGAAGCGTCGCGTCCGTGGCTTTAGGGCACGATGGCACATGCCCAAGAATCCGCTCGAAACGACATGACGAAAAAGCAAACCACCGAGCGTTATACGCTCGCCGATCTCGAGAAGTGGCGGGAAGTGACAGACGATGTCGATCCGCCAATTCGTCTCGGTGTCTTGGGCGATCCGGTTGCGCATTCGCTCTCGCCTCAGATGCAGAGCGCGGCGCTGCGCGCCTCCAAAATCGACATGCAATACGCGCGGTTTCATATTCGAGCGAATGAATTGAGACCGGCGCTGCGCTTTTTGCGCGAACTCGATTTTGTCGGAGTCAACTTAACCGTGCCGCACAAAATCGCAGCCTTCGCGCAGATCGATGAGGCGGATAAATTTGCGAGTCACGCAGGGGCCGTAAACACGATTCGCCTCCGAGATAGAAAACTGATCGCTTCGAATACCGATGGCGAAGGATTCTTGCGCGCAATTCGCAGCGAATTCTCGGTCGATGTGCGCGATCTGCGGGTTTTGATTCTAGGCGCCGGTGGCGGAACGGGTCATGCCATTGCGTGGCAATGCGCGCTCGAGAATTGTGAACGCCTTGTGCTTGTCAATCGCACTTTGGATAAAGCAAACGCCCTCGTAGAGCGGTTGCGGCCATCTTTTGCCGGACCGCGCGTGCTTGGCCCCGTCGCGCGCCTCGAAGCAGTGCCATGGGACGAAGCGGTGTTGCGTGCGCAACTTGCCGATATCGACCTGCTCGTGAATGCCACGCCACTTGGAATGAATCCGAGCGATCTTTCGCCTGTTCCAGCCCGGTTGCTCGCGCCGCATCACATGGTTTTCGATGCGGTATATGGCTCGTCGAAAACGTCTTTGCTTCGCGCAGCCGATGAAGCCGGCGCACGGGGCGCAAATGGATTGTTGATGTTACTGCATCAGGGGGCACTCGCCTTTTCCATTTGGTTCGACCGTGAAGCACCGCTAGAAGCAATGCGGGCTGCGCTCTTGTAGGGAGTCTGTGTCAGACGCCATGACCTTAGTTCGGCGTTTCACAGAAACGCCCTACAATTTATCTACAGGATGTTTGTAAATCCGTGGAGAACCGCGATATTAGTCAATGGTAAGTGCCGGTATAAACTTCGGGGTTGATCTCGCGGAAGAACTTCGAGAGCTCAAACGCAAGCGGAATGCCGTGATCCTGGCACATAACTACCAGGTGCCGGAGTTGCAGGACGCGGCGGACTTCGTCGGCGATTCGTTAGGTTTGAGTTATCAAGCAGCGAAAACAGACGCGGACGTGATTTTATTTTGCGGCGTCCATTTCATGGCGGAGACCGCGAAGATTATCAATCCGACGAAGCGTGTGATTTTGCCTGACCTCGATGCCGGTTGCTCGCTCTCGGAATCGTGTCCTCCGGAAAAGTTGGCGCAGTTTTTAGAAGAGCACACCGATAAAAATTATTATGTGATTGCCTACATCAATTGCAGTGCCGGCGTGAAAGCGCAGGCGGACGTGATTTGCACCAGCGGCAATGCCGACAAGATCGTGCGCGCTGCGCCCGCTGATCGAAATATTCTCTTCGTTCCCGACCAAAACCTAGGCGCCTGGGTGATGGAACGGACCGGGCGCAAAATGGATTTGTGGCAGGGTACTTGTTACGTCCACGTCGAGTTCACGGCGCGCAGCATTGGTAAAATTCGCGAAGAATATCCCGATGCACCAGTTGTTGCACATCCGGAATGCACTTACGCCGTGCGCATGCTCGCGGATGAAGTTTGTTCGACGGAAAAGATGGTGACCTTTTGCAAAGAGTCATCCGCGCGCGAGATCATTGTCGTGACCGAAGCTGGCTTGTTACATCGACTGCAAAAAGAAATTCCTGATAAGATATTCATTCCTGGCCCGACAGATAACTGCTTCTGCGGCGAATGCCGGTTCATGAAGATGAATACGCTCGAGAAAGCGTATGACGCGCTTTTGAACATGAAACCGGCGATCACTTTGCCCGAACCGGTGCGCAAACGCGCAGAAGCGCCAATTCTGCGCATGCTCGAGCTGAGCAGGTAGGGCGCGCCGTCCGGTCGCCGCGGCGACACGGATTCGCCGGGCCGGACTGGGCGCGGCGCAAAGGGGCACGAGCTACGCAACTGAAGCTTAGGGCGCAACAGTCCGCAAAGATCAAACGATTCGAGAATATTAATTACGAGTTTCGTCCCAAATCGTATTGAGACCTTTCAGATTCGCTGCAAGCGATTTTGAAGAGTGTGAAAGGAACGACGGCGGCGGCCGTAACCGAACATTTCCAGACGGTTCTTTGCTGAAGAGAATTAGAGCCTCAGAAGTATTCTCCGATGGGGCAGCACGGACCGCGAGCAAGTATGATCTATTCTCCACAGAGTTTTGGCTCGGCTATGCCTACGGACGCGAAGTCCGGTTTGCAATTCCAGGCACAATCGTCGCATGGTTCTTACTCCAACTTCCGCTTTATGGATGATCGAAAGAAGAGTGAGTTACACTTCAAGGAATTCTGTCGTCGACCCACTGTGCTTAACGCGATTTTGATAAGTGTGCTCGTCCTCTACTTCCTTCACTTTGCCCTTCCGTCATTGAGCGTGCGTTTCAATGACGATGAGATGACGAACATATGGTTCTACTGGTTTCCGGGAGCTTTGAAATCGCTTTGGGCAAACGTATGCTTTTGGACGCCGTTTTATCGTCCCGGGGGGGCGCTTTACTATCTGCCCCTTTATCATTTTTTTGCACTAAATCCTCAACCTTATCGAGTCGTCCAGATCAGCATTCTCGCCGCGTCGATTCCGATAATCTACTATTTAAGCCTGTCCCTCGCCTCCTCGCGTTCGGTCGCGTTTCTTGCTGTTCTTGCGTTATGTTATCACGCGCGACTGGCAAACCTCGTGTTTGTCGGTTCGTTCATTTATGACGTGCTATGCGGGTTCTTTTACTTCGCCGCATTAGCCTATTATATTCATATCCGCGAGGCAGAAGGTCACCTGCATCCTCGGCAATTGTGCGGATTTCTGGCGTTATATGTCTGCGCTCTGAACTGCAAGGAGATGGCGGTTACACTTCCGGTAATCGTTTTGATTTATGAGCTCCTGAAATGTCCGCGCTGGGCCGACTGGAAACACTTCGGGCGCTGGGCCAGATCTTCTGCAGTGACGCCCTTAGTAGCAGGCCTGCTCACGGCTCTTTATATCTACGGCAAGACACACGGCCCACGCTCGCTTGTAAGGTTCGACGCTTATCGGCCGAGATATTCCTGGAGCACATTCGTGACGACCAACACACAGTTCGTTAGCGAATTGTTCTACCGATTCCCTCACCACGTCATCTCGTACACGGCCCTGCTTGTCTTGTGGGCGCTTGTTTTTATTTATGCTTTCCTACGACGGGATCGCGTGCTTCAGCTGATGGCATTCTGGGTCGTCGTCGTGCCTCTGCCAATAGCGTTCATTGTGCCGATTCGTGGAGGCGCGTGCCTTTACCTTCTTTTGTTCGGATGGGCAATGATCTTCGCCAAGCTTGCATCCGATTTAATCACGCTGATATCCAAGTCTTCGATATTAATTGGCCAGAATGCTGGCGTGGGCGCCGCGATAGGCGCAATCATTGGTGGCACAGCCACGGGTCGTGTTCGCGGCGCGGCGATCGGGGCGGCTGCAGGTGCCGCGGCCGCTAAAATGCCTCCTTCAATTTTTAGAATTGCTGCGGCGTTCATAGTGGCATTTTCTCTCGCAAGTTTCACTCAGAGGGAAAATCAGCGCGTTAAGAGGCGCTGGCCCAACCTAGGGCAAAAAACATCTCATGTTATCCAAGCATTCCGTTCCTTAGATCTCCATCCAGCGCCCGGCAGCACGATCTTGCTGACGGGAAACCCTTTCGGAGAAGAGTGGTATCCACTGTTCATCGCTTCTCTGGTTTGGAATGATCATTCCCTGCGAATTTGGCTGGAGGATAAACACCAACTCACGCCACGGCAGTTGGCAAATGTCAACTACGTCATTTCGCTCAGCGAATTCCAAGCCGAGATTGTTCGTGCCCCCGAGTTATAGCGTTGCATCGACTAAGCGCTATGATGTCCCTCGTCAGGATGCCTGCGCAAGTTATCGAAATCAGTGGTGCGCTTCGCGTCCAAGTGGACAAAGTCATCGTCAGGGAGAAGGAGGATCATCCATACTGGAAGCTCGGTCGAGCGCATAGACACATTGCCAGATCACTACATCGACACGTCCCGGATGATTTCAGTCGTTACGAAGACGTTACACGCCCGAATGTTACATGCATCTTAAATATTTTATCGAACTCGAAAGCCAGTTGTCGAAGAAAGCGCAACGGATAGAGGCAATCGGCTGGTTTTGATTATTTATGAAACCGAAGGCGGCAATCTCGATGCTCGGAATCGCGTCGCCTTTGTTGATTGCGTCACAGCCGAGGACCTCGAAACGATGAATCTTTATCCGTGTCATCCGCAGCATGCCCGCCGTTGCGGGTAATCCGCGGCGATCCTCTTCTAGACTCAGCGTCCTCCCCGCCTTTGTGGTTGAACCGCTGCGCGTGCTTTTCTGTTATTGGCAGATTTGTCTTGCCAAGCCGGCGGAGTTTTTCGCACAGTTCTACCTAACAAAACCTGAATTGGCGGAGAAGGATTGTTCCCCGGGCAGCTTTCTCCCTCTTTCAGAGCGGCCGTCACAAAATTAATCCACCGGGAAAAAGAAGGAAAGCTTAGCATATATGAAAACAACAACGCCACCTGTTAGAAATTCGATGAGCCATTCGGCCCGCGACTGCCGTCCGGTCGCAACACTTCTCATTCTGCTTATGCTCGCGTGCTTTGCGCTTGCGCCCGCCCCAAATGCTTTCGGGGTTCTCCCAGCACCCGACGGGGGCTATCTCGGCAATAACACTGCTGAGGGGACTAACGCCCTTCTTAGCCTCACCACCGGGGCCAACAATACGGCCGTGGGTGCAAATGCGCTCCTGAAAACTACTAACGGCAGTTACAATGCAGGGTTTGGTTCTCGCGCGCTGGAAAACAACATCCACGGCAACTTTAACATGGCTGTCGGGACCCAGGCACTCTTCAACAATACCGGCAGCGCCAATCTGGCCGTTGGTTTTCGCACCCTCTTTTTCAACACCACCGGCCACAACCTCACCGGGATTGGCGTTGGAGCGCTCTATAAAAACACCACCGGCCATTGGTGCTGGTGCGCTCAATAGCAACACCACCGGCGCCTTCAACACGGCCATCGGTGACAGTGCGCTCTTGAGCAACACCACCGCCAGTGCAACACCGCTACCGGTTATCAAGCGCTCACTAGCAATAGTGTCGGCGGCATCGAGAACGTGGCCAACGGTTATCAAGCCCTCTTTCACAACACCAGCGGCCACTTCAACACGGCCGTTGGTTATCAAGCGCTTTTCAGTAACATCGGCAACATTGGCGGCGCCGCCAACACCGCCATTGGTGACAAAGCGCTATTTAACAACATTTCCGGCAGCGGCATTACGGCCATCGGTTTTGGCGCGCTTTTTCTCAACACCAACAGCGACAACACGGCCATCGGTTTTGACGCGCTTTTGAACAACACCACCGGCTTCAACAACATCGCCTTAGGAGCTCAAGCCGGCCAGAATATCACCATAGAAAATAACAATATCGATATTGGCAACTTTGGTGTTAGTGGTGACTCCGACACCATCCGGGTCGGCAGCACGCAGACAAGCACATTTATCGCAGGCATTTTTGGACAAGCCAGTGCCGGCGGCGCCACCGTTTTCGTAAATAGTTCGGGGAAGCTTGGCACGAGCGTTTCCTCGGCGCGTTTCAAGCAAAACATCCAGGATATGGGAGATAGCAGCCACGCGCTCTTGGCGCTGCGGCCGGTGACCTTCCACTATAAACCGGAGCTTGATCCCGATGGGATCGCGCAATTTGGCCTCGTGGCAGAAGAAGTGGAAAAGATCAACCCCGCTCTGGTGGTGCGCGACGCCGACGGAAAGCCTTATACTGTGCGTTACGAGGCGGTGAACGCGATGCTACTCAACGAATTCCTCAAAGAGCATCGGAAAGTCCAAGAATTGAAGGCAACTGTCGCGCAGCATGAGAAGGACTTTCAATCCAAACTCGTGGGGCAGCAGAAGCAAATTGAAGCCCTGACCTCTGGCTTGGAGAAGGTGACCGCCCAGCTTGAAGTAAAGAAACCCGCACCGCGAATCGCCTCGAACGACCAGTAAAGGAGTAGAGGTGTATTGGCGTGTGTCCTCACGCGCAATCTCGGAGTTTTGCGGCTGGGGACAGCCGCCGCGGTCAACGCCCGCGGCTACAACAATCAGCCGATACGCTTTCAGCAGCGTGGCGGTTTTTTTGTTTTGCTCGAAGAGCGATACGCGTGAAGTGTCGAACCGATCTCCTTCATAACATCGCTGCGAACGTTATTGAATCATGACCACCAAGGAAAAATCCATCGAAGAGCGAATCGATCGGCTGCACGCGGACGGAATTGTCGATCTTCACTTTGATATGCCAATGGATTTGTACGAAAAACGCGATCGCGCAAACGTGCTGTCCGCGGATTTTTTGCCGGAACTCGAAGCAGGCGGCGTCGGCGTGCTCGGCGCGGCGATTTATATCGAAGATCGCTATATGCCGGAAATGAGTTTGCGTATAGCGCTCGATCAGATTTCTCGGCTTTACGCGGAAGTCGAAGAATGCGGGCGGTTCACGATTTGCAAAAGTTATGAGGAGATTCTTGATGCGCACAAGGAGCGGAAGATTGCGCTGCTGATTACGATGGAGGGCGTCGAACCGCTCGGCACCGATC
>WNGR01023508.1_pt1 | contig 11573 bp, 11 predicted proteins | sample 5407581 | NCBI WGS metagenome assembly WNGR01 (sample SAMN13153383, study PRJNA577476) | soil metagenome | isolation source: 80 cm soil or saprolite under Garry oak tree replicate 2 | place: USA:California | collected 2016-06-15
AGCTCGAGCGCGTGACGGTAATTCGCCAGTGCGAATTTTCCGCCGGCAAGGGTCGCGGTTTTCGGTTCGACCTCTTTGGGATCGAGATGGCCGAGATCGACGAACAGCGTCTCTCCCTCCACTGCGCGAAGCTCGGCGCCCTGCTCCACCGTCGTCAGCTCCGGCGTGACGCCGGCGACGCGCGCGCCCTCGTCGAAGATGCGGCGGTCGCCGATCACGACGAGGCGGCCACGGGCACGGACCTCGTCGAGCGCCACGAGCTTTGCGGTCAGCTCCGGGCTGATGCCGGCGGGATCTCCCATTGCGAGAGCAATGAGCGGCTTTGCAGTCATATGATCACCTTTTCCTGGCTTGTCGTCTCGGCGGTTGACGTGGGCTTGCGCAGCAGACGCGCGAGCTGCAACACGAGCGGAAGCAGCAGCAGCGCGATGCCAACCACCACCAGGCTCGTCACCAGCTTGTTCGCAAAGAAGATTCCGAGCGATCCCTTGGACATCAGCATCGACTGCCGGAACGCATCCTCGGCCTTGTCACCGATGACGATCGCGAGCACCAGCGGTGCCAGGGGATAGAACAGCTTCTTGAAGAGATAGCCGACGATGCCGAAGCCGAGCATCATGACCACGTCGAGATAGGAATTCGACACCGAATAGGCGCCGACGACGCAGATGATCACGATCAAGGGCGCGATGATCACGAAGGGAATCCGCATCAATGCGGCAAACACCGGAACGGTCAGCAGCACCAGCGCGACCGCAACGATGTTGCCGACATACATCGAGGCGATCAGGCCCCAGACGAAATCCTTCTGGTCGACGAACAGCATCGGCCCAGGATTAAGGCCCCAGATCATCAGCCCGCCCATCATGACGGCGGCGGTGGCCGAACCGGGAATGCCGAGCGAGAGCATGGGCAGCAGCGCGCTGGTGCCGGCCGCATGATCGGCGGTCTCGGGCGAGATGATGCCTTCGACCTCGCCGGTGCCAAAATAACGGCCGCGCCGCGAAAAGCGTCTTGCGATGCCGTAGCTCATGAAGGACGCCGCCGTCGGCCCGCCGGGCGTGATCCCCATCCAGCAGCCGATCGCGGCGCTGCGCAGCAATGCAACGCTATGCCGCGGCAGGCGGCCGATCGCGCGAAACACCTCGCGCCACTCGATCTTCGAGGAGACGGCGCGGGCATGAAACTCCTCTTCGACCGCGACCAGGAGCTCCCCAATGCCGAACAGGCCCATCACCGCGACGACGAAGTTCACGCCCTTGACCAGTTCGTCGATGCCCATGGTGAGGCGCACGCTGCCGGAGACGGTGTCGATGCCGATGGCGGCGATCGCAAAGCCGATCGCGAGCGCCACGACGGTCTTGATCGGCGCCGCGCCGCCCATGCCGACGAAGCTCGCAAAGGCCAGGAAATAGACCGCGAAATATTCCGGCGGCCCGAAGGCGAGCGCGACCTGCGCCACCCATGACGCAAGGAAGGTGATCAGGATGACGCCGACCAGCGCGCCGAAGGCGGCCGAGCCGAAGGCTGTGGCGAGCGCGGTCGTCGGCCGCCCGTCGCGCGCCATTGGATAGCCGTCGAAGGTGGTCGCGACCGAGGACGGCTCGCCCGGAATGTTGAACAGGATCGAGGTGACGGAGCCCCCGAACAGCGCACCCCAATACATGCTGGAGAGCAGGATGATGGCTGAGACCGGCTGCATGCCGAAGGTCAACGGCAGCAGCAACGACACCCCGTTCGGCGCGCCCAGCCCCGGCAGCACGCCGACGAGGATGCCGAGCAGCACGCCGACCACCATCAGCGCCAGATGCGGCACCGTGACCGCGATGGTGAAGCCGTGCAGGAGTTCCCCGAGATTGTCCATCGGCCTCCCCGTCAGAAGCCAAGCGCGGCGGCGAGCGCGCCATGCGGCAAGCTCACCTGGAACATGCGCTCGAACACGACATAGAGCGCGAGCGCAGTCGCTGCCGCCATCGCGAGCGACCGAAGCAGCGATTGATGCCTGGGGATCGCGAGCACGGCGAAGACATAGAGGGCCGCGGCGAGATACATCCCGAGCAGCGGGATGGCGGCCACGAAAATCGCGGCCGGTACGAACAGGCTGGCGAGCCGGCGCAGCTCGATCGGCGTGATCGCGACGGGAACGCTGGCGAGCGACGTAGCCGGCAGGACACCGCGCACCAGATTGTAGAGGCTCCCAAGCACGATCACGAGACCGATCACGAACGGGAACGTGCCGGAATCCACGCCCGCGCTCGACCAGCCGATGCCATTGTCCAGGCTCGAGACCACCACTGCGACGCCAAAGCTGCCGGTGAGGATAGCGGTCGCGAGTTCGAGGGCGCGGCGCGATATCATCAGGAACCCCAGCCGGGCGCGAGATAACCGGATGTCATGGTGCGGTGCTCCGCCATCCTACTTGACCAGCCAGCCCTGCTCGCTCGCAACCTGCCTGAGATGCTCGATATCCTCCTTGATGAACTTGTCGAACTCGGCGCCGGTCAGGAACGTGTCGATCTGCGAGGATTTTTCGATATAGTCCTTCCATTCCGGCGTGGCCTGCACCTTCTTCATGAGGTCGACATAGAACGCGGCCTGCTCCGGCGTGACCTTGCCGGGCAGCCACACGGTGCGCGGCTGCTCGTATTGCGCGATATCGAGGCCCTGCTCGACGCAGGTCGGCACGTCGCTCCAGCCTTCGGTCGCGGTGATCTTGGCGCCCGGCGGCAGCCGCTTCGGGCTGAAGGCGCAGAGCGGCCGTTGCGTGCCGCCGCGCCATTGCCCGAGGCTTTCGCTGGGATTGTTGACGTGGGAATCGATGTGTCCGCCGGCAAGCTGCACGGCGGCCTCGGCGCCGCTCTTGAAGGGGATATAGGTCAGCTTCACATGACCGGCCTTCTCGATCATGCGGGTCAGGACCTCGTCAGTGTCCTTTGACTGCGCGCCGCCCATCTTGAAATCGCCTGTGGCAGCGGCCTTTAGATAATCGCCCGCGGTCTTGTATGGCGCGTCCTGCTTGACCCAGAGCAGGAATTCATCCTGCGCCATGGCCGCGATCGGCGTGAGGTCGGTGTAGTTGAAGGCGACCTTGGAGACGAGCGGCTGCTGCCAGGCGTTCGACGTGCCGAAGATCACCTTGTAGGGATCGCCGGCGGAGGCCTTGCCGTAGACATAGCCTTCCGCGCCGCTACCGCCGGCCTTGTTGACGACGACGATCGGCTGATCCGTCAGCTTGTACTTGGTGATGATGTTCTGCACCGCGCGAGCGATATTGTCGGTGCCGCCGCCAGGACCTGCGGTCGCCACGAACTCGATCGGCTTCTGCGGCTGCCAGGCCGCGAGCGCAGGCGTGGCGCCGGCGACCATGAGTGTGGCGCTGGCGATCACGAACGTGGCGCCGGCGACCACGAGTGCGGCTGCGGACAGCAAAAATGTTGACGTGCGACCCATGTTTCCCTCCGGCTGATTTTTGATTGTTTTATTGGTCTTGTGTCTGTAGCGGCGTCCGCTCAGGCGACGCGTTCCTCGCGCCTCCCTGAGGCCGAAACGATTGCGCCCTGCTTCTCGAAGGCCTCGATTTCCTGTTCGTTGAACCCGTGCTCGGCCAGCACCTCGCGCGTATGCTCGCCGTAGACGGGCGCGCCTGAGAGAACTTTACCGGGTGTCTCGGAAAACTTGACGGGCAGTCCGATCGTCTTCACCGGGCCGAGCGTGGAATGCTCGACCTCGACGACCATCTCGCGCGCCAGCGTCTGCGGATCGCTGAGCGCCTCCAGCATGTCGTGCACGGGTCCGCACGGCACGCCTTTCTCATCGAGCGCGGCAAGCCAATGCGCCCGCGATTGGGTGCGGAAGCGGTCGCTCAGGACGGCTTCGAGCTCCTTCAGATGCGCCATGCGATCGGCGCCGGTGACGAAGCGCGGATCCGCCGCAAGTTCGCTCGCGCCGAGCGCTTCCAGCATCAGCAGCCAATGCTTCTTGTTGGCGCCGCCGACGACGAGCCAGCCGTCGGAGGCCTCAAAGGCCTGATACGGCGCGTTGAGCGGATGCGCCGAGCCCATCGCGCGCGGCGCGGTGCCGGCGGCCAGCGCAATCGTCGACTGCCAGTAGGTCTGCACCAGGGCTGCTTCATAGAGCGATGTTTCGACCCACTGCCCTTCACCGGTCTTGAGCCGATGGGTGTAGGCGGCCAGAATTCCCATGCTCGCGAGCAGGCCGGCGGTGATGTCGGACAGCGGCGGCCCGCACTTCACGGGCGGCCCGTCGGGACGCTCTCCGGTAAAACTCATGATGCCGCTCATGGCCTGCGCGACGAGATCAAAACCGCGGCGGTCCTTGTAGGGACCGGTGCGGCCGAAGCCGGACAGCGAGCAGTAGATCAGCGTGGGGAATTTTTCGTGCAGCGCCTCGTAGCCGAAGCCGAGGCGCTCCATCGCGCCGGGCGCGAAATTCTCCACCAGCACGTCGGCGTCCGCGATCAGCCGGCGCAGCACCTCTTTGCCGCCGTCGGTCTTCAGATCCAGCACGATGCCGCGCTTGTTGCGGTTCATCATCAGGAAGGACGCCGTTCGGCCATTTCTCGATCTTGATGACGTCGGCGCCCATGTCGGCGAGCATCAGCGTGCAGGTCGGCCCCGCCATGACATGGGTGAGATCGATGACCTTGAGGCCGGCGAGCGGTCCCATACGGCGGGAGGATTTCTGCGATCGATCGCTTTGCATCGGTCTGTCCTATTGACCGCGCCATTGCGGCGCGCGCTTGTTGAGGAAAGCATCGAGCCCTTCGCGAAAATCCTGGCTCGTGTAGCACATCAGGATGAGGTCTTCGCCCTCGTCCCGCGTCAGCCGCTTTTGCAGGCGGGCCACCGCCTGCTTGGTCGCATTCAGCGTCAGCGGTGCTTGGCTGGCCAAGAGGCGGGCGACGTCGTCGGCACGGCGGTCGAGCGCCGCGCCGTCCTCGACGACCTCGCCGAGCAACCCGACGTGTGCCGCCTCCATGGCCTCGACGAGACGCGCGGTGAAGATCAGGTCCTTGACGCGCGCGGCACCGATCAGCGCGGTGAGACGGCCGACATTGGACATCGACAGGCAATTGCCGAGCGTCCGGGCGATGGGAAATCCGATTTTGGCGCTTTTCGTGCCGATGCGCAGGTCGCAGGCGGCGGCGATGCCCGCCCCTCCGCCCGTGCAGAAGCCGTTGACGGCCGCGATCGTCGGCACCCGGCACTGCTCGAGCGTGGTCAGCACCCGATCGATCCGGTTCTCGTAGTCGATCGCGTCCTGCGGCGTCTTGAATTCGCGGAACTGGTTGATGTCGGTGCCCGAGGCGAAGGCCTTGTCGCCCGCGCCGCGCAGCACGAGCACCTTGATCGCGTGATCGCCATTGGCCTCTTCGCAGATCGCGGCGAGCCGCTCGTACATGGCGAAGGTGAAGGCATTGCGCGCCTGCGGGCGGTTGAAAGTGATCCGCCCGATGCCGTCCTCAACCTCGAAAACGAGGTCTTTAGCCTCTGCGGCTTCCAGGTCCATGTCCCCACCCCCTTCTTACAGTTTTGAATGCAAAATATGATATTTTCAAGCTGGAACTTGCATTGTAGTACGATTAAATTCACTTTTGAATGCAAATTGGAGCCTGATCCCATGCTTCATGAAGAGGTCGTCGGCCGCATCCGCGCCATTCTGCTGGACGGCGAAATCCCACCAGGCGCGCGAATTCCCGAGCGCGAGCTGTGCGACCGGCTCGAGATCTCGCGCACCCCGCTGCGCGAAGCGCTCAAGGTGCTCGCCGCCGAGGGCCTCGTGCAGCTCCTGCCGCATCGCGGCTCACGCGCGGCGAAGCTGACCGACAAGGACATGCGCGACCTCTTCGAGGTCTGTCAGGGCCTCGAAGCGCTCGCCGGCGAGCTTGCCTGCGAGCGCATCACCGACGCCGAGATCGCGGAGATCGCCGCCGCGCATGCCGCGATGGTGCAGCATTATCGCGACGGCGACCTGATCCAATATTATCGCGGCAACCGTGCCATTCACGAGGCCATCGTCAACGCAGCCGGAAATCCCGCACTGACCGGGCTCTACACGTCCGTGACCGCGCGCATCCGGCGCGCGCGATATGTGACGCCGATGACGCCGCAGCGCTGGGCATTCGCCGTCAGCGAGCACGAAGCGATCCTGAACGCGCTCCAGCGCCGCGACGGCGTCGGCCTCTCCCACATCCTGCGCGCCCATCTGCGGCACAAGCGTGAAGAGGTCTTGCAGGCGGGATTTGCCGAAACGGAAGCGAGCGAGCTCACGCTGCGGATTGCGTGAGGCGCCATCTGGCCCTTTGACTCAGAGGATGGTCACTTTGTTCATGTCCGTCCGCCAAGGAAGCGCGCGATCGGCCGCAGCGCGTCGATATCCGGAATACGCGCGCGGGCCCGGATGTCCGAGCACCATGGATACGGCAAAGCCGCCAGCCACTGCGTGATCGGCTCCGACTCCGCGGCCGGAAGCACGCACATCACCTCGATGTCGATCACAAGCTTCGTCACGCGCCCATCATCGTCGGACACAAAATGCCAGTCATAGTGTCCGCAGCCGACGCGAACGGCGCCGCCCTGCCTCGCCGACATCCCGACCAGCCAGTCGCAACGGAAATGCGATAGACCATCTGAATTGGGACGCGAGAGGCAAAACGTGCGCACGTTCTCGTACTGGTCGCCGAAGCCGGTGACCAGCACCTGGGTGATCTGCTCCAGCCCCTTTGCCGAGCTTGGAAACGAGATGGCGTCAGTCTTGACGACCATTTCGAGTTCGCAGTCCTCCACGAAGGCTTGCTTCATCAATTGAGGACGGTTGCCATCCTTTGCCAGGATATAGGTGCTGATCGCATCGGTGGCGGTGATGGACGTGGATTGGCTCATTCGGTTGCCCCAACACGTTCAGGCCGCGTCTAGCACCCCAGCCGATCGGCGACGCCGCCAAAATCCCTGGCGACGATGTCCCAGTTGCCGGTGGCTTCGAAATCGATCTTTTGCAGCGGACCGTATTCGGTCGGGCGCGCGACGAAGGCGGTCTTCAAGCCGTGGCTCTGCGCCGCCTTGAGATCGTAATTGTGGGCGGCGACCATCATGACCTCTTCGGGCTTGAGGCCGAGCAGCCGAGCGGCGCCGAGATAGGTTTCGGGATCGGGCTTGTAGTGCTCGAACAGCTCGGCCGACATGACGAGGTCCCACGGCAGACCCGCAAACTTCGCCATGTTGGTGAGCAGCGCGACATTGCCGTTCGACAGCGGCGCGATCACGAATTTCGTCTTCAGCCGCGTCAGGCCGGCGACGCTGTCGGGCCAGGGATGCAGGCGATGCCAGCCTTTGGTGATGTAGTCGAGGTCAGCCTCGGTCAGACCCTTGATCGCGAACTTCTCGACCAGCTTGTCCAGCGAGCGGCGGTGCAGGACGTCGAGGATGACATAGCCGCGCTCGGGGTGCTTGCGCACGTCATCCATGGCGGCCGTGTACATGCCGCGCCAGCCGTCGACCAAAGCGGTCCAGTCGGCGCTGATGCCGCGGCCCTTGCCCCACCACATGAGGTCGGCAATCAGGCTGGTGCGCCAGTCCACGACGGTGCCGAACACGTCGAACACGAGGGCTTTGACGGCGGAGAGATCGGACATGTGCGCGTCCCCTGATTGTTCTTGTTTGTCATTCCGGGGCGCGCTAAGCGCGAACCCGGAATCCAGAAGTTGTGGCGCCCCGGAATGACGGCAAACGTCAGCCCAGGTAAAACTTCTCCAACTGCCGGTGCTCGGCCTTGATGTAGCGCACGGTGCCGGTGACGGAGCGCATCACCACCGTCTCGGTCTCGATCACGCCGTCCTTGCGGAATTTCACGCCTGACAGCAGCGAGCCCGTGGTGACGCCGGTGGCGGCAAACAGGCAGTCGCCCCGCGCCAGGTCCTCGATGCCGTAGATCATCTTGGGATCGTTGACGCCCATCTTGGCGGCGCGCTCGCGCTTGTCGTCGGCGTCGAGAATGAGACGGCACTGCATCTGGCCGCCGATGCAGCGTAGCGCCACCGCGGCGAGCACGCCTTCCGGCGCGCCTCCGGTGCCGAGATACATGTCGACGCCGGTGTTATCAGGATCGGCGCAATGGATCACGCCGGCGACGTCGCCGTCGGTGATCAGGCGCACGGCGGCACCCGTGGAGCGCACGCTCTCGATGATGCTGGCGTGACGCGGACGGTCGAGCACCAGCACGGTGATCCCCTCCGCCGTGACGCCCTTGGCCTTGGCGAGGCGGCGGACGTTTTCCGCCGGCGTGGCATCGAGCTCGACGACGCCCTTGGCGTAACCGGGACCGATCGCGAGCTTCTGCATGTAGACGTCGGGGGCGTGCAGCAGCGTGCCGCCGTCGGCCATCGCCATGGTGGCGATCGAGCCCGGCATGTTCTTGGCGCACAGCGTGGTGCCTTCGAGCGGGTCCACCGCGATGTCGACCTGCGGGCCGGCGTTCATGCCGACCTTCTCGCCGATGAAGAGCATCGGCGCCTCGTCGCGCTCGCCCTCGCCGATCACGATGGTGCCCTCGATCGGCAGCTTGTTGAGCTCGCGCCGCATCGCGTCCACCGCGGCCTGGTCGGCCGCCTTCTCATTGCCGTGCCCGCGCAGCCGCGCAGAAGACACCGCCGCCCGCTCCGTCACGCGCACGATCTCCAGCGTGAGAATGCGCTCGAGCAACGCGTGCGGCGGGACTGAAATATGGGTCGACATCGGCTCACTCCTTCAAGACAGTTTTTGGACGAAAATCTCCGTCCACATCAACTCGCAACGCCCACGGTTCGTTCGAACGAACCGTCCTCATTGTTTGAGCATGACCTTTCCGGAAAACCGCTTCACACTTTGCGCGAACGCGGTCCTTCGGATCCGGGATCATGCTCTAGTTCTTCTCGATCCGGATGACCTGCGGCCGTCCGCTGATCACCTTGTCGCGCTGCACGGCTGCGAGCGCGCGGCGCACCGCGTCTTCATGCGTCGCATAGGTGATCAGGATGACGGGCACGGGTACCGCCTTGCCATTTGCCGGCGCAGCGCCGCCATTGGGATGACGCTGCACGATCGACTCGATCGAAATCTTCTGTTCTGCAAGCCGGGTCGCGATCGCGGCCGCCGTGCCCGGGAAATCGCGCGCCAGAAGGCGGATGTAGTAGCCGCCCTCGTGGCGCTCCATCGGCGCCTTCTTGGTGTCGCGCAGATGCGAGATCGGCCGGCCGAACGGGTTGGCTCGGATGCCGCGCGCGACGTCGGCGATATCGGCGACGACGGCGGATGCGGTCGCAGCTCCGCCTGCACCGGGGCCGACCAGCGTGATCGGCGGAATGCCCTCGCCATCGATCGTGACCGCATTGGTGACACCCATCACCTGCGCGATCGAGGACGATTTTGGAACCATGGTCGGATGCACGCGCTGCTCGATGCCCTTGGCGGTGCGAACGGCGACACCGAGCAGCTTGACGCGGTAGCCAAGATCGGCGGCCGCGCGCAGATCTTCCGGCGCAATGGAGGAGATGCCTTCGACATACACCGCGCTTTGAGCAACTTTCGTGCCGAAAGCGAGGCTGGCGAGAATGGCGAGTTTTTGCGCGGTATCGTGGCCGTCGACGTCGAAGGACGGATTGGCCTCGGCATAGCCGTGCCGTTGCGCGTCCTTCAGGCATTCTGCGAAGGACAGGCCCTCCTGCTCCATCCGCGTCAGGATGTAATTGCAGGTGCCGTTGAGGATACCGTAGACGCGGTTGATGCCGGTTCCCGCAAGACCTTCGCGTAACGTCTTGATGACAGGGATCGCAGCGCCGACCGCTGCCTCGAAATTCAGCGCACCGCCATGCTTTTCGGCGGCCCTTGCCAGCTTGAGGCCGTGCTTCGCCAGAAGTGCCTTGTTGGCCGTGACGACGGACTTGCCGGCGTTCAGCGCGGCTTCGACGGCCGAAAGCGCGGGATCGCCGGCGCCGCCCATCAGCTCGACGAAGCAGTCGATGCCGGGATGAGTTGCGAGCGCCATCGGATCCTTGGCCCATTCGACGCCGCGCAGGTCGACGACGCGCTTCTTCGCCTTCGAGCGCGCGGTGACGGCGACGACTTGAATACCGCGCCCGTTGCGGCCCGCGAGCACGCGGGCCTGGGTTTCAATCAAACGGACAACTTCGGCGCCCACGGTGCCGAGCCCCGCTATGCCCACTTTCAGGGGTGCGACCATGATGTTTCAGAAAACCTGTCGAAGAGAATTAACGCCGGTTGGCGAGCGGAACGACGTTGTGCAACGTTTCGATGCCGCTTTCAAGGAAGCGGCGCACGCCGCGCGCGGCCTGCCTGATCCGTTGCTCGTTTTCCACCATGGCGATGCGGACATATCCTTCACCATGCTCGCCGAAGCCGACGCCGGGCGAGACCACGACGCCGGATTTCTCCACCATCAAGGTTGCGAACTGCATGCTGCCGACGCTGCGGAACGCTTCCGGCAGCGGCGCCCAGGCGAACATCGAGGCATCCGGCGGCGGGATTTCCCAGCCGGCCCGGCCAAACGACTCCACCAGCGCCTCGCGGCGCTTGCGGTAGGTGTCGCGCATCTCCTTGATGCAATCGTCGGGGCCGTTCAGCGCGGCGGTCGCGGCGACCTGCACCGGCGTGAAGGCGCCGTAGTCGAGATAGGATTTGACGCGGGCGAGCGCTGCGATCACGCGCTCATTGCCGACCGCAAAACCCATGCGCCAGCCGGCCATCGAATAGGTCTTCGACATCGAGGTGAATTCGACGGTGACGTCGATCGCGCCGGGCACCTGGAGCACCGAGGGCGGCGGGTTGCTCTCGTCGAAATAGACCTCGGCGTAAGCGAGATCGGACAGGATCAGGATCTCGTGCTTCTTCGCGAACGCGACGAGGTCCTTGTAGAAGTCGAGGCTCGCGACATAGGCAGTCGGGTTCGAGGGATAGCAGACCACCAGCGCCAGCGGTTTCGGGATCGAATGCACGATCGCGCGCTCCACCGCCTCGAAAAACTGCGGCGTCGGCTCCGACGGCACCGAACGGATCACCCCGCCCGCCATCAAAAAGCCGAAGGCATGAATCGGGTAGCTCGGGTTCGGACAGAGGACGACGTCGCCGGGCGCGGTGATCGCCTGGGCCACGTTGGCAAAGCCCTCCTTCGAACCGAGGGTCGCCACCACCTGAGTATCCGGATTGAGCTTTACGCCGAAGCGGCGCTCGTAATAAGCGGCCTGGGCCCGGCGCAGCCCGGGGATGCCGCGGGAGGCCGAGTAGCGGTCGGTGCGCGGCTTGCCCAGCGTCTCCTTGAGCTTCTCCAGCACATGCGCCGGCGCCGGCAGGTCCGGATTGCCCATGCCGAGGTCGATGATGTCGGCGCCGGCATTCCGCGCGGCCGCCTTGGCCCGGTTGACCTCCTCGAACACGTAAGGCGGAAGGCGGCGGATGCGGTAAAAATCGTCCATGGGTCCAGACATCGGTTCTTGCGGCTCCGGGCAACCGGTCAGAGCAGAATCGAAAGGCCGCGACGGACCTTCGGAGAAGCCTCGACCCTTT
>WNGR01027096.1_pt1 | contig 11573 bp, 15 predicted proteins | sample 5407581 | NCBI WGS metagenome assembly WNGR01 (sample SAMN13153383, study PRJNA577476) | soil metagenome | isolation source: 80 cm soil or saprolite under Garry oak tree replicate 2 | place: USA:California | collected 2016-06-15
GATTGGTACTAGTCACAAAAGTCGATCTCAATGCCAAACTATGGGATATTACGACACGATGGGATCTCCGGTGGATGCATGACAGAGCGGCACCTCTGACGGGTTCCTTGAAGGTTGGCTTGAGGACGTCTGGCTCGATGGGAAGTGGATCTCTTCGCGTGGCCACGGCCCGGTTTCTGAAACCCGAGGAGGGGGCGGGTCGTTTAGCTCATAAGAATGATCGGCACGGACCGAAGGAGGTCAAGTCGCCGTCGAAGCTCGGAGTGATATGTAAGTCAAAAAAAAAGACAATAAACTAGCTGGATCTGGAATGTCCTGTCTCCGGCTAGATTGGACAGGGCTGGAGAAGAACGTCGTGACGGTCCCGACCAAGAACTGCTTGCGTGGGCACGAATGAAAGAGGAAAGAGATTGTACTGATGGAATTGATAGCCTGAGCGCCATTGCCTGTGCCAACGGCAAAATGGGTACCAGTGCCAGATGTGCCAGCTCGGAGAAAACAAAACTAGTGGTGATGAGTGTGAGTAGCACGTGTCTCGTGGCGTCACGCGTGGTGGCCTCACGCAGCTCAGTCCAGGCGGTCAGGCTGCTCAGCCTTCAGGCCAGTTTCCTCGACCAGGCTGCTTGCCACCTTTCCTCGCACTGGTCCAGGGATCCGTTCCGATGGCCACCAGACCGTCCAGACCGTTGCCCACTCCTCCCGTAAACTTCCTTAGCGGCACAGATTACAATGATATTTACTCGCTCTCCAATCCTTATCATAGCCCTCATCCCCATCCTCCTTTTGGCCTTCCTGGTCCGACCCCCCGTATCGACGACGGGCCACCGCCTGCTACATTACGTGGAGGGACTCTCTTACACAAAGGCTTTTACGATCTACTAGCGCTAATTCCAACACCTTCGCCATCTCGATTTTTCTGGGGGGCAAGCGCAGATCCTGCTCCGGAAGCGGTAGCTGGTCCGCGATACGAGGATTTACCTGGGCCCAATAATTCCCTCCGCGCCAGCCATTTAGTGCATGCATCTGACGCCGATCAAGCAGAAGCCCTTTTGACTCGATGGGGTCCCGATGGCCTTGGCAAACTAGGCAGTGAGTTTCCTCCTACCGGAAACTATTTTGCCTCATTCACCACTTCGCTCCATTCAGACCCACGTTGGGCTATTCCCATAAAGGCTCGCATTCGAGAGGCAAACCGGGCTCGCGCGATCAAGCCGGAGCAGCACCGAATCGCCAATGGAGAGGATGCTCCTTTACGTGTGATCAACGGCATTAGCACCCAAGGCTCTTCTACCATTTCTGGGAGGGAGTATGTACGCCTCTCTACCACTGAAGGTACTCCTGGCCGTCCTGGAAATTCTACCATTAGATGGGGAGGTGGTCTCGTGGCTCATCGCGAAAACAAGAGCCTGAAGATGAGCCCACTCCGCTGCTCTCCGAGAACAGCCCTCCGTTACCCGAGCAGCCTGAAAGAGTTAATCACACCATCCCTGGCAATATTGGAGAAGGCCGTTTCTAGGATATATTTCGAAAACCTCTACTTCCCTTTGCTTCGACACCCACCCTCTCGGGAGCAGCGATGGTTAGCTAGAAAGAGATATGCTAACTATAGGCTTGTCCCCGGAAAGATGAACTCCGTGCTCGTTGGCGTCAGAACGAAACAGAAGACCTCCGGGAACAGCGTCGCAAAGTCGACGTCAGTGCGTTTGTTACATTAAAGACAATTGGTCGCGGTTTGCTGCATTCATAAATACTCAAGCTGTTACGTAACAGGTACGTGTTACTCTACAGGAGGGCGTCTGGCCCGATGGGAAGTGGATCCTTGATCCCTTCGCGTGACCACGGCCCGGTTTCTGAAATTTCTGAAACCCGACGAGACGCGCCATTCATTAATTTAAACGGCGGGCTGCCCCGTCCCAATGTCACAGTTGCCCCTCCGTTTCTACCTCCCATTCTACATTAACGTTACCCCTCCCTCCCTTACGTTGCCCCTCCATTCCCTTCATTACTTTCCCCCTCCATTCCCTTCATTACTTTCCCCCTCCATTCCCTTCATTACTTTCCCCCTTCATTCCCTTCATTACTTTCCCCCTCCCTTCTTTCCCTCCTTTCCTCCCTCCCTTTCTAACGCCGCCCCTCCCTTCTTTACTTTCCCCCTCCCTCCCTTCCCAATGTTGCCTCCCTTCCTGGCTGTTGCTCCTCCTCCCTTTGGCTGTGTCCCTCCCTCCCTTACCGACTTTGCCTCTTCCTTCCCAACGTAGCTCCTCCCTTACCAACTTTGCTCTTCCCTTCCCTAATTTTCCCCTCCCTTCCTCCCTCCCTCGTTAGCTTCTATCCCGCCTCCGACCCGAAAACTGATTTCTCTTTCCAGGGCAGATGTGTGGAATCATCGACCATACGCTCGCACGATCACGACACAGCACTCCTCTCGGTGGGGCGACAGCGGCGTCAGGCAAGTGGTCCCGATCTATTTCAAGGGAAGTCACCCATGCTCCAAAGCATCCATGTTCGCACGTCTCGGCAGGCCGGAGCGGTCGTGACACCACTCAGAAGATACGCGTGACATCGCCATTGCTTCCCTTTTCTTTATGCTTGTTAGTTCATCCCTCATTGCTTAACCTGGAGATCTTGCACTAGTAGCGACAAGCGAGCGCTCGGAAATACGGCCCTTGTTACGCCTGCTCAAATGGTATCAGTTCATCCCTGGAAGCCTTTTAGAAGTCTCTGTGTGCCTTCTGGTCTCGTATTTATGCCCTCTTTTTAGCTTCTGAGTGCTGAACTGAGCTGGTGATATGGGAGGAGTGCTGCTACCTGGCGATGTGGGAACTCTCAAGCGAACGGGAAGCTATGCCTTGGGTTTTTGTACCAGATATCCTACTGCAGTAATTGATCGCGTCCACTACTATGTACTGCATCTTAGGCTAGTACTGTACCCATGCGAGCGTTCATTGAATGTCTGGATACGTCTTGCGTGTCTTGCTGTACTCACTCTTGCTGTACGATCTTGCGAGAGAATCTGGGAAATGTGCCATGAACGTCCTCTTGTCATCAACCAGGGAATTCGGGACCCATATGTGTGACAGATACTTTGCTATCACGCCAATCTAGCGTGTCCAAGTTCGGGGCTTGATGGTGGTCAATGGGAATCCCGGAATCGGGTTGCACAAGTAGGACCTAAGGATCGAGCCTAAATCCTCGGTCAAACTAGGCTTGCCAGAGCGAACAAGCACTCTATTGGTGGAGAATATGAGAGGTCAGGCTTAGCCTCGTATTTGTCAGTATGTTACAGTATTTGTACGTTTGAGAAAATTTAGGTCGTCATCACGTGTAGATGTGAGAGTGGAGACAAGGAGAAGAAATCAGAAGGAAAACCAGAATCGTTATTACGGCATCCACGGGCATCACCGTCAAGTCCACTCAGATGTCGATGTCAAGCACGATCATCACCCTCAACCGTCCTCCGGAGGGGCTCAGCCCCATGTGAAGCGTGTCAACCTGCGAGCAGGGGTCATTGAGGTAGCGATCAGCAAGACGTTTCAGGCCTTCTATGGCCGACATTCCGGAACGCGCGAATTCGGGAACGCTCCTGGAGAAGGGGTCCACAACGTCTGGCATGGGCTGCGGGCGGTCTCCGACCTCGCCATTCGGTATGTCCTGCGACGTGGCGGGCATTGTCAGACAGGCCGTACGCAGGATATGTAAATAACAAATACGGAGAGAGAACGTACGTGGGCGGGTGGTATGTAATGCTCTTCACGAGATGGGTCAGGAGCGACAAGCATGTGTTGGGCATTTCCAGGGTGTGGGTAACTGATATTCGGGTTCCCTTGATAAGCGTATTGTCCCTCCAAGTTCTTTCAAGGAAGCTGACATCAACAAGGGGGGTATGTTGGTACACATACAAATGACAGCATACCACAGCTGGAGGTGGTGCGCCTTCGTACCAAAGATTGTCACGGTGCTGCGCCCAGTGTCCGTAATCGGCGTAGCCTAGTTCAAAAAACCATGATAGGCACCAGCATCATTTGCGTCTGGCTGATCCCCATTTGGCCAGGGCACACCGTCGTAATTGGTTGTTGAGAGTGGGAACTAGAGAACGATGTGGTGATGAGTGGCTGGGACCAGACTACACAACGGGCTGACCTCGGCATTCTCCACGATATAATATTGGGTACGCGGGCTACGGGGGAACGAAGACTTGATGGGCATTTAGGGCGTCCTTATGCGCACAAAGTAGCAGGAGTTCTTTGCGCGAGCAGCAGCGGCGAGCTCAGGTTGGACCACATAAGTGAGATGGTATCTTAATTTATATGGGGGCTGGAGATCTGAAGAGTACTATCTACGAAAAGGCTGGTGGTCGAGCCGATAAGGACCCACGAAGTACGGAGAAACCGATGAGCGTGAGAGGTGAAGTGGTCACAGTCGCAGGAACGTCATGCCATTTTAGGCCCCTACAGGAGCATCCCCTTCCGCCCCCAATTTTGGGCTTTCTACTGCTGCCTCTTACGATAGCAAAGAATTCAATGGACTCGGAGCAGTTCTATTCCCACCCTTCGTCACGGCAGTTCAGCACCACGGCAGATTATACATGCTCCAAAAGTCTCCTTAGGATCGGGCACATAAAAGCTGCGCACAACGTGCAATTAATGAGGGCCGAGGGCTGTCATCCTCCTATGCCTACACGACATTTTCCGCATTGCGCTTCGCCTCCGAAAGGTGTAATAGACTATATACTGAACATCTGTACACCTCTTTCCCTTATCGCTCGTTTCCTCGTCAATGACAATCTTGAACGGGTACTCACTCTAATCTACTGAATACAAAACTCTGTAGAAGTGGTAAGTTTAAATCAAGGGGGTAGCGGAACTGTAGCTTAATATAGGGGTACGATTTTCTCATAAGGTTGAGTTGTGGGGACGAAAGCCCAATACATGTGAGATGATACTGGTGAGGTTTCAGGAACGGCTCTGCAATGCGAATGCCAAGAGCGAAAAGAGTAAAAGATGTAAATAAAAATAAAATCGGGGCAAGAAAAATACAAATGCCCTGCCCCTTACAGTAAGGCCTGCGACGACTGTGCCACGAATGTAAGTTATGTAGTAAGACATAAAAAATGCCCTGGGTACTAGGGTTTGGGGGTTGGGGGGGGTGATGACGCGGATGGCAGCGCCATGCCAATTTGCAGCACCAATGCCATCTGACAGTATTGCACGCAACCGGCGGCGGCAACTTGAACACGTTGGGTAGTATGGCGGCAGCGTTGTGCCCAGGATGCGCGGTATCAGAATGCAGGGGTCGCTCCAGTGGGGTAGAGACGGGCGCAGCTCTGTGGTGCAAACACTGTGAGCTGAGGGTGAAAACACCCTGCTGGCTGTGTGCGGTAGAGCACCGCGGCATTCCCATACGCAGCGCCAGCGTCGTTCGGTTGGACGCAACTGCACACGGCTAGCGGCGTTGGCGGGGACGGCAGCGTGTCGTGGCAGTGAAGCGGTGGCGTTGTTGCACGCGCCGCCGTGCGGGAATGGATCTGCATTGACAACATGCTTGCTGTTGCGCCAATGTGGTTGGATGTCCCGTGCCCTAACGGACATAGCGGCGGTACAAGGGACGGTGGGGTGTGACCCCACACGTCGCTCCCTGGCTGTTTCATAGGGCGCGACCCATCGAGGCGCCCGCCGTGGTAATTCAAGGTCGCAAGCCAATTCAAATACGCGGCGACCTGGTGGCAGCGGCGTGCACTGGCGCGAGGTCGCGTGTGATGATAACTTGGATGATGACGCCCATGTCGGTGGCTCTAATCGTCCTGCTGCATTTGCACGAGCAGGGGGCAGGCCACGTTGAAACCAACGGTGACTGGGAACCTGAGGGAAACGGCTTGGGTGAACGGAATGATTGGGGCCCTGCGCTCTTCGATGTTGCAGGCAGCAGCAGGGGTATCAAAGTTCACACCCAAAAAAGGAAACTTTGTAGTGGACGCGACCTCATCAGCAAAATGGACCCGACCTGTCGTTACTAGGGGCAACTAGCGCGCACTAAAATTGAGTGCTGCCAGCTCGGCTAGTGCTTTCTAGTAACATTCCAATTTCCTGATGCTGGATCATCGCGTCTGCTTCGGATGACCAGACGCCGGTTGACCGATCTACACCCTCAGTCATGTACAAGTCACTCTGTCCTGTTCAGGAGTCTTCTAGCGGAACGTCGGAGTGGAACATCTGTGAGTACCTCGTGCTTCACACATAACCGATCACTGGCATTTGCAAATGATTCTCGTCACCACACTTCCATTTCTCTTTTCGATCCCGTAGCACTTCTGGCACTGGTACTCAAACCGCTTTCGCCGTTGGCACCGGAAATGGCACTCTATCAATTCCATCAACACAATATTATTATTATTATTTTCATTCGTGCCCACGCAAGCAGCTCTTGGTCGCGACCGTCTGCGTTCTTCTCGCAGTCCTGTCCAGTCCAGCCGGAGACAGGATGCAACAAAATAAAACCACTTCCCCGCTCTCTTTCAAGATATCCTTCTCTACAATCGACCTAGGCTCGTGACCAGCCTGTATATGAGAATCGATATACAGGCTGGTAAAGCGGGGTTTTAATTCCTATAGCGTTCGTTTCCCACATACTCCAAGCCTACCCTAAAGTAAGATTGGTCATGTTTCTGTAGACTAATTGGTTGCGTCATCATTAATTAAGGCGCGTCGTCGCTTGCTGTCTGTAGCCTAAGTGGGCAGATAATGAATATATGCATTTCTTCCTCCAATTCTCTGTGACATGGATGCTGGCGATAAATACGAATTGCAAGATATACGAAATTTCCCAAGAGAAATGTTGTACTGGGTCTACGATGAACTTGTTCCTGTGGAGCGTCGACTCCCTGTGTCTTTCTGGCTGCAATACGACAATGAACAGCAAACTATTGGTCTTCATGCGTCTTTGTTACTCTGGATTCACTCTGAATTTCAAGATCTTCCTCGAGAGTTTCAGCTGACTGCAACCATTGCTACTATGTCTGGGCAAGATTCCCTCATTGATGTTGGCACTGGGGCTGGAAAGACCCTCTGTATGGTCATCCCTTGCTTGCTCTCTCCGGATACCATGGCCATCATCTTTTTGCCTCTCAAGCGGCTGCAGGCTGTTCAAGTCCTTGTGTTTGCTCGCTATCAAATCAAGGCAATCGCAATCAATGAGGACACTCCAAATGACCCTGATCTCTGGAAGGTCTGCACGCTCAGACTGTTTGTCCTGGACCTTGGTTATGTAACCGAGACTTTAGGATATCCGAAATGGCTTGTATTCTGTCCTTCTTGTGCAGCCGGAACAGCTCTGCATGTCAAATGGACATCTCCCTCGGCTTGCGTGTCTCATTGCAGAAGATCGACACTTTGCAAAGCTCATTCGGCGAGTGCATGTAGACGAGGCACACTTCATTTACACTGCTGGACTCAAACACTATGGGCTCTCTGTGTTTCAATCAGCCTGGGGCTGGCTCAGTGAGTTTCGTATCAAAATCGGAAAGCATGTGCCTGTGCAGGCGCTCTCTGGGACACAGCCGCCGCATATAAAAGTGGCGATAATAAAAAACTTGCTATTCGATGAATCTCAGCTATGCTCTATCAATGTTACGTCACGGTAGGGACGTCTGCTCGACTTGAGCAAAACAGTCACTAGTCGTTTGACAAAACAAAAAGGGGCAGTCACGTGTGGTTTCTGAGTGATAAGTCCAACGGGGACTTATACAGTTACTGATGAGAAGTAGTAACCCTCGAGTACTTCAAGTACAAGAGGAATACTTTGAACGGATCAGACAGGGGATGGATGGGAAGGAAGACTCTGTTGTTCTATACCGTAGGATACAAGAAGTCAAGTCTAAGGCTATAGGGCCAAAGACGAACAGTACTTATAGTACTACAGAACAATAGAGTCACGCGAACAATAAGAGTCACGACAACAATAGTTGTCATGAGAACAATGAGTCATGAGAACAATGAGTCACGAGAACAATAGCCGTCACATGGACAATAGCCGTCACATGGACAATAGGTCACATACAATGAGTCGAGTCGTACCACGTCATGAAACAGTATAGTAGGTGAGTCACCTGAGACAATGCGGTGCTCACCATGAGTCATACGAGAAAGAATCTGTAAATATCAGAAAAATTAAATAGAACGGTCCGGGACGTAACAATCAAGCTGACGAGTAATCGCCCTAATATTGTTTATGCTACCCATCCTATTGTTGGCGACCTTTCGGACTTCCGTAATCTGGATTTTCTTATCCCTCGGCCTTACCCTAGTACTGGCTGGAGTCTACCTAAGACAGTGGTATTCCACGATAGCGTCGAGCAGGCTGCTGAGGCTGCCTTATACCACACTCGACGACTTCCCGAAGACCTGCAGAAGAGGGGACTTGTCATGCACTACCATGGGGGCATGTCCAAGGAGTACTTAACCAAGGTCTACGAGGACTTCAGCGATCCGGATGGTCACTGTAGAGTACTTCATGCAACTGAAGGCGCTTCGACTGTTGTATTGCATAAAAGTGGCCAGACTGGGGATTGAACCCAGGACCTTCTGGATATATACTAGGTGCTCTACCACTAAGCTACCTGCCCTTGGGTTACTGAGGTGGTTTGTTTTACATCTGCTGATCTGGGTCCCACCCCTGGGTGACCACTCTGGAACATCTATGTCCAGGTCATGTGACAGATTACAAATTCCAACATCGACGGTATGTGTTTATTACATTATTATCTTCGGTAGCTAGTAACGTTCATGAACACTGGCAGGGATTGGACATCCCTGATATTGAGGTCGTCGTTCAATACGGGATAACGCGTGAAGTACCGACGGCCCTTCAACGAGGTGGTCGGGGCGGACGCAGTCCGACGGGCAAGGCGATTTTCTTGCTCATGTACGAGCCATGGGTGAAGACCATCGACCTTGCTGCTGTTGACGTTGACACAGTGTCTGACCCGGATCACCCAAATGTCCCCAAGCTCACTGTCCATTCAACAAAGCTAGCACGTACCGGCGTCGCTATGGTCAAGATCATCCAGCTCAAGCAGGAGTGCCTTCGTCGGTTATATGCAGACTATCTCAACAACATGACACTTGATGGTACGTATCCACTTTGTATTGGTTTAGATATGCTGATATTCTGGGAATCCTTAGCGCTTCACTTTACAGCCGGGTGGTGTTGCAATTGACACCCTGGATCCAATTTCCACTGGCAGCGTTTCTTCAAGGGTCGCCTACTCTATCAAGATCCTCAAAGTTCAAGACTGTATTATGGCGACATCGATGATCCCGAGTGTGAAGAGATACTCCTGCCATCACGAAAGAAATGAAAGGGAGGTATGAAGGCCTGTGCAACAAATGAGCGCAGGCCGTTAATTGCTAGACTCCTGGCCTGGCGCGCCAGCGTGCATTCGAATGACCCACTTACGGCTGTGTGGCCACCCAGTTTTATTATTGACAATGGGGATATCAAGGTGCTCGCAAGGCTACACCCTTCTAATGTCACGCAATCTGAGCAAATTGTGACTGCGTTGGATGAAACGGATGAGTGGAAAGACCAGTGGTCTCGTCAAGTCTTCGAGGTCATTCAGGCCTATGATCAAGAGCTTGCTGATCGCCACAAAGACGAAGCGGCTCGGTATAAGGCACGTCAGAAGCGGGTTAAGCACGAGCAAGACCAGGTCAAGTTCGCTGAGGTATCCAATGAGACTACAGAACGTATATGACAGGAGATTTTGATGCGACATAGTACATCTACAGCAGGGAAGGCTCCAACTGGGCCACTGGCAGAAGCCATAACGGGAGTAGAAAACGTTCCTATTCGTCGTAGTTCTAGGCTTCAGGGTTCGAAATAGATAAGACATTTTATTCTGGCACTACTTCACTCGGATCGTCGCAATCCCCTGGGTTGAGTGTGAGTGCGATTTGGGGAAGCGAATCGGATTCCTCGTCGTACTGCCACCCTTCCACCATGGCACGTATCTTACGATTGAATGTATTTAAAGATGACGATTTGAGTTTTGCTTCGCCAACAGAAAGGACATTGGGCACTGCTTTGGCCTTCAAGTTACCACGTCGATCTTCAGTGTATAAATGCAGCCTTTCTTTGTGTACCTTCTTAGCGACACGCCGTACGAGGTGGTCGGTCCTGGGGTCCTTATGTGTGGTACCCTGATACGCTGTCTTCATGGCCGAGGCGACCTGCTTCTTGAGCTTCTTGAGAGTGTCCACAGTCGCTGATAAATTTCCGAGACGATCCCAGGTTGACTGAAGGCCCTTGGCTTGTAAAAGGACCTTTGGAGAGTCAAAATGCGAAAGTAACGATGCTAAGAATTACGCACCTTAAGCTCACCAATCAAATGTTCAATATTGAGGTCTATTGGCATGGCATGGCCTGCGAGCCCCGATACGTTCACCAACATATTGTCACGCATAATATCCCTGTGTGGACCTTGTCAGTCTGTAAAAACATAAGAGCTATGAGGACAAAGCGACTTACGTGAACTCCGGTGTCCAAACATGCTTCAGATTGAGTATGAAGTGCAATATCTCAGCACAGTAATTGTTACCGCCAGCGCCCCGAAATATCATCGCTAGCATCGGCAGCATGTCTTCAACGCGACCGATATCGCCATCAGATATCGCATGGACTAGTTCAGCCATGTAGAGAAGATTGCGACTGAGAAGCCAGATGTTTTGATGCGCCCTGTCCCTATCTGGATCCGGTAGTGGCGTCGACGAGACCCCTGGTGATGTGTTAGGAAGACCTCCCGGAGGATCTGTCTCACAATCCGGATCACTGCTCTCACGGTCCCCATCTGGTATTTCGTCTGAGTCATCGAGTGTATCTGGTGTTGCCATCGGCGTCGCATGCTTCAGCAGAATGTTGCCAGCCATTTTGAGCAGATCCTCTGCCAGCAGCTCCATGGCAGCAAAATCACTGAGGTTAGGATGCCCACTCTCGTATCTCCACGCGTTTAGCAAGATGCCATCCAGAATTTGGGTAAGAGCCGACAAGAGAGTGTGGTAATCGGGGTGATCACCTCCTAGATGAGTCTTCTCGAGGAGAGCAAAGAAATAAGCCAAACTTCCCATCTGCTCAAGAGACCCACGGTGCATATGTAGCAGAGCCCACACAAGGTTAAGACACAAGTGAAAAAGCCCAAAGCCAAGCTGAAAGACCTCACGTTGTGTCCAGGGGTTTATATCGCGAGCTCGGAGATTCTGTCCAGAGCGTATCCGAGAATTCATCAACTGGTCGTTGAAAGTTGGGATGGCATATTCACACAGATCTTCGGGAGATCGCCTTAGCTGATTGAGATACACATCGTTGTGGTAGAGCAAATTTCCACGAACAGTGGCCTCTTCGATTGTCGTAGCACGAAGTGGGAACTGTTTGGTTACATAACCAGGTTGTAACGCCACGGCTGGCGTTATCGTGCGACGTGCGTTCGAGTCTGAGTTCTTCGTAGAGTGAAGTCGTATCAGGACTTCAGTTCGGTGATGCACAAGTACCAAGTCGAGCCGCGCTCAAGACTGGCGTGAGAGGAA
>WNGR01014974.1_pt1 | contig 11571 bp, 9 predicted proteins | sample 5407581 | NCBI WGS metagenome assembly WNGR01 (sample SAMN13153383, study PRJNA577476) | soil metagenome | isolation source: 80 cm soil or saprolite under Garry oak tree replicate 2 | place: USA:California | collected 2016-06-15
GGCAGATCGCGGTGGATTACCCGAAAGAACTGCGCTGCAACTGCATCGCGCCGGGGACGGTGCAAACGCCGTTTGTCGAAGGCTATCTGGACAAGTATCACGCGCATGAGAAGGAGAAGGTGCGCGAAGAGTTGCGCCAGCGGCAACCGATTGGAAGGCTGGGGACGCCAGAGGATATTGCAGGACTGGTGCGCTATCTCTGCAGCAAAGAAGCGGAGTTTGTTCAGGGCGCCGTGATTGCGATCGATGGCGGTTGGACAGCGGCGTAAGGACAGTTGTGAGTTGTCAGTTCTCAGTTGTCAGTGAAAGACGGGAGTTTTACGAGTGAGTGAGATTCGGATTACGAGAGTGCGGGTGCTGGATGTGCGGTTCCCGACCTCGTTAGGAAATATTGGATCAGACGCGGTAAATAAGGATCCCGATTATTCGGCCGCCTATTGCATTCTCGAAACGGACGGAGCGCTTGAGGGCCATGGGCTGACTTTCACGCTGGGGCGCGGAAACGAGCTCTGCGTTGCGGCGCTGAAATACCTGGCGCAACAGGCGGTGGGGCGCACTCTCGATTCGATTACGAAGGAGTTCTGCGCGTTCTCGCGTTTGATGACGGATGATAGCCAGTTCCGGTGGCTGGGGCCGGAGAAGGGCGTCATTAACATGGCCGCCGGCGCGCTGATCAACGCTATCTGGGATCTGTATGCGAAGGCCGAGAGCAAGCCGCTGTGGAGACTGCTGGCGGAGATGTCGCCGGAGCAACTGGTGTCGGCAGTGGACTTCCGGTATATCGACGACGCGATTACGCGGGAAGAGGCGCTGGAGATTTTTTGCCGGAGCCAGAGCAGCATGCCGGACCGGCTGAAGAAACTGGAGGCGGATGGATATCCCGCCTACACAACTTCGGCGGGGTGGTTTGGGTTCAGCGACGAGAAGGTGCGGAGGCTCTGCCGCGAAGGGCTGGCGGAGGGCTGGACGCACTTCAAGCTGAAGGTGGGCGGCGAGGCGAAGGACGATCTCCGACGCGCGCTGCTGATGCGCGAAGAGATTGGCTGGGAGAACAAGCTGATGGTCGATGCCAACCAGAAATGGGGCGTGGACGAAGCGATTGCCCGGACGCGGATGCTGGCCGAGGCGAAGCCTTACTGGATGGAGGAGCCGACCAATCCGGACGACATCCTGGGGCACGCGCGGATTCGGCGCGAGGTGAAACCGGTACGGATCGCGACCGGCGAGCACTGCCACAATCGCGTGATGTTCAAGCAACTGCTGCAGGCGGAGGCGATCGACGTTTGCCAGATCGATAGCTGCCGGGTTGCGGGAGTGAACGAGAATCTGGCGATTCTGTTGATGGCGGCGAAGTTCGGCGTGGTGGTTTGCCCGCATGCCGGCGGGGTGGGTCTGTGCGAGTATGTGCAGCACCTTTCGTTCTTCGATTATTTACGGGTTTCGTGCAGCATGGAAGACCGGGTGATCGAGTTCGTCGATCATCTGCATGAACATTTTCTCGATCCGGTGCGGATAGTGCGGGGGCGGTACCAACTGCCCTCGATGCCCGGATATAGCATTGAAATGAAGCCGGAGTCGCTTGCAGCGTATGACTTTGCAGACGGTTCGGTATGGAGGCAGTTGGCATGAAGCTGGTGACATTTGTTGAGGGAGATCGGGGACCGCGGCCGGGCCTGGTGGTGGACGGCGGGATCATCGATCTCAGTGCGGAGGGGTTCAGGGATGCGATCGCGTTTATGGCTGCCGCGCCGAGTGTTCAGGCGGATGTGGCGGCGGAGAAGCCGATCATCTCGATGGATAATTTGAAGCTGGTGGCGCCGGTTCCGAATCCGCCGCGGATCTTCGGCATTGGCGTGAACTACGCGGAGCATGCGGCTGAATCGAAGACCGAGACGCAGAAGGTTCCTACTGTGTTTATTGTGCTTTCGTCGGCGGTGGTGGGGCCGGGCGAGAATGTGATTCTGCCCAAGGCGAGTTCTATGCCGGACTACGAGGCGGAGCTTGCTGTGGTGATCGGCAAGCCGGGTTATCAGATTCCGGCGAGCAAGGCGATGGACCACGTCTTCGGTTACACGATCATGAACGACGTCAGCGCGCGCGACGTGCAGCGGGCGACGACGCAATGGTCGCTGGGAAAGAGCTTTCCGACGTTTGCGCCGATGGGTCCGTGGGTCGTCAGTAAGGATGAGATTGCCGATCCGCATGCGCTGCAGATCAGCCTGACGATAGGCGGTGAGAAGCTGCAGAATTCGAACACGAGCCTGCTTATCTTCAAGATTCCGGCGCTGATCGAGTACGTGTCGGGGATTGTGCCGCTGCAGGTTGGCGACGTGATCAGTACGGGAACGCCCGCCGGAGTGGGCATGGGGCGGACGCCGCCGCGCTGGCTGAGGCCAGGCGAGGAGATGGTGATCGAGATCGAACGGATCGGCGAGCTGCGGAATAAGGTGATAGCGGAGTAGCGAGGGCAAAGTGGCGCAGTGGGTAAGGGTTTGCGGAGTGGCGGAAGCTCCGCAGAGTGGCCAGGCGATGGAGGCCGAGGCCGCCGGCGTGGGGATTTGCCTGGCGAATGTGAATGGCGAGTTGGGCGCGCTGGATAATCGCTGCCCGCATCGCGGCGGGCCGCTGGGGCAGGGCTGGATTGACGGCGAGTCGGTGGTCTGCCCGTGGCACTCCTGGACGTTCAACGTGAAGACGGGAGTGGCGGAGTTTCCGGTGCATGAGCGGGTGACGGTGTTTCCGGTAAAGATCGTTGGAGACGGCGTGTTTGTCGACGTGGACCGGCCTGGGGGGAATCCACCTGGGAACCTATCCGCGACTGGCGGCAACTTTTAATAGTCAAAGGCGTCGCTACGGATTATGCTCCATGCATTCCCCCTGACCGTCCGAATGATTGGGCGGCTGGGTTCGTAAGAGGATTCCTGCCATGAGAATGTTCCGCAATCTCCTGCTCGCTGTCATTGCATTTACGGTTCTGGCCGGTTCGGTCATACCCGCGAGTGCTGCTATGCATCACCATCACAGAGCGCGCCATCATCACCACAAGAAATAGTCCGATTTTCGCGTGGAAAGGGGACCCGGCTCCGTGCCGGGTCTTTTTTTGCGCTGAGGGCGCGGAAAGTGGGTTGGCGCGATTAGGAGGGCCGGGCAGATGCTGATAGAATCGATTGAATCCACTCCTTTTTGGATTCCGCAGGAGTAGACAATGCAGGCAATTCTGGCGCTCGAAGACGGGCGCATCTTTCGCGGCAAGGGCTTCGGCGCGCCCGTTGAGGCTGCGGGCGAAGTTGTCTTCAATACATCGCTGACCGGCTACCAGGAGATCTTCACCGATCCTTCGTACGCGGGACAGATCGTGGTGCTGACGAATCCGCACATCGGAAATTATGGGACGACACCGAGCGATGCGGAAGCGTCGAGGCCGTATATCGAAGGTCTGGTGACGCGCGAGTTTTCGGCGATGAGCTCAAACTGGCGCTCGACCGAAGTGGCGGATGATTATCTGGAACGCAGCGGCATTCCGGTTATCGCCGAAGTGGACACGCGCGCAGTAGTGCGGCATCTGCGGACGCATGGCGTGATGCGCGGAGTGATTGCATCGGGCGAAAATCTTGATGCGGATGCACTGGTGGCGAAGGCGCGCGCGATTCGCAAGATGGAAGGCACGGATCTGGCGAGCGTTGTTACGACGAAAACGGCGTACGAGTGGGATGCGAGCGAGCCGCGGAATCAGACGGGCGATGCGCTGCTGCCCGGGCCCGATGCTGCTACGGACGGCGAGCCGCTGCATGTGGTGGCGTACGACTTCGGGATCAAGCAGAACATCCTGCGCATGCTGACGCGCGAGGGTTGCCGCGTGACCGTGGTGCCGGCCAAGACGACCGCGGAAGAGACGCTGGCGATGAAGCCCGATGGCGTGTTCTTCTCCAACGGACCCGGCGACCCGGAGCCGCTGGATTACGCGGTCGAGACGGTGCGGAAGCTGCAGGGGAAGGCGCCGATCTTCGGCATTTGTTTGGGGCACCAGATCTTCGGGCTGGCGCTGGGCGGGAAGACGTACAAGCTGAAGTTCGGCCACCACGGCGGGAATCATCCGATCATGAACCACCAGACCGGCAAGGTGGAGATTACGGCGCAGAACCACAACTTCAATGTCGATCCGGATTCTCTGCCGGACAATGTGGAGCGGACGCATACGAATTTGAACGATCAGACGCTGGCAGGGTTGCGGCACAAGACGGACCCGATGTTCAGCGTGCAGTACCACCCGGAGGCAAGCCCCGGGCCGCATGACTCGCATTATCTGTTCAAGGATTTTCGCAAGATGATGGAAGAGTGGAAGAAGTGAAGCTGCAGACCAACAGACAGGAAGCGAATGCCGCGTAGGAATGACATTGCGAAGATTCTGGTGATCGGCTCGGGGCCGATTGTGATTGGGCAGTCGGCGGAGTTCGACTACTCCGGCACGCAGGCGTGCAAGGCGCTGAAGGCCGAGGGGTATGAGGTGGTGCTGGTGAACTCGAACCCGGCGTCCATCATGACCGATCCCGAGGTCGCGGACCGCACCTATATTGAGCCTCTGACGGCGGCCTATCTGGAAGAGATCGTCCGCGTAGAGGCGGAGATGATGGATCGAGGCGCCTCCAAAAACAAATACGGGGATTCTGAGCCTGCGGCTCAGAATGACAAGCGACGCGGCGGCGTGTTCGCGGTGCTGCCGACCGTCGGCGGACAGACTGCGCTAAACCTCGCGGTCGATCTCGCGGACTCGGGCGTGCTGGAGAAGTATGGGGTCGAGCTGATTGGCGCAAAGCTGGAGGCGATCAAGAAGGCCGAGGACCGGCTGCTGTTCAAGGACGCGATGGCGAAAATCGGTCTGGATATGCCGAAGTCGCAGCTTGTGCGCAACGTGAGCGATGGGTTGGCGTTCGCGGGGAAGATTGGATTCCCGGTGGTGATCCGGCCGAGCTTTACGCTGGGCGGTTCGGGCGGCGGTATTGCGTACAACCGCGAGGAGATGACGGACATCCTTGCGCGCGGGCTGGACCTCTCGCCGGTACACGAGTGCCTGATCGAAGAGAGCGTGCTGGGGTGGAAGGAGTACGAGCTGGAAGTGATCCGTGATCTGAAGGACAACGTGATCATCATCTGCTCGATTGAAAACTTCGACCCGATGGGGGTGCATACGGGCGACTCGATTACCGTGGCTCCGGCGCAGACGTTGACCGACCGCGAGTACCAGGTGATGAGAGACGCGGCGATCGCGTGTATCCGCGAGATCGGCGTGGAGACGGGTGGCAGCAATGTGCAGTTCGCGGTGAATCCGCAGAACGGGCGCATGACGGTGATCGAGATGAATCCCCGCGTCAGCCGGTCGTCCGCTCTTGCGAGTAAGGCGACAGGTTTTCCGATCGCGAAGATTGCGGCGCGGCTGGCGGTGGGATACACGCTAGACGAAATTCAGAACGACATTACGAAGGCGACTCCGGCATGCTTCGAGCCGACCATCGATTACGTGGTGGTGAAGATTCCGAAGTGGCAGTTTGAGAAGTTTCCCGGCGCGGACGAAGGCCTGGGGCCGCAGATGAAGTCGGTGGGCGAGGTGATGGCCATCGGCAGGACCTTCAAGGAAGCGTTGATGAAGGCGGTGCGGTCGCTGGAGACGGGCAAGAAGGCGACTGCGGCGGACATCGAGCCGAGGCGGCTGACGCAGCGCCTGGTGACGCCGCATCCAGAGCGGCTGGCGTATGTGCGCTACGCGTTCGAGAAGGGCTTGAGCGTGCGCGAGGTGTCGCGCATGACGTCGATGGATCCGTGGTTCCTGAACCAGATGAAGCAGATCACGGATGAGATCAAGTCGATTGCAACGGTCGGCAGCGACGCTGTGACGGCGGACGACCTGCGCCTGGCGAAGCGGATGGGTATCTCCGATGAGCGGCTTGCTTCGGAGTGGAAGCTCAATGGCGCGGATGAAGTTCGCGCGCTGCGCAAGAAGCTGGGCGTGAAGCCGGTGTTCAAGATAGTGGATACGTGCGGAGGTGAGTTCGAGAGCTATACGCCTTATTTGTATAGCTGCTACGACGAAGAGGACGAGATGCCGCCGACTGCGCGCAAAAAGATCATCATCCTGGGCAGCGGGCCGAACCGGATTGGGCAGGGAATCGAGTTCGACTACTGCTGCTGCCATGCGGCGTTCGCGCTGCGTGAGGATGGCTACGAAACGATTATGGTGAACTGCAATCCCGAGACGGTCTCGACCGACTACGACACTTCGGATCGGCTGTACTTCGAGCCGCTGACGCTGGAGGACGTGCTTGCAGTGTATGAGCACGAAGCTTCCGGAGGCGCGGAGATCGGGATGATCGTGCAGTTCGGCGGGCAGACTCCGCTGAATCTGTCGCTGCCGTTGAAGCGCGCGGGCGTACCGATTATCGGGACTTCGCCGGAGTCGATTGACCTGGCTGAGGATCGCAAGCGGTTCGGCAAGCTGATTACGGAGCTTGGGATTCCACAGCCCGAGGGCGCGATGGCGACCAGCGTGGAGGAGGCTGTTGCGGGCGCGAATCGCGTTGGCTATCCGGTGCTGGTGCGGCCGAGCTACGTGCTGGGCGGACGCGCGATGGTGATTGCGTACGACGATGACGCGGTGATCAAGTACATGAGCACGGCGATCGAGTACTCGCAGGAAAGGCCGGTGCTGATCGACCATTTCCTCGAGGATGCGACCGAGTGCGATGTGGATGCGCTGTGCGATGGCGAAGACGTGGTGATCGCGGGCATTATGCAGCACATCGAGGAGGCCGGAATTCACTCGGGGGACTCATCGTGCGTGTTGCCTGCGGTCGATCTGAGCGACGATGTGTTGCGGACGATTCGGACGCATACGCGCAAGCTGGCGATGTCGCTGAATGTGATTGGGCTGGTGAATATCCAGTTCGCGATCCAGCGCGGCAAGGTGTTCGTGATCGAGGTGAATCCGCGTGCGTCGCGCACGGTTCCTTATGTGTCGAAGGCGACGGGCGTTCCGCTGGCGAAGATTGCGTCGCGGCTGATGGTTGGCCGGAAGCTCAAGGAACTGCTGCCCGACCAGGTGGAGAGCGGCGCTGATCTTGAGACTGGCGCGCATTACTATGTCAAGTCGCCGGTGTTTCCGTGGGGCAAGTTTCCGGGCGTCGATACGGTGCTGGGACCGGAGATGAAGTCGACCGGCGAAGTGATGGGCGTTGCGGACAACTTCGGCGAGGCGTTTGCCAAGGCGCAGATCGCTGCAGGACAAGTGCTGCCGACAAAGGGCACGATCTTTATGAGCGTGAACGATCACGACAAGGATGCAGTTGTTTCGCTGGCGCGGACGTTTGTTGAGATGGGCTTTCACCTGGTTGCGACGCATGGAACGGCTGAGGTGCTGGAATCCGCAGGATTGCAGCCGGAACGCGTTTACAAAGTGAAAGAAGGCCGGCCGAACGTTGTGGATCTGATCAAAGGCGATCGGATTCAGTTGATCGTGAACACTCCGCGGGGACAGGACACGTTCTTCGATGAGAAGGCGATCCGGCGGGCGGCAGTGCTGGCGCGGATTCCGACGATTACGACGATTGCGGCGGCTCGCGCAGCGGCGGAAGGAATTGCAGCGCTGCAGGGCGGGACGCTGAGCGTGTACGCATTGCAGGATCTGCATGCGACGCGGGTTGCGGCGTTGGCGTAAATCCAGGTACTAGGCGCTAGGTACCAGGTGCCAGGAAAGAAGCTTGCGAGTTGTCAAAGAACTGCTAGTTGCGGAGCGGCTTCATTTGCTGCTCGAGCGTGGCGCGTTCTGCGCCGGTTGGTGGGAGATGGGGCAGGCGTGGCAGGCCGCCGAAGTAGCCGTTTAGGTCGCAGGCGAATTTGAGGCCGCCGACGCCGAGTTCATATTCGGTCAGGTAGGCGGCTTCGCGGAGACGTTCCTGTTTTTCCTTCGCGAGGGGTTCATCGCCATTGCGCCGGCGCTGAGGCCATCGAGGATCCCCTGAGCGTTATGTGCGAGTATTTGGAAGCCGACGGCTTTGGTACGGGTGCGCAGGGTGGGAAGTGCGAGCGGTTCGGCGACCGCGGTGTTTCCGGCGAGCGTCGACGCGGAGATGAGTGGAGCGGCGTCGCGTAACGCGGCTTTGTTCATCCGCGCGGGGACGGCGGCGAAGACGGAGGTGACGGTGACTTCCCGTTTGATCGGTGCGGTACGGGCGAGGATCTCCGTGATTTCAAATGAACCGTTCCGAGTAAGGAGACCGAGGATATTGGGGTGGGCGGCGAGCTCGATGATTGTGCTTGCGTGGAGGATGCGGCCGTCATCACTGTACAGAATGACAGGAAGCGACGAGTGGTCGGCGATGGTCCGAAAGTAGGTAAGCAATTCGCGCAGACGCAGGCCGGACTGCTCCTGCGCGAGGCTGAAGTGTGTGAGTACCGAGGGAACGCCGACGAGTACGGCGTCGTAGTCAAGCGAGGCGGCGAAGTTGGCGAGGTCGAGGGTCGCGTGGACGCTGTCGCGGGAGATCCCGGCGATGAGGACTTTCTCGGGGGCGGCGGCTTCGGCGGCGGTGCGGAGGACTTCGCGGGTTTCGTCGTCGGAGAGCAGTGTGGGTTCGCCGGATGGGCCAAGGACGATGAGGCCGGCTGCGGGAGTTTTCGAGTAGCGCGCGATGTTGGCCGCGAGCTTGGGCAGGTTGAGGCGACCATCCGGATGGAAGGGAGTGGTCAGCGGGATATGGAGGCCTTCTAAGAGCATGTTGTCAGTTCCCGGTTGTCAGTTTGCGGTGCTCCATTTTGTTATTCAGCTTTGAGGTATGAGGTTTGAGGTATGAGCGGTCGGCTGTCAGCTTTCAGCGGTCGGCCGGACGGAGGCGGGGTAGTAGACGGGCCAGTTTTCGATGGCTGCGCGTTCGAGGAGTGCTGGAGTTGGATTGACGGGGAAGGACCGGCGGGCGATGGCGAGCATGTGCGCGTCGTGGACGGAGTTGCCGAAGACTGCGTCGGGTGCGGTGAGGCCGATACGGGCGAGTGCGGCGACTTTGCCTTCGTCGGTGGGGACATCGATGAGCGTATCGGTGACGAGGCCGTTGGCGATTGTGACCTGTGCGGCGAGGACTCGGTTTGCGGGGATCGAGAAGCGCTGGACGCCTTCTTCGATGACCCAGTCGCAGGTGGAGCTGACGGCCCAGATTTCGGTTCCGGCGGCTTGGAGGTCGCGGACGAGGGTCAGGAGTTCGGGGAAGATATTGCGCTCGATCTGCGTGGAGAAGAATTCGGCGGCCGCGGCGCGCATGTCGGACTCGCGGAGGCCGCTGTAGATCTGGACCATTTCGCCGCAGATGTCGAGTTCGGAGACCTGGCCTGCGAGATAGCCTTTGTAGCGGAGGTCGAGGCGTGCGATGGCTTCGGGCGAGAGGATTCCGCGGTCGATGGTCCAGCGCATGAAGCCTGAGCCTGCGTCGCCGGACCATAGGGTCCCGTCGCAATCGAAGACGGCCACGCGCGGTGCGAGAGCGTGAACGGCGGTGTGGAAATCGGCGGTAGAAAAAACTTTGGCTGTCCGCGCGGGTGAATCAGTCGGGCTCATACTTCCTTTCTGCAATGCAGGACGAAGGTCCCGCGCCAACCCCCCGTACTTAAGTACCAAAGTACCTTAAACAAAAGGCTTAGGTCCGTTTTTTGGTCTATACCAAAACCCAAAGTACCAAATACAAAAGACTTAGGCCAGCCGTGTCGAGGAGTTGAGGGCGTTTTGGAGGGCTAGATGGGGGATTGGCCGTCGACGACGGAGATGCCTTTGGGCGTGGTGAAGGTGAAGTCCGAGGCGGGGATGACGGCGTTCTCCTCGATCTGGCTGAAGGCGAAGGCGGTGATGGCTCCTCCGGTCTCTTCGATCTGCATGCCCTGAATGATTCCGACAGGAGAGACGGTGAGGCTGAGTTGGCGGACGCGCTGGGCCATGCCTTTGGGGATGCCGGTGATGCGGAAGTTGGCGCCGTCGGGTTGGGTGGTGAGCTGGTCGAGTTCTTTGGCGAGCTGGGTGTGGCCAAGAAGGAAGCGCAACGGAGAGCGGAGGTCGTCGAGCTGCTTGGCGGGAGTGCGCGAGACCTGCGCGTCGCCGGGTGTGTAGAACCAGCCGAAGTGGCCGTCGAGGACGAAGACTTTGCCGGGGGGATTGTCGTAGGACCAGCGCATGAGGCCGGGCTTTTTGAGGGTGAGGGTTCCCGTCTCCGTGCGGTCGAGGCCCATGCCGGTGTAGTGCTCGGTGTAGTGGGCGCGGAGAGTGCGGAGGTGGTTGTAGTGGTCGTCTACGCGGTGGATGAGGTCTTGCGGGGCTTGGGCGCGGGCGAGGGGAACGTAGAGGCAGAGGAGCGCGAAGAGGAGGGGCGCTACGGGCGAAATGCGGGGGTTCTTCACTGCGTTCAGAATGACAACTTTAGGGGGCATCGGCTACTTTAAGGGGCATCAGCTACTTAAGGGGCATCTTAAGGGGCATCGGCTACTGGAGGGGCTGGGTGCAGTTGGTGCCGCCGGCCGGGTCGAACTTGACGATGTTGTTTTCGTCGGAGCAGTAGCCTCGATCGCCGGTCTTGCCGACTGTCTGGGGCACGCCGGTGAGTTCGAACGAGTTGTACACGTCCTGGTTATTGACGGTGACCTTGCTGCCGCAGGTGACGGTGAAGGTGTATCCGGATTTCTGTCCGGCGGCGGCGAGAGCGGGGTCGATGAGTTGCGAGGCCTGCGCGGAGGGAGCGCCTGCCTTGGGGTCGCCGCCAAGTGCGGTGAGCGGACAGGCATAGCCGTTGCCGGGATACGCGGCGTTGTAGCTCGCCTCGGCCGCGCTGATGGTGTGCATGGTCTGAACGGCAGAGGTCTCGTTGGTGGTCTTCTTGAGCTTGAGCATCTGGGGCACAGCGAGGGCCATCAGGATGATCATGATGGACATGACGATGAGAAGCTCGATGAGGGTGAAGCCGGAGTCAGGTTCGAGGTTCAAGGTTCGAGATTCGAGGGCTGCGGTGCGAGCTGTGTTGATCATTGTTCCTCTTACGAATCTGGGTGGTGCGCGCCCGAAGGCCGGCCTCAGGGGTTACCTCAGGCAAGACCACTCTACAACATTATTCGCGCTCCTCAACATGCGAGTGCTTCGCGCTCTACTTTGAGATTTCCGAGGTTACCGAGAATGGTAACTGCGATTGCGTCGGGGCGGAAGAGTTGCTGGGCGAGCGACTGAATGCTCGCTGGGGTGATGGCCTCGACCTCGGCGATGATCTCGTCGATGGAGAAGAATCTGCCGAAGTACATCTCCTGGCGCGCGAGATTGGACATGCGGCTGGAGGAAGATTCGAGGCCAAGCACGATGTTGCTTTTGAGCTGGTCTTTGGCTCGCTTCAACTCTGCCTCCGGGACGGTGTCCTCTTTGAGACGGCGGAGTTCGGCAATCGTAAGCTGCAAGACCTCGGTGGTTTTGGCGGTGGATGTGCCAGCGTAGATGGCGAGGCATCCGGTGTCGCGGAAGGGATTGGTCTCGGAGAAGATGGAGTAGGCGAGGCCACGGTCTTC
>WNGR01013621.1_pt1 | contig 11570 bp, 8 predicted proteins | sample 5407581 | NCBI WGS metagenome assembly WNGR01 (sample SAMN13153383, study PRJNA577476) | soil metagenome | isolation source: 80 cm soil or saprolite under Garry oak tree replicate 2 | place: USA:California | collected 2016-06-15
GCCGCGGTGATGTTTTTGGTGTATTCAGCATCACTGATCTTCTGCGATTGAATAACTACGTCTGGGAAACCGTACTGTTGCCTGGCCTTTTCGTAGCCTGCATGGGAAAACTGGTTAAAACCGCCGTCATTCAGTCCGCCGATGTCCGTCACCAGCCCTACCGTCACAGATGCGGCCTTGCTGGCAGTGGGAGTAGTGCCTCCCCCACCAGTGCCGCCACCGCCGCATGCAGTAAGCAGCATTGCAAATATTGTGAGAAACGAGGCGAGTCGTGCAAGGACGCCAATTCTTCGCATGGGGATACTTCCTTTCTTCTCTGCTCCAAGAAACGACGTTGGTAATGTGCACAAGTTGCTCATGGGTTGCGACACACAGAGAGAAACATTCTGTTTGCCCCAAACAAGTTAGAGGTAGGGGCGAAAGAACACTCTCAGATGCTTCCAGTATAGCATGAAAAGCACAGCCTTTGGGGCTATTCCAAGCAATGGAACAGCAAGCCATGCACATGCGAACACTGTCGCTACGGATAATACGCAATGAAGAGGTTGATTCTCACAGGGAGCAAGGGGAGTGAAAACATAACAGGTCTACCGAGCACCCGCGCGGGTGCTCGGTAGACCTGTTATGTTTTATTCCTACGCCCGGATTTCCTCAAGCATAGAGAGATTGATGAATAGATCGCAGCTCTGACGCAGGGTGGCCGACATAGCCTCGTCGAATGCTGCTACTTCGACGCGCACTCCATGGTCGGAGCAGTAGTCGAGCATGGGCATGAAGTCACTATCGCCACTGACCAGGACGACACAATCGACAGCTTTGCCCTCTACAAGGCGGACGACATCCATGCAAAGGTCCAGGTCGAGGTCGGCTTTTTTCGCTCCACTGGAGAAGGTCTTATAGTTCTTCGTAGTGATGCGATAGCCCAGGCCCTTGACCGCTTGCAGGAACATCTGATCTTCGCCTGGCTGTGGGCTGGTGGGACAGTAGGCATGCGCACGCACAAGACGACGGTTGCCGCGTAAGAAATCGAGCAACTTGCCAAAGTCGATAGTCATGCGCAATGTGCGAGCCGAGTACAGCAGGTTGGCAACATCAACAAAGACCCCGACGCGCTCAGTTGATGGGAGTGGTGGAAGTGAGACAGACACATTTGCTGGAGCCTGGTTTGCCCGGCGCAGCTCGGCCACCATGCGATCCGTCTGTGCCTGGATCGCCTGCACCACCACGTTCGCGAACTGGCCTACAGATGTACCCGAATGCTCACTGTGACGTACAGATGGATAGGTTGGTGCACGCTGCACTTCGGGGCGCATGGAACGCACCTCGCGTGAGACTGCACTTCCACGGGCTGGTGATGGCTCTGGCCCCATGAATGGTCCGGCTCCATCACCCTGGTTCATCTGATTGACGGTATAGCCAGAGATGAGATTGTACTGATTGGCTGGCGTCACGGTGGTAGCTGGCATTGTGATATTGCGTGGCACGGCAATGGGAGTTACGGCTACCGGTGGTACCACTGCTGGTGGAGATGGAGGCTCGGGTACTACGGGTTTCGCTGCCAATGGAGTCGGAACAGGAGGCGTACTCGCTGCTGGAGTACCCGGTGCTACAGATGTCCGGCGACGACGGCGACGACGGGAACTGGCTGCACGTAACTCTGAATATTCCAGAGGGGGAAGGTCTTCGGGAGCAATCTCGGCTGCCTCTGGAACAGTAGTCTCAGCAGTCGGAGCCGCGACTTCCGCTACAGGAGCAGCAGGCTCGGTGGCAGGAGCTACCTGCTCTTTCTCACGCTGTCGATCCTGTCCACGATTCCTGCGACGCTCTTGCTGTGGTACAGGAGGTGTGGGAGATTCTGCTGCAGTTGGTTCCTGGACAACAGGTCGTTTCTGCTCGAGCGACTGAGTGCCAGCACCGGCCTGCTTCGACTGCCCTTCTCCTACCGATGTATCGGGGGCATGTCCAGTTTCCATGTGAGCCGCTGTCGTTGTAGAGCTACGACTGGTTGTATCTTTACTCTCCTCTACACGGGCTTGTGTTGCTGATGCAGCTGATGGAGAGCCACTAGACACAGTGGCCGGGCGGTCAAAACGGTAACGACGGGCCGGGCGTGGTCGTTCCTCGACAGGCGCTGGGGTCGCGGGCTCTGGTGGTGCAGGCTCTGCTTCTTGCTCCGCCTGTGGCCCGTTTTGCTGTGACCCGGTTTGCACTACTTCTGCAGCAGGTGACTCCTCGCGCTGCCTTCCATGGCGGGGCATACGAGAACGTGATGCCGGACGCAAAAGTGGTGAAACTGGACGCTCTGCTGGAGCAGGCGGTTCGGGAACTGCTGAGGTAGAAGGCTCGGTCACGGGAGTCTCTGGTGATACGGGCCGGTCTGCTGTATCCTCCATGTGCTCGGTAGCCTCCTCAACAGGAGGTATTAACATCTCTTCCTGCAATAGAGGGAGTGCAGAAGCTTCCTCCTCAGGGAGAGCCACGAACCCAGGTTCAGGTGCAATAAATTCAGGGACGATAAATTGGAAAGCTGTACGACCTTCTGCCTGACGGAACTCTTCGATAAAGTCGGTGAAAGGACGTACAATATTCTCTTCCTCTTGAAGGATCACTTCTGAAGAGGCGGGTACTGAACTTTCTGCTAAAGGTTCGTACTCAGTGATAACTGTATCAGGTTCTGTATCAGGTTTGAAAACTTCTTCGAGTCCGGTTGGTTCATTAGAATGCATATCTTGAACTATCGGACTTGCGTCAGAACTTTCCTCCTCTTGAGGGATGTGGTGTTCATCTGGTTGATCTGTTTCTCCCTCTCCATGTGCTTGTGCCTCAACAGGCATAGCAAATTCGTGAGAGCCAGGCGTTGGATCCGTTTCGGGGGCATGAGGTTGCTCCGCGACGGACGGGTCAACGTCGCTCTTCTCTGGTTGAGTATTTTCTGTTGTCACTAGGATCTCCAGTCTCAGGAGCTACGGACCGGAGCACAGGTAGGTAATCGCTATAAAGAATGCTCAGTTGTAGGTGGTTGGGGCGAACTTCTACGTTTGCACCTATCCTACCATCTTAGTTCTTAATTCAACGGGTTTTTGGGATGTTATACTCTTCCATTAATCCGCGTTGTTCATGGATGGGCGGAAACGAAACATTATTAATCCGTCCCCTACCCTGACCTCAGATAGGCTTCTTATGCTACTTATACTGTACACCCCGGTCCGGTCTCGTTTAGTCTACGCCGTTGCCTCTACTCTTGTTGTATCCCACCATTGAACGGCGGTACACTGGTGGGCCGGGGGCGAGCGGACGCTTCTTTTGCTTCGCTCGCAGGACTGCCAAAAGAACCAGACACCAGATAACAGTGCCAGACAAGAGCCCAATTGCTAGCAAGATGACACGTTCAGGACGGGCAAGCAAACCGGTCTTGCATTCTAACCCTAAGCCTTCAGCACGAGCTTTTGTGTAACTGACCATCAACGAACCGACCACAGCTATGTAAATCAATGTAATCATCCAGGTCTGCCCATGAGAAAAAGGCCAGAAAGGAGTTTGGAGGTCTGGCCGCACCAGGGCATAATAGAGTAATCCCGCCAGGATTATACTTTCCGAATAGCGGTCAAGCGTCGAGTCGAAGAAAGCGCCAAAGGTTGTGGCGGCATCCGTAACACGGGCCATTGCCCCATCGAACATGTCAAAGACGCCAGCAAACAACACCAGCAAGCCACCGATCAGCAACCATCCCTGAGCAAGTACCCATGCTGTCAATATACTGAGCAGCAACCCTATTATCGTCAACATATTCGGGGTGATACCGAGCCGGGCCAGTGGTCGCATGATCAGAGTGACCAGGTGCCGCGCTTGTTGCTGAATGCGTCTGCTAAACATGTCCTTATTGTATCATATTAAGGGCTACCAGGACTAGCTTTTTTGGGCAATTGTCAGGGCGATGTAAAAGTTGCTACCAAGCAGGAGTGCAGAGGGCGGCAGCCCTTTGCCGGAGCGCGAGGTGTCCTCGCAAAACTCCCGCCTCCCCGCCGTCGAAGGCGGCAAATAGAACTTGTAAATAGCCCTGGGCAATTGTTGGAAGCATGTTATCAACATAGAGCTGGCTGGGGATATAAAACAAAAATAGTAGCAAGTAGGAGATTTGCTACTAGAAAGTTAAAGGGAAGCGATTTATGTAGGGGACTTAGGACGCGGATGTGCCTGATCTAGAGGCGTGTTCTCGTGTTTGGTGACTCGCTCGTTGATGTTCTGAACTGCGTAGGCTACCCTCTGGATATCACGCCTGAGCGTGGCTGTATTTTCGTCTATCTTTGCGTCTAATCTCTGTATGTCGCGCTTGAGTATGCCTGTGTTTTCGTCTACTTTTATCTCGAGGGCACGCTGATTGTTCTGAAGCTCATTGATAACAATCGTAGCTTCGTCAAGAACTGGCACAACCTTTACCAGCTCAGCATTCATCCTTCTTTGTATAGTTCCAATCGTTCTGAGGTCCGCTGCCATCGGCATAACCATCGTCTCAAGTCGATCCAGGCGTTGGTCGACTCGATCCAGGCGTTGGTCGACTCGATCCAGGCGTTGGTCGACTCGATCCAGGCGCTCATATATTGGTGCGATGGCAGCCTCTACAGCAGTATTGACTGCATTGGTTATCAGAGTGCCAATCGCACTCATTTCGTCCTCAGTCACTTTGCTCCCCCAAACATTTATTAGTAGCATTGCGAGCAATATGCGCTACTGATGGGAGTATAGCATGGGTTTTGGCAATTTACAATACTAAAACTCGTGAAATTTGGGAATTTCTTAAAAAGACCAAGAATTTTATGCGGCACGCCTGCTGCGGACATCCTGGCGTCGTTTGCGAAAATGGTGGTGAGCCAGGCGCAAATAATCATTCATACGCCACAGTTTCCCGCCTGGGATAGTGAGATCAGCCTGGATCGAGGTGCGTACATCCTGGGCAGTTTTTCCCTCGAACCAGGTATAGCCACGTCCAATCGCGTTCAGGGTATGAGCATCGCTATTACCAATTTCCGGCCAACCATAGACTTCACGATTGACACTCATCGCTATACGGTTCGAGTAAATACCACAAAAGCTCGCGTTCCAGGTCTCCATGCCATCAAGCCAGACATCGTTGGAGTTGTAGATGCGATCCAGTACCTCGCGCTGGCAACTATGGCGGAAGAAGCGATGAAGGGGGTGTGCGACGATGGCAAGTCCTCCTTGCTCATGAACAAGGTTAATGCTATGTTCCGTACTCAGTCCTGGTCGGATGCGCTTCTCGATGAAGAGTGCCAGTAGATGGCCTTCAGATGTGCTGACTTCTTCACCGACAATGAAGTCAAAGCGATAGGAGCCTTTCTCCCAGAGGTCGTGGGCCCGCAGAGAACCTTCTATCACATCGTGATCGGTGATGGCAATTACATTCAGGTGAGTATAGTGCTGAACATAATGCAGGATCTGCTCAATAGTGGCAATGCCATCACTGTAGGTGCTGTGCATGTGCAGATCAGCCTTGCTAAACTTACCCCAGTAGTTTGCTTGTTGTGGTGTTATGGATGTCATGCGCTTGTGTTTCCTTAACTCTATGGTTCCTGAAATGTTGTAGACACATTCAGGTATGCTAATTCCCATCCGGGAATGGTCCCACCGTGATAGTAGGATCAACGAGAGTCGCTAAACTTTGGAGACAGTATTGAAATCGCTTCTTGTCCAGGGAAAAAAAGACCTGGCGGCCAGCACGACGTGTGTGTATAAAGCCAGCGCGACGGAGTTTGCGAAGGTGCCACGATACCAGTGGCTGACTGATCCCTAGCAGTTCTGTCAGAGCCGTTACGGTGGTTTCGTCCTGGTGTGCCAGGTGATAGACAATGGTCAGGCGGGCAACATCTGCTAATGCTCTCGTCATTATCTTGAGTTCACGCCAGTCGGTCATTTTGATCCGTGTCTCTGATAGTCTGTGCCTGTGTTATATAAACAAACATTTATGAAATGTCTGTTTATATATTAATCTGTTAATGATGATGTGTCAAGTTTGGGAATGGGGATTTGGTTTTGGGAAAAATCGGAGGCCGGTGCAACCCATGGGTTGCACCGGCCTCCGATTTTTCCCAAAACCCAGGAATTAGAGATGATGGGCAACCAGGGGCTCGAACCCTGAACCTAGCGAGTGAAGTAGATAGCCAGTGCAGTAATCTGATACCAACTACCCCTTCCCGAACCGGACGTGCAGCTTTCACTGCATCCAGCTCTCCAGTGGCTACTTTCGTTGTGACAAACTATGTGCTCTCCAGTACATCTCGCTTCGTCACCGATTTCGTCCACCTGCACCCCTTCCCCTTGTATCAAGCATTACCTTGATCGTTTGAGTACTATGGGTGCTCCGTCACCATGCATCTTTCGATGTTTAGGTGATCCCTAAGTTCTATTATTACCCTTGTCCAGATTTAGGTTCTCCGTTCGTCGTTTAACTCTCTTGGTGAGAGTGGCTATAGGGGGAACGTTTAACGGTCCTCTTAATCTCAACCGTTAACCCTATACATCAGCATGTCCACATTCTGATGGATGAGCGGATACATCGCCACGACTGGAGTTCAAGCAGTTTAGCTTTAACCATGTCTGGCATAGCTGCCTAGCCTTGATCTTAGTGGTTCGATCTTACCAGACTTTTAACGACCATGCTGTTGTCCCTTTTTCCTTTCGGAATCAGGTAAGGTCGCGCTTTAACCACATTCGTTCCAGTGGTGCTGTACTACTACAGCCAGGGTAATAATAGCGCATAGGCGCACTTTAAGAGTCGCTTGCTCTGCCATTGAGCTAGTTGCCCTTTGTCTTTCGACATGGTGAAGAATAGCATACATAGGGATAGTCGTCAAGCCCCAGGGCTTTGCCCCATTACTCCTGTTGAGTCCGCCCATAACGACTCAACAAACCAGTGCTGCGCCCACCAACAAGCACAGGCTCCCTGCTGGGCAACTTCATGCCAGAATTGGATGATAGGACGACTACACTGAGAAGGCGAGGTTCCGTTTCCTTGTCCTGAATGCTGTGGTCAACTGAGGGAGCCTTTCGCCACCCTATCTGGTATGCCCAGGCAGCAATAACCAGAGCTATAAGGAGGCCGAAGAAGACAATGATGTATGCGACTGTAGCAGGGAATGTTGAGGTAGCAGACATCATAGATGGGCTTGTCGACGCAATGTGTTGTCCTGTTGTCGGAAGCCGGGTTTCTTGCGTTTGGACGACAGCTACAGCACGAGGAGCAGGTGTAGGTTTAGGCCGAGGTGTAGGGCTTGGTGTAGGGGTTGGGCGAGGCACTGAATCCCGGTAACGGAGCATTAAGTTCGTGACTTTTCCGGCCCATAAGGGGGCACTGGAGGTGCCAACATAGGGATAGGAAATAGCGGAGACGGTGGTCAAACCACGGTTGACATAACGATTGCGGATCAGGTTGAACCAATCGACAACGGCGCTTGAATAGGAGGGGTAGATAGTATAGCCATCAAAGGCAGAGGGAAAACCTGGGCTACCCCGCACACTTCCAGGGTTGCGATCAGCCCTGCCTACACCTGCAGCGCCGTCATTTGTTTCAGTCCACCAGACACCAAGGGCGAAGGCATCATCGATATTTGTCTGAGTTGAAGCCTGTTCTACTACCTTACCTGTGCCAACCATGGGACTGCCAAGGCGTGTAAAGAAGGCATCAACTGCTGCCGCAGGGAGCGACGGTGGGCCAATAACACTTACTCCATCGGCCTGGCTGCGCTGGTTCCCCTGGTGAAGATGCAGGAGCAGGGCGGTTCCCCCACCGAGGGTAATGATAATTGTAGTGATTACCAGGATTTGGAAAAACCTGCTAAAAGGACGCTGCTCCAAAGACATTATGGGCTATTACCTGCCAATCTCAATGTTACGCTTCTACATCTTTATAGAATAAACTGCACTCTGCGTCAGTATATATGTGAAGCAATATATACATGTGCTGATTGTACCATGTTCATGTGATCTTGCTGGATAAAGAGCGTTTAGATAGGTAGTATCTCCCATAGCCAGTATGCTATACTAAAGTGCGCTCGATGAGAAGGGAAGCAATTTCCAGAAGGGGGTTCGCCATCAGCCCACAGAATGGCAAACGAAATACTCAAACAGGACGCTTGAGCCAAAATACGCTGCTCCATAAGCGCTATATGATTATGCGTACCATTGGGCACGGAGGAATGGCTGCCGTCTACCAGGCACAGGATAGCAAACACAATACCCTTTGTGCCATCAAAGAGATGAGTTTCTCCACCGTGCCAACGAACGAGCAGAAACAGGCGGTACAAAACTTTTTAGCAGAGGCTACGATTCTCTCGCGCCTGAATCACCCAAACCTGCCCGTCTTCACGGACTTTTTCACGGAAGGGGAACGGCATTTCCTGGTGATGGAATACATCGAAGGAAACACTCTCGAAGAACTCTTAGAGATGAATGGTGGCCCGTTTTCTGAGCAGCGTGTGCTGGGATGGGCCCGGCAGTTGTGCGATGTCCTGGAATACCTGCATAGTCAGCAGCCTCCCGTGATTTTCCGCGATATGAAGCCTGGGAATATTATGTTGAGGAAGAAGGATGGCCGCGTCAAGCTGATCGATTTTGGTATTGCCCGCTTTTTTAAACGAAGTGGTGGACAAGACACAGATACGCAGCTACTCGGCACACCAGGGTTTGCCCCGCCGGAACAATATGGCACGGCTCAGACCGATGAACGCTCCGATCTCTATTCGCTGGCGATGACCCTATTCCAGTTAATGACAGATACCCTGCCCGACACAAGTTTTGGCTTATCAGATATTCGTGCGGTCAATCCCCGCATCTCTGTTCCTGTCGCACGAGCGCTGGAGAAAGCGACAGATCCTGACGTGAACGCTCGCTACGAGAGTATCGCCGTCTTCCGCCGCGCACTGCTGGGTGTCGGAACATTTATTTTTGAAGACGGCCATGAAGCGACCACCCCGGAGGAGCTGGCCGAACTCTGTGCTCGTTATCCAGAAGAAGCTGCGGATTATTTGTTCGCGGGCGAGATTGAATCCTGGCTGCAAGAGATTGGGGCAAACGACCTGGCACGAACGACGGAACGCATTCGTGCTACCGTCGGTGATCCTCAGATAGGAGTCGATAAGTTCCTCAAGGCGGTGATGGGACCAAGTGCCCAGGCACGCTCTCTGAGAGGAGGAACAAACGGAACTGGGACCGGAGCGCGTTTGCCTGTACCTCCATCTACCTCTGCCGTGGGCAAAACAGGGAAGGCAGCACGCAAATCTCCACCCGCTGTAATTGTGCGCCCTACGAGTATCGATTTCGGGGAAGTGTATCGTGGTCTTTCTGCTCCCATGTTGTTATCCATTTCTGGTGAGCAGGGTGCTTCAGTCCGCGGGACAATCTCAGCTGTTGAGTCATGGATCATCGTGGATCAAACCAGCTTTGACGCCATGAGTACGCTGGTGCGTGTGCGGGTGGACAGTACGCGACTCAGTGTCTCAAAGCATTATGAAGGTACGATTCGGGTCAAGCCTGCCGGAATGGCTCCTGAACGAGAAATTACGGTAAAGGTGATGTTAGATGTCATCGATGCCGATGTCACAGTGAGCCAGCGATCAACAGGTGGAACACTTTTATCTGGTAATCAGGATGCTACACTGGCCGGTAGTGGCATGATGATGAGTCCAGCGAACCGTAGTCAAACGCAGACGGCTCTTCCCTATGAAGATGCACAAGATATCGCAGACCGGATGAAATATGGTCGTCCTGGCGATATCCCTCGCGGATGGAGTCCTTCGCCGCCCTCTCCACGGCTGCGTCTGTGGCTGAGACGTGGCCTGATATTTTTTACTGCCTTTATGGCCGCTAGCTTCTTCTATACGTTCCTCGCCCACCTTCCACCTCTGGCAAATACCTCCATCCTCCCTCGCCACTCGTGGTTTATCCTGGTCGCATTGGGTATGATTCCACTGGCAACCCTGGGGGCCTTATTGGCCACCTTTGAGGACACCTGGAGCAGCTGGAGCACCTGGAGCAGCAAGGACACGATAAATCGCATGTGTACAGGATTGGCGATGGCATTGATAACAGTGGGACTCAGTGAATTTCTCTGGCAGAATCTGATACGTGAGGCCGGGGCATTACAATTGTTTACGCTGCTGCTGATTACTGCTCTCGGTGCCAGTCTTGGAACCACGTTCAGAGTGAGTAACTGGATTCTCAAGTGGGTGATCTGGGCGATGGATCGTGTGCGCTCACTGACTATTGGCGCAGCAGTGATACTTGGTGGATGCCTGGGTTTTGCGCTGACGGTCGGTGTAGACTTCGATTGGTTTACTCCCTCTGGCATCTTATTGGGAATAGCTGTAGCGGTTACTCTTATCTTGCGTGTGGATCACCTGATAAGACATCCGTGATGGATCGGTGATTGAATTGCATCCCCCTCTTGTGGTAGTACTTGGCCCAACTGCATCCGGTAAGAGTGCATTGGGCATCACCCTGGCACAACATTTTCATGGAGAAATTGTCTCTGCTGACTCGCGGCAGGTCTACCGTGGCCTGGATATTGGCACAGCCAAGGTAACGCCGGAAGAACGTGCATTTGTGCCTCATCACTTATTGGATGTTGCTGACCCACGAGAAGTCTATACTGTCTCACAGTTTCAGCGGCAAGCCATCAACGCTATCAATGACATCCTGGCACGCGGGCACCAGCCCTTCCTCGTTGGCGGTTCACCCCACTATATCCAGGCCGTAGTAGATCACCTGGACATCCCTCATATTCCTCCACAGCCTGCGCTGCGAGCACAACTTGAGACTCGTCCACTATCAGAACTGGTTGCTCAATTGGAAGAGCTGGATCCAGAAAGCGCAGCCACTATCGACCGCAATAATCTGCGCCGGGTGATTCGCGCTTTGGAGGTTTGCCTGGTCTCCGGCAAGCCTTTCTCTCAACAGCGAGGCGTGGCTGAGCCACTCTATCGTTGCCTGTTACTTGGTATCCACTGGCCGCGCGAGGTTCTTTACCAGCGTATCGATGCACGGGTCGATGAACGTATGCGGCAAGGTATGGTGCAGGAAGTGCGTGATCTGCTGAGCAAGGGTGTCACTCACGAGCGCCTGGAAGCGTTGGGTTTAGAGTATCGTTTCATCAGCCGTTGGCTGCGTGGTGAGTTTGCCAGCGAGGCTGAGATGGTTGAGCGTTTGAAGTTCGCTATTCACGATTTTACCCGTCGCCAGTTGACCTGGTTTCGCAAGGATAAGCGAATTGTGTGGCTGGAGGGGGTGGATGTGGAACGGGCCGAGGAGGAGGTAAGGAGATTTTTGTAATTAAGCGAGAGCAGAAAGCGAGCTACCAGAGCGACCGCAACGGTCGCTCTGGTAGCTCGCTTTCTGCTCTCGCTTATGGATCTACAACCTCTTCTGGAATATCTTGTGTAACAATTCATCTACCAGCATTGCCACCTCCTTTGTGGTTCTGTTTGTATCTTCAAAGAACAATGCATGTACGAGAGCATCTGGTGCCTCTCTTGTTGAGTCCTCACTGCCTCCGGCAGTTC
>WNGR01007488.1_pt1 | contig 11567 bp, 17 predicted proteins | sample 5407581 | NCBI WGS metagenome assembly WNGR01 (sample SAMN13153383, study PRJNA577476) | soil metagenome | isolation source: 80 cm soil or saprolite under Garry oak tree replicate 2 | place: USA:California | collected 2016-06-15
TCAATGAGGTGGAAGTGGTCCGGTCCGGCATGGGTCGAGGCGAAGGATGATGCAGAAGAAGAAGAAAACGAGAGATCCCCTTGCAGTGTCGATAACAGTACGTCGTATCCCGTGACAAGTAGGGCGTGATCGTAACAGTAGTGACCTGCTCAAGCTGGGATCATCACCACACTGGGAGAGCATCGGCATACCTAAATGTCCATTTGTGATGCAAGACTTCCACGACTTTGTGGGATGCCTACTGTCCAGACTGGGAGTGGAGGCTGCCATTCAAAGATCTGGAGAACAGGTGTGCGACAACACTGTCGAGGATATACTCGCTGCGGAGGGCATCAGAGAAATCAAAGGCCCGGACGGCACACCTTTCCTCTCTGGTGGGCAGCACAATGAACTTCGCCTTCTGTGGTGCCTCTTCGTAGATTTCTTCAACCCATATCACAACAAGATTGCCAGAAAAGTTGCTTCAGTGGGGTCTATTGTTCTATCATGCCTCCTATTGCCGCCAGATATGCAGCATAAAATCGAGAACCTGTGCCTCGTCGGCATCATTCCCAGGCCCCATGAACCTTCAGGGGAGGAAATTGACCATTTCCTACGCCCTCTTGTCGAGGTCATGAAGAAGTCCTGGACAGATGGAGCTATATATAGGACACACGAATACCCTCATGGCCGACTTGTACGATCAGCAATCGCACTCTCAGTAAACGACTTTCCAATGGCATGGAAAATTATGGGTACTGCAAATTACATCAATAGAAGTGCTGCAAGAGAGGAACATTTCGACTCCTGGAAAGTATGCACCTTCCAAAGGGTCCAAGAAGATGCCCAGAAATGGTGGAATGCAACTTCAGCGAAGGAGCACAAGCGACTGTACAACAAAATGGGCATACGTCACTCAGTCATGATGGAACTAGAATACTGGGACCCGACCACCATGGTGCCAGTGGATGGCATGCACAACCTCTTCATTGGCTTACTGCAGTATCATGCTCAAATGGTGCTCGGAATGGACTTGACAGGATCTTGAAATGAAAAGGTCACAGAGACACTCAGGCAAGTAGAAAACGCAAGAGAGACACTATCACATACAAGCCCAGAATCTTTTGATCTGAGAACATTGATGGTTGATGTGCTGAGAATCCTCTGCGAAGAAAGGGGCATTAGCATCGGGCAATCTAAAGGGCTCTGTAAAGGGGATCTAATAGAGTTGCTGAAGGTACGAAAACGCTCTCACCTCACCAGACGAACTCACGTGTGTGGGTGATTAGGAATCCCTTTCAAGAGGGAAGATGCGTTCTGTCTCATCAGACATCATTGGTGAGGGGATCATATAGGAGATTGTCCAAGAACGATCAGCTTTCAAGACATTGCTAGAGATGGGTATTTCTCAAGATGATTTGAAGGCAATTCGGGATGACATAGCGGCCACTGTTTGCCCTCGATGGCACGCCACCTGTTATGTTCCCACCTAAGAGACACTTACTCATAGGTTATGACTACTGGAGTAAGCGGTAATTAGTCATGGACTCACTATCAGTCAGCCGGAGTATCACATGTACAATACGATAACTCAAACCTAGGATAGCAGTACTAGGGTTCGGGATTCATGAGGCGCTTTAAAGCCCTCTTCATGTAGTACTTAAGATGTAGTCATTGAAGACCAAGAGCCTCAGCTTGGTCTTCTTGAATCACCACTAGCATTCCCCTCTACTCTGCAAGATATAAGGGCTCTCTCCCTTTCTCTGCTTGTATACAAGAAGTGACCATTGTCTTGTGTCCAAGTGTTATCAAACCTTGTGACCTCCATATCACATGACCATCAGGGTCCGTGTATACCCGATACCACTAAGTCCTACCGCGTGCCGTCTCTAAGCCTAAGTCAAGGCTGACGTTTTGTGGCAATGTAACATTAAGACCAAGCTCTCATTGTGGTGTGCATTACCACCAAAGATTGTTGGGTCTTCGCACCCTATTCAATTGAAGAATGCGGAGAATGGGATGTACCTCTTATATATCTCAAAACTGCAAGGTGGAGAACAGTCTGAGGAAGTATGGGGTATTTCGTCAACATCCCCACAAGACCATCGCAGTATTACCCTGTTGAGTTTAATCACAACTTCGTGTGTTGGACTGAGATTACCTGGAATGCACCTCAAAACAGGTGGAACATTGAAAGACCAACAGGACCAGAGTACAGGTGCGACATATTTGAAGAAGAAGTATGGACAGCAGGACAAGTAGGACCAATTGACGGACAACCTCCCCCAACACCAAGGACCCCTGCCCCATCAACCGAGGACGATGAAGAAAGGAGTGAAAACTCTGAAAACACGGTTGAATCTGGAATACCAGGAAACACTACTGAAGAGGAGAGACTAGCTGAATTAGCTGAGTCGATTCATATTAATCCACTGGCTATGACCACAATGACAGAACCAGTGGAAACAATGATGGAAGAACCCACCTACATTAGATGAGAAGAAACAGGTGACATCAACCCACATACAGGACACAGGACAAGACGTATCGCTAACACGGTGGATGATGAAGCAGCTCTAAGAAGAGCCCAAGAACACGATAGACCTGATCCACCAAGTGGCGGACCAGAAAGACTCCCCAAACTACCACCCATCCACCTCCCACAAGACGATAGGCCCACAAGAGGGTTCCCAGGAGGAGGATTCCCTGGAGGAGGAGGATTCCCTGGCAGAGGAGTACCAGGAGGCAGAGGAGGATACCCAGGAGGAGGCCCACCAGGAGGAGGACATCCCGCAGGCTGGGGACCCCCACCCATTCAAGTACCCCAACCTCAAGCAGGAAAACTAGTAGGGGAAACACCCTCCATATACGATGGAGACCGAAAGAATATGCAACTTTTCATCAACCAATGGGAGTTGTACTGGGGGGTTAATAATGACAATCCCCTCATGATCAATCCTTACAGACGAGCTATGTTCTTCCTCACCTACATCAAGGGAGCCTGCGTTAACGAATGGGTAGTAGCAGTCAACTGATGGTTAACTAGACAACTACAAGGAGGAATCGCCAACACAGACGAAAGACTATGGAACGAAGTAGCTGCTTCCTTCCTCAGGCGTTTTGCTGACAGCCTTGCCAAGGAGAAAGCCCAATCCCTGCTACATGATGGGATCAAAATGAAAGGAGAAGACATTGATTCCTATATAGCCGAATTCGAAGAAGCAGTCTGCATGGCCGAATATCAATTTGATGTACCTCAAACCATCGAAACCTTCACCGAAGGACTACCCACCAGACTGTACCAAAAGGTACTCGAATTCGACCGACCTCACTCGTACGAGCAGTGGAAACAGGCAGCTATCAATTGACAGCAGACATACCTGCACATGAAGGCAAGGCTATGAGCACACCAAGGAGGAAACACCCCAACCAAACCACAAGGATGGGCACCAACTCAATCACTGTCAAACCCAAACGCTATGGACACGTTGGCAGGAAGAACAAGGGGAAGAGTAATGGGAAGTGAGGAAATGAATCCAGCAACAATGCCCCGAGGAGGATACATACTGCGTGGAGGGTTCATGCAAAGAGGGAGAGGGCAGAGAGACCTATGCGAAGTTGAGTGTTACACCTGTCATAAAAAGGGACATCTCAGTCGCAACTGCCCCCAGCACACCTGGAACTGACAAAAACCTGAGAATACATGGAACTCATGAAGTAAAGGATGAGAAGCCATAGTAGACGATTGAAGTGTGGTAGAAGAAGAACCAATAACCACCACTCGAAGCATGACACAAACTCCCCAGCAATCAGCTGATGCATGGCTGAGGGGGGTAGCCAACGAACAAGAAGAAGTATGAGACCTCATAATGAGGGATCTACTTGGAAGAGAGGATTTTCCAAGTGCCTGAACCCATTGGCCTGGGTGAGGGCAATTCATCAACTTGATTCTGTAATAGTAACTACACGATTTCGATCTATGCAAATTCCCATTTCAGTCAGAACCAATTGCACAATGGCCAATCAAAAAGCACTTGTGGATAGTGGAGCAACAGATTGCTTCATGAGCCCAACATTCATCAAGCAAATGAAATTGGGAATGTGACCCCTCCAGAAACCACGAAAAATATGGAACATAGACAATACGGAAAACAAAGATGGGTTGATCACGCATTATATCGACTTAAACGTACAAACCAAAGGAATCTGCAGAGACATGCGCTTCCTTATCACGAACATCGGAAATGAAGACATTGTACTTGGATACCCCTGGCTCTCTACATTCGAGCCACAATTCGATTGGACCCACACAGTAATTCACGAAGGGGCCCTCCCAGTTGTAATCTGATCAGTAGACCCCTAAATCCCCGGAAAGGATCCAATCGTCACAACAGCGACTACACGACAAGCTGAGTACATACGAATGATACGAGAACATACAATAAATGTGACAACAGCGACAGACCTTGCGGTGGCAGCACAGCAATATACCACCAAAGCCACAATACCCCCAGAGTACAAGACATATGCAAAAGTATTCAGCGAAGAAGAGTCAAAGCGATACCCACCAAAATGAGCATGGGATCACGCCATCGAATTAAAAGAAGGATCTCCCGATGCCATAGACTGCAAGGTATACCTGCTAAACCAAACAGAAGATGTCACAGTACAAGAGTTCATTAAGAACGAACTTGAAAAGGGGTATATTCGCATATCCAAGTCACCTTATGCATCACCCTTCTTTTTCATATGAAAGAAGGATGGCAAGCTCAGACCAGTGCAGGATTACCGCAAAATCAATGCCCTCACTGTGTGTAACCAATACCCACTTCCCCTTATTTCGGACCTCATCTGCGATTTGAGCAACGCACATATCTACACCAAATTGGATGTACGATGGGGATACAACAATGTACGCATCTGAGAAGGTGATGAACACAAAGCGGCATTCAAAACCAAATACAGTCTATTTGAACCAACAGTCATGTATTTTGGCCTCACAAACTCGCCAGCAACCTTCCAAACCATGATAAACTACATCTATTGCGATGTGATTCTCAAACATGAATCACACGGCACCACAATTCGCATATATATGGACGATATCGGTATTGCTACACGTACCAACATGACAGACCATATTGCAGCAGTCAGAGACGTCCTTCAAGTCGCCCTCATGCATGACCTCTATTTCAAACCCAAAAAATGCCTCTTCCATGCACCTTCCATGGATTACCTGGGGGTAATCCTTGAAAAGGGGGTGACACGCATGGACCCTGTAAAAATTGTGGGAATAAACATGTGGCCAACACCCAAAAACGTCACAGAAGTATGAAGGGCAGTAGGCTTTTTCAATTTTTATCGCCCCTTCATCAAAGGCTTCGCACACATAGCATGCCCACTACATCAATTAACACACAAAGATCAAGAATGGCACTGGGGAAAAGAGGAATAAAACACCTTTGACAAGTTAAAGGCATTAGTAATGGCAGATCCGGTACTGGCCCATGCAAATCTCAAGGACCAGTTTGAACTGGAAGTTGACGCATCAGGATACGCGGTAGGTGCAGTACTACTGCAGCGAAAAGAGGACAGTAAAAAGCACCCAATAGGATACTACTCGGCAATGCTCAACAAAGCACAAAGAAATTATGACATCTACGACCTCGAACTCCTCGCAATCGTCATGGCCCTTAAAAATTGGCGACTGCTATTGGCAGGATCACCCCACAAAATCATCATTTACTTGGACCACCTCAACCTGCAATACTGGAAAACCCCCCAACGAATATCAAGAAGGGTCATGAGGGAAGTACTGGAATTATCGGAATATGATTTTGAAATAAGGCACATTCCAGGAAAACAAAATGGACGCACAGACGCTCTATTGCGACAACCAGATTACGACACAGGAGAAAACAACAACACAAATGTCATAGTCTTGCCAGAACGAGTATTTGCAAGGGCAACAAGGATAGAAAAAGCACCACCAATGCACCAAGTAATATCCCAAGAAGAAATGGAGCCACAAGACCCAGTGTACTATCAAGATGAAAACCTTCTCAAACCATGGATCAATGCACACAGACTCAAGAAGGTAGACGGGACGTGGTATAAAGATGGGAGACGCATAGTAACAGGAGGGTCAAGTCACCATCAACTTCTGATACAAGCTCACCACGATTCACCAGTATACGGACATCCTGGAATCAACAAAACGAACCAATTGGTAAGCTGAAGATACTGGTGGCCAAACATGCGAAAGGACGTATTGGAATATGTGAAGGGATGTGTGGACTGCCAACGAAACAAAATAAACACAAGACCTACCAAGGCACCGCTACAACCCATATTCCCTCAACCCGAAGCTATGCCGTTTGAAACTGTCGCCCTAGACTTCATCACTACACTACCAATATCACAGGGATATGACTCAATACTCACTGTCATGGACCACAATTGCAGCAAAGCGGCAATATTCATCCCTTGTAGAGAGGCCATGATGGCAGAGGAAATGGTGGGACTGATAGTCCAACACGTATTTCCCAGGTTCGGACTACCCCGAAGGTTCATAAGCGATAGGGACCCCAAATTCATGTCAAAGTTTATCCGAGGATTATGCCAAAGCACGGGAATGACCCAAAATATATCCACTGCGTATCACCCCAGAATGGATGGGCAGTCGGAACACACCAATCAGTGGTTGGAACAATATCTAAGGTTTTGGGTCAACGAACAACAGGACAATTGGCACTCTTATCTTCCTCTGGCAGAATTCACGCACAACAATTGGCCAAATGAAACCACAGGGGAGTCCCCCTTTTTCATATTACTCGGGTTCAACCCACGTGCTGATTGGATCAATAAGCCATCCCCTATCCCACAAGTAGCTCTTCGGGTGGAACAATTCAAAGAAGCAAGGAAAAGAGCCCAGGCATTGATGATCAAGGCGCAGCAATCATGGGTCAAACACCAAGATACGCCCAAATACAAAGAAAATGACCTAGTATAGTTAGAAGGGCACCACTTATGAACAAATCAACCAGCGATAAAACTTGCACCCAAGTGACATGGCCCCTTTCCCATCATTCAGGTGATGTCACCCGTCAACTATCGATTGAAACTCCCCACGCAGTGGAGCATTCATGACATATTCCATATCAATCTTCTCACACCATATCATGAGATGACGCTCCATGGTCCAAATTATTCTAGACCACCTCCAGACCTAGTCAAAAACCAAGAAGAATACGAAGTTGAGAAGATTCTAGACTCTCAGCAATTCAGCAGGAGACGAAAACTGCAATACCTTGTCAAATGGAAAGGGTATCCAGACTCGGACAACAAGTGGGTTGATAAGAAAGACGTGCATGCGGACAACATGATAAGGGAGTTTAAAAATAAAAACCCTGCATCTGAAGCACATATAAGCCAAGGACGTTCAAGCAAGTCACTCACTCTTCCTTCCTCTCCAATCCTTACATCGCTCATTCATAAAATCTCATCCTTCATGACCAATGTCAACACATACTACCTTGGGTCTCTGGAACGGATCTTCGGAACTGAACTCGAGTCCGGGCTCATCACCTACCAAGAGGCACAAGAACTCTGTGCCAAGAAGTACATTTGACCTCACGTCACCGATGAAAACCTCATTGTGGCCCCCCTCACCGAAGAAGAGTTGGGAGCAGTCCTACTCCAGTTTCCAGACTACATCCAGAGCCCAATGCCCCCACATGCACTATCACCAATGGTGCGACGACTGTCAGACCCTGATGGAATGGGGGCCACTCCCACCCATCAGTCAGACACACAAGAAGCCGATACCGACATTTGGGGACCTAAGACTGGCAGTGTGGGAGAAATCCTGCTACCAGTTCCTTTTCGCAACCCAAACAACAACAAGAAGTGCTATCAAGAAAGTATGCTCAACGTGGAGGGAAGAGCAATTCGCAAGAGCCATTGCCAAGAGAAGCGCCAAGATGGCAGCACAGGAAGCACTGCGCCAGTCAGTACACCAGCAACACACAGCCTGTGGAGCCATACCACCAGTCATATGAGCGAGGACCTTTACCCAGCTGAGCACCCATTTATACAGAACTTGAAAGACTCTGATGACCCAGAAGAAACCCCATATGCTGCCACCATGACCAGCTTCCCGTTATACAAGGGAAGCTACATCATGCGTCGCAGCAAAGTTCCACCAGGATTCATGCGAAATGACGGGAACCACTACATAGCATTCCCCATCAAGGGACTGGACGGGGACATAAAGCAGGCGGAGTATGTGCAAATCATACTCCACCTGAATCCCATCATCGTTGGGCTGTGGGAAGACAGCGACAAGGTATACACCAAACTGCTGTACGCCGTGCCCCTTTTCTGCTATGACAGGAAACCCGTGTACCAGGCTCAGCAACTGGAGAAGCTCAAGAAGGATGCGGAGGGGCAGGAGCAGACCAATCACATGATTTGCCGCATAGGCGATCCCTCGATAATGGCAGAGGTTCACCGCTTCCGCATGGTGTCGCAAGAGATCAAATGACTGGAGGAGGCCATGGTCGCAAATGAGGACCAATGGGGAGAGTTGGCAGCCATGCAAGTCGCAACCATCCAGAGGTTGGAGATGGTGGACATACTGTTGAGGATTGAGGAGCAGGACAACAGACTAATCAATAACGCACTACGGTCAGTAGCGGAGAGTTTGCAACATGGGCGTCACACCTGAAAAGGGGGTGATGTTACGTTCCCACCCAAGAGACACTTACTCATAGGTTATGACTACTGGAGTAAGCAGTAATTAGTCATGGACTCACTATCAGTCAGCCGGAGTATCACATGTACAATATGATAACTCAAACCTAGGATAGCAGTACTAGGGTTTGGGATTCATGAGGCGCTTTAAAGCCCTCTTCATGTAGTACTTAAGATGTAGTTGTTGAAGACCAAGAGCCTCAGCTTGGTCTTCTTGAATCGCCACTAGCATTCCCCTCTACTCTGCAAGATATAAGGGCTCTCTCCCTTTCTCTGCTTGTATACAAGAAGCGACCATTGCCTTGTGTCCAAGTGTTATCAAACCTTGTGACCTCCATATCACGTGACCATCAGGGTCTGTGTATACCTGATACCGCTAAGTCCTACCACGCGCCGTCTCTAAGCCTAAGTCAAGGCTGACATTTCATGGCAACGTAACACCGCCCCTCCACCCAATTTAGGTCAGGTATCCCATGGTAAACTGAAGGCTGATGAGTGGAGATCATGCTTCAAGTTTGATATACCAGTGTCTCTGCTTCGCATCGAGACACAGCGGATTGCATCAGGGAGACAGACGGACAAGTACAGAGCAAAATTGGTGCATAGTACCTTCCTTCTTGCCACTGCGATCCGTTGGGCGACCTCCCACCATACATCAACAAAACACATTGAACAGTACACCAAGACTATGAAGAACTACCTCAAAATGCTGAAGGATCTCCACCCAAACCAGTGTTTCCACCCAAACCACATCAATGCCTTGCTCATTGGCAAATATCTTCATCTATATGGCCCTGTTCGAGGCTGGTGGATGTTCCCATTCGAAAGGGTCATCGGTAACCTGCAGCACTTAAGCACAAATAATAAACTAGGTGAGCAATGCCCCTTCCCTGCTATTGTCATGATCCTCACCATAACAAGGACAAATGGAAAAGACCATGTCTGCAGCATTCTGCACTAAGTCAACTATGCATGCAGTCATTCAGAGTTTGAGTAGTCTAGATGGGTGGAAGGATAGTGTTGCAGTTACGGAACGATCATTTAGTACCAAAGACAGAGGTATGTACATACCTGAACACACAGCACACATAGCCTAAGAGATGAAAGCGACACAGATATACCCAGTCCCAAACCAAAAAAAGCGAAATCGAAGCCACTGGATGAAGCGGTTCAAGCTGCAATGAAGAGGAGTGAGAAGGACCTACAATGCGAGTTAGGCTTTTTCCACTGTCCAGAGAAAGCAGACTTTCAGGACAGGGTCACAATCAACAATCATGAGTTCACCACTTACTGCACGTCGGAATGTCACAGTGTCATTTTCTTTCAAGATGCAGGCGATTCCCTTGCCCTAGTACTGGGATTAGTCCGTGCGATCTTCCAGGTGATACAGGACAATACGACACATATATTCCTAGTGGTGAACTGCTATCTTATGCCTATGACATCTCTACCAGACCCACTCACATGTTACCCAGAGTTTGGTGCAAGTTTATGGTTGTCAGAGACGCAGAAAGAAGTAACGATCGTGCCGGGAAGTCAGAAAATCTATCATGCTATCTACCGAGACTGGGACTACAGAATCATGGTAATGAAGCCAATGAATTGAGTCAATAATATTATCTCGGATGGAAGATCACTTGCTAACCTTTGCTCATTTCCTAGGACTTTTGATAATCCCCACTTAAGAGGTGGAGATTTGCATGGTTCTGGCTGTGGGGAACGTCATGTAATGTATACTGTTTTGAATAAATACATATGACATCCGGACCACATACAAGTGCGTACTATGGAATCACAGCACGATTTATATGAGGACAACTGCTTTGCTTCAATCACATCCTGCGGTAGGTAAGAGATGAATGCAGAAAAGCATTGTTGGAGTTTTCCAGAGTAGCTAATAAACCCACCCACTACATGGCCAGTCGTTGTCCATCACGTGGCTGATAAAGTCACAAGGCTGTAGATTACCAGAACCAGTACTATCGCTGACCCGGTGTTTGGACACCCCCCCCTGTTCGGACACTTCGAATTTCTTGCTCAGTTCTTCTCCAATCACATTAAAATCAGATATACACCATCTTGTACCATTTCTTAACATTCTCCAGCTCCTTTTTAAATGAAAATATTGTCGTGTCACAAAAAACAAGAATTGGGTCTTTGTCACACCTGTCAAGCGATGCTGTGGTCGGAGATCGAAATTGCCTCAGCTTAACAAGTAGCAGATTACTTTTTTGGTGCTTACAGACCATGCTTTACAACACCAACAATATATCCCTGGGCAATTGAGTTCAGCATCACTCGGCACACTGGCAGCCCTTTGTCTCATTCCCGACCATTCCACACTCGCGCACACCCTTAGTGAATCGCGTGCGATGCATCCCTAACAGAGGTGGTCAATTCTGTGAAGACTTGCAACATGCAGAGGCGTGCATGATCCCTTGCATCATCGATCACTGTAGAGCCAGAGCCACTCACTTTTCTGCATTAATTAGCCTGCTGCATCTACACGCGGTCTTAGTGATTCAAGGGCGACGCGCCTTCGAACACAATGGACATCTGTACCAGGTTTCGCGCAGTGCGGAGGCGTGCGCGACCAGCTGTGATGCTTCACACATCCCTGAACCCCAGACAAAACCTGGGCATGGCATTCAGGTGGTGTCCCTAAGCATAGCAACTCCTGGGCTTGACACTGCAGTTGCCGCTTCCAGCCCCCATCCCCCACATCTTCAACCTACAATCGTGTCTTCCATTTCCGTCCTATCCCACCCAACTATCATGTTCATCAGTACTACCAGATGACATTAATCGCTCTCACTTTGTATTCCCAGTCTTAC
>WNGR01023855.1_pt1 | contig 11567 bp, 11 predicted proteins | sample 5407581 | NCBI WGS metagenome assembly WNGR01 (sample SAMN13153383, study PRJNA577476) | soil metagenome | isolation source: 80 cm soil or saprolite under Garry oak tree replicate 2 | place: USA:California | collected 2016-06-15
ATCTACAAACTGGAGATGGTGAAGCCCCGGGTCGGGAAGTAATTTCGCCGCTCACCGTGATTTCAAGGCACGGCGCGCGGCCCGGAGGGCGGGCAAAAGATATGGCACCCGAGCCGCCATGGCACGCAAGGTCGGCCGGAGTCTTGCCCGGATGACCTTTCGAACGACCTTGTCGCCCGACATCGCCACCTCTTCCACGTATCCCTTCCTAAGCCAGTATGGAAATCTGCTGGCCGGCAGCACCCCGCGCGTCTGCAGGCACAAATCTCGAAACATCTCGGCATTGAGTTCATGATTGATGCTCATCATGACCGGCGAGCTCTCCGCCACCTTCATGAGATATTTCCGTGACGTTTCAAGCGCGAATTCCGTGATCGCGTCGACGCTCGCAGCCACGTCGTAATTTTTCCGGTGTTTGAGGAAGTCCTCGGGAGCCATCAAACAGATCGCGGCAGTCGCCTCTCCTCCTTCTCCCGGCAGCGCAATCCTTTCCGGCCCGACGGAACACATCAAAAAATAAGCCGCGCACGCAAGCGTCACGGGAATATCCACGATGACGTATTGGCGAACGCCAAGACGATGGGAGTAGTACGCCGCGCGCCCGAGACCGCCGCCGATCTCCAGAAAACATGACCGACCTGGCGGCTGCTGGGAAAGCTGGACCATCCGAAACGCGAGATAAATGGCATGGATGGCACGGTCGGATACGAGCCCGCGCGCCGTGGGCAGCCCGAACGCCTGACGGAACGGACTCGGGAAATCGAGCCGAATCCCCAAGACCTTCTCGATTGAGCCGATGACATCGTCCGGGGACTGTTGAATCGGGTCCGCCCAGGTGTCGGCCTCCGGGTGCCACTGCCGACGAGCACCGACGGCCTCGGCCAGGGTCACCAGCCTGTCCATACAGATGAGGCCATAACCCTTGAGCTCGGGGCTTCCCTCACGACACGTGGAAGAGATTTCCTGATATAAATTGTCAAATCCATAGAAGAGGTCGTTTGTTGCGGGCCACTCAAGCATTGCCCTGAGACGGCCCAGGTTTTCCTGTTTCGCCACCTCGTGGAAGAGCGAATGCCGTTTGAAGATGATTGACCCCCAAAGCGAAAATTCCTTGGTCTCGGCGATCGACCAGCAATAATTGTAGGCCTTTGCAATCCTGGACAGCGCCTGATCGCTCAACCTGTTTTTGGGATGCTCCTGCCGCTCGACGATTCCGTCCACGCCTGGGAACTGATGCGGACGGAAATTGACCCACGGAGATTTATCCTGTGGCGCCGACATAGCAGCTCGCCTTCCATTGCGGGACGATCATTCCACAACCGCCCAGCGAGCACAAACGTCCAATCTTCCGGCCGATCCATCGCCAACCCCATGTTCCCGAAGGAATTCTGTTTGAGATTCTCGCAATTTCCGGATATATAACCGGAACGACGCTTGGCGCCCGGAGCCGGATCCATGGCCAGCAAATCCCAGCGAAAGGCAATCAGCACGCATCGCCGTCGCGCTGCGGCACGTGGCTTGGTGCGCGTCGAGGTTCAGGCACCCAAAAAAGATGCCGGTCTCATCCGGGCACTGGCCGAGACGCTGCGCGGCAAGCCCGAAAAGGCTGCGGCGCTCCGATCGACGCTGGCGAAAGCCCTGAACCATCCCGAGGTGAAGACCGCCTTCGACATATTCGGCTCCGAACTCCCCGATGCGGCCTTCGCCGGCGTTTTCGACCAGCCGCGCCAACGGGATTGGCGCGAGGTTGATCTGTGAGATTCCTGCTCGACACGAACGTCATCTCCGACATCCGCAAGCGCGACCGAGCCCATCCGGCCGTTGCCCGATGGGTTGCTCAGACCCCGGTCGAAGAGATCGGGACGAGCGTCATCGTCCTCGCCGAAATCCGTCGCGGCATCGAGCTGAAACGGCGGCGCGATCCGGAACAGGCCAAATCGCTCGATCGATGGTTCGCGCAGATGCGAACCCGGCTCGGTGATCGCGTTCTGCCCGTCGACGAGCCGATCGCAGAAGCTTGGGCGCTGCTGGGTATCCCCAATCCCCTGCCACTGATCGATGGACTCCTCGCGGCGACCGCGAAAGTGCATGGCCTGACGCTTGTGACTCGCAATGTTGCAGACATCGCCCGAACCGGCGTGTCGCTTCTCGATCCGTTTTCCGCCTAACGGGAGCGCCTGCGCAAGACATTGCCGAGCACGGCGACCTCCTATGCCTCCGGGCCGGCATATGTCCCGGCGGTGTGGGGGAACATCGCCTTCACGATCTTGAGCTTCGAGATGTCCACGGTGCCGTCCATGTGGGGGAAGATGGCGGCGTCGCGGAAAATCTTCTCGACCCCGAAGTCGAGCATCATGCCATTGCCGCCATGGAGCTCGACCGCGTGCTGGGCGACCTTGAGGATCTCCTCGGAGGCGAAGACCTTGGCCATGTTGCAGAGCGCGTCGGCGTCGGGCGCGTTCTCGTCGACCGCGCGGGCGGCGTGGTCGAGGAGCGCCCGCACGGCCTCGATCTTGGTCGCCATCTCGGCGAGTCGCAGCGCCACCGCCTGGTGCTTGATCAGGATGCGGCCGCCCTGCACGTAGTTCTGGACATAGTCCGAGGTGACCTCGAAGGCGCGTACGCCGACGCCCAGATTCTTCGCCGCCTGGATGATCTTGCCCGGCCGGAAATAGACGCCGGCGCGCCCGAGCGCGTCGTTCTCGGCGAGGAGATGGTCCGCCGGCACGCGCATGTCCTCGAACACCAGCTCCCCATTGTTCATGAAGCGGCAGCCAAGGGTCTCGTTGCAGCGCGCGATGGTGAGGCCGGGCGTGCCGCGCGGCACCAGAAAGCTCGACGTGCCCTGCAGCATGCCGACCGACGGATCGGTGTTGGCATAGACCACGAACAGGCCGGCGTCGTAACCGTTCGAGATGAACTGCTTGCGGCCGTTGATCACCCATTCGCCGTTCTTCTTCACCGCGCGGGTGTGCATGGCCGCCTCGGGCACGTCGTAGGGGAGCCAGCGGTCGGAGGCGCCGCGCGGCTCGGTGAGGCAGTGCGCGAGGAGGAACTGGGGGTCCTCGACGATGCGCGGGAACCAGCGCTCCTGCAGGTGGCGCGGCGCGAGGTTGCGCAGCAGCACCGAGACCTTCCAGATCTGCACCAGCTTGTCGGCGAGGCCGGAATCGCCGCGCGCGATCTCCTCCGCGATGATGGCGAAGGTCGCCACCTCGGACGCCCGGTCGAGCTCGAGGCCGCCGAATTCCTCCGGCACCCCGAGCGTGCGGATGCCGACCTTCTGGGCGCCCTCGAGGATTTCCGGCGGCAGGCGCTGTTCCGGCACCATGCTCCATTCGCGCTGCCAGTTGCCGCGGATGAACGGAATCACGACCTCGTCGACGAAATCGCGGCAGCTCTGCCGCATCAGCCGTTGCTCCTCGGACAGCCTGCGGTCGCTCATCGGCGTCTCCCGTTGCAGAAGCATGGACGCCCATTATCACCCGCGGCGCCCGCCTGCCTCAACGGACCGGATGCCATCGCTGGCCGAATCACTGTCTTATGACAGCCGGCAGCGAGAGCGCTCGCGGACCTGGACATGGACGAGCTCGACCAAATCCTGAAGGCGCTGACCGAGGGCCTGCGCACGCTCGCCGCGCAATTCGCCACTGTCTGGGTCCCAATCCAGCTCGGCCTGATCGTGCTCGCGGCCCTCGTCGGCTGGGCGATCGCGAAGCTCGTGCGCCGGCGCGTCGACCTCGGCGCCCTGACCATGGGCTGGCCGATCCATCTGCGGCTCGCGCTGCGCGCGCTCGCCGACAATCTCGGCGCCATCGTCTTCATCCTCCTGCTCCTGGTCATGCGCTCCGCGCTCGAGGCCATGGGCCTGCCGAGCCGCTTCTATCTCCTCGGGGTCGCGGCCAGCCTCGCCACCGCCTGGGTCGTGATCGCGGTGCTCGCGAGCCTGATCCAAAACCGGTTCGTCAACCGCGTGGTATCGACTCTCGCCTGGACGCTTGCGGCGCTGAGCATTCTCGGCTTGCTCGAGCCGGTGCGCGAGGCGCTCGACGCGACCGCGATCGTGATCGGCGGGTTGCGGATCAGCGTCCTGCTGGTGCTCAAGGTCACCGCGCTTCTGCTCCTGACCTTGTGGGTCGCCACCGTCGTCGGCAATTTTATCGACCGGCGCATCCGCAGCTACCAGGACCTCACGCCCTCGATCCAGGTCCTGCTCGGCAAGCTCATCCGCATCGCGCTCGTCATCTTCGCGGTTCTGATCGCGCTCAGCTCGGTCGGGATCGACTTCTCGGCGCTGGCGCTGTTCTCGGGCGCGGTCGGGGTCGGGGTCGGCTTCGGCCTGCAGAAGATCGTGTCGAACCTGGTGAGCGGCATCATCCTGCTCGCCGACAAGTCGATCAAACCCGGCGATGTCATCTCGGTGGGCGAGACCTACGGCTGGGTCGAGGCGATGGGCGCGCGCTATATCGCGGTGGTGTCGCGCGACGGCCGCGAATACCTCATCCCGAACGAGGATTTCATCACCCAGCGGGTGATCAACTGGAGCTACAGCAAGGATGACGTGCGGCTCAACGTCGATTTCGGCGTCGACGTGACGGCCGACCCGCACCGGGTGCGGCGGGTGGCGGCCGAAGCCATCGTCTCGGTGCCGCGGGTCCTGCCCGACCCGGCGCCGGTTTGCCATTTCATGGGTTTCGCGGCGAAGTCGCTCGATTTCTCATTGCGCTTCTGGATCAGGGACCCGGAGGAGGGCGTGTCCAACGTGAAAAGCGCCGTCCTGCTCGCGCTCTGGGACGCGCTCAAGCGCGAGGGCATCCCGCTCCCGACGCCGGTGCAGGACCTGCGCTTCGTGCAGCCGGTGCCGGTGGAAAATAGGGCGGCAAGGTAGCCAGGATGGAGCGCAGCGAAATCCGGGTCATCGCGCCTCATGCTCCGCTGATTTCGTGGTCGCTCACCGGGTCACGGATTTCGATTTTAATTAATACTGGCCTGCGCGCCGCTTGAAGCTATGTCTGAACGGGCATAAGTTGGTGGAAGGTTCGAGCACATGGCAAAGCGGAAATGGGTAATGGGTAAGGTGTCCCGGTAAATTCCCCGGACTGGCGGATTACGCTTCGCTAATCCGCTACGGGCTGAGCGGTGACGCGGGAGAAATTTCGTAAGGCCTGCACGAGTTTTCAGTGCCGATGCACAGCCATAGTTTCATTCCCCTAACCTCCACCTGTTGACGAGGAATCTTTACGTAAGCGATCACCTGCTCTCCCTTCTTCCAAACCCCGTTAATGTCCTCAGATTGAAATATTCTAGTATCCAGCTTCGTATTTTTAGAGCTTCCCGAATAAATTGAGATCCTATCGCACTTTTCGTCTGGACATACAACTTTGATAGATAAGTCGAAATGTGTCTCCACATCGTACATGGATATTCAATCTTATCCTGGGTTTCCCAGGCTCGAATGAACTTACCAATAGGCGTTTGTGGTGGTTGATGGCGAGGCCAGATTTCTGTCACTTCGTCACCGCGTACATATCCAAGTGGCTTATTTAGCGAGCCAATCAAATACCATTCCCCGCCGCTTATCTTTTGCAATAGTTCAACGGCGCCCGCAGCAATCACGGCGCGAGGTAGTTGCTTCCCAGGCGGAAGGACTCCGCTGTTTATGCTGCTCCTGCTGCTCGCGCTCTCTCCTGCGACGCCATTCGGCGCTCTCTACAAGGTGCTGCGTAACCACGTATCCGATTTGTCCCGGCGCATACTCAACCAAGTATAGGTCCGTACCTTTAATTTTACCTCTGACTATGAAGGAGCCCGCCTGCCGCAACTCGGCGACGGGTTTCTGTGTTATGTCTTGTGAGGACCAAACTCGCGCTGATGTGATCGCTATGTATTCTCGGTCAATCACCTGCTCCCATTCAGGAGGCTTCGGCCCACTGAATAGTCCCGTTACGCCGGACGAGGACAGTGCTTGAAGAACCGCACCTATCGCCGTTACTAGCGCTGCTACTCCAGCGATTACCGCCGGTGCGCCCTGCCACCACTTTTTGGGCTCCGTAGACTCAGGCATGTCTGGTAACTCCGAAATTGATGCTACTGCATCCGGCGCAGCTTTTGCAACCTTTGCGCGCCTCAAAGCAGCCTCAAAGCAAGCCTAGAATCGGCGACGGCGACCGATGGATGGTGTAGTTGAGGCGCGGAGTTGCGCGCTCTTGCCCACGCGCACTGGGACACAATCGCCGCTGCCACGGCTTGAAACGCGGCGGGGGGCTTCGCTGTGCACCTTCGCCTACCCCTTGCCTTCGATCATCTGTGCGCACATTGCAATGCGCGGCCGTCCGATCACTCGTCCTCCCCAAGCAATCCTTCGCGCTCCAGCACTCGTCGAATATCTTCAAACGAAGCAGCAATATTTCCTTTCGAAAACCGAATCTGCCCCAGACCCTGAATGTTGCTAAATTCCGTGCAGCCCTCTTCTAATAAAACGATAGCTTTTGTAAAGCCAAGCCGGCCTTGGAACAAGCCGGCCTCATGGACAACGTTCATCCGCGCCTGCACAGCACCATCAGCCATTTCATCTTCCGCAGTCATCACCAGTAATGCAATCGCTGCTGCGTCAAGCATTTCAGATAGTCGCGTGATATTGGTGACGCCGGCCACTGGCACTCGGTTGAATTCGTCCCAAGGCAGGCTAAGCCGATCTTGCACGAAGTCCTTCAATTCGCGCCACATGGGGGATCGACCATGACCGATAAAGACGTTGGTCCCGACACGATCAGAAGCTAATTTCTTGCGGCGCTTTCTTTCTAGGTGAGACGCGGCTTTGGTGCTGATGCCAGCGGCAGCTTTGCAGATACCAAATGAGTGGCGAATAGATGTAACTTCCGAAAGCAAATCCAAATGCGGGGGAACAGTTGTTCGCTGGCCCATTGCGATCATGTCTCGGGTCATGATTTGACCCTTTGGTGCCCAGTGTTGCGCAATCGCCCCCTTGGACATCGGTTCAAGTTGGTCGAGCTCCTCCTTGAGCTTTGTGAGGAACGAGTCCCGCCTGTCTTCAAGTTCGTTTTCGAGGACGGACATGATTTCGGACTTCACCTCATTGAAGAGCGCCACAGCCTTTGCTGCCGCCGCGTGCGCGGGCTTGAGATCAGGCTCCTCGGCCAACTCGTAAATGTACGCTTTAACGTCCTCGGGATCGAATTCGCGCCAGTCGCCGCGTGATCCAAGGCTGGTGAGGCTCAGATCCTTAAGCCCCCATTCTTGACTGAAGTTCGCTCCGGGTGGAGATGGTGCGAATCCGGCGTAATAGACACGGGAATGATAGCCTAACCACGATCCGGAAAAGGACCGCTTTACCTGATTGACCGCTTTTTCAAGCGCGTCCAGTGGCTGACTAACGTTATCAGCATCCCCGGTGGCAGCTGCTTCACTGAGTCTCTCGGCCAAGCCAAACAGTTCTTCGTAAGCCTGCATACCGGGGCCTCGTTAGCAGCTGTCATCCCATTTGATTCTACTGCAGCCTGAGCTTTGCACTGACTGAGGGTAGGTGCACTTACCACGTCCTCTTTTTCAATTATTGAAGATCGCCATGCAGCTTATTTGACTTCGAAATTGAAATTCGTTGCGGGCGGTGGATTTGAACCACCAACTTCCAAGTTATGAGCCTACTACGCTCGGTGTTCGCATCACGCCGCCTTCCGGCTGGCCAGGAAATCGCCCATGCGGCCGAGCGCGCGCAGAATATTCTCGGTCGAGTTGGCGTAGGAGAGCCGCACATAGCCCTCGGCCAGGATGCCGAAATCCGGGCCGCCGATGATGGCGACGCCGGCGTCCTCGAGCAGCGAGGTAGCGAGCGGCTTCGCCTGCCAGCCGGTGCGCTTGATATTGGGGAAGGCGTAGAAGGCGCCCTTGGGCGTGGCGCAGGACACTCCCGGCAGGCGGTTCAGGCCCTCGACCACGACCTTGCGGCGGCGGTCGAACTCGGCGACCATCTTCGCGGTCTCCTCCTGCGGGCCGGTGAGGGCGGCGAGGCCGGCATATTGCGCCGAGGCGTTGACGCAGGAATGCAGGTTGACCGCGAGCTTCCGCGCGTAGTCGTAGAGCTTGCCCGGCCACACCGCATAGCCCAGCCGCCACCCGGTCATCGCATAGGTCTTCGACCAGCCGTTGAGCAGGATCAGCCGGTCGCGGAGCGAGGGATAGGTGAGCAGGCACACATGGGTCTCGTCGTCGTAGACCATGTGGTCGTAGATCTCGTCCGACATCACGGCGACGTCGGGCCAGCGCTCGAGGCCGGCGACGAGCTTGTCGACCTCGGGCTTCGGGGTCACGCCACCGGTCGGATTGGCCGGCGAGTTGACGATCAGGAGCCGCGTGCGCGGCGTGATGAGGCGGAGCGTCTCCTCGGCCGAGAAGGCGAAGCCGTTCTCCTCCCGGATCGGCACCGGGATCGGATTGGCGCCGGTGAACTCGATCATCGAGCGGTAGATCGGGAAGCCCGGGTCGGGATAGAGAATGTCCACGCCAGGCTCGCCGAACATCAGGATCGCCATGAACATGGTCGGCTTGCCCCCGGGGAGGATCATCACCTCGTCGGGCGACACGGCGACCTTGAAGCGCTTGCCAAGGTCGGCCGCCACCGCCTCGCGCAGCGGCGGGATGCCGACTGCGGCGGTATAGCCATGGTGGCCGTCGCGCAGCGCCTTCACCGCCGCCTCGACGATGAAGTCCGGGGTGCGGAAGTCGGGCTGGCCGATGCCGAGATTGATGATGTCGCGGCCTTGCGCCGCGAGCGCATTGGCGCGCGCGAGCACCGCGAAGGCGTTCTCCTCGCCGATGCGGTCGAAGGCCGCGATGGTGCGGAGCGTCATGCTATGGCTTCATTCCGGCCGGAGCCACGATCGAGCCGGTCAATCCGACACTGTCGAAGCCGCGGCGCACGAGGCCCGAGGCCTTGGCCTCCTCGATGAAGGCATTCACGTAGGCGAGCGCCGCCGGCTTGTTCTTCGGCACCGCGATCGCGGTCGTGGAGTTGAGGAAGGCGTCGTCGAGGATGCGCGAGCCGGGGATCTTGCCGAGGATGCCGGTCAGCGACTCGCGGCCAAGCGCGATCGCGTCGCACTTCCCGGCCAGCATCATCTCGATCGCTTCGTCCGGTCCGGCAAGCGCGATTTGGGTCGCGTTCGGCGACGCGCGGCTGTTGGCCCGGAACGTCGCCGTGTCCTTGACGCCGCAAACGCGGACGCCGGCTTTGTTCGCATCCGCGACGCTCTTGATGGCGGAGCCAGGCGCCACGAGATAGGTGCTCTGCAGCAGGTGATAGGCATTGCCGAAGTCGACGAATTTCTTGCGCTCCTCGTCGACCGGCATGAAGGTGACATCCCAGACCCCGCTCGATGCGGAAGCCTGGATTTCACCCGATGCCAGATAGGGGACGAACTCGAGCGGGACGCCGAGCTTCTTCGCCAGCTCGGTGGCGAGGTCGATGGTGACGCCGCGATATTTGCCGGTCGCGTTGTCCTTGACCGTATAGAGCGCGGAATACGCCGGCCCGTAGGCGATCGCGGCGCGCAGCTTGCTGGTCGGCGTGAGTTCCTTGATCGCCGCGCCGTCGTCGGCGGCGGCGCCGCCCGAAGCCATGGTCATGATGACTGCTCCCCAGATTCCGAGTAACCGCATTGGCGTCTCTCCCGGCGTTTCCTCGCCTCCGCTCATTGATGGTTGATTGCCGCATCGGGCAGGCTTGCAGGCATACTGCGCGAGCCGTTGGCCGTTTGCTATAGGGACTCGGCCCGCGCGAGACAAGCAGCCGCCGTAGCCCGCGGGCGCCGGCGCGGAGCGATGGAGGGAAGGCCGATGCACGTCCTCATCACTGGCGCCGCCGGCATGATCGGCCGCAAGCTGGTCGAGCGGCTCGCCCGCGACGGCGCGCTCGCCGGCACGCCAATCACCGCGCTCACGCTCCTCGACATCGCCGCGCCGGCCGAGCCCGCGGGCTTTGCGGGCGAAGTGCGGCGCACGACCGCCGATCTCGCGGCGCCGGGCGAGGCGGAGCAGGCGGTGGCGGCGCGGCCCGAGGTCATCTTCCACCTCGCAGGGGTCGTGTCGGCGGAGGCCGAGCTCGATTTCGACAAGGGCTACCATGTCAATCTCGACGGCACGCGGGCGCTCCTTGAAGCCATCCGCCTGGCTGGCGAGCGCTACCGGCCAAAGCTCGTCTATAGCTCCTCCATGGCGGTGTACGGAGCGCCGTTTCCAGGCTCGATCCCCGACGACTTTCATCTCACGCCGCTCACGTCCTATGGCACGGCAAAGGCCATCGGCGAGCTCCTCCTCGCCGACTACACGCGGCGCGGGTTCTGCGCGGGCGTCGGGCTGCGACTGCCCGCCATCTGCGTGCGGCCGGGCAAGCCCAACCGCGCCGCTTCCGGTTTCTTCTCCTCGATCATCCGCGAGCCGCTCGCCGGCCTCGAGGCGCTGCTGCCGGTCGCCGACACGGTCCGTCATATCCATGCGAGCCCGCGCTCCGCGGTCGGCTTCCTCGTTCACGCGGCGGGGCTGAAGGGGGAGGTTTTGGGCCCGCGGATCAATCTCGCCATGCCCGGCGTCTCCTGCACGGTGGCCGAACAGATCGCCGCGCTGCGCCGCATCGCCGGCGACCGCGTGGCCGGGCGCATCCGCCGCGCGTCCGATCCGCTGGTCGAGCGCATCGTCTCCGGCTGGCCCGAGCGCGCCGATGCCCGCCGCGCGCGCGAGCTCGGCTTCGCGGTCGAGACCTCGTTCGAGGACATCATCCGCGCCCACATCGAGGACGAGCTTGGAGGAAATTTCGTCGCCTGACCGCCATGCGCTTTGCCGCCCCGCTCATTCGTGCCACGCTCGTGAAGCGCTACAAGCGCTTCCTCGCCGATGTCATGCTGCCTTCGGGCGAGACCGTGACCGCGCATTGCGCCAATCCGGGATCGATGATCGGCCTCGCTGTGCCCGGCGCGCGGGTGTGGCTGTCGAAGTCCGATAATCCCAACCGCAAGCTCAGCCATAGCTGGGAGCTCATCGAGGTCGATCTCGGCGGCGGCGCCGAGCTGGTCGGCATCAATACCAGCCATCCGAACGCGCTGGCGGCGGAGGCGATTGCGGCCGGCGCGATCCCGGAGCTCGCAGGCTATCGCACGATCCGCCGCGAGGTGAGGTACGGCAAGAACTCGCGGGTCGATTTTCTGCTCGGGAGTCCCGACCGGGCGCCCTGCTATGTGGAGATCAAGAACGTGCATCTGATGCGGCGGCCAGGCCTCGCCGAATTTCCCGACGCGGTGACCAAGCGCGGCGCCAAGCATCTGGTCGAGCTCTCCGACATGGCGGCCGCGGGTGCGCGCGCGGTCATGCTGTTCCTGGTCCAGATCGGCTCGGCGCAGCGCTTCGCGCTCGCCCGCGACATCGACCCGGCCTATGGCAGGGCCTACGACGCCGCCCGCGCCGCCGGGGTCGAGGCGATCGCCCGCCGGTGCCGCCTCACCCAGGAGGGAATCGAGGTCGCCGAGCCGATCTCGATCGAGGAGGCGTCGTAGGGTGGG
>WNGR01007490.1_pt1 | contig 11565 bp, 14 predicted proteins | sample 5407581 | NCBI WGS metagenome assembly WNGR01 (sample SAMN13153383, study PRJNA577476) | soil metagenome | isolation source: 80 cm soil or saprolite under Garry oak tree replicate 2 | place: USA:California | collected 2016-06-15
GCGCTACAATAGAATACTCAGGCTGTAGTGACCCCACACTGAGGGGCCAGGGCTTACCGTTGTGTCCGGGTACTTGTACAAATATCGAAAATCCTTGAGGTTTTCTGCGATGTGCTCTGCCCAATCGTCGGCTGAGCTGAAAGTAGAGGGGTCTGCATCCCACATGTCGGTGATAGTGTGGTGGCACACCTTTCCAATATTGCTGCGCCAGTTGTTCAATGTGTTCTCTGCCTAACAAAGACTTTGAATTAGAGCACGAGATTCAATAACCAAAAGCAGACTTACCACAACAACAACGGTATCCTTCTGTGCATCATCAATACTTATGTCTGGGTATACATGCTTCCATACGCTTGTGACAGCACTGTCTATCCGGCCATTGGTGCCAAATGGGTCCGCCTGACTTCCTGCCCAACTGAGAAGAAGGGGAACAAATTTCTTGTGCCAATTCTGGAGGTATCGGCCAGTCCGCGGTAGGGGCAGATCCATGAGGGTGGCCCTTGGCTTTTGAACGCCCTTCTGCCTTGGATCCTGGGACCCCAGGTTCTTCATCGCGACTGTTCTGACAGTCACACCCATCTGTGAATAATTGTTACTAGATTGGCTTTGTAGAAGAGGACTTAATGACATACCTGGTTAGTTGTTTATGAAGGACCCACCGTCCCAAGTGCCCGTGTAGTGGAGGTGGGTCGACTGACTGACACAGAGTTGCCAGTGGGTTGGAAAGTGGTACTCTTCTTGGCCTTGACTCAGGCAATAACATCCTCGGTCTCATCCTCGTCAAACTCACCAGGAGGGCACCTGCCTTCACCACTATTGTTCTCGTCCTCTGTGTTTGCTATAGTTGACGCCACACTTGATCTTTCCCAATGAACTGTCACAAGTTAATTAGTACTACGTGCACAGTGATATCTGACTACTCACGGTGCTTAGTCCTATCTTCCCAGTTCGGAGAGAGTCCCCCCATTGTGGCTTCTTTGATGCATTTGGGGACAGCACTGGCGAATGCAAGAGATGGTCAGTGAGAATCTGAAGGAAATATACACCGTAGTCACGCACTGGGTGGTTCCACTAGGAGGTGTCTTGTGTTTCTTGACTGTTTCAGGAGTCTGCACGTGTGCTGCATTTACTTCTTCTCTAAAGCTGCCCCTTGTTGCATTCTGTACCAATCAGTACCTGTGACTGCGCTAAGTGACTTAAAATGTAGACTTACTTCCTTCTTTTTGACCAAGTGGTGTGCTGGAGTGACATGCTCATCATCGCTGGAGTGAATTTGTCCAGTGTTGCCGTCACACTCATCCTGGGGGGGGGCAGCTTCATCATCATTAAGTGAAAAGTCACCTGTGCCAATAGTCGCATCCACATTTGACTGCGGACTGCCTCCCTCTGACTTCGATTCATGATAAGATCTGTCTTCCTCAGCAAAGTTGTCATCCTCCACCCTCAATTCCAAGGGCTTGTCACTGCCAGATGCACTCTTGGTAAACTCCTTCACTTGTGGCTGTCTTGGTGGGCCAGGGCGAAGGTCTGGCCTGTGCATGTGAGTCTGCGCATCCTTCTCAGCTATGGCTACTGCATCCTTGAGCAGGGCAATGTGTTCAACAGCTGCACGGTATTTTGTGGCCGCCTCCTCTCTGCTGGCATGGGCTGTGGCCCTGACCCTGGCATTGTCATCCTCGATTTGCTTCTTGCTACGCCTAGGTTGTTGGCCTTTGGTTATTACATGACCTGGGTGGACATCGGCATTGGCCTTGCAGGTAGTGACAGGCATAGTGAGATGAGGTGAGAGTAAGAAGTAAAGAGGTCTCACACCGGACCTTCTATCTTTTCTATCTTTCTCTTGGCCAAGTTTGTTGATAATCAATTCTTGTTGTCAGCCCTGATGTTCCAGGCCTTCTGCAATAGCTCGAAACACACTGGCTGTCACAACTTGGACGTCATCTGCTTTCCCTCCCACTGGCACCTGTCAATTGTGGCGCGGCGTCTCACCCAGCACTGGCAATTCCACTGGCATATTCTTAGCACGGACACTGAGAAGCACACCTACTGCCCTTCCTATGCGCTGCACACTGTCACTGGCATCTGGGTCACTTCTCCTGCTATCTACTGTGATGGCCTATTCTCTGCACAATGCACTTCAGCTCATGTATCTCTGTGGTTGAGTGCATGCTGTGCCACCATGTCACCCACTCGAATCAGCTCACCAAGTCTCTAGGGCACTATTTAAGTGCCCACTGGACTGTGGTGACACTGCCTTGGATGTGGTGGCTATGGTGACTTGGACCCTGACTTTGAATACACTTGATCTTGAATTCGATCTTGGTGGTCTTTATTCAGGAAGTTCTGTCAATTGCTGGTTCTGTCTGTGGGCTGGATCCTGCCTGGTTCGTTGCAAGTTCCAGTGGTGTCGGGAGCTCCAATCTTTGGGCTTTAACTCCAAGCCAGTCAAGACAAAATGCATTGGCTGTGGAACAAAGGCCTTAAGCTCAATCTCCATTGGATGCACTGTGATGCCACCAGACCGCAGGTTACCATGTCTGTTCCCTCTTTGCCCAGTAAGGTTCAAGAGCCAACATGGATGTACATACCACGTCCACATAATGCACACAAACTCGAATGTCCGGGAATGTGCTGACCCTGAGGGGACAAACCAAGCACAAGGAGGCAGCGAAGATGGAGATGATGACCATTCAGTGGGCCTTGCAGATCGTCACGGTCCAGTAGCTCAGAGGATAGAACATCCTCATTTAACCGGTATGTGCTCTCTTTGTGTTCTCGTGGCCGTGCTATTTATTAAACCACCCAAAAGCACTTCCCTGCGACTCTGAAGGGAATTTCCTGCTGCCAGGTGCACCACCTCTGCTGCGGCCACAGGCACTGCCAGGGGACTGGACCCCATTTGAATCTGAGGTTCAGTTCAAGCTTGCTGAACTTCTTTACAGTCGCGCTGAGGTCTCTGCTGCCAACATCAATAATCTACTGGAGATCTGGGCCCAATCCTCAGCTGAAGCCGGCAGATCTGCACCCTTCAAGTCCCACGAACATTGTTACGCACCAACGGGGCGTATCGTGTGGCGTGCAGGTTCAGGTGTGAAGTCGTATCAGGACTTCAGTTCGGGGTTTCACAAGTATTGACCGAGCAGGGCTCAAAGTCAATGTGAGTGGATTCTGGTTCAAGATAGAGACATGAAGGTCCTATATAGTGGGTTAGACTTGGAGGTCAACGTTCAATGAGGCGAGTTTAGGAGGATGTGTTGGTATTACACAGGAAGTCAAGTCTACTGGTACAAGCTAGGTATAGACAACTTATATACTGTTACAACGAGGTTTGTCGGGGACAAACCAATGACGCAGGTTGGCATCGCATGACGTAGGATGATGTCATCCTAGTACAGCTACTGGTAGGAATCGAGGAGTCGAGAATGATAATGACGTCGTAATGACGTAGAGATGAGATCATACAGAATGAGGATGAGCTGGCATGGATAAGAAATGGTGATGTCAGAGATAGGCAAATAAAGAAGAGACTGTGTCCGAAATCGTAACATTACCCCCCTACTAAGCTTGAAGTCGCCTCGACTTCAACCTAGTCTGATCTGATGTAGTCGTAGATGTCCGCCCCTGGATCGTTACTTTCGTCTTCCCCATCCAACACTTCTGCACATCTATGCCTCTTCAAGAATCCATGTGGACCACGTACCCAACATTTTCCACATCCTTCATACGATGGACAGTCAATCTCTTTATGCCCCAGCATGTCGCGTAAACACTTCCCACACCAGTTGGGCGTGTGGTCAGCTTGTTGGATGCAGGCTACGTTTTCGGCAATTGTAGCTTCTCCCAGAACTTCAAACCTCTTGAAGATGCACTCGTTTGGGAAGTGCAGCTGACTATTGCAATGGTGGCAGTACTTCTTCGTCGGCTTCTTGAGAGGACATTTCTTGGCGATATGTCCTTGTTCGTGGCAGTTGTAGCAGAGTCGGTTGCGACCTCTGCCTTGAAGCATCGGACGCTCAACTGGGCCCCCGTGATGTGGGGTCAGTGGCATCCTATCCTCGGTCACCGTATGCATTGGTGTATAGGCCACATGAGCATTAGTGATCTGCTCCAGAGCCTGTACCTGTTCCATCCGTCGTTGCACTCCATCCATCTCCATGTCTACCGCGAATAGAGCACGCGATAGCAGTTGCTCTTGACGGCATATATCACCAAGTTGCTTCTTGACTTGTTCAATTTTGACAAGTCCATCCCTCAAGCGGGAGACTTTGGCGGTGAGACGGGGTTGGTCGAGGTGTAGGAGTGCTTCATCAATTGCATATGTACGACTATTGTCGGGGTGGAACATTTCCACCTGCACTGTGGTCATCGGTATGGTGCATCGTGTTGGGGGATGTGCGACCAGATAGACCGAATCGCCGTACCATGGTTCTCCTTTACCCATACACCCTACTACTTCTTGACCCTTTTTGCGGTAGAAGATATATTTGGCCAGTATGCATGCTGGTCCATCTGGGCTGGGGTCATCTAGGCGGATGTAAAGGGGATAGAACCGAGTCGATGTGGGGTTGTTGGGAAAGAAAGGAAGCCCCGGATTGTTGGGGTCTTCGTTTTCTTTTTCATCATCCATGCGATCAAAGTCTATGGGGGAGTCCAGTGTACTGTCTGGAAGTGGTTGCCGTAGTGCGAATGGTGATGGGTCTCTGTCATCGATATGAATGGTGGGCTTGGGGGATGAGGAAGGTATGGCGAGGGTGAGTGGGAATGTGGGAAGAGGGATTGTTGGTTGTGGTGACGGTGGCAGTGTCCTGAGATTCAAGTGGTTGGTGATGGCTGCTTCGATGATCTCCACCGCCGTAAGTTCGACTGCGGTGATAGTGGGAGAGGGAGTGGACTGAGTGATTTCTGAGAGAGGAGATGACATTGTGGTTTGGGGAAAGGAGGTAGGGATTTTTCGTTTCTCCTTGTCGTCTTTTATGTTTCTTTGGGCGCTCCTTTGGCCATAGGGTGTAGGCGATAGAAGTCGGTGATAAGGTCTTGGGCATTGTTTAGATGAGCCAGTGGTTCCCACGTACTGTCACTCATGGGAAATCCTTTCCACTTGACGTAATATTGTATTTTGCGCCCTCAGCCTCGGCGACACGTGTCGAGTATCTGCTCCACTTCGTATTTGACTTCTCCCTTGATTAGATCAGGTGGTGGTTGGGTATAGTTTGTTCCATGTAACGCCATTTCCTTATATGGGGTTAGGAGGTTTGCGTGAAACACGGGGTGAATCTTCCATTGTGATGGGAGTTCCAATTCATACATGACTTCTGATAAGACTTGTTTGATGGGGAAGGGGCCGTAGCGTTTAGGGGCTAATTTGGAAGTAGGGTAGAGGGTTCGTAAGTTCACTCCTTCTAGCCATACCATTGCGCCCTGTAGATAAGGTGTGAATTTGGAGTTTCCCCTTTGTGCCATCAGTTGCTGCGAGTGTTTGATACTATCTTGCGCATGTTGTCTTCTTATCATGAGGTCTTCCATTCTTTGATCTGCTGATGGCGCCTTCGATGGTGTGTTTGTCCATGTGACTCTTGGCATCCATCCCATGATTAGCGAGAATGGAGTTTCTTTTGTTGTGGCATTAGGCCATGCATTGTGTGCAAATTGGGCTAGTGGAAGTGCTTCCGCCCAATTGTCTTGTTGCATATTGCAAATATGCTGTAGATATTGTTCTAGCCACTGATTTGATCGTTCTGATTGTCCATCTGTTTGAGGGTGATAAGCTGTTGACACATTTTGCTTTGTTCCCGTCTTCTGATAGAAGTGTTTCATGAATAGTGACATAAAGCGGGGATCTCGATCTGAGATAACTCGTCATGGGAAGCCATAGTGGGGGAATACGTATTTGATGATTAAATCCATGACTCCCTCGGCTGTGATCGTTTCATTGCAGGGAATGAAGATGGCTGCTTTGCTACAATCGTGGTCGGTGATCGTTAAGATTGAATCGTATCCTTGGGACTTGGGTAGTTTAACGATGAAGTCCATGGCGATCACTTCGAAGGGTTTGGCGTCTGTGTTGGTGGTTATCGGGATGAGGTGTGGTTTTTGTTGATGTGTGTTGATTTTGTTTGCTTGACACAAGGCACATCCTTTTACGTATTCTTCTACATCCTTTTTCATGTTAGGCCACCAGTAATCTCTTCGTACTATGGCATAGGTGTTTGCGATTCCCAGGTGTCCCATGCTTGGTGGGTCGTGAAATGATTGAATTACCCCCCTTTTAAGATTGTTGTTTCCCACAACAACGAGGGCATCGTTCTTCCACCAGAGTTGTTCATGTTTGCGTAAGTTGTGGTGATCTATCCATGGTTTTATATCGGTTTCATGGGTCATTTGTTCGTTTTGACAGCATATGTCGATTTCATTGAGGGAAGTATAGGTGGTATTGGCAAAGACTTCTTTCGGGAGCACAACAACATCATTATTGTCTTCTTTTGCTTCATCATTATTTGATCGTCTAGATAACGCGTCTGCCCTTGTGTTTGTTGTTCCTGGGATATGGCGGAGAGTGAAATTGTATTCTGATAGTTCTTGGAATTCTCTTGCCACTCTTCAGTTGATTTTTCGTGGTTCCTTCCAATATTGCAAATTGGAGTGGTCTGTGTAGATCATGATTTTGTGAGGAGAACCTAACAGATACGTTCTCCATTGTCGTAAGGCTTTGATGATTGCCAGTAGTTCTCTATCGTAGACATCGTAATTCCTTTCCAGGGAGGAAAATGATTCGGAATAGTATGCTATTGGATGTTTTCTTCCGTCTTCTCCTTCTTGATTGAGGACTGCGCCGATAGCAATGCTAGACGCGTCTACTTCCATTTCGAAAGGCTTATCGAGTTGAGGGAATATGAGTACTGGTTCTTTTGCTACTGCTTCTTTGAGTGTGTCGAATGCTTTTTGTTCCACATGGGTCCATCTCCACGCTACTCCCTTTTTTGTAAGATCATGGAGGGGTCGTGCTAATTTGGAGAATCCTTTGATGAACCACCTGTAGAAATTGAGGAAGCCGACAAAGCCTTGTGCTTCGGTGAGGTTTGTAGGTGCTTCCCATGTTCGTACTCCTTGTGTTTTGACGGGGTCCATGCGGATGGTTCCGTGTCCTATAATGACTCCTAGGTATTCTACTTCCAGAGCTTCGAATGTGCATTTCTCTGGTTTGAGATACAGGTCATGTTCTTCGAGTCTGTAGAGTACTTGATGGATGAGTTCTTGGTGATGTGTTAGATCGTGAATTGTCGTGATTAGTATGTCATCCATGTATACGATGACTTCATTTGTGAGTATTAAATCGCGGAAAATGGTGTCCATCATCGTTTGGAAAGTACTGGGCGAGTTTGTGAGTCTGAAGAACATGACACTGGGTTCATATAGGCCTTGATTCGTCTTGAATGCTGCTTTCCATTCGTCTCCTTCCCTAATTCGCACGTTGTTGTATCCCCAACGGACGTCCAGCTTGGTAAAAAGGTGGGCGTCTTGTACTTTGTCGATGATTTCGGGGATTAGGGGAAGAGGGTAACGATTTTTTATTGTAAGAGCATTTAGTTTTCGATAATCTTGCACTGGCTGTAGTTTTCCGTCCTTTTTCTTGATGAAGAAGAAAGGGGATGCATATGGTGACTTGGATGGTCGGATGTATCCTTTCTGAAGTTGTTCGTTAAGGAATTCCATAAGTGCGCCTCCTTCTGTCGTGGCTAGTGGATATGTCATGATCCGGACGCTTCGGGTCATGGGACTTGTATCACCATAGTATGTCCTCTTATCTTGACTCTTTTCTGTGATTCCCCTTGTACCACTTTTGTCCGCACACCGCCCCCAGTTGCTTTATCTATGATAACACATTGCTTGACCCGTTTCGACTGTGTTTACCAGTGTCTTGATTTGTGTTCGAATCTTTGTCCCGGCTTAGTATATAAACCCTGTGTACACATAGTACGAAGCCAGACTTGGCTTCGTTTGTAATCTAGCAAACTTGCCACAGAATTCCCGAGTGTGCGAACGTCTCAATCCTCTCCTTGTGAACCACCTCCCTCAGGTTCTTCTAGAGCCGAACCCTCCCATCGAAGTCTTTGCAGTTGTACTATAACAACGCCACACTCTGCTGAAGACTTAGCGCACCAGCAACTAGGTGCAGAGAAGTGCTTCGGCACCTCGGACGAAAGTCCTCATCGCTAAGCCGTTGTGCACTCTGTGCACAACACCTTGAACACCTTTGTACATCGTAGCTATAAGACAATAGACGTCTTTGCTCTGACATTGTGTGTCACTGCCCTTCGGGCCACCACGAACCTTTGAACTTAAGTCACGTCCCTGCTAGGACGTAACAGGATAGATTTTACAATCAAGGGTTTGCGGAGCATTGGATAGGAGTTCGATAGCATGGTCCCAAGTACGCTTCAGGGGAAATCTATGGGATGCTTCTTCACTGAATACTTTGCGATGTCGGTGATATTGCGTTGGCACCATTTGTTCAAAGGTTTTCTTGGTGTGATCCATTGCTTTTTGCGCCAGTTCTGATGCCATCGTTGTTTTTCTTAGAGCGATATAAGGCTCTTCTTCTTCGTCTAGAAGTTGTTCCCAAGCTTCTTCATCTAATTCGTATGTTTCCAGAGCCCGAATAGCTGACTCAATCATCTCTTCGTGGGAGTTAATGGTAGTGATAATTACTGGTTGATATTCTTCTTCTAGCGTAGCCTCCTTCCAATGGATCTTCGGTTCGAATGCGGTGAACCAAGGGTATCCTAGAATGACTTCATCTTTTCCCAGATTGGTGATGAGGAATCGTAGTTTTTGGGTTTCTCAACCAGTTCGGACTTGTAAGTCTGTATAGTGGGTGATGCTTCCGTCTTGATTGAGGGTTCCATCTACGTTCCATATTTTAATGGGGGTTGGTACTGGGAGATAGGAGATTTGGAGTTGTTGGAGTAATTGGGAATTGATGAAGTTATCAGTTGCTCCAGAGTCAACTAGTACATTTCTTTCGGCTGTTGCGTGTGTGGATTTGAACAGTACTGGAATTCGCATTGATCAATATTTGCTACTGTACACACTAATCTTTAATGCCTTAGCCCCAGCCGCGGGCATCAGGCTTGTGGAAAATCCTCCTTCTTGTCAAACATGATATTGGCGAATCGAGCGTGTACATCGTCGCTCTCATTGTATAGTTGAGTGAGGAATATTTCAGCCTTCTGATCCAGTGTTAAAGCTTTGTTAGAGGTGACGGTGGCTGTTGCAATGACCATATTATTTGAAGATGTAGATGCTTCGGCGATTCGATTGTTCTTTTGAGGGCAGAAGCAAGAAATGTGCCCTTTTTGATCACATCGAAAGCATTTTCCTTCTTTAATTCATTTGGTTTTTTCATCTTCAGTCATAGTTGCTTGTGCCCTTGTTCGACCAATATCCATTGCATTTGGATCTTGTCATCGGGTTAGGGCATTGGTCCATTGTTCGCGAGTGCCTCCCATTACTTTATTGCCCTTAAGCCTGTTACTGAGTTGAATGTACTCTTCGTGTTGCTGACGTGCAGAATTGGTCCATGTATTCCAATCGTATGGGTGGTTGAACTTGACACAATTCCATACTAAATTGTTTGGAAGGCCGTTTTGAAATAAGTCAAGGGTGACTTGTTGGTCTAGGTCGTATCCTGCTTTATTGGCCAGATTCTGGAATCGAGATATGAAGTCGTCGAGGTTGTCTTTGGTCATGTGCAACGTTTTGAGTTCATGTTGGGCTTTGGCACTTTCAGCTGTATCCATATAGGCTTGTCTGAACCATGTATCAATGGTGTGCCACAGATTTTCTTCCGTCTGTCGCACTCCCGCAGCGATTTGGTCGACCAACCATTGGGCCTGTTCTTGGACCCAATCATCGACTAAGGACCCTCTTATGTAGGAGAGGAAGGTCATAGTCCTTCGATAAGGGTTGGTCATAACATCTGCGTTTGGGTTCATTCCTTGGTAGATTTGGAAAGTGAGCATGAATGCTTTGCTTCGTTCTCGATCGCCTGTGAATTCGAAAGGTGGGTTTCCTTCTAGTCGTCCATTGGCGTGTGGGGGTCCTCCAGCGGCGCCTCCTCCGCCTCCACCGCCACCTCCACCTCCTCCACCTCCTTGCAGTATCCTGCCTCCTCTGCCTCCACCTCCACCTCCACCTCCACCTCCACCTCCACTTGGCGGAACAGTAGTTCCTGTTCCACTAGGAGCGGTACTGGTGGGGACAGTGGTGAGGGTAGTAGAAGTTCCTGCTTGGGACATGGCTGTTGGTATTGTTGTAATTGGGGTGTGCATAATTGGTTGAGTAGAGGTTGTAGATGCGATAGGGGTGTTTGTTGAGGTGTCTGTATCGTTGTCGTCGTCTATGTCAATTCCTGCTGTTGGTCATAGTCGTGGTCCTAGTCCGTGCTTTCGTGGGACTGGTTTGATAGTGTACCACTTATTTCTTTCGTTGACAGCGATGAATACCCACAGGTGATCTTCTTCGATGTAGTGGATGGGGCAGTATTCTTGGATTTTTGAGAGGTAGACGTAGTAGCCTTCTGTTTCTCTTCCTGGATCTTTTCTCCAGATGGCTGTCCCTTTTACGATACTTGAAAGGGTGTCTTCTTCAATTTGGTCGATGTATGTGGCCTGGAACTTTGATCGTGCTTGACTAGTTTGTGCCATGATGGGAGAGACTTGACTTAATGTTACGCACCAATGGGGCGTATCGTGCAGCGTGCAGGTTCAGGTGCAAAGTCATATCAGGACTTCAGTTCAGGGTTTCACAAGTATTGACCAAGCAGGGCTCAAAGTCAATGTGAGTGGATTCTGGTTCGAGATAGAGACACAAAGGTCCTATATAGTGGGTTAGACTCAGAGGTCAACATTCAATGAGGCGAGTTTAGGAGGATGTGTTGGTATTACACAGGAAGTCAAGTCTACCAGTACAAGCTAGGTATAGACGACTTATATACTGTTACAACAAGGTTTGTCGGGGACAAACCAATGATGCAGGTTGGCGTCGCATAATGTAGGATGATGTCACCCTAGTACAGCTACTGGTAGGAATCGAGGAGTCGAGAATGATAATGACATCATAATGACGTAGAGATGAGATCATATGGAATGAGGATGAGCTGGCACGGATAAGAAATGGTGATGTCAGAGATAGGCAAATAAAGAAGAGACTGTGTCCAAAATCGTAACAAACATATGCACACGACAATTGACGCTTCTGTGCACGGCAATGTACCCTGGCAATGCCTGGTGGCAGACTTCTCTGGGAATACAGATGGTCCCACTCCAGAGTGGATGCAGACCAGCTATTAAGTCTGGTATCATGACCCCAACACTGTTATAACAAATATGCTATCAAATCCCGACTTTGCTGGACAATTCGACCTACAGCCTTACATTGACCTTGACACACATGGAAAGCATCGATGGGGGGATCTCATGTCAGGAAATCTTGCCTGGCGGCATAGTGCAAGTACTCGGCATACTCTCCTTGCCCCCGAGTACTAATTGACCCTCCCACACACAGGAC
>WNGR01016133.1_pt1 | contig 11562 bp, 11 predicted proteins | sample 5407581 | NCBI WGS metagenome assembly WNGR01 (sample SAMN13153383, study PRJNA577476) | soil metagenome | isolation source: 80 cm soil or saprolite under Garry oak tree replicate 2 | place: USA:California | collected 2016-06-15
TTTTCCCACGAGCACCTCTGCCGCCACGTCCAAAATCAGCCCTGTCCGGACCTCTCGCAGCTTTTCTTTGAGCAGGCGATGGGGAGTGCCTGTTGACATCTAGATACCCTCCGTGCACTTCCTTGCATCGCTGCTGACCGTAGGTAGGCGCGCTAGCGGCGTTGCAGCGATGGATTTCAAGGTAGAATTCGTGACCGAAAGGTCACTGCTAACGCTTCAGTATACATATTGACTTGCTACAATTACTATTTAGACTTCCTTGTTCAAATTCTAAACTCAAAAGTCAAGCTTGTCAACGGGGAAGAGGCATAGACTTGCCACCTACACATCAGGTAGGTGGCTCAGTTTTTCAGCAGCGCCCTGCTCGCTATTCTCTGGACGTTTACATGCTACAAGGGGCTGTGTATGCGATTTCACAGGAGAGTGTTGTTTGTCCGATAAAACGGCTCATGCGATTTCACAGGAGAGTGTTGTTTGTCCGATAAAACGGCTCTTGGCCACTTCGGGGGCTTAGTACTCGCTTGCCTTGTATCCAATAGAGATTGACACATAACGATATAATTTCTTCCATGATAATCCGCTAAAAGATTGTTTCCTTACTCGAAGCGAGGTTGTAATGGAAGGGACTTCCCTGCTTTCCCTGCCAGAAGGGATGCTGATTGAGCAGATCCAGCTCACCGAAAACGGCCTGGTGATCGAGGTCGTCGCCACTACTCCCACAGCGTGTTGTCCGCTGTGTTCTGAACCGTCTTCGTCGATCCATTGTCACTATCGTCGAACCCTACGTGATGCGCCATGTGCGGGCCGTCGTGTCCAGCTTTTCCTGACCGTTCGCAAGTTCTCCTGTCGCAACCCTTACTGCGAACGCAAAGTCTTCGCAGAGCGTCTGCCAGCCTTTGTGGAGCCGTGGGCCAGGATGACTATCCGGCACTGCCAGCAGATTACCTCTATCGGGTTGGCAACCTGTGGCAAAGGAGGTGCTCGATTGGCCGCTCGTTTGGGAATACAAACCACTCGCCAAAGCATCTTGCGCCGCATCATGGATCTCCCAGATGTCTTGACGGGCTCGGTGCTCTTTTTGGGCATAGACGATTTCTCGTTTCGGCGCGGCTATCGCTTTGGCACGATCCTTGTGAATCTGGAGTGCCATAAGGTGGTGGGTCTGCTCCCTGATCGAGAAGCGGAAACCTCGGCGGCCTGGATGCGTCAACAACCCGATCTGATGGTGGTCAGTCGAGATCGTGGCGGTGAATATGCAAGAGCCGCAACTCTGGGCGCGCCCCAAGCGACGCAGTGCGCAGACAGGTTTCATGTGGTGAAGAATTTGACGGAAGCCACGCAACTCCTCCTGGCACGCTGTCAGACAGAAATCATGGCCCAAAGCCGTGCAGCAGAAACGTCTTCTCTCGACCAGGAGAAACAGGTGATCTCCATCCAAGAATGGCGGCCTCTAGAGCCTGCCCATGTAGAGAAAGCCCGGTTAGCACGAAGGGCGGGGCGTCAAGCGCGCTATCAACAGGCGGTAGAGTTGCACGAGCGAGGGATGAAGCCAAAGGAGATTGCCAAGCTGCTTGATCTTTCGGACCGAACGATACAGAAATGGCTGGCCTCTGGAACCTTCCCCGAGGCAAAAAAACGTCGCAAGAGGCAGAGTAGCTTTGAGGAGTTTGCTCCTTTCATGCTCAAACGATGGCAAGAGGGAGAGCGTCGTGGGGTGACTTTCCTCCATGACCTCAGAGAACAGGGCTATACAGGCTCAGAACGTACGGTCTACCGCTACCTGGAAACGCTCAAGCAAACAGAGGTCAAGGCTAGCGCTTCCCTGCATCGCCTCCAGAAATTCTCTGCCACCACGGCTGCCTGGTTGTTTGTGCGTGATCCGAAAACCCTGGATGAAATCGAACAAGAGGATCTGGCCGCGATCTTGCAGGTCAGCACTACGCTCAAGCAAGCCTATGGCCTAGTTCAAGACTTTCTCTGCATGGTCCATAAACGAGAAGGAGAGCGCTTGGATATCTGGCTCGCCCAGATTGCAGAAAGTGGCCTTCCTGAACTGCAGTCCTTTGCCGCTGGAGTAGAAAAGGACAAAGACGCCGTGAGAGCTGGTCTCACTTGGTCGATCAATAACGGGATGGTAGAAGGCCATGTGACCAAGCTCAAGTTGATCAAAAGACAGGGATATGGCAGGGCAGGTTTTCCTCTGCTTCGTAAGCGCGTGCTTCATGCCGTCTAATCAAAATAGCTTGGCGGAAGCCACGCATCAGGAATGCCTCCAGTTGGATCAGGAGGGATCCATTTCTTTTTTCGTTTCTTGGTACGTACTGGCTGTTGGTGAGAAATGCGTTGCTGGCGCAGATCTCCTTGCGGTTTTGGTCTGGGCTTGCCCCTCTCGTTTTCCCCTTTCATCTGATCCCTCCAATTCTTTCATCCATTAAGAAAGCTGAGATACGTCTCTTGAGAGGTATCATATCCGAATCCTATGAGGGATGCAAGACCCCACACATTCTTAACGCTCTGACAGATACTACCAAGCGAGTACTAAGCCCCCGAAGTGGCCAAGAGCCATTTTCAGATGGGAAAAGTTATTCGACGATCAACAGAGAGCGAGAAAGTCTGCTCTACGCAATACTTGACCACGACTCTATAGACATTGCTATCCGTCGTATGTCTGCATAATCTTCATCGTTGACTACGACAAACCGCTCGATCAAGCCATGTTGCAATTGGCTTGCAGCTATAGGGTTGAGGTGCATCGCTACCAGTATCTCCTGTATGCTCCTCTTCAGCATATCATCCAGTCGTGTAGAGGCAACCACCGGCGGGATTGTGGAGGGGCCAAACATATCAATAACACGCAGTCGCTTCTCCAGGTCCGGATGTTGCAGACGCCAGACATCGAGCACATGCGAGTCAATAGCCGTGCCATCTGCCCTGCCTTCCAGCACTACCTGCAGTGATCGTAGGTGCGATCCGGTCTCAAGCATCTCACCAAAAAATGGGAGCCGCTTGCCGCGCTGAAGAAGGCTGTGGTGCACAATGTTATAGCCAGAGTGTGACGCCCGCTCATTATATGCCCATATACGGCCCTGTAAGTGCTCAAGAGCTGTGTAAGGACTATCACTCCGGACTATAACGTCAGAAAAGTAAATGGGCTTACCCTGGTAGCGAGGTCCCTGCACGACGGGGGCTGCGAGTAATTCAATTGGACTGGATGGTAGCCTTGACAGGCGAGCATAGGGGCGCCCACATATGAAGCCCACATCCGCTTTCCCCTCGGCGAACTGTTCCCATGCCTGTGCGACGTGCAGCGTAGTGGGATAACCCAGGCACTCGCCTACATAGTGAGCAATGTACTCGTACGTCTCGTATAGGACGGGCGAGAGGAATGTTGCAAAACGAAGTATGCTCATGCCGGCTCCTTCTAGCTTTTCCAATCCTGTAAGAATACTTTGTCTTTTGTCTCCACCTGCGTCCCCAGCATGGGGTGTAGCTCCATTGCCGGCGAATATTTGCTCGCCGGCACTGTTCTACCAAGCGACTCGGCCATGGCTCTGACGTAGTGCGGCGCTCCACCACAGCAGACGCCAATGTAGTTGACGCCGATACCTTGCGCTCTACGCGCGAAATCCGCCATTTCAAAGCGATTGAGCAGGAAAGGTTCGAGCGCGAGGGGGAAGGCACGTTGGCCATTGCCTATCTCAAGAGACTCGAAAGTCGGATGCTCTGCGCTCGTTCTATAGGGCACGGGCTGTGCCGCGACATAACAATGCACCGCTGTGCGCACTTTTTCGACGATTGGCAGCATGGTCGCTGGGCCGCGATCACAGTTCAGGCCGACGATATCAGCGCCATGATCAGCGAGTATCTTACAGGCCTCGACGTAGTCGTAGCCGTCGCGCGTCTGATCACGCTGCACCGAGGCCAGTGTGACCATAGCGGGGAGCTTGAGCTGCTTGATCACCTCTAGAGCGATCAGGGCTTCACCCAGGTAGTCGTTCGTTTCGGAGATGACGAAATCTATGCCCTCTTCGACCGCCCAACCAAGCTGTTCCTCGTACATGGCGCGTACAGTCTTTGATGTTTCTGCCGCATTATGCGGATCATATGCCCAGGTGTTACAGATGTTGCCTGCCACCAGCGCATCGCCCTCACGCGCGACCTCGTTGGCCAGCTGCACGGCCTGGCGATTCATCCGCTCCAGGTCGTTCTCCCGGCCCACGTCCTTCAATTTCTCGCGGTGCGCATAGTAGGTAAGGGCAACCATCACCTCGCAGCCGGCGCGCAAGAACTCCCGGTGCAGTTCTTTGACCGCTTCGGGAAAATCGAGCACGACCTCCGGAACGTACGGTCCCGCCTTGATATAGCCCCGGCGTTCAAGCTCGAACACATAGCCTTCAGCACCCAGGACGATGCCGCTTTTCAGTCTATCTAGAATGCCTCTGCTCGTTCTTTTAGTCATGAGATGCTCCTTATGATTGCTTGTTCGCTTTCGCGAAACGCTGCGGTGTGAAACGACTGATATCATAAACGGTGCCCTGTTGTAGAGCGAGCTCCATCAAGGTTTTCCCTACGAACGGAGCAAATTTGTAGCCTGTACCACGCCAGCCTACTCCAACCTGGATGTGAGGGAAGCCCGGCAGTTTGCCAAGAATGAAGTTATCGTCCTCAACCAGGTCGTAGTCGCATTGGTCAACGTCAGTCACATCAACCGTCTCTGCATCGAGTAGTGAGGGCATACATTCCTGCACGAAGCTATGCACATCGCGAATGCGGGTATTTGGTGTCTTTACATCGGGTGGATTATAGAAGCCGATCTTTACTCCTGGCGTCCTGCCTTCATAGAGAGGATGGCCATAGATGCCCACATCGAGATAGGCGAAAACTGGCAGAGCATCTGGCGTGAACATCTGGCGCTTGTGAGCAGGAGGGATGAAGTATTTACTCTGGCTTGGCCGATCTGGTATAAGCGGAAATTTTGTCTCACAGCCTTCAATGAGGCCGAGAATATCATTCGTCCCCCACCCCGCTGTGATCACGAGATTGGCTGTTTCGTACTCACCATTCCCGCTCTGTACCTGGATTTGACCGTTATTCCGCGCGATGTGTTTTACCTGTACACCTTCAATGATCTGTACGTGTCTCTCGCGCAGAGCGGTAAGCAGTGTATGAGTGACCTCCGGCACGTCGAGGAAACCGGCTTCTATGTCCAGGCGCGCCACATCCACATCGAACTGGGGAAAGCGCTTTTGTAGCGCCTCGCGATCGAACGCCTCTGCTTTCAGGTGCAGATCTGTGAGCGTTCGATAGCTCTGCACCGCATAGCTAGCCGACAGTTCCAGTGTTACACTCTGTTTGGCAAGGTTCAGGCAGCCGCAATCGATAATGAAAGGCTTGTTGGGGCGATCCCTTATGGTCGTCTGCGTTCTATGCTGAATATCCAGCCACAGACTGTGCGACTCATAGGCCAACCGGGCATAGAATGGATCGAGATAGTCGTTCCGCAGCGACCGTGTGTGGCTAAAGGAGGCTGCTTCCTTGTTATCCACGCCAATGGTGGATTTCTCTAGAAGAGTGATCCTGTCAGTAAATTGGGAGGCGTAGTAGGCCGTGCATAGTCCCATTACACCGCCACCAATAATAATCAGATCCTGAATTGCTGATTTCATGCGTTGTGCTTCTTCCCAGTAATGTAGACAAACTAATAGAACATGCGCACTAGTGTACTAGTGCGATGCGATAACTCGGCAGCACGGTCATACTTGAATTGTCATGCTGAGCGTAGCGAAGCATCTCGCTGCCGATCGAGAGAGACCCTTCGCTGCGCTCAGGGTGACATCAAAGGGAAACACTAGCGCGATGTGATAACACGGCAGCACTATCCTTGAACTGCCATGCTGAGCACATTCGCTTCGCTCAGTGTAAACTCTAGCGAAGCATCTCGCTGCCGATCGAGAGAGACCCTTCGCTGCGCTCAGGGTGACATCAAAGGGAAACACTCGTCCATTGAGGCTGAGATACATCCATCATAGGAATTGATGACCCAGCCTCCACTAGACGTACACAGGTCTTACACAATCACGGATAGATCTGCGCTACAAGGCCACTTGTCATCGAGCGAAACATTCTCATAGGTTAGTTCGCGTACAATAGGGCGTAAGCTGATCATCTGGAAGGTATAGCGTTTTGTCTTCTGCAAGACCAGGTCGCACCGGGCAATTCCTCCCGGCATGATGCCGCTGTGGAGTCGGATCCATTCGTAATAGCGTGGGGCCAGCTGGTACGCCGCATACTTGTGGGTCTCGGAGTCCTTGACGTGCCTCTTCGTTATGGGGTTATTGAACAAAACCAGGTTGTACCAGTTTCCTGTGCGCAATTCCAATGAGGAGTAACTAAGCAACCCAGGTGTACCGATCAGTTCGGCGACGAGTTTCCTATCCACCTCGTGTATGTCCTCGACAATCGAGGCTGAGAGCGGCTGATGTTGCCTGCTGACAAAACCGACAAATGCCAGGTTCCGCTGTTCTTGTAGCCCCTGTGGGTCGTAGACAGCGATGCGGTGTATGCGTCCACGGCGCTCCTCGGAATAAGAAAGCGCAGGCATCGTTGTAGCCGCTGCCTCCTTCAGGAGAATTAAATGTACACTGCGGGCCATGTATCTGAGTACGATAAGATCTAATCTACCCTTGTTGACATCGGTATATATGCGATAATCGAGTAGGTCTTGTTCATGCAATCTGCCATCTTGAAACATAGCATGCTGTCCCTTCTTTAGAACGCAGGTCAAGTAATGCTATTTCTGGTTACAGAGTGCTTAAAATGGATGCTCATCAAGCACAAAACGCCAGAGCTTATGGTAGCATTTTCGATTGCTTGACCGGTGCTCCAGGTTTAGAATGATGGAATCAGCCCACCAGGTGCGGCTGCGTGGGTTAGATGTGACGCACGGTAAATCTCTATTGTGGTTGGAAGTTTGTCGGCTTAGTGGAGTTGAAGACGACAACCATGGAGACAGTGATAATATGGGGCGTGTGAGGAGGAGCAGAATAAGGGACGAGCGCTAAGAACTTTTTTTGTAACGGGTGTTTCAAAAATAACCGGTGCAGGTCGAGTGAAGGCCTCTCTTTGTACCTCTTGTTCGCGGTTCGTTTTTTGCCAGGTGTTCTTCATTGCTAATAATGAGCAATAGCGAGAAAATCGCAGCCCAATATTGTCACTCGCTGGCAATGTGAAGTAAGAAGTGTCTTTCATCTGTACTTATACCCCCAGGTGGATTGCTAAGCATCTTTACGTTGCCTCGTTGCAGAGAGTAACAGATGTTACCTTTCATTGTAGAGAGTAGATCAAGGTTTGTCAATACCTCGGGTGGGATGAAACTTTGCCCATGCTGGCTCCGTGGGATATACTATGTGGTGTTGATGGGTTCCGCGTCGATGTGCTCTGGGTGCTGATCAAAGATGACCGGTTCCGCGATAACCCGCTGAATCCTGAATGGAAGTTGGGTGATGACCCAGGTAAGTATCAGGAGGGGCGATATACCCAGGATCAACCAGGCATTCACGAGATCGTACGTGAAATGCGTATGCTTTTGAATAGCTATGGCGAGCGTGTGTTAATTGGTGAGATCTATCTGCCGATTGAACGCCTGGTGCAGTACTATGGAGTGACGCTCGACGGGGCCCACCTGCCCTTCAACTTCCAATTCGTGATCATGCCGACCTGGGATGCTCGCGCCATTCGTCAGATTGTCGATGCATACGAAGCGGCACTTCCCCAGGGTGCATGGCCCAACTGGGTTCTAGGCAATCATGACAACCAGCGCATCGCAACGCGGGTAGGTGGTGAGCAGGCGCGTCTCGCTCACATGCTCTTGCTCACGCTACGCGGAACCCCAACCTGCTATTATGGTGATGAGATAGGGATGCAAAACATCCAGATTCCGCGCGAACAACTGCAAGACCCAAAAGTGAAGGAGAGCCCAGAACTCAGTCCAGCCGTTTTCTTGCCGCGCTTGATCAGCCAAGCGTTGAGACGCTGCGAACCTTGTTTCAAGAGGATCTGGTGGCGCGACCTCAAGCAGCCACTCCACCAGGGGGCGGATGTTCCCGCTTGGGGAACCACTGGTTGGTGGTCGATGTGGATGGAACCAGGCAGGCCGCGCGACAACGAGCATTGCCTCACACGCCGGAATTGCCCGCTGCGCATCGTCGTTATGATCAGGTCTGTGCTCCCGGATACCTGGGGCGATAGCCTGGAGAAGTGGTTCGCACACATAGCACCGTCTTGCAAGCTCACACCCATCAGTGGTAGATGATAAGTGGAATTTGGAAAATTCCCACTTATCGGACCTTATGTGGATTTGACGCTCGATTCCTCTGCCGTTTTTCAGGACAACGAGGGTCAATTCCACATAATTGGGCACAGACGGCGGGGCGGGCAACGGTGATTATCGAGGGGAACTGCTGCGGGCAGTCCAGGCCATCACCAGCTACGTGACGCCTCTGTCCATCCCTCTGGAAAAGGTCATCGTCCGACTCGATGGCCTCTCTGGCAACACGGCCCCAGTGGTTGACAGACTCGCGTCAGGGAAACCTCGCGTCGTGGCGAGGTTTCTGTCAGGGACTCGGGGTGATCGGACGGAGCAAGGAGTACTCGTTACTGGATGTGCCACAGGTGCAGGCACGTCTGGCCTTGCCACCGGTCGAGCCTCCGACGCATCCTGAAACGGGGACCAGTCGTGCGCTCTTCGATTGCCCGCATGTCCCTCTGGGGGCTTCAGGCGTGTTCGTGCGCTTGATTGTTGCGACCCATCCCGCCTCTGCCACTCCAGCCTCCATTGGGGTCACGCGGATGCCATAACGAAAGTTGTGTAACGATATAAAATGAGAAAGCGCTAAACTCAGTCCAGACCTGGCTTCCGGGCTTTTCTGCTATGTGCCGTTACACAGCATTCGTTATGGCATCGTCACGCGTGATGGCGTGGTTTTTTTTCTGCATAGCTTGTCCTTCTTCAAAGAGAGATCTGGTGCTTTCACCGGGCACAATATGTCCTGTACAAAGACATTCGTTCTCTAGTATATTCATTTGAGAGGGATCTTAGCAAGCACATACATTATGATAGAAAGCGAGGCGGCACAGCTTCGGAAGAAAATCGAATGAGCGTGTGGATCAATTGCTACAATGTCGTCGACGCCGCCTTGCCATTTGGTGGTTACAAGCAACCCGACTGGGCCGCGAGGCGCTTGCAAGCTATACCGAGGTCAAGGCTGTCTGCACTGGATTGTAAAGCGTCCCTGTACAAAGTCTTTGATCGAAGAGTTCTTTGGTGTCCCGTACAATAGTGTATTTTTATGCCAAGAGCAGGAGAGAAAACAATGAAAGCAGCAGTCGTACATAGCTTCACCTCCCCTCTCAGCCTGGAGGACATCCCCAAGCCAGAACCTGAACCAGGGAAGATCGTCGTCAAAATAGAAGCCTCGGGCCTGTGCCATACAGATATTCACGCCGCCCATGGAGATTGGCCGGTCAAGCCCACACTTCCCCTCATTCCTGGTCATGAAGGCGTGGGGATCGTCGAGAGCGTTGGAGCAGGGGTTACTAACGTCAAAGAGGGAGACCGGGTTGCCATCCCCTGGCTGGGCTATGCCTGTGGCACCTGCGAGTACTGTGTATCCGGCTGGGAGACGCTCTGTCTCAGTGGACGCTATACCGGCTATTTTCTTCCCGGAGCCTATGCCGAATATGCCCCCGCCTTCGCCAACTATGTCGCCAAAGTACCGACAAAGGTGAATTCCTTGGAGGCTGCTCCCCTGGCGTGCGCTGGGGTCACGACCTATAAGGCGGTCAAGGTCAGCGGAGCCCGCTCCTCCGACCTGGTCGCCATCTTCGGCATCGGTGGGCTGGGCCACCTGGCCTTGCAGTATGCCAAGATTGCAGGAGCCGCCGTTGTGGCCGTCGACCTGGTCGACGAGAAACTGAAGTTGGCCAAGGAACTTGGGGCCGACTACACCGTCAACGCGAAACAAGAGGATCCGGTAGAGGCCATTCAGAAGCTGGGCGGAGCGAACGCGGCCGTCAGTCTGGCTGTTTCGCCGCGAGCCTTCGAGCAAGCCTTCCGCGCACTGCGACGGGGAGGAACTCTGGTCTTTGTCGCGCTGCCAGCAGATAACTACATGCAGCTGCCGATCTTCGAAACCGTGCTCAATGGCATCAAGATCGTGGGCTCCATTGTGGGAACCCGCCTGGACCTGGCGGAAGTCTTCGAATTGCACGCAGATGGTCGCACGAAAGTGATTTATGAGACCCGGCACCTGGAGGATGTCAATCACGCCTTTGAGGAAGTGGAGAAGGCGGTCGTCCCGGCACGACTCGTCTTCGACATGACTGGCAACAAGTAGGGCGAACTGGCAACACAAGCCTCCCAAGAAGTAGGAATGGGGAAGCAGCGAGCGAGACCTCGCTCGTTGCCTCCTTTCCCCAAACAGGCTTCTAATGAAGGGGAAGCAGCATATGGAATTTTCTGGGACGCAAACGATTGACGCACCCATCGAAACGGTCTGGGCATTTCTTCTGGATGTGAATAAGGTGGCAGCATGTGCGCCAGGTTTTCAGAGCCTGGAAGTGTTGGGGGAAGAGCATTGGAAAGCCGTCGTCGCGGTGGGTATTGGGCCGGTCAAGGCCAAGTTCACCTTGGATGTGACACGACCAGAGATGCACGAGCCAGATCAGATGGTTGTCAAAGGTCGGGGGAAAGCGCCAGGGAGTGCAGTGGAATTGGCTGGTGAGATGCAACTCACAGCTCTGGAGGAGGGCCAGACGCGCATGGACTGGAAGGCGACCGTGACTGTGAGCGGGACGATTGCCAGTGTCGGGGCACGCTTGCTGCAAGGTGTAGCGGAAAAACTCACGGGGCAATTTTTTGCTTGCCTCAAGAGCCAGTTGAGCCTGCCACCTGAGATGGCTGAAGCAAATGGGTAGCCCTCTGGCCTCTCGAAGGAAAAGCAGCCCAGCCCAGGTTTGACCAGCCGTTTGATGGATCGATTCTCTTGAGGGCAGGAATTTGTCGGTGATGACCTAAGCTGGAGGAAACATCAATGACTATGAAGTGTGAAATCACTGTCACTGTGAATGGGCAGCAATACCGTTCACAAGTTGAACCTCGTCTGTTGCTGGTTCATTATTTACGAGATGTCTTAGACCTGACAGGAACCCACATTGGTTGTAATACTTCGCAGTGTGGAGCTTGTACCGTCCTACTCGATGGCGAAGCTGTCAAATCTTGTACCGTGTTTGCAGTGCAGGCAGATGGCTCTGAAGTGACTACCATCGAAGGACTGGCCCCAGAAGGGAGTCTCCACCCTATCCAGGAAGGCTTTTGGGAGAAACACGGCTTGCAGTGCGGCTTCTGCACTCCTGGCATGATCATGGCCTCTTACCAACTGCTCAAGGATCGTCCCAATCCAAGCGAAGAAGAGATTCGCCATGATCTCAAAGGCAACATGTGCCGCTGCACTGGCTATGAGAACATCGTGCGTGCTGTTCAGTATGCTGCCGAACGCATGCAGG
>WNGR01007501.1_pt1 | contig 11558 bp, 11 predicted proteins | sample 5407581 | NCBI WGS metagenome assembly WNGR01 (sample SAMN13153383, study PRJNA577476) | soil metagenome | isolation source: 80 cm soil or saprolite under Garry oak tree replicate 2 | place: USA:California | collected 2016-06-15
GATCGACTCTCTTGCATTCCGGCTTTGCTCACCTGGTGCGCGTAGCATGAGCACGGTGGGGGTGACAACAATGTCAAGATTTAGGATCGCATAATCTGCAGTATGCTTGGGACAGGCGATACGTCGCCGATCTATGGAACGGCCAGGAATGAAGACGGCGAATGTCGAAAAAAAAGAATCTAGACATAAAAAGATAGCCCCGAGAGCAAGCGAGAGAATGGGGGGCCCATGGCCCTGGTGAGGTATAGGAAGACCGGTCGTATTCGTCGAGCATCCATTCGTACGGCAGCGGAGACAGCGTGGAGAGTCTGGAGATGGACCAGTCACGGTGCGGGTGAACGGTGCGGGTGAACAACGCCCCAAGTGGGACACTGTTGGTTCCTCGGTGTCGTATATCTGCGATTCTTGCATACTCTCGCTGCGCTGAGCATTCAGGTGTACAATTATTTGCGCTTTTCCTCTTTTGTTGACAGACACCCATGCTACCTGTATAGAGTTTTGAGTCCACTGCGACCGAATTGGTACGAACGTACATACAGTATCTGGCTTGGGCAAATTGATTTTGCGTATTGTCGTCTCCTCCATCTCCTAAATGATACTATAGTATTTGAGGGCCACGACCTTCACTCAAACAAGGAGGCGCACGCTACGGGCCTTTCTCCTAACTCCGACGGTAGGCGTAAATTGATTCAAGTCTTTTAGTTTCCAGGTCGACGATGGTTACAGGACGCCCATAGAGTTGGCACAAAGAGACGAACTGCTCAGTGGATTCCACCTGCCTGTCGTCGTCGTCAAACAAGGGTAAGTGCAGAGATGGTAACACTTCTGTGACGTCTCCCGAGAGACGTCTTCGAGCACGAGCAATCTGCCCTGCCAACCTCCCAGATACATGCGACGTCTCCACAGTGGTCAATAGGTGGACAAATGCCAGCCATTCGGTACTGTCGATATCGTCTCGTCGACCTAGCTGGCCCTCACTGGCACGGATGTAGAGATGACCCACATTGGAAAACATATTGAAAATTTGACCGAGCATATGGGCCACGTGTGCAACGCGGGTATCTGACAGTTCGGATAAGGTGAAAGAGAAAAATGAGGTCGAAAGGGTTAAAGTTCCCCATGTACGTGATCAAATTGATCAAGTTCGAGTGTAACTTCTCCAGTACTAAATTCTGCTTGCGCATGCCTGAACTATTCTCTGTGCGAGCGATGAACAGGGAAATTTGGGGAAGCTGAAAAGAGTCAAGCCGATCCAACTCCACTCGGACATCATCAAGGCGAGCGTCAAGCGGGGCCACAAGGTCCTCGAAGTACTCGCTACGACCCCAGAATTTAAACGCGGTGGGAGCAGAAAGGACAGCCCTCATCGGGAGATCCGATGCCTTGTCCTTTGCTCAGGGAGAGAAATCAGAATTTGGAATTTAATGCAAAGGGCCTTGAGCTTGGTAAACACGGCAAGACCTGCAACCATCGCCTCCGGTGAAATGTAACCAGTCTGGGGTTTTATAGTCGAGTTGGAGAGAAACAAGGCCATGAGCAGACAAAAGAAGCGTTGGTAATTCTGGAAAGGGAATGCGGCACATGTGGACTCGCTGTAGACATGGAACAGATCCACCCAAGAATCCACTGGGAAGGACTGACCGGTACATCCGGTAAATCCACACTGGCATAAAGCTTAAGATGTGTCAGCACCGGAAATGGCTCCTGCATCGCCGCCACCACCTTTCCCAACTGCGAGCTCGTTATCGAAAGGTCGACGAGGCGTACACGATCGGGGTACTTGAGTAGAGCAATGACATCACCTTCATCATCAGGAACGCGATAGCTAATGGCGATAGGAAACGCTGGCCAGCAACTGAGATTCCTGACAGGCGTTCCTCTTGAGCAGTGAAGGAGCAGATCATAACGTGATGATGCATATATGATTTGTTGCCAATTTTTGGCAGACGTGCACTAGCCTTTGCCATTCTGTCGTACGTTGAACAGAGTCATTGTAGGGGTCATGTACACAGAAGGCAAATATTTAGAAAGATATCGTCCGGAGCATATTGACTGTCGCTGCGTGTCTGTGACTCCCTCCTGTGCCATGCAACTCAGTACTCCATGCGGGTGCCAAACCAGAACTTGAACACGTACCATGAGCATGAGCCATTCCAATTTGCAAGGGCCATGTGTCGGTGTTGAAGCTGAAGTGGTGCCAGGGGACGAATTGTGAGAAACGATGGTATCGAGACTCGATAGGTAGGTCGAGTGATTGTTGACGTTGGTCCCACGGCAAAGCATACCAACTATGGGACCGAATGATGGTTGATCAACGTTGATGATCAAGTCGTGGTCAATCGAAATCTGATAATCAATTCTCCCACGTGATCGCGTAAGTGGACCTTTTCGAGCGCCGTGGAGCACCGTGGAAGCCGACTTACCTTTTGACCTGATACCCGACGATGAAGTCGATGCTGCATGCGTGGCTAACGATACCGTTTTTCTTTTTCCTTTATCCCCGTTATACCAGCGCATACACCTGGCAATTCACTTCTCAGCCCCGTCAATGTCAAAACGTTTCTATCGCCGTTCAGGGCTCAGGTCAACCTCCGTACAGCCTCCTCCTCGTCCCCAGTGGCCCCACTCCTCTCCCGAATAATACCGAAGTTCGCACAATTCAGAACATTTCATTCACCGGAACAAGCACGTCCCTCAGCTTTAAGCTCAAATACCCCGAAAATTCTTCCTTCGTAGCAGTCGTATGTCTATATCTTCTTTTAATCACCGCTGTGCACCCCTTCTCGAATCGTTAGCTTATCGTCTGCCGCACCACCCGCAGGTCAGTGACAGCAGTGGTTTTGGCACCGGTGGTACCAGCACCCCAGTTACAGTCCTTCAATCATCCGATTCGAGTTGTTATGATACCACCCAGAGCGTCCAAGGCCCCTGGGTGTTTAGCGTCTCTCCCACGGGCGGTATCACACAATGTGAATCGGTTCGGTTGTGGTGGGAACAACAGTTCGTCAACGGGTGCGTTTCTCCATTCCTCCGCGGTCGGCCTTCCCTCTTCGGCTATCTCTATCTCTGACACTTTCCATCATTACGGCATTCAGTACCGTAAATTTTTATGGCGTCATCCCCGGGGGAAATTCCTTCAACATCCCCCAAGGCTCTTTGTCTACGAACACCGACACCGGCACCGGCTTCAATTGGACTGTTGACATCACTGGTGGAACCAATATCTTTGTTGTCGCAGGCGATGACCGCGGAATCGGTTCTGGCGGTAGTGCTCCATTCACGGTCTCTTACTCAGCAAACAGTTCCTGTCTGAGTGGTGCTTCCCCTTCCTCGACCGCTGGTAGCCCTGCAGGAGGCAGCTATCCAACGAGCACCAGCGGCCCATCAAGCGGCGGTAGTGGGGGCCATTCGTAAGTCGGTCTGTTTGTCAACAAAATTTCTTCCGCTGATAATCACTTCCTAAGCAACGCTGGTGCTATTGCTGGTGCGTATTTCCACTTGATGGATTCTTGGGAGCTTACGTCTCGTTAATCTTTTTTCTTCATAGGCGGCGTCGCGGGTGGGCTTGTCGGCATTGTTGCTGTTGCGTCGATTGCTTTCTTCTACTTCCGACGACGGAAGTACTCTGCTGTTTCGAAAGAGCGCCCCGTCAATGTGCTCCAAGAAGACGACGAAGACGGCAACGTATCACCCCAAGACCTTCCCCACTATTATGCACCTGAACCCTACCTCGTTCTCGATTCGACCATCGTAGGAACTTCTGAGGCTGCCTCCACCCATGATCGTCCTCTCTCCATGACTACAACAGATATTCAGCGTCCACACACACCAGGAAGCATGAATACCGCGACGACGGCCACGCGTAAAACTGCTACACTCCCTCAACTGCGTCCCGTTAATATCATTCAGCACGATGACGCAGGCCCTAGCGAAGCGCCAACGAGTGCTGGCGAGCCCGAGACGATCGAGCTCCCGCCTGCGTATACGAAGATTCGCTCGGCTCAACGTCCTCCCGATACTGCTCCTGATCCCACAACTGCCTCTACCCCAGCTCCTACTGAAACGACGACTTCATGATGCCCGCCTTATCGCAATCCGTGAAATGCCCCGACCCGCGCCACATTACCTGACATACTGACGCTTGACTACATTGGATATATTTACTTGTATTATCCTTTGAACCTTGCACTCCTTTACGTGCTCGGAATGGACATCTACTTATTAAAGACCTCCACGTTGTACTAACACCTCCACGGCCAAGCACCCTTTTTTCGTCATCTATTTTCCCATCGGTTGCACATCCATTCATATGCCCTGGACATTCTCCAACACTCTCATTCTTCTTTTATTAAATTAAGTGCACCGACGTGCGTTGTAGTGGATACCTCTGCTTACATACATGCTCCACCTGGTCGTTCGTTCCTGGTCTTCCCCCTTTCCGATTCCCCCTTTCCGATAGACATGGTGGGCAATGAACATCTTAACACGATTCTTGGCAGCCGTAGTACACTTGGCACGGAAAATGGGACGGCAAGGTCCGCCGCATAAAATCGCAGTGGCACAGCCTCGTATCATGGTGATAGGGTGCTTCGAAGCAAGAATCTAGACTGAAACGGCATGTGCATAGGACGACGGTTCGTAATCAGTTCGAACCAGGGACGGCATTGAGAACCTTGATGACCTGCGCAGCGAGGAAAAAAAAATTTCATCCACATGATCAATGAAGATGTGCGACACAGTCGGGGTGCGAAAAAAAAAGAACCCACCTGGCTATCTCGCTTGAGGAAAGGGTACGAATAACGCTCCTGCTGCCAGTCGTCGACCGCTCTCGCCAGTATCGCCGCGTCGGCTGGCTCCGGCTCCGCGCTGGGTCCATCCACCTCGAGCCGCCGCAGAAAGCGCAGCACGGCGTCCGTCCGCGGGTTCCCACCCGCCGCGGCGCCACTGCCCTCTAAGCCATACCCGAGCTTCTCACGGAGCATCTCGGCGACGCGACGCGCCGGCACGAGAGCGCGCCGGTCGACGAGTCCGCGCAGCACAGCCGTATGCGCGACGAGCAGCTGCGTCCACGCGCGGCGCGGCACCGACTCGGATTTTGGGTCCAAGTCCAGACCCGCGTCGGCATCCGCGTCCCACTCCTCGCACTCCTGCAGCTCCGAGCTCGACCCCGCGCCTGACACTACGCCTCTCCGCGCGCGCTCGCGCTCCTCGAGCACCTCGTGCATCACACCGAGCATGTGCAGCGCCATGGCTGGCTCGCCATGCCGTGCCTGAAGCGCCGCGCCCGTGCCGAGTATCCGCGCGCTAGGTGCGATGCCACGGTCCTGCATGTCGTCGAGGACCCGTAAGCCGTGTGCGGCGCCGCGCAGCAGCGTGTTCGCGACGAGGAATGGCCGGAAATGCGCGGCGTCGTATCCGTCGGCATGTGAGAAACCGTCCCCGCTACCGCAGTTGTGATGGTGGTAGTTGTGGATCGGCGGTCCTTGCTGGTGAGGAGATCGCCCCGCGCTGCTCTGGAGAAGCTGGTCGTAGAGCACAAAGACCTCTTCCTCGCTGTCACAGAGCTGCACGAGCGCTGTCCAGACGAGGGCGGTGTGATAAGCCGTCGGCCACAACTTGGAAGGAAGATTGAAGGTCGTTTCGGTGATGCGAGGTGGGAGGGCCCAGTAGTGGAGGCGCTTGTGCGAAGGATAGTGGTCGCGCTTCCACAGACGTCGTGTGACTTCTGCCGCGGGAATATCGACGGTGTGGAAAAACTTCTCAAAAACCCAGAGAACGTGCGTAAACTGGCCGCGCCGATGATGGTGCAATAGCTCTGCGAGGAGGACCGCAGACACTGCGGCGAGCGAATGCTTGTATGCGTGCGAGCGAAGCTTGATCACCGCTGGGCCACCCCGAACGCCAGTCTTGTAGAGATCGAAATAGGGCACAATGTCGGTTGCGTAGATCGGCAACCCTAAGAGCGAGCTTTGCTTCAGGATGGCCAAAGCAAGGGCTTCGTTGGCATCAAAACTTCGAGTAGGAGAGATCGGGGGTATCGGTTCAGGAGTGGGATTGTCCTTGACGATGAATCGGCTTTTCGCAACACCGAGATATTTACAACCGGGGAGAGCCCGAATATCCGCTGCGAACTCGTGCAAACCGTCGGCTTCCAGCTTCCCTAAAAGGTACTGATAGGTGTATTGTGTGAGATACGTGCCACGTTCGTGTACTCTCCTGGCCACTTGAAACGCAACTTTTGGCCGACCTACGGAACAATGTGTCCGAACGACAATGCTCCACAGCCGCTTCGAGGTATCTTTAAATCGAGTCTCCGCATTGCTCGTCAGACCAAGCTTGTTCCGCTTGTAGTTATCGTCGGCGGCCACCATCTCGTCTAAGACGCGGGAGCTGGTCTCTGGATCGGCATAACGGGTCAAGCAAGCAACGACAGTAGCTCCCACACTTCGGATGTATCCTTTCGAAGAAAGAACGACGCCGAAATGAGCAACGCTCTCGAGATCCAAGTTACTCGAATTAAAAAGCAGCGCCGACTTGAGCTGGTTAAAATGGGTCGACTTTTTGTTTTCGGCAAAGTGTGGAAGGAGAGAGAGCCAATTTGCGAATAGCTCCGTACGATTTGGGGGCCAAGGGCGTTGGCGCAGGACGTGCCAGGCGACACGATAGTAAACAAGGCTGTGACGTATAGGCACACCCATTCCGACCAGCTCGTCTCGCACCTCTTCTGCCTCAGCAAACTTTCCACTCCATGATAGTTTCTCGAGCACCGCACTCGGATTGTGACGTCGACTTGTACTCCGGGTCGGCGCCGGCGTCTCTACCGACCGTTTAACACGGGGTAAGGAAACACCGCTGTATTCATCTGACCAAAACTCGAAAATGGAAGGGTCTGGGAAAGCCGATGGATATGGTATGTCCCGTAAAGCCTTCATCGCTGGAGTCTCTTCCCTGTCGGTTGTTAAGGAAGTACTGAATGCCTTGAGAGAAGGAGCCCATAAAAGAGACCTGAGATGATTGGGAAGACGGGCGAGACCATTTGGGAGGGCCAAGGTGGCCGAGGTCATGAACCAGAACTATGATAGTCCGGTTGTGAGTGTGAGTGGCAGGGATTGGCACGTGGGAGCGTGGGAAAATCGTGATTTGTTGATGAGGGCCGACCCGAAGGCACAAGGTTAAGGTGAACGCTCGACTCGTCACTTTGACGCGAATCGGTTATGGACTCACCAAAGCGCACCGCGTCTCCATCTCCATCTTCATCAGACACAAAACGCATAAAACTCAATGTTCCCCCACAAAATCAAGGTGCAACACCGGTCGACCCAGACAATGCCCCAGGGAAGCGCGGCGAACTGGATCCCATCCAAGGTGGCGAACTCGGAAACCTCCCAAACGACCCACCAGCAATAACTGGTCCAGAAACTGGTGGAAAGGTCAAGGTGTTGAAGAAAGAGGGCGAGGGCGAGGAGGAAACCGCAGACGTGGAAATGGCAGAGGGAGGCGAAGAGGAGGCAGAGTCTGGCGAAGAGAACGACGACGAGGATCCCGCGCAACTCGAAGCTAATAGACAGCGCGTTGAAGACCAAGCCCGCAAATACCTCGCCGCACAGACGCATGAGGTCATCATACCTTCCTACTCCGCGTGGTTCGACATGTCCAAGATCCATCCTGTTGAGCGACGCGCACTCCCGGAGTTCTTCAATTCGCGAAACAGATCAAAAACCCCCTCCATTTACAAGGATTATCGGGACTTTATGATCAACACCTATCGTCTCAGGCCGACCGAGTATCTCACTGTCACCGCATGCAGACGCAATCTCGCCGGCGACGTATGCGCTATCATGCGTGTGCACGCATTTCTGGAACAATGGGGTCTAATCAACTACCAGGTGCGTATGAGTCTTTGCTGACATTTACGGAAGCCTGATATAACATGGCTTGATTTAGATTGACCCAGAAGCGCGTCCCGCCGCTCTTGCCCCGCCATTTACTGGTCACTTCCGGGTCATTCTCGACACTCCCCGTGGCCTCCAATCCCTCCATCCTGGTACTCGCCCTTCGCAGCACCCTAACACAGCTATCAATGGCGTCAAGCCCCAACCATCTGCTACTCCCGCTTCCCTCGAGCTCCGCTCTAACATCTACCAAACTACCTCAAAAGCATCACGACAGGTCACAGAGACGGAGGCGAGCACACTAGCGAACGGTGCAGCTTCAGGTGCTGTAAATGGCTCCGCGGGACGAAGTATTGCGACAGTGACCTACAAGTGCGACACCTGCGGCTCTGACTGCACAGCCGTGCGGTATCACTCTCTCAAGGTGAAAGATTTTGAGCTCTGCCAGCCGTGTTACTTGGACGGCCGTTTCCCGTCGACCATGTTCAGCGGCGACTTCGTCAAACTCTCAAACGTAAGCAGCGGTGGCAATTCGCATGGTGCAGGCAACGGTGATGCGTGGACGGATCAAGAGGTCCTGCATCTGCTCGAAGCGGTGGAAATGTATGATGACGACTGGTTTGCCATCGAGGCACACGTCGGCACACGCTCGGCACAACAATGCATACGCAAGTTCCTTGAGCTACCGATCGAAGATCCATACCTCTCATGCGAAGGCGAGATGGGTGCGTTACGGTACGCGCGGGTGCCTTTCGAGCAAGCAGACAACCCCGTGATGAGCGTTGTCGCGTTCCTTGCTGGCGTCGTGGGCCCGGGAGTTGCTGCGGAAGCGGCGAAGACAGCGTTACATGACCTCACCGTCGACATCGAAGAAACCAAGCCTGTACTGGAGGGCCCCAAGGAGCAATCGGAGTCAGAAAATAAAGATAACGCCGCAAAAGACAGCATGGAAGAGGATACTACTGAGAAGTTATCTGCCCCCGTCGACGCCTCCAACATTGCCTCTGTCTCCGCGGCTGATGAGATGTCTGTCGACGGCCCATCCACAAAACCTGCTCCGGGCGTACCACACTCAAAGGTTGTACGCGCAGCGAAGTTGGCCCTGAGCTCGTCTGCCAAGGCAGCCTCCGCCCTCGCCGACGCCGAGGAGACCCAGATTCGTTCGACTCTCGCGGCGGTGATCAAGCTGACGCTGACGAAATTGGAGCTGAAGATGTCGCAGTTCGAGGAATTGGAAGACCTGCTAGAAGAGGAGCGACGGACGCTCGAGGCCGCGAGAGTGTCGTTGGTTAACGAACGTATCGGTCTGAAGCGCGCTCTTGAAGGCGTGCGTACCGAGCTCGCCAAGCACTCGAACGGTACTAGTAGCACCGGTGCCGTGGCGGCAGCGATCGCGCAGACTGGGCTGGGAACCACCGGCCAGGGACTCCGCGCAACCGAGTTGCAAGGTAATGCCACCGTAGAAGGCGAGGGAGGCCCCCTGAGCGGAGGGAACATCGCTGCGCTATCTTAAGAGTTACTGGTAGTGGCGATGGACGCGCCGCTTTACTACTGCAGTGGATACTACTACGTGCTTTTCAAGTGCTTTTCCATCTGTGGCTGATTCTCCCCCTTCGTACATTTCCCCGCTCTTTGTTAAGTATTGTTTGTCGTATAGCCTTAGGATCTCGTATACTACTAGTGTCTACTGTCACACCTTTTTTGCTTGTCCATCTGTAGTGTGCCACCAGGCAATGGAAGCAGGCTTAGAAATTGCCAAATCCTCACCCAGATGTTCAGCCGTTTGGTCGATCGCACCGCACCGGGCGCACCGCCCATCGATCAGCAATTGGTTGTACTGTATCTCTCTTGTTTGTGAACGCCGCTAACCGTGGGTGATTCTCACGAAGTAGACCTTCACACCACTTTTTCGTCAACGAAGAGCATCAAATCGCCCGACGTTTGTGCGACCACCCGAAATAAAAGGACGTCCGCTGTGGAGCCTAGCCCCCTAAAACATTCTTCTATCCAGTATGGCCGCTGCACAAGATGTGGAGCACCGGCAAATGTTCTCGACTTCGTGCGTACTAAATGGCCATTGACCCGTGACTTTCTTGATAGTGACCCACTACTCTAGCTCGGGTCCTTCAGCATCGCAAAATGTAGGAAGAGAGTGCGTCAATCCCTTTTTTTGTGTACCGATACTCGCTCAAGAACCGTCCTTGGACAGCCCTCAAATCGCCGAACCGCAGGGAAGCCCACCCCAGCTACGTGTTGGGGTGACTGGTATGTACTTGAATCTTGACTCGTTGATCCCCAGATAAGTGTTTAATATCTTTTATAGTCCTTCGAGCACACAATATTCCTCATATCAAGAATGTTTTTGGCCTAAAGTTCTTTGTTACTGTAACCAGTCAAGCGGTAAAAAAGAAGACATCAAGCGTTCCGACTAAGGGACTGATGGCGCAGTGGAACGAGAATCTTGATGCCTTGTAAGGCATCCCTTTTTAGTCCTCTTTTTCGGCTGAGAGTTCTGTTCAGCATTGTACAACCGTCTTCACGTCTTGTACTGCGTCTTTATGCGGAGCGGTTCGCACGTCGAGATATCCTTATCGGAACCCATGAGATGATACCTGTCGAATCCCAAATTGGTCCGTTTCTTATTAGAACCTCGCCTGTTTGACTAGTTGAGCATCTTGTGTGTAGACGTCCCTTTTCCCCTCACCAATGGCGACAGACAGGCTGGGCAGTCAATCCAGTCGGCCACGCTCTACTTGACGGTCATTGTGTCACCGAACACAACTTCCTATCCGGCCTTACCCATCAACGCCACCAATCTCCAATCGACCGAAGTCAACGAGTCGCCCCCTAGAGAATATATGGAGCCTTCTATGGCCCAGGACTCCACGAACACCACTCGATCCACCGTCGCCACCGGCTCTGAAACTCTCTCACCTCCGACGGATCGCCTTCCCAGTGAGATGAGCACCCCTATGCCGGCAGCGGCCGATCGACGGGCGGGAATGTCACCTGTCGAGGATGCCCTCCATGACGCCGGCGAAGCTATGACGACAATCAATCTCCCGAGTACATGGGATAGTGCTCTTGAGAGGATCAAGTGGGTGATGGATACTGTGAGCCCAGTTGCAGAAGTGCGTTGCAATGTCCTCCTTGCCAATCGTTGACTGAGCCGAATTTCGTCCTCAGCTTCACCCTTATGCAAAGATGGCATATAGTCTACTTTTTGCGATCCCCAAGGTGATCCCTTTGTGCCATCGCCGGATTGAAGTACTTATGCCATGTTTATTTGGATGTTAGACTCTCCTAGAACAGTTTCAACGTGACGACAACATCCGAACCTTACTTGTCGCCATGCACGATGCGTTTGATTTCGCAAACCAGGAAGACCGTTTCAAAGCTATCGGGCGTGGTTCCAAACAGGCACAAGTCCTTACGCTCATGTTGCAGCATGTCTGTAATTGCTGTGACTTTATCCGATCGTACGCAAGCGATTCGCAATTCTGTACGTAATCTTTACCCATTTCAGTGGCCGACGTAAACTTGCGGTTTTTAGGGAAGCGAATGTTGAAGAATACTGGCGGCCAAGTCAACAAACGAATCGAGGACTTCCGCACCACGCTTCTTAAACTCCAAAAAGCTTTCATGGATGAGGCTACCATCACCACC
>WNGR01007502.1_pt1 | contig 11556 bp, 10 predicted proteins | sample 5407581 | NCBI WGS metagenome assembly WNGR01 (sample SAMN13153383, study PRJNA577476) | soil metagenome | isolation source: 80 cm soil or saprolite under Garry oak tree replicate 2 | place: USA:California | collected 2016-06-15
TGGGTGCAGGCCGGCTACATTCAGCGCCAATATGCCGACAATCTGGTGGCGCGCACCCATGATGGTCGTATCGTGCCGTGGCTCGCGGCGGATTGGACGATCTCCGAAGACAATCTCACCTATGTCTTCAAGATCAAGCCCGGCGTGACCTTCCACGACGGCACCGTCCTCGATGCCAAGGCGATCGTCACTAATTTCGACCGCTGGCTCTCGAATGACCCCGACAAGGTCAATCGCAATGGCAAACTCTATATCGGGGAATATATCCGCAGCGTTACCGCGCCGGAGCCGCTGACGCTGAAGATCGAGCTGAGCCGGCCCTATCAGCCGTTCCTGACGGTGCTGTCGACCTACTTCTTCGGCATCCTGTCGCCGACCGCGCTTGAACTTGGACCGCAGGCGCTGTGCGAGAAGCCGGTCGGGTCAGGCCCGTTCTATGTCGAGGCCTGGAACCGCGGCCAGAACGTCATCCTCAAGCGCAACCCGAACTACAATTCCGCGCCGGCCACGGCGAAGCACCAGGGGCCGGCCTATGTCGACGGCATTGTCTGGAAATTTCTGAAGGACAACACCGTCCGCTACGGTTCGCTCGCGAACGGCGAATCCGACGCGATCTATGATATCCCAGCGGTGGATTGGGCCGAGGCGCGGAAGCGCTTCACCGTGATTCAGGACATCACCGGCGGAACGCCGACGCGGCTCCAGCTCAACACCGCGCGTCCGCCCTTCGACGATGTGCGCGTGCGGCGCGCCTTCGCGCAAGTATCCGAGCGTGGCAAGGCGGTCGATGTCGCCTTTCACGGCTTGATCCCGTTCAACGGCAACGGCGCGCTCAGCATCAGCACCCCGGAGCATCTCAAGGAGCTCGCGAGCACCTATCCCTACGATCCCGATGCCGCCAACCGCCTGCTCGACGAAGCCGGCTGGACCGAGCGGACCCGCGACGGCATCCGCACCAAGAACGGCAAGCGGCTGACGGTGCGGCTGCTCTATGCCGGCGGCTCGCTGATCTCGAGCGACGGCATTGTGGTGCTTCAGATCCTCCAGGATCAGGCGCGCGCCGCTGGCTTCGACGTCGTGCTGAAGCCAATCCCGCAGGCGGACTGGTTCGCCGGCAAGGGACGCGGAATTGACGATTACGAGGCGCAGCCGGCCTATTGGGTGGCATCCTCGGCCGAGATCCTGAAGATCTCCTGGCGACCGGACCAGAACGGGGTCATCAACGCCAACAATGCGTCGCGTTTCCAGCCTCCGGAGCTGTGGAAGCTGGTCGAGCAGGCGGACCGGACCTTTGATGACAAAGCGCGCCTCCCGCTCTACGACGCTGCTCAACGCATCATCGTCGACAATGCCGCGGTGGTCGGGTTGTTTCCCCTGACGGTATCGATCGCGAGCCAACCCAAGCTCAAGGACGTCTGGATTTCGAGTCCGGTCAGCGAACCGGTCTTTCACGATGCGTATTTCGAGAAATGAGCGCGGTCATTTCCGGACGCCCAGCAAGTATCGGGAGCGCCTGGCGGGGTCACTTAGGCCGCGTGGTGAGACGACTGCTGGGTGCCATCGCCGTCTTCTGGGCGGTGGCAAGCTTCACGTTCTGCATTCAGGCGCTGCTGCCCGGTGACCGCGCCGAGCTTATGCTCAACGTCGCCGCAGGAACCTTCACCCAGCCGACGGCGGCGGAGCTTGCGAAGGTCAATGCGAAATACGGCTTCGATGCGCCGGTCGCCGTGCAATATCTGCGCTATCTCGCCGGCCTGGCGCGCGGTGATCTCGGCGAGTCCTATCAGGCGCACCGGCCGGTCCTGTCCATCATCATCGAGCAGGTCCCGCCGACGATCGAGCTAACACTGTCGGCACTTGCCTTGGCCTGGGTCATCGCAATTCTTTTGACGGTGCCGACTGCCGGGCGGAGCGGTCCGTTCTCGCGCGCAGTTGCGTCCTTTCAGGTCGCGGCCGCGGTGTCGCCTCCCTACTGGATCGGCACCATCCTGCTCGTGGTGTTTGCCTTGAAACTGCGGTGGCTGCCGGTCGAAAGCGGGACTGGACCGATCGGCCTTGTGCTGCCGGCGCTTGCGCTCGCGATCCCGCTCTCCGGCTTCATCGGCCAGATCATCCGCGAGGAGTTTTCGCGCGTTCTCGACCAGCCCTTCGTGACCTCGGCAAGAATGCGCGGCATGAGCGATCTCGGCGTCAGATTATTGCACGTGCTGCGTCATGCGGTGCTGCCCGGCATCACCTTGTCGGGCTGGGCGCTGGGTGCGTTGTTCTCGGGCGCGGCGGTGATCGAGACCGTGTTTGCGAGGCCGGGTCTGGGGGGACTGCTGGTGACCGCCACCTCCGCACGGGATGTGCCGCTCGTCACCGGGATCATCGTTGCGTCGGCTGGCATGTACATCATCGCCAATCAGCTCGTCGACCTCGCCTATCCCATCATCGATCCGCGGCTGAAGGTGACATGACCAGCACGAGCGATTTCCTCTCCGACCGCGTGTTCCTGCCGTCGCAACTGTCGCGTGGCGTTGGCAGTGCCGTCGTGCTTGCCCGGAGCGTGCCCGCCAGCGTCTATCTGGCGGTCGCGATCATCCTGCTCTACGTCCTTGCGGCATTGGCGCCGACCCTCCTTCAGACCCACGCGCCGTTCCGCACCGATCTAAACGCGACGCTCCAGCCACCGTCGTTCGCGCATTTGTTCGGCACCGACCAGTCCGGCCGCGATCTCTATTCGCGCGTGATCGAAGGCACACGCCAGTCGCTCGCGATCGGCGTCGGTGCCACGACGCTGAGCATGACGCTCGCCCTGATCTTCGGCGTCGCGGCGGGGCTCGCCGGGGGCGCCGTGGACGGCGCGATCAGCCGCTTCCTCGAAGTGCTGTTCGCCTTTCCCAATCTGTTTCTAGGCCTGCTGCTGATCACCGTGTTCGAGGCGACGACGACCACGCTCATCATTGCCGTTGGCGTCGGCACCGCACCCGGCTATGCCCGCATGATCCGCGGCCAGTTCCTGACCGTGAAACACGCAGGCTACGTCGAGGCGGCGCGTGCGCTCGGCCACCCCTATTGGCGGATCGTGCGCCGCCACATCTTTCCGAACGCCATGCGGCCGCTGGTCGCAATGATCACGCTCGGCCTGGGGCAATCGATCGTGTGGGCCTCGAGCCTGGCGTTTCTCGGGCTCGGCGTTGCGCCGCCGTCGCCGGAATGGGGCGCGCTGCTCGACGGGGGCCGTCAATATGTGACGCGTGCGTGGTGGCTCGAAGTGATGCCGGGGCTTGCGATCATCGTCTTCGCATTGTCGGTCACGGCGATCGGCCGCTATCTGCAGCAGCGTCTCGAGGGACGGGCGAGGGCGCTGTGACGATAATTCCAGCGCCGGCCGCATTCGTCCCCGCCGATGGTTCCGTTGGCTCGGCCGCCGTTCCGATGCTGGAGGTCGAAAACCTCAGAGTATCGTTCGGTCGCGGGCCGCACCGGGTTGATGCCGTAAAAGGAGTTTCGTTCAAGCTCGAGCAGGGGCGTTGTCTCGCCATCGTCGGCGAGTCCGGCTCGGGCAAGAGCGTGACCGCGCGCAGCCTGGTGGGCCTGCCGGGCCTCGGCGGCATAGTTGACGCCGACCGCCTGGCGTTTGCCGGTCGCGAGCTCAACAATCTGAGCAATCGGGCTTGGCGGGCGTTCAGGGGAAAAGACATCGGCTTTGTGCTCCAGGATGCGCTGGTGTCGCTCGATCCGCTGCGCCGGGTGGGCGAGGAGATCGCCGAAGGCCTGCGCCTGCATGGCGAGTTGCGCTCGCGCGCCGAACGCGAGCGCCGCGTCGTCGACCTGCTCAAGCTCGTCGGCGTACCAGATCCGGAGTTGAAAGCGCGCCAATTGCCGCAGCAGCTCTCCGGTGGCCAGCGCCAGCGCGCCCTGATCGCGTCTGCGCTCTCGCTCGATCCGCGGCTTCTCATTGCCGACGAGCCGACCACCGCGCTCGACGTGACCATCCAGGCGCAAGTGCTGGCGCTGCTTGAGGAAACACGCGCGCGCGGCAAGGCGCTGATCCTGATCAGCCATGACCTCGCCGTGGTCTCGCGCATGGCAGACGAGGTTCTGGTCATGCGCGACGGCGAAGTGGTCGAACGCGGCCCCGCGGCACAGATCTTTGGCGATCCGCGCCACGATTATACGCGACGGCTGATCGACGCCATTCCGTCGGCCCATTCACGCGGCAGCCGGCTCGCTCCGTCATCCACGCCGCGATTTAACCCGAGCCACGTGGACCATGAAGCGCAACGAGCCACTGGCGGACCAAGACCCGATGTCCTGCTGCGGGCCGACGGTCTGGTGAAGCGCTTCAAGGGCCCGGACGGAACCTTGCATACGGCCGTCGATAACGTCTCCTTCGAATTGCGCCGCGGTGAGACGCTCGGAATTGTCGGCGAATCCGGTTCCGGCAAGTCGACGGTGGCGCGCCTTGCGATGGCGCTGGAGGCGCCGGACGAAGGCTCGGTCGAGTTGCTTGGCGGGAGTTGGAGCGCGTTGCCGGAGGCCAAGCGCCGCGGCAACCGGCGCGCCATCTCGATCGTTTACCAGGATCCGCTGAGCTCGTTCGATCCACGCTGGAGCGTGGTGCAGATCGTGGACGATGCTCTTCCCGGTGATGAGCCTGACCGGCGCGGCCGGATTGCCGAGCTGTTTGCGCTGGTGGGTTTCCGGCCTCGCTCTCGCACCGGCGGCCGCTCGAACTGTCCGGTGGCCAGCGCCAGCGGCTGGCGATCGCGCGCGCCGTGGCGCCGCGGCCGCGTGTGATCGTCTGCGACGAGCCGGTGTCCGCGCTCGACGTGTCGATCCAGGCGCAGGTGCTCGATCTGCTCGGCGATCTCAAAGAAACGCTCGGCGTCAGCTACCTCTTCATTTCGCACGACCTCGGTGTCGTGCACCACATCAGCGACCGCGTGCTCGTGATGAATCAGGGCCGCGTCGTCGAAAGCGGCGAGGCGGACGAGATTTTTCTCAATCCGCGCGCCGAATACACTAAACGCCTGGTCGCCGCCGTCCCGCGTCTCGTGCGCGGCGAGGCGGTCATGCGTTCGTTCAGCCGCGTCGAGGGGAGCTCCGCATGAGTGCGCTGCATTTCAATGCCTTTGTCATGAACACGGTTTCGCACATCCAGCACGGCCTGTGGCGCCATCCTGATGCGCAGCAGGCGGATTTCGAGGACGTTAACGTCTGGATCAATCTTGCCAAAACGTTGGAGGCCGGGCTGTTCGATGCGATCTTCTTCGCCGACGTCGTCGGGGTCTATGGTCCGGTCGGCGGAGACTACACGGTCAACGCACGCGAAGGCCTCCTGATCCCGACCAACGACCCCTCGGTGCTGCTCTCCGCGCTCGCCGTCAATACCGAACATCTCGGTCTTGCCTTCACCAGTTCGGTTCTGCAAGCCCACCCGTTCGAATTCGCGCGCCGCGCCTCGACTCTCGACCATATCAGTAAGGGCCGCGTAGCCTGGAACATCGTCACCTCGACCCAGGAGAGCGCCGCCCGCAATTTTGGACTCGACCGGCTGACCGCGCATGACGAGCGCTACGAGTGGGCGGACGAATATCTCGAGGTCGTGTTCAAGCTCTGGGAAGGCTCGTGGGACGACGGAGCGCTGCTGAAGGATCGAAAGCGCGGCATCTTCTCCGATGCCCGCCTGATCCACCGGATCAATCACGTCGGCAAGCGTTACCGTGTAGACGGGCCGCATCTGCCGTCGCCATCGCCCCAGCGCACGCCGCTGCTGTTCCAGGCGGGATCGTCAACCGCCGGCCGGGCCTTCGCAGCACGCAATGCCGAAGCTCAGTTCATTTCGACGCCGAACCCGCGGACCGCCGCCGAACTGATCACGGAGACGCGCGACCTTGCCGAGCGCGCCGGGCGGCGGCGTGACGACATCAAGTTCTTCCAGGGTTTTGCCTTCGTCATCGGCAGCACCGAGGAAGAGGCGAAACGCAAGGAGGCCGAGCTTAACAGCTATGTCAGCATCGACGGCTTCCTCGCCCATTCCAATCTCGGCGTGTCCCAGGACGATGGCCGGCCGTATCCACCGGAGACCTTGCTGAAGGACATCGAGACCAATGGCGGCCGCAGCCACATCGAATGGCTACGCAAGCGTGACCCCGGCCGCGAGCCGACGGTTGGCGATCTCGGCCACCTCGTCGCTAAACGGCACCCGCGGCTGGTTGGGACGCCGGAGCAGATCGCGGATGCGCTCACCGAATGGCAACAGGCCGGCGTCGATGGCGTCAATCTGATCAACTGGACGATCCCGGGTTCCTATCAGGAATTCAACGCGCATCTGCTTCCCGAACTGCAACGGCGGGGCCTCGCCAAGCGCGAATACGCAAAGGGGAGCTTGCGCAAAAAGCTGTTCGGGCGCGATCGGCTCGACGAGCGTCATCCGGCCGCGCGCTGGCGCGGTGCCTTCACGCCGCGCGTGGCGGCCGAGTGAGGCGGGCGAGTGCCGCCCGGGGCCACCGGCCTCTTAACGGTCAACTGCAAGGCGACATGCGACTCCGCGATGGTCTCGCGGTTAGCTCAGGTGTCCTTTAGGAAAATGGGATCGATCTCCATCGATGGAGGAGCAGCGGCACTCATGAATACGGGCTGGAGCGTGTGAGACTTGAACCGCCACACATCGTCTTCGTCCAACACGCACTCATTGATCAGATCTGCCACCATCATTGGAGGATTTGATTGACGCGTGGATGGGTAGGTCAGGCCACCGTAGAAAACGATGATGCCCACCACCGTCGCGGAGCGTTCGCTGCTCGACGTTACGTGCAGATTGGTGATCAGGTGACGCACCGCCTTCACGCCGCTGATCTCTAGCCTACTCGCGGCATTCTCGCCGATTTGACTGGCACGCCACTCATAAAATGCGCGGATCTCCTCACGCCCTTCAAACCGGTTGTGCCCCACGATCTTCACGCCGTCCGGCGTGAAGAAGTCATGGGCCGTGCGCCCATCGTTGAAGTCGACGTCATACCAGTACGTCACTTCAAGACGATGAAGAGCATGCCAGAGGAGGAGGTCGTCGTGAGGCGACAGTGGCATCCAGACTACTCCGGAGAGTTGGCCGCCCGCTGCCAGCCTCTATGCGTCAGCGGAACCGATGGAACGCGAATGGATTCTTGGGAAGTTCGCGGGGTGTATTTTACCATCGCGATAGCGCCGCTTTCGGCGGATTTTGCGGGGCGGCCGGTTGTGGCCTGCTATGCCCCGATGTTGGCATCATGCCGGTGTTTTGCCCGACGTGTCAAACGGCTTTGACCGATGCGTTGTCACGCGCAGATCCTTGTTCGTGCAAACCCTTGATCTGACAAGCGTCGGCTACTGTGCATGGGGTTGTTTTCGCCGTTTTGGTTAGGAAGCCGGTTTACGCCGAGCGCTGCTGTTGCGCCGGGCTGTCGAAACGGCTCGGCACCGGATCAAGGCCAAGCCTGTCGCGCAGCGTGCCGTCGCGGTACTCGCTTCGGAACAGGCCGCGCTTGCGCAGCAACGGCACGACCTCGTCGGTGAAGGCGGCGAACTGTGTCGGCAGGATTGGCGGCATGACGTTGAATCGGTCCGCTGCGCCTGACACGAACCAGTCCTCGATGATGTCGGCGATCTGTTCCGGCGTGCCCGTCGCGGTGAAATGCCCGCGTGCACCGGCAAGGCTGTGTAGCAAGCGACGCAGCGTCGGCCGCTCGCGGGCAACATAGGCCGTGATCAGCTGGGCGCGGCTGCGCGAGGCCTCCACCAGCGACGGATCGGGGAAATCGTCGGCGGAGAGCACCTGATCGAGCTTCAGATGCGAGAAGTCATGGCCGCCGAACCGGTTCGACAGACGGGACAGCCCGACGCTTGGATGGGCCAGCTCGTTCAGCTCCTCCCAAACCCGCTGCGCCTCGGCCTCGGTCGATCCGATCGCAGCACTGATCCCCGGCAGGATGACGATCTGGTCCGGTTGCCGTCCCAGCGCACGGGCCTGCGTCGTGATGTCGGAATAGAAGGTGATGGCGCTCTCCTTCTGGAGGTGAGCGGTGAAGATCGCCTCGGCATAGCGCGCGGCGAAAGCACGGCCATCCGCGGAGGCGCCGGCCTGGACGAAGACCGGCCGTCCCTGCGGCGAGCGCGGAACGTTGAGGGCACCCGCCACCGTGAAATGCTTGCCGCGGTGCTCGGCACGCTGGATGCGGTCGGTGCGGGCGTAGACGCCGGCGTCGCGATCGTCGCGGATGGCGTCCTTCGCCCAGCTGTCCCACAGCTTCGAGACCACCTCGACGAATTCATGGGCGCGCTCGTAGCGCTGATCGATGCCGGCCTGGTGCTCCTGTCCGAAATTGGCTGCCGCCGCCGGGGCCCAGGACGTCACGATGTTCCAGCCGATGCGCCCACCGCTGAGATGGTCGAGCGAGGCGAACTGGCGTGCAAGATTATAGGGCTCGCTGTAGGTCGTCGATGCCGTTGCGATCAGTCCGATCCGTTGCGTGATTGCAGCGAGAGCGCCAAGGAGCGTCAGCGGCTCGAGCTCGCCGCGCGCGGCATGCCCGAGGTCCTGTCCGAGTGCGACATGATCGGCGAAAAAGACGGAGTCCAGCTTCGCCGCTTCGGCCGCCAGTGCGAGGTCACGGTAATGAGCGAGATCGGTGGGGGCTCGCCGGGCGGAGTCCTTGTGGCGCCAGGCCGCCTCATGGTGTCCGCGGCCATGGATGAAGAGATTGAGATGTAGTTCGCGAGCCATTTGGGTTTTGTCCTGTCGGTGACGATCAGACGGTGTCGAAAACGCCGAGTGCGGCGAGGAGTTCGTTGCGCAGGTCGTCGAAGCGACGATCCCTGGCGCGCGGGTGAGGAAGAGCGACGGGCCGGTCGACGACGATTCGACCGTTCTCCATGACGAGGATGCGGTCGGCGAGCTTGATCGCTTCGTCGACGTCGTGAGTGACGAGCAGCACGGTCGGCCGCTGTTGCCGGATCAGCTGGAACAGCAGTTCGTGCATCTTGAGCCGCGTCAGCGCATCGAGCGCGCCGAAGGGCTCGTCGGCGAGTAGCAGGCGCGGGCTGCGGACCAGCGAGCGCGCCAGCGCCACACGCTGCTGCTCGCCGCCCGAGAGCGCGTTCGGCCAGGACTCTTCGCGCCCGGCGAGTCCGACGTCTGCGAGCGCTTTGCGTCCGCGCTTGTCAGCATCCGCCGCGCGGAAGCCAAAGATTACGTTCTGGAGCACGGTTTTCCACGGCAGCAGGCGCGAGTCCTGAAACAGGACCGATCGATCGTCTGGAACCGAGATCACGCCATCGCCGTCAACATCGTCGTCGAGGCCGGCAATGGCGCGCAACAGCGTGCTCTTGCCCGAGCCGCTCCTGCCGATCAGCGCCACGAATTCACCCGCTGCGAGGTCGAGCGACACAGTGTCGAGGACAGTGCGGCTGGAGAAGCGGCGTGTTACGCCGCTGAGGCTGATGGCTGGACGAGGCTCTGTTTGCGTGGGCTTGAGAGAATGGATCGAGGCACTCATGATGCGAGCGCCTTGCGGTAGGACAGCGCCTTGCGCTCCCACAGGCGGACCGCAAAATCGGAGCCTAGGCCGAGTGCGGCGTAGATCACGAGCCCGACGACGATGATATCGGTCTGGCCGTAGTCCCGGGCGCGATTCATCAGATAGCCGATGCCCTCGGTCGTGTTGATTTGTTCGAGCACCACCAGAGAGGCCCAGCATGTGGTCACGGCGAGCCTGAGCCCGGTGAAGAATCCCGGCAGCGCACCTGGAAGCGCGACTTCGCGCAGGAATGCCGCACGCGACAGCCTCACGCTGCGGGCCAACTCGATGTAGCGAGCGTCTATTCCCCTGAGTGCTGCATGCGTGTTGATGTAGATCGGTATCAGCACGCTTGATGCAATCAGCGCGATCTTCATCGTTTCGCCGATGCCGAGCCACAGGATGGCCAGCGGGATCAGCGCCAAAGTTGGAATGGCGCGCTTGACCTGGACGAGGCCGTCGATCGACGCCTCGCCGATGCGGCTGAGGCCGGCGGCGAGCGCCAGCACGAGGCCGATCGCGACGCCAATACCAAGTCCGAGATAGGCGCGTCTGGCCGAGGCGAGAAAGTGGTCGGCGAGCGTGCCGGAGGCCAACAGCTTGAAGCCGGTAAGCAGCGCGGTTGATGGCGCCGCCAGGAACTTTGGCGAGATCCAGCCGACCGCGGATGCGAGCTCCCAGATGATCACCAGCACCACGGGGCCGAACAGAATGGCGGCATTCGGCAACCGAGCCGGCGCAAGCCTGGGCAATCTGCCGGACCTGGAGGCGGTCGGCTGCGCCTTCCGCGACTCTCCCGGAACGTAAACGGGCAGGCTCAGATCATCGACGCGATCCGTCATGGTCGGTTCAGTTGGTTTTGCTGATGACATCGTCGAAGCGCAGGTCGAACTCCTCCCGCGCGTCGAGCCGCTTAGGCAGATCGCCTGCCTCGAAGATCACGTCGATCAGGGCCTGCTGCCTGGGAATGAGACTTGAAAGCGAGGGAAAATCGTAGATGCCGTCCGCCTCGACGATCTTGCGTCCGTCGGCGGGCTTCAGATTTTGTTTCTTGACGTAATAGGCGTCGACCCACGCGTCGACGTTCTTGTTCGACCAGCGGTTCGCCTCGATCCATGCGGCCACGAACTCGCGGATCGCCGTGGCCTTGGCGGGATCGTCCAGTGCCTTCTTGCTGGCATAGAGATAAGTCAGGCTCTTCGGAAGCCGGTCATTCTGCGCTTTGGGGAGAGCGCTGGCGCCTCGGTCGGCAAAATCAGCGAGATAGCGGGAAAAGTGCGGCTCGTTCAGGGACGCGACGTCAACCTGGCCCGAACGGATCGCATCGGGGAAGTCTGCGGCGCGCAGTGGCACGAGACGGACATCCTTCCGCGTGAGACCAGCGAGCTTCAGCGCGTTGAGCACGAAGGGCTGTCGTCCGGTGCCTTCGCCATACGCGATGCTCTTGCCGCGTAACTGCTCGAGTGTGTCGATCTTCAAGCCGGGGCGCACCGCGAAGAAATAGTCGGCTTCCGACGAGGTTCGGGCTGCGACGATCGGGATCTGTTCGCCCGCGGCGTGGGCCTGGATCGGAGGTGTGTTGCCGACGGTGGCGAGGTCGAGCGCGCCGGCCCGGAAGGCCTCGAGAATGGCGGGACCGCCGAGGAAATTGGCATAGGTGATCGAGCTCGAGAGCTTCTCCGCGGCGCCGGAGGCACGCATTAGCGCTTGAAGTCCCTCGTTCTGATCGGCGATGACGAGCTTTGTTCCCGAGGACACCTTCTGTGTCGTCTGTCCCGTGGCTATGCCTGGGGCCAACACCGTGACGGCCAGCAGGGGAAACCACGTCGAGAGCGCACGACGCGTCAGTGTGGATCGTTTTGATGATGGCACGAACGACATGCTCGCTCCTCGTTCCGGGTAATGGCCGCTCTGGTCTCTCGGAAAAGGGCACAGCCAAGCAATATTGGCGAGAAATCGTTTTGTTAGTCAAACGAATGCTGTTTTCATTGTGCGCCTGGCAAGCGAAGAGTCT
>WNGR01007503.1_pt1 | contig 11556 bp, 9 predicted proteins | sample 5407581 | NCBI WGS metagenome assembly WNGR01 (sample SAMN13153383, study PRJNA577476) | soil metagenome | isolation source: 80 cm soil or saprolite under Garry oak tree replicate 2 | place: USA:California | collected 2016-06-15
ATGGGACGCGACGCCTGTCTTGCACCTGTCCTCACAATCGACGAGGCGCCGACGCATCCGCAGATGGAAGCGCGAGACGTTTATGCTGCCTTCGACGGATTGCGTCACCCAAGCCCGGCGCCGCGCTTCTCCCGCACCCGCTCCGACCTTCGCCGACCGCCACCGGCGCCGGGGTGCGACAGCCGGGAGGTGCTCAAGGATTGGGGCATTCCGCGGGATGAGATCGACGCACTTCAGGCGGTTGGTGCCATGGCGGACGCCTGACGCCGGCCACCGCCGTCGAGAGATGCTGATCTATTCTGCCGAGACGGGATCGCCAGAGAGGGCCCAGCTTGTTCCATCAAACTTGGCGATCCGGAGGATCTTGAATGGCGTGTAGTCGCCGGGTGCCGTGCTGATCGAGACGCCGGGAAGCATTAGAGGCATCCGCGTGCCATGAAGCGAGGTCGCCTGACGGATGAGATTGTCTCTTGTCAGTTCGTCCCCGCATTTCTTCAATACGGCGGTGAGGGCGTTCACGTTCATGTAGGCCACCAGCACTGAATAGTCGTCCGGATTGGCCGATGGTGCGTACTTCTTCAGGAATGCCTTGTAGGTTTTCATTTCCTCATCGTCTGCCCAGGCGGGATCGCCGGGCTGCTTGAGAAACTGCGTGGTGACCAGTCCCTTCGATGCGTCGAGGCCTGCCGGCTTCAGGACAGTTTCGACCGATGCCGTCGAGCCGCCGATGACGTGGAGGGGATCCCAGTTGAGTTCATGCACCTTGCGGATGGACTGGGCCGCGGCCTTGGCGGAGGACTGTTCGATCAGCGTATCGACACCCGCCGCCTTGAGCTGAACGATCTGGGAGTCGATCGTCGGGTCGGCCAGCTCATAGGAGGCCTCGGCGACGATCTGGGATGCTTTGGGCCCAAGGCCGGCGCGCAATCCTTTGACATAGTCCCGCCCGTAATCGTCATTCTGGAACAGGACGCCAATCTTCGCGTCCGGTTTGGCATTCAGGATGTATTTTGCGATGGCGCGGCCTTCGGTTTCAAAATCGGGATAGAGCGGCACCGTCCACGGGAAAGTCTTCGGATCGTTGAAGCGACGTCCACCGGCAGTGATGAAGAGCTGCGGGACCTGCTTCGCGTTCAGATATTTCTGGATGGCGACGTTCGGAACCGTGCCGATGGTGCCGACCTCGGCGAGGATGCCGATATCCTCCACGAGTCTGCGCGACTGCTCCACCGCCTTCGGCGCGCTGTAGGCATTGTCAAGCTGCGTGAAGTTGATCTTGCGCCCGTTGATGCCGCCTTGTTCGTTGATCATCTCGAAATAACCGACGACGGCACGTCCAGCGCCGGCACCGAAGGCTGACGCCGGGCCGCTGAGCGGGGTCGATTGCCCGAGCTTGATTTCCGTGTCGCTGGCTCCCGGCCCATAGGCTTTTTGCGCCTGGACCGGCGTCGAGGCGAGCGCTGTTGATGCTGCAAGGATGCACAGAATCCGGCAAATGCTGTCGTTCAACACGTTTCCTCCTAATATTTCTTATTGTTTTGGTTCTTATCGTAGAAGTTCGCGGGCAATGACCATGCGTTGGATCTGGTTGGTGCCCTCAAAAATCTGGGTCAATTTGGCATCGCGCATCATGCGCTCGACCGGATAGTCCATCGTGTAGCCGTAGCCGCCGAATATCTGCACGGCATCGGTGGTCACCTTCATGGCCATGTCACTGCCGACGCATTTGGCCATGCTGGCAAGGACGTTCAGACGTTTCCAATCGCCGGCGTCGCCGGCGCGCGCGCATTCATAGACGAGCGCGCGCGCAGCTTCGATATGCATGGCCATGTCCGCCAACATGAACTGCACGCCCTGAAACTCGGAGATCGACTTCTTGAACTGCTTGCGCTCCTTCGCATAGGCAACGCAGACATCGAGCGCGCCCTGGGCCAGTCCGACGGACTGGGCGCCGATGGTGGGACGGTTGAGGTCGAGGGCGCGCATCGAGGCGCGAAAACCCTTGCCTTCCTCTCCGACGAGATTTTCGACTGGCACCCGGACGTTGTCGAAGAAGATCGGCGTATTCGGTGCGCCACGAAAGCCCATCTTGCGTTCGTGCCGTCCGAAGGTGATCCCCGGCATGGTCTTCGGCTCGACGATAAAGGCGCTGATGCCGTCCGCGCCGGAACTGTCGCTCGTCCTCGCCATCACAACGATGAAATCCGCGACGACACCATAGCTGCACCATTGTTTGCGGCCGTTGAGGACGTAGCAGTCGCCGTCCTTCTTGGCGCGGGTGTTGATGGCGGTGACGTCGGAGCCGGCCTGGGGCTCCGAGATCGCGATCGCGGTCACGACGCCGCCCTTGGCGATGATCGGCAGGAACTTCCTTCGTTGCTCCTCCGAACCGAAATGGAGGAGGGGCATGATGAACATGGTGTTGAGGCAGGCGATCGAAGCGCAGGCCGGCGATATCTTTGCGATCTCCTCGCGCGCAATGCACGCCAGGGTCAGATTGCCGTTCGGCCCGCCATATTGCTCGGGGACCCAGAGCTGCATCAGCCCCATCTCGCCGAACAGCTTCACGATCTCGAGCGGGAAGCGATCGGTCTCGTCGATCTCGGCTGCGATCGGCGCCACGTGCTTGGCGGCCATCTTCCGGACGTTGTCGCGGAACGCGACCTGCTCCTCGGTGAAACTCATCGACGACTTCGCCATATTTTCGTTGGGACGCCCAAAAAAGGCTTCCATTGAATGGGTGATCCATTTAATAATTCATCCCATGTCGCGCAAGTCAAGCCCCCATACCGCCGTCAGTCCCCGGTCGCCGTCGCCCAAGCGGCGGGATCGGGTCGCCGACCACCGCGCGGCCGGCACGCCGGCTCCGCCGACGTTTCGGCCGATTCACACCCGACGCGCCTTTGAGGAAATCTGCGCGCGAATTCGCGAGCAGTTGGCGCTCGGTGTCCTCAAGCCGGGCGACAAATTGCCGCCCGAGCGGGATCTCGCCCAGCAGCTTGGCGTCAGCCGCAATGTCCTGAGAGAGGCGCTGCGCAGTCTCGAGATGGCCGGGGTGCTCCGGCTGCAAAAGGGCGTCAAGGGCGGCGCTTTCGTTCAGGCGGGCGACACCAGCCGCATGAACGTGGTGATGCGCGACATGCTGAGCCTGGGCACGATCTCGGTGCGCGAATTGTCGGAGGCCCGCGTCCACGTTCTGGATCTCGGGGTGAGGCTGGCATGCGTGAATGCGCGGCAATCCGACTTCGAGGCACTGGAGGCCAACGTCGAGCGTACAGACCTCGCCACGCGCGAAGGCCGTCTGCTTGATCGGGTCGAATGTGCCCGAGAGTTCTACAAGTTGCTCGCCGAAGCCTGCGGAAACAAGGTGATCGCCATGATCATGGATTCCGTCACCGAGATACACATGCGCTTCGTCTACGCGAAGGTGGCGTCAAGCGGTGTTGCCATGGCGCGTCTGGCCGAGCGGCGCCGGCAATTTCTGGTGGCGCTGCGCGAACGAAATGTTGCGTCCGCGACCCGTTTGATGCGCAGTCACTTGGAGGCGGTGCAGCGGATGCTGGAGCAGGATCCTGGAGCGATGTCGCTTCAGGTCGCGCTGGCTGAGATGCAGCCCGGTATGAGGCGCTGAGCGGTGTGCGACCCGCGACACCAAAGTCTTACATCAACAATAATATGAACGGAGGAAGCTGTGTCTCAATATGCCAAGTATGAATGCCTGACCGTCGATGTCGCCGATAAGGTCGCGACCGTGACCTTGAACCGACCGCAGGCGCGCAATGCGATCAATCAGAAGCTGATCCGCGAACTCCGCACCATCTGGGACGATCTGGCTGATGATCACGCCGTCAACGTCGTCGTCCTGACCGGCGCCGGCGAATTCTTCAGCGTCGGCGGTGACGTCAAGGCAATGTCCGAGCGGCCGGGCGGCGATGTCCTCGAAGAGGGGGAGGTGCACGATCCCATGATCAGCCGGCGCGGCGTCACCCGCCAGCTTGAGCTCGACAAGCCGATCATCGCGGCGATCAACGGTGATGCCATCGGTCTTGCGGCCACCCATGCATTGCTGTGCGACATCACGGTGATGGCCGAAGACGCTCGCATCGGCGACACGCATGTGTCGCGCGTGGGCCTGGTTGCAGGGGACGGTGGGACGGTGATCTGGCCGCTGCTTGTCGGCGTCAACAAGGCCAAGGAGTTCCTCATTCGCGGGACGCTGTTGAAGGGCAAGGAGGCTGAGCGGATCGGCCTGGTCAATCATATCGCGCCGCGCGCGGAGGTTCTGGCGAAAGCCCGTGAGATCGCAATCGAGCTCGCGAATGGTCCGACCTGGGCCATTCGCTGGACCAAGCTGTCGATCAACCAGATCCTCAAGGATCGGGTGAACATGCTGCTCGAGGCCTCGATGGCGCTCGAACAAGTGACATTCGAGACCGCCGACCACAAGGAGGCGACGATGTCGTTCAAGGAGAAGCGCAAGCCCAAATTCGGCCAGCGCTAGTTCCGCCCATGCACGTGACAGAGCTCCCAAGCGACGACATCAGGGAGATGCTCCGGGATTCCCTGCGGGGGTTTCTCGGCGAGCAGTGGACCGCCGATTGCGTCAGGCGTGGACCGTCTCCGCAGGATGTTGCAACGATATGGAGCAAGCTCGTCGGACAGGGCGTCGCCACTCTCGGCTGCAGTCCTGACGAAGGCGGGCTTCGCGAGGTTGCGGTTGTGCTCGCAGAGCTCGGCCGCGCTGCCTGCCCGGCCCCGATGTGGTCCGCCGCGCTTGCCAATTTCGCACTCTTCACCTCGCAATCCGAGGCGGCAGTTGATCCTCTCAAAGGGCTGCACGCGGGCTCGGCCCGGATCGCGTTCTCATTTGGGGCGCTCGACCCTGATCGAGGCACCGGCTCGATCCGAGTCAGGGATGACCGTGCGAGCGGATTGCTTCGTTTTGTGGAGGCGGCGGGGAGCTGTACGCATCTGCTCGTAGCAATCGACCGGACAGTCCTGGGGCTTGTCGCGCTGGATGCGACAGGCGCCGAGGTCGTCCCGACCCGTGCCATGGGCGCCTGGGGTTTTTATGAGGTCCGGCTGAATTCAGCGCCGGTCGCCCTCATCGCCCTTGACGACGGCGTCCTCGACGATCTCCTGCTCAGGGGAAAGCTGGCGCTGACGGCGCGGGCGCAGGGCGCCGCCCGTCGTGCTTTCGAACTGGTGACGGACTACGCCAGAGAGCGTCACCAGTTCGGCCAGCCGATCGGAAAGTTCCAGGCGATCCAGCACAAGCTCGCGAACGGCCTCGTCGCCCTCGAAGGCGTGCGCCTGCTCGTCGATCATGCGGCGAAGCTGCATGATCTGGAGGATCGCAATTGGCGTTACTTCGCCAACTGCGCCGTCGTATTTGCGAGCGATGCCTTGCGGCGGGTTTCGCTCGAGACTCACCACACGTTCGGAGCGATCGGCTATGCCGACGAACATGAGGCGCCCCTCCACTTCAAGCGAGTGCATATGGACACGATGGCGCTGGGCGGATCGCTGCAAGCGAAGCGGTCACTGGCTTCGTCCTTGCTGGGTCCGGATAGCTCGGGCTTGCCCGAGCACGATCTCGGTCCCGCCGGCAACGCGCTACGCGAACAGGTGAGGGGATGGCTCGAGAAGAACTGGTCCGGCGACCGGAAAGCCGAGTTCGATCGCAAGCCGTTCTCCAAGCGGGAGTTCGATGCCGATTTCGCGCGCGATATTGGCAAGACCGGCTGGATCGGCCTCGGCTGGCCCAAGGAGTTCGGCGGTCAGGCACGTTCGCCGCTCGAACAGATCGCCTTCATGGAGACGATGGAGCGCGGCGAGGCGCCGCGCATCGGCGCGGCGATCCAGGCCAATGCGCTGATGATGTTTGGCTCGCCCGAACAGCAACAGAGCTATCTGCCCGAAATCCTTCGTGGCGAAGCCATGCACGGCATGGGGTACAGCGAACCGCAAGCGGGTTCCGACCTCGCGGCGTTGCGCACCAGCGCGGTGCGTGAAGGTGATCACTGGGTGATCAACGGCCAAAAGATCTGGACCACGACGTGGTGGGGCAAATACATGTTCCTCGCGGCGCGAACAGACAAGGATGCGAAGCCGCCACATGCCGGCATCAGCATGTTCATCGTACCGATGAATGCTGAGGGGATCACGATCCGGCCGGCGACCACGATGTACGACGGCTCCTTCGCCAATGTCTTCTATGACAACGTCCGCATCCCCTTGGAGAACATCGTCGGCGAGGTCAATGGCGGCTGGAAGGTGTTGACGGGTGCGCTCGCTTTCGAGCGCGGTCTGGTCGGCGGAGGCATCGTCTTGAAGGTCGCCCATGCCTTTGAGCAACTGCGTCGGCATGTCGTGGAAAAGGAGGCCGACCGGTCGACGCTGGGCGATGATCCGATCATCCGCGACCAGATGGTGACGCTTGCAACCGAAATCGAAGTCGGACGCCTTTTGATGATGCACTGTGCGGACCTTGCCGCAGATGGCGTGACGCCACCGGAATATGGCGCGATGAGCAAGGTCTTCTCAGGGGAATTGATGGAACGTTTCGGCGAGGTTGCGCTCGACATCGTCGGCATGCGTGCGACGCTGTCCGAACAAATGCCGGGTGCGATCGACAACGGCCGTTTCGAGCAGAATCTGCGTCATTCGCTGATGTGGGTCATCAGCATTGGCACCAACGAAATCCAGCGCAGCCTCATCGCCCAACGTGCGCTTGGGTTGTCCAGGTAGGAGCAAATCGCATGCAGGAGCAGAAAACCCCGACCGCGCCACTCGCCGGCGTGCGCGTGCTCGATTTTTCGATCATACTGGCGGGCCCTTATTGTGCACGGCTGCTCGCCGATGTCGGCGCGGAGGTAATCAAGATCGAGCCGCCCGAGGGCGATGACATGCGTCTGCGGACGCCGCTCCGGGACGGCCACAGCGCCTATTTCGGTCAGCTTAATGCGGGAAAGCGCAGCCTCGCCCTCGACTTGAAGAGCGCCGACGCAATCAAGCTGGTGCACCAATTGGTCAAGGAGACCGACATTCTGGTCGAGAATTTCCGGCCGGGTGTGATGGACCGTCTTGGCCTCGGCTACGAGGCGCTGCGCGCGATCAATCCGCGCCTGATTTATTGCTCGATCTCGGGCTACGGGCAGTCCGGTCCCGCCGCCGAACGCGCGGCCTATGCCATGATCGTTCACGCCGAGAGCGGCTTCGACCGTTCGTTGATGCGATATGCCGGCGATCGAGATCGGCCGGCGGCCGGCGCGATCTTCGTTGCCGACGTGCTTGGCGGGATCTTCGGCTACGCGGCGATCCAGACCGCGATGGTCCAGCGCACGCGAACGGGGGTCGGCCAACGGATCGATGTGGCCTTGATGGACTGCATGCTGAACCTGCTGGTCTACGAATTGCAGGAGGCGCAGTTCCCGATCAGCTCGCCGCGGGCGGCCTACGGCCCGGTGCGCGCCCTCGACGGCGACATCCTGATTGCGCCAATCACACCGCGAAACTTTGCCGCGCTCTGCGAGGTGACGGGGCAGAGCGAATTGGCCAATGACCCGCGCTTCAAGTCCGTACCGGGGCGTGGTGCGAACTGGACTGCGATGATGCAGGTCATCGAGACGTGGACCGAGCGGCACTCGGTGCGCGAGTGCATGGCTGCGCTCGACAAGGCCGGCGTTCCCAGTGCCGAATATCGCGATCCAGGCGCGACGTTGAGCGATCCGCATCTGCTGCAACGCGGCGCGTTCGCTACAATCGCGGACGAAGCCGGCGAGTTCATGGGCGTAAATGCGCCTTGGAAAATGTCCGGTGCGCCGACATCCATACAGCGCGACATTCCCGCTGTCGGTGCTCATCGTGATGAGGTGTTGTCGCGGATCCTCGGCCTGTCGGGCGAGGCGATCTCCCGCCTTGCAGAAGCGGGAGCGTTCGGAAGCTAGCGAAATCAAGGAAGAGGGCAGCGGACATAACGGCGCCAGAGGATGCTGCGTTGTGGCCGCTGATGATGCGAGAGATTGGAAGTGCTGCATAAATCATAAATAGCGGGGAGGCGTAAAAATGCTCGATATCGCATTGGACAAGGCAATCGCCGATCACAAGACTTACGGTAATGTCGACCTCCAGCATCGCGTCTTTGCGAGCTTGCGACGTGATGATCCAATCCATTGGACAGAGCCCGACGGATGCCGTCCATTCTGGACAATTTCCAAATACGCCGACATCATCGAGATCGAACGCCAGGCCGATCGGTTTATCAACGCGCCGCGGACGAAGCTGCTGAGCATCGAGTTCGAAGGCAAGGTACGGGAAGCCATGAACGGCAAACCCATGCTGGTGCGGGCCTTGCCGCAGATGGATAATCCGGACCACGCCAAGTATCAGAAGCTGACCCATGCCTGGTTCCAGCCGCGCCACATCCGGACGCTGGCGGAGCGCATGGAGACCTTGGCAAGGGAGAGCGTCGATCGACTTCTTGCGATTGGCCGCGAATGCGATTTCTACAACGAGATTGCGATCTACTATCCGCTGCGCGTCCTGATGACGATTCTTGGGCTGCCGCGTAGCGACGAGACACGCCTGCTGAAGATCACCCAGGCCTATTTCGGCGGTGGCGATCCGGACATGCAGAACGGCTCGGACCTGATCGACGCGACGATCGCCTATGTCGACTATTTCAGGGATGTCGCGAAGGAGAGGCGGCAAAATCCGCAGGACGACGTCGCAACCGGTATTGCAACGTCGGAAATCGACGGTCGACCGATTGAGGATTTCGAAGCCTATTCATATTACGTCGCGCTTGCCAGTGCCGGCCACGACACAACCAGCGCGACGATTGCGGGCGGTCTGCTGGCGCTGATCGAGAATCCGGATTGTATGAAGCGCTTGCAGCGCGATCCCGATTTGCTGTCCGATGCCGCCGAGGAGATGGTGCGCTGGGTATCGCCGGTCAAGCATTTCTTCCGGACGGCAGCGGTCGATTACCAAATTCGTGGCAAGACGATCAAGGCGGGCGATAACCTTTTCATCAGCTATCCGTCCGGCAATCGCGACGAAGAAGCCTTCGATCGTCCGTTTGAGTTCATGCCGGAGCGTTCGCCCAACCGTCATCTTGGTTTTGGCTTTGGTATTCACGCCTGCATCGGCAGGCACCTCGCCAAGGCTGAAGTCGTGACGTTCTTCCGCGAATTGATCAGACGGGTCGACCGGATCGAACTTGCGGGCAAGCCGGCCTGGACGGAAACTTCCTTCCTCGGTGGTGTGAAGCGTCTTCCGGTGCTCTATCGTGCACGGTAGTCGAGCCGCCAGCGTACGATGGCGTCCCCTTCGTCAATCGTCTGAGGAAGGGGGGCCGGCCGCCGAGGTCTTTGCGATCGCCAGCATGCACTTGAGGAAATGCGCGCGATCCTCCTTGCTCAGGGGTGCCAGCATGGTGCTCTGCAGCTCGGCTGCGGCTGGGACAACGTTCAGGAGGGCTTCTTCACCCTTGGCGGTGATCTGAACCTGAATGGATCGGCGATCTTCCGAATTGCTCTTTTTCGAGATCAGCCTCCGTCCCGTCATTCTCTTGAGCATCTCGCTCAGCGTATTCCGGTCGCAGCTGATACGCTCCGCAAGAGCGGACGGGGTGAGAGGGCCGTTTTGATAGAGAGCGATCAGCACGCCGAACTGCCGCGGTGTGATATCGCTCTGGCCCGTCAGGTCTTGGTAGAGCACGTCATAGCGGGCCTCGAGCAATCGGAGGAGAAATCCGATACCTCCCTCCAGCCGCCAGTTGCGCGCGATATCCGCCGCGGTCGTTTTCGTTGCCTTGTCGGCTGACATGCCGTCGTTGACCTGAGTTGTCGCCTGGAAACACGCTTAGCCGTTAGCAGCTTGGCTAACGGCTCTCAACCCCGCGCCGGACGATTGGTCCGAGCAGTCCGTTCGAAGTCACCAACGAAACTCTCCTGGCTATTGCAACTCATTCGACAACGTAGTACGTATACGTATTAAAGCAAGCGTTGAAATGGCGCCGCAGGGGAGGATTGCTTGAATCTGCGCGAGCTCTTGTCGATTCCCTACCTTCTCGAAGCTGAGGCCGTCGAAACCGCGCCCGGGCAATGGCTCGTGCGGGTCGCCTATCCGGAACTGCCGGGCTGCACGGCGGAAGCTCCCGTCGTCGAAGACGCGTTGAGGGAATTGGAGCGGCGCCGGATCGAAATGATCGTGAACTTGGTGCAGGCGGGCCGGGAGCCTCCGGTCCCTCGGAAGCCGCTCGCTGCAGCCGATCCGCTTTGGACTGCCCAGGATATCGGACTGTCCGCTCGTGTCGCTGCGCTTTTGGGACGTCCAAATAAATAGGCGGCTCGGTACGCGCCGCCAGTTCGATGGAGGAAGGTCATGCTCTCGCGCGAAGACAATGAACGCCTGGTAAGGGTGGGAAAGGGCACGCCGCTCGGCGACCTCTTTCGCCTTTATTGGATACCCTTCCTGCCGTCGCAAGATCTCGTCAATGACGGGCAGCCGCAGCGCATCCGGCTACTTGGGGAAGATCTGGTGGCGTTCAGAGATTCCGAGGGCCGCGTCGGGCTGGTCGATCAGGCCTGTCCCCATCGGGGTGCGCCGTTGATCTTCGGAAGAAACGAGGATTGCGGGCTGCGATGCGTCTATCACGGCTGGAAATTCGACGTGACGGGTGCCGTGACGGATATGCCGGCCGAGCCGGCCCGCAGCCGCCTCAAGGAGCGTCTGCGGATCAAGGCCTATCCCTGCAAGGAGCGCAACGGGATGATCTGGGCCTACATGGGTCCAGACCAGGCCGACCTTCCGTCATTGCCGAATGTCGAGTGGAATCTGGTCCCGCAGGAGCAAGTGCATATCTCGGTCCGCGTCCAGGAGTGCAACTGGCTTCAGGCGGTTGAAGGCGAGATCGATTCCGCCCATGCGCCGCTGCTTCACGGTCGACTGGATTCGCAGGGCACGACAAGTGCCTGGATCCAGAAGCGTGATCTCCGTCCGACGTTCGAGTGCATCAAACAGGATTTCGGGATGAGCATCGCTGCGCGGCGCAACTACGATGCAAACACGCTGTACTGGCGCGTCAATCAGTTCATGCTGCCGTTCTACACGCTCGTTCCGCCGTTGTCGCCGTTCCCGGATTTGAGTGGCCACGCCTGGGTGCCGATCGACGACGAGAACACGCTCTGCATCATGTTCTCATATCATCCGTCGGAGCCGCTGCTGCCGAAGACGCGGCAGATCTTCGCCGAAGGGCACAATGGCCGCGAAAGCGGGCATGCCAGCCGCCATTCGCTCGTCCAGCATCCGGTGACGGTCCCGTACGCGGCCTACTGGACGAAATACAATCCGCAGAACGGTTTCCAGTTCGACCATCAGGCGCAGCAAACGACCTGGTTCTCCGGCCTGCCGGGACTCTGGGTCCAGGACGGCGCCTGCCAAAGCGGCGTGTCGCCGATCTTCGATCGAACCAGGGAGAACCTCTGCTCGAGCGACACCGGAATCGCGATGACACGGCGTTTCATCCTGGAGGCGCTCGGTGCCTATCGC
>WNGR01007504.1_pt1 | contig 11555 bp, 11 predicted proteins | sample 5407581 | NCBI WGS metagenome assembly WNGR01 (sample SAMN13153383, study PRJNA577476) | soil metagenome | isolation source: 80 cm soil or saprolite under Garry oak tree replicate 2 | place: USA:California | collected 2016-06-15
GTCAGAGTCTTAGCACTACTCCGCTGCCAATCCGACACCGCCCGGCCAATGTCGGTGCGTTCGACGGAAAAACCTCCGAGGAGCCTCATCCGCAGGAGCGGTACAGCATCAGACCCCGACATCACACACCCACCGCTCCGTCTATGCCGGGAAGCCCGGCGATCCGGCACGCGTTGGTCAGTATGTTGTAAGGGATCCGGACGACGTCGCCAGGCTGCGCCAGTGGCATGACCGGCCGGGAGGCGACCTCGATCACGCCGTCGTATAGGTCCGGCCCCGACGCATCGTCGGCGTCATGCACCAGCCACCTGATAGTGGCGGCCGGTTCTATCAGGGGACGACACAGCTCGCGCAGCGCCCAACCTGCTGTAGCCGAGAAAACATCGCTCGTCGCGGACAAGCCCGCTAGGTTATATGCAGAAATGCTCAAGCATCCCCGCTCTACTCGCTCCACTTCCCCCACTCCCCTCCCTTTGTAACCAGGCAGCGCAGCTACCGGGTCCGGCGGGTCCCACCCGCCGCACCCTCCTCTCCGTCAATTAGGTCCGGTCCGCTACGTTACGCTGGCTCTGTGTTATTTTGTCCTGTATACCGACGCGAGGATACCCTCATTCGGCGTAGGAACTCTGCGTCATTTTGTGATGCGGCGCCCCTCTGAGGGCGCCATCCAGGAGCGCGTCAGCGCCACAGCTTCGAGGGTCGAGTGGACACCGAGCTTGGCCGTGATGTTCTGCAGGTGCGTCCTCACCGTGTTGGCCTTGAGATTCAGCCGTTCGGCTACCTGGTTCCGGCCAACTCCCTCAGCCAGGCAGGCGAGCACCTGGCGCTCTCGAGGGGTGAGGAGACCCAGGAGTCGGTCGCCGTCGTAGCTCCCGTCCCCTCGCCTCAGCAGCAGCGAAAGCACGTTGCCTGTCTCCGCGGGTGGCAGCCAGGTCTCGCCCCGGGCGACGCCCCGGAGGACACGCAGCAGGTGCTCTACCGACTCGTCCTTGCGGACCCAGCCGCGGGCGCCGGCCTCGATGGCGGCTACGATTCTGTACGGCTCCGATGTGCGGCTGAGCATAATCACCCGGGTTTCATTCGGCGCACTCGAAGCTGCCCGGCAAAACCGAATGGACCCATCGAGGTCGATGTCGAGCAAGATGATGTCGGCGTGCCAGCCCGTGGCGGTGTTCGGCTGGGCCACGGCCACGAGCTTGATGTCCTCTTCGAGGTTGAGCCGTATCGCCAGCGCGTCGGCGAACGTGTGTTCCCCGTCCATGACGACGGCAGTGATCTCCATGGTCCGCTCGCCGCTAAGCCTTCTGGTCGCCGAGCAGGTTCTCGCGGGTCGCCAGGACGGCGGCCTCGAGCCTGGTGTGGGCGCCTAGTTTCGCGAGCATGTTCTTCACGTAGGTACGCAGGGTGCTTGTCGCGACATTCATCTCGCGTGACATCTGCCTGGTGCTCTGGCCAGCCACTATCCTGCGCAATACTTCCTTCTCCCGCGATGTGAGATCACGCGCCGGGTAGTAACGTCGTTTCTCATTGGACCGGACAGAGTGTGTCCGAACCGGGGCATAGACCGTCCCGCCAGACGCGATCACGTTTAGTGCGCCGGCGATGTGGTCGACACTTTGGTCCTTGCCCAGAACCCCGGCCACGCCGATCCGCGTGGCTTCGGCCATGGTGGCGGGGTCGGCGAGACTAGAGAGCACCAGCACCGCGGTTTCCGGATAACGATGGCGGATCACCCCAGCGGCGCCGAGGCCATCCGGAGGCTCGGGGAAGCGAAGGTCCAGCACGCATGCATCGGGCCGGTACCTGGCGACCTCGGCAATACCGAGCATGGTAGTCGTCGCGGTCGCCAATACCGAGTGGCCGCGTGCTTCAAGCGCAACGCCAAGTGCGTCGCACAGAATTCGATTATCATCACAAAGAACAAGCCGCATCGGCCCCGCTCCTCTTGGCCGACTTTCTACTCTGGAAGCCAAAGGCTGACGCGTGCGCCCCCACGCATTCCACCACTGCATTCCATTCTTCCGCCGTACATGACGACATTTCTGGCTACCGCGGACAACCCCAGGCCCACACCGCTTGGTATTTTCCCGAAACCCGGTCCGTCGTCCTCCACCGCGAGCATTACGGCGTCTTTTTGCTGCTGGATTTCGACGGTCACCGCCGGTCGGCCCCGCTGCGCGCGTAGCGTTATCAAGCACGTTCGAGACGGCCCGGCGAAGCGGCACGAGAGGGACTCCGCACCACACCGGTCCGGCTGGCGCGCTTAGTGTCACCTCCCCGGGCCAGGTCGGGCACTCGACCGCGATGCCCTCGCCTATGACTTGCACGATGTCGGCCAGATCATGGTCAGGATTCTCGATCTCGTCAGGCTTTGCCTGCCATCGCGCAACCAGGCAGCCATGGATCATATCGGCTAGCCATCCGGCCTGTTCGATAATCTGTTTCAGTCGGTCGCGCGCGGCGCCCGGAAGATCGGGCTCGGTCAGCGCGGCCGCTGCGAGCGCCAGCTCGGCCGCCAGCGGCTGCCGCATGTCATGGAAGGCTTCCTGCAATTGCTGGTCAATATCGGACTCATGTTCGACCTTGATGGACAACGACTCCCCCCTTCGCGAGACCTGGAGTCCGCCCTCTCCTGCCTCTGCTGAAAGTTTGCCTCTCCTGCTCTAAAGATGACGCTTCGGCCACCCGCTTCTTCTATTAAAGTAATTTATAGTGACAGAAGTAGGACGAGCCAGCTGTCTGGGTAGTTTACACCCTACAGTACAAATTACTGTCAGTAATCGCATTAATTCTAATAGTCACTAACAGCTGGCCTTGGCTGAGGGATCCGATGGCGCGATGTCGGCCGGGCCGGTGACGCCGGGCCAGCTGCAGGGATTTAGAGCCCAGTTTGATTGACCTGGCCGCTTCGTGGCGGCGGGGTTCCGTGCGCATCAGGCCATATCTCGTCGGCGACCAGGAAAGACGCCGATGGTCGGCCGCCTCTGTGGGTCGTGGCCAGGCGTGCTCGGTTGACGACCTCAGGAAGCATTACCAACCTGAGACGACTGAGGTCGTTGTCGTGAACAGTGTCCGCGTGTTCGCCGCATCCTGGTACGCTCCCTAGCCGTGCCATGGAGCGATCTTGTGCGTCGATGGGGACGTCTGCGCCGACTCCTCGGCGGCCGGGGCGGAACGGGGCTCGTGTCCTGAGATCGGTCCAGTGGCGGTCGGGGTGGTGCTCGCGTTCGCATGGAACATGGCGGTCTCGCATCAGCAATGGGTGTCCGCGGAAGGTTCCGGGGTCACACCCGAGGTCGGGCTAACCGTCGAACAGGATGCGGCTCAGGCGTGGGCGAGCGCGGCCACGAGCAGCTCGCCTCTTTCCTCCGGCCATGGCACATGGTCCTCAGGTCATTCCCGCCAGCTTGGTGGTTCGGCCCGTAGTGGCTGCAGCCGGACGAGATCGCAGCGCACGGTCCGGGCCGCAGGAACACCTGCGTCGGCTTGGACCGTCTGTGTTCCGCCGCTCGGCGGCGATGGCTAAGCGTCACAGTAATTCCCTGGGCGCCGACCACCGGCGGATACTCCAGGCCATCGAGGATCACGCCAACCCGGCCACGGACTTAGCCGACGTAGCCGTTGGCTTACCGGCGTGCCCGCACGCCGGAGTACCGCTGCTCCACTAGGCTCACTATGGGCGAGCTTGCGCTCAGCCCATACCGACGCGGACACGAGCAGAGGCAAGGAGCCGGCGGTGGCCTCCATAGAAGCGATCCATGCCAGGCAGATCCTGGATTCCCGCGGTAACCCGACCCTCGAGGTCGAGGTAGCGCTGGACGACGGGACCGTGGGCCGCGCCGGGGTGCCGAGCGGAGCCTCGACAGGAGCGTTCGAGGCGGTCGAGCTCAGGGACGGTGGCTCCGAATACGGCGGGAAGGCAGTGACCCGGGCCGTTCAGGGCATCATCGACGAGATCCAGCCGGAACTGCTCGGCCACGAGGCCGACGACCAGCGGCTGGTGGACCAGGCGCTGATCGACCTGGACCGGACGCCGGGCAAGTCCAGGCTGGGCGCGAACGCCATCGTCGGCGTCAGCATGGCCGTCGCGCGCGCCGCCGCGGACTCCAGCGGCCTGCCGCTGTTCCGGTACCTCGGCGGCCCCAACGCGCACGTGCTACCCGTCCCGCTGATGAACATCCTGAACGGCGGCGCGCACGCCGACAACAACGTGGACATCCAGGAGTTCATGATCACCCCGATCGGCGCCGCGACCTTCTCCGACGCGCTGCGCTGGGGGGCCGAGGTGTACCACGCGCTCAAGTCGGTGGTCAAGCAGCGGGGCCTGTCCACCGGCGTCGGCGACGAGGGCGGATTCGCGCCCGACCTAGAGCACAACCGGGCCGCGCTCGACCTGATCGTCGAGGCGATCGGCAAGGCGGGATTCACCCCGGGCGAGGACGTGGCACTGGCGGTGGACGCGGCCGCCTCGGAGTTCTACACCGACGGCGGGTACAACTTCGAGGGCAAGCCGCGGACGTCCGCGGAGATGGCGGGCATCTACGCCGAATGGCTCGACGCCTACCCGATCGTTTCCATCGAGGACCCGCTGGCCGAGGAGGACTGGGCCGGCTGGCGCGAGCTCACCGCGACCGTCGGCGATCGCGTCCAGGTGGTGGGGGACGATCTGTTCGTCACCAACTCCGAGCGGCTCCGCCGCGGCATCGCCGAGCGCTCGGCGAACTCGCTGCTGGTCAAGCTGAACCAGATCGGCTCGGTGACCGAGACCCTGGACGCGGTCAGCCTGGCGCACCGGGCCGGGTTCAGCTGCGTGATCAGCCACCGCTCCGGCGAGACCGACGACACCACGATCTCCGACCTGGCCGTCGCCACCAACTGCGGCCAGATCAAGACCGGTGCCCCGGCCCGCGGCGAGCGCGTCGCGAAGTACAACCAGCTGCTCAGGATCGAGGAACTGCTCGGCGACGCGGCGACCTACGCCGGCGCCGACGCCTATCCCCGGTTCGCGGCCCGGACACAAGCGGGCTGATGTCGCCGCCCGCCGCTCCCCGCGCCACCCGGCTCACCGGCCGGGCCGCGGTGCTCGCGGTGGTGATCTGCGCGATCGCGCTGAGCCTGGCGTACCCGGTACGTGAATACGTGAACCAGCGGCGGCAGATCGACGCGCTGGTCGCCCAGCAGCAATCCATGCTGGCCCAGGTGAAGAACCTGCAAGCCCAGCAGGCCAGGCTCACCAGCCCGGCCTACATCGAGCAGCTGGCCCGGCAGGAGCTCAACATGTGCTTCCCCGGCACGCGCTGCTACATCGTCGAAGGGGGCCAGCCGCGGACGAGCACGGCCCAGGCGGCCAAGCCGGGACCGGCGTCCTGGTACGACAAGCTGTGGCGATCGGTCCAGCAGGCGGACGCGAACCCGGAGAGCACGGCGAAGTGATCGCGGCGCAAGACACGGCGGTCATCGCCGCTCAGCTCGGCCGTGCGCCGCGCGGGCTGCTCGGCGTGGCGCACCGGTGCCCGTGCGGACTGCCCGACGTCGCCGAGACGGCGCCGCGGCTGCCCGACGGCAGCCCGTTTCCCACCCTGTACTACCTGACCTGCCCGCGGGCCGCCGCGGCCGTCAGCAAGCTGGAGGCGGCCGGGCTGATGCGGGAGATGAGCGCGAGGCTGGCCGACGACGGGCTGCGGCGCCGCTACGAAGCGGCGCATCGTGACTACCTCGCGCGGCGGGAGATGGCCGCCCGCGCCGCGGGCGTCGAGCCGCTGCCGGCCGGCACTCAGTCGGCCGGGGGCATGCCCGAGCGGGTCAAGTGCCTGCATGCGCTCGTCGCCCACGAGCTGGCCGCGGTCGGCATGAACCCGTTCGGCGCCGAAGCGCTGGAGGCGGTCGGCGCCTGGTGGCGGTCCGGGCCCTGTGTTGAAAGGCCCTGTGTTGACGAGCCTGGTGTTGATGAGCACTGTGTCGACGAACACTGTGTCCAGGAAGACGCGCCGTGACCCGCCGGGTGGCCGCCGTGGACTGCGGAACGAACTCGCTGCGCCTGCTGCTGGCCGACGTTGATCCCGGCCGTGCCGAGCTGACCGACGTGATCCGGCGGATGGAGATCGTCCGGCTGGGTCAGGGAGTGGACCAGAACGGACGGCTCGCCCCGGAAGCGCTCGCCCGGACCATGGCCGTGCTGCGCGAGTACGCGGACGTCATCGCGCGTTCGGGCGCGCAGGCGGTCCGGATGGTAGCGACCAGCGCCACCAGGGACGCGGACAACGCGGCCGAGTTCGTCCGCCTGGTCAAGGAGGTGCTCGGCGTCGCGCCCGAGGTCCTCACCGGTGACGAGGAAGCGATGCTGTCGTTCACCGGGGCGACCGCGGAGCTCGCCGCCGGTCACGATCCCGGGCCGTTCCTGGTCGCCGACATCGGCGGCGGCTCGACCGAGTTCGTGCTGGGCGAGGCCGGCGGCCGGCCGGCCCACACCATCTCGGTTAACATCGGCTGCGTCCGGATGACCGAGCGGCACCTACACGGTGACCCGCCGACGGCGGCGGAGGTGGCGGCGGCTGTCACCGATATCGACGCGGCCCTGGAGGAGGTGGCGGCCGCGGTGCCGGTGCGGGAGGCCAGGACGCTGATCGGGCTGGCCGGGTCGGTCACCACGGTCGCGGCCATCGCGATGGGGCTCCCCGCCTACGACGCCGCCCGGATCCACCACGCCCGGGTGGCAGCGGCTGACGTGAGCGCCGTGACCCGCGGCCTGCTCGCCCAGACGCGGGCCGAACGCGCCGCGATCGGCGTGATGCACCCCGGGCGCGTCGACGTGATCGGCGGCGGCGCGCTCATCCTCGACCGCCTCATGCGAAGGTTCGACTTCGCCGAGGTCCTGGTGAGCGAGCACGACATCCTGGACGGTATGGCCTGGTCGCTAGCTGGCGACCTGCACGGCTGAGGCGCCGGCGCACCGTGGGAACAGGTCCCCTCATCCCGCCGGGCGACTGGCCCGACGACCCCGCCGGGCCGGGCACGCCCGTCGCGGGCAGCGCGGCCGAGGTGGTCGGCCTGGCCGCCGGGGCGGGCACGCTGGACGAGCTCGTGGCGCGCCAGTCGGTCTGCCGCGCCTGCCCGCGCCTGGTGGCCTGGCGCGAGGACGTGGCCGTCGTGCGCCGCCGTTCGTTCCGGGACGAGCCCTACTGGGGCCGCCCCATCCCCGGCTGGGGATCGGCCCGGCCCGCGTTGCTGATCGTGGGGCTCGCGCCGGCCGCGCACGGCGGAAACCGCACCGGCCGGATCTTCACCGGCGACCGCAGCGGGGATTTCCTGTTCGCCTCGCTCTACCGGTGCGGCTGGGCGGCGCAGCCAACCAGCGTGGCCATGGGCGACGGGCAGCGCCTGCTGCGCGCCCGGATGGTGGCCGCGGTCCGCTGCGCCCCGCCGGACAATAAGCCGGAACCCGCCGAACGGGATACCTGTGCGCCCTGGCTTACCGCCGAACTTCGCCTCGTGGCCGCTGACCTGCGGGTAATCGTGTGCCTGGGCGGATTCGCCTGGCAGGCTATATGGCCGGTACTCGGCCAGTGCGAATTTGCGCTGCCGCGGCCGCGGCCGAAGTTCGGTCACGGCGCCGAGGTCCGGCTGGACAATCCGCAGGCACCGGGCGAAGTGCTGCTCATCGGCTGTTATCACCCAAGTCAGCAGAACACATTCACCGGACGGGTGACCCCGGACATGCTGGACGCCATTTTCACCCGCGCCCGCGCCCATGTTGACGCCCCTGCCGACGCGGAAACTGACTACCCGGTTACTTAGCGCTAATGTCGATCTTGTAATTAACTACGCTCCGCAATTTATATGCAGTAAACGCGGCGGACCCTCAAAATAATGGCAGAGGTCTTGGCTACTCCTCGGTTAGGCAATTGCACGGGCGGTATTATGAATCCGCCCCCGTAGCCCAAGGGAAGAGGCCGGCCCCCTAAAAGGGTCCACAGTGTCGGTTCGACTCCGACCGGGGGTACTCATTGACGACGTGCAGCGAGACCGGGTGCCGGGCAACTCCCAATTGCCAATGCAGCCTCAGCCGAAACAATAATCTCTGAGATCGGCGCGAGGGCCAAGACAGAAATGTCCGTTATGCTTGCGTCGCAATATTTGTCCGGCTAAATCACGACATTTCTGTCCATGTATACAATAGGCACCGTGCCGTCGCCGACCCGAGTCGGCCGATGTCGTCTCCGATGATCGCACGGACTTTTCTACTTTGTAGCCGTATCAAGGCCTTCGCGATCGTGAATGCTGGCTACGACTGTTCGAAGCCGGGCTTCTCAGATGGCAATGCTGTTCACAACATGTGTACCCATGAGGAAGTTGCGCGAAATATGGTGGCCTTTCGTCACTCTGACACCGCCCGCATCAGCTCGTACCGTGTGAGTACTGCGTTAGGGTCACGTCGGCACCATCAGCATCACCATCCGCGTACCGCTGGACCTGAGGAACGCTCTGAAACCCCGGTTCCATGGCGTTCGAACGCACTGGAAGCCCGGCTTCATGGCGTCCAGGCTGACGCCGTCTGGTACCGAACGGCCGCGTTAACGTCGGCCGTGCAGGCCCAGGTCTGCGCGGCCGGAACGCGCGGTGACAGCCAACGTATCCACGCCGGGCGAAGCCGGCGTTCAGCGTGACGGGTGAGGGTCAGGCTCCGTTGAGGCGGAGGCGCCGGCGCATCTCGTACTCGTGCACGATCGCGTAGGCGTAGCCGCAGGAGATGCCGGCGTCGTCGGCCAGCCAGTGAGCTTGTTCTTCGCGGCGGAGGAACGCGGGGCCAGATTCGATCCGATGGAACCACTCAGCGAGGGTGCGGCCGGTTGTGACCGGAATACGCGCAATGAGGCTACTGTGCAGATTCGGTGAGTGGGTCAGCGACAACTGGCACCTCCATGGAAGCTCCTCTTGTGCTGAGAGTGCCTCATCGCAGGCCGCCTGACAACCCCCTGGTGGCCGGAAAGTTAACGGAGCCAGATATCAGCTGAGCCGCTCGAAGATCATCGCCATGCCCTGGCCGCCGCCCACGCACATGGTCTCCAGGCCCAAAGTGGCGTCGTGGAACTGCAGGCTGTTGAGCAGGGTGGTGGTGATGCGGGCGCCGGTCATGCCGAACGGATGGCCGACCGCGATGGCGCCCCCGTTCACGTTGAGCTTGGCCAGGTCCACGCCGAGGTCGGTGTACGACGGGATGACCTGGGCGGCGAACGCCTCGTTGATTTCCACCAGATCGATATCGGCGATGGCCATCCCGGCCCGGGCCAGCGCCTGCCGGGACGCCTCCACCGGCCCCAGGCCCATGATCTCCGGGGACAGCGCGGTCACCCCGGAGGACACGATCCGCGCCAGCGGCGTGATGCCGAGCTCGGCCGCCTTGACGTCGCTCATCACCACGACCGCCGCCGCCCCGTCGTTGAGCGGGCAGCAGTTCCCCGCGGTGACCGTGCCGTTCGGGCGGAACACCGGCTTGAGCGCGGCGACCTTCTCCATCGTGGTCCCGGGCCTGGGACCGTCATCGGCGCTGACCACGGATCCGCCCGGCAGGGTGACGGGGGTTATCTCACGCTGCCAGAAACCGTTGGCGATGGCCTTCTCGGCCAGGTTCTGCGAGCGGACCCCGAACTCGTCCTGCTGCTCGCGTGAGACGCCGCGCAGCTCGGCCACGTTCTCCGCGGTCTGGCCCATCGCGACGTAGATGTCGGGCATCTGCCCGTCCTCGCGGGGATCGCGCCAGGCCCCGGCCTCGCCGGCCGCGATCCGCTCGGCGCGCCGCCGGGCGTCGGAGAAAGCCTGGTTATGCGTGTCAGGCCAGGAGTCGCTGCTGCCCTTGGCCAGACGGCTCACGCACTCCACCCCGGCCGAGATGTACACGTCCCCCTCGCCGGCCTTGATCGCGTGGAAGGCCATCCGGGTCGTCTGCAGCGACGACGAGCAGTACCGGTTGACGGTCGTACCGGGCAGATGATCGTGGCCCAGCAGCACCGCCACCACGCGCGCCATGTTGAAGCCCTGCTCGCCGCCGGGCAGCCCGCAGCCGAGGATCAGGTCTCCCACGTCGGCGGGATCGAGCTGCGGCACCTTCGCCAGGGCTGCGCTCACCATCTGCACGGCCAGGTCGTCCGGGCGGATGCTCGTGAGCGAGCCCTTGCCCGCACGGCCGATGGGCGACCGAGCGGTGGCGACGATCACTGCTTCGGGCATGGTCCGGCCTCCTCGCATAGGGTTCATCCCAAATTAGCTCCTGGCCGGTACCAGGGCTACCCGCGGGTAGTGATCAGCGTCGGATACCGTCGGGCCATGCAGGTGCATGATTCATTGAGCACGCTGGTGGGGAACACCCCGCTGGTCCGGCTGCGGTCGGTGACCAGGGGAATCCCCGGGGCCACCGTGCTGGCCAAGATCGAGTACTTCAACCCGGGCGGATCGGTCAAAGACCGTATCGCGCTGCGGATGGTGGCGGCCGCCGAGGCGAGCGGGGACCTGCGGCCGGGTGGCACGATCGTGGAACCCACCTCGGGTAACACCGGGGTCGGGCTGGCCATCGTCGCGGCCGAACGCGGCTACCGCTGCGTCTTCGTCTGCCCGGACAAGGTGGCGCAGGACAAGATCGCGGTGCTGCGCGCGTACGGCGCCGAGGTCGTGGTGTGTCCCGGGACGGTCGCGCCCGATCACCCGGACTCCTATTACAGCGTGGCGCGCCGGATGGCCGGCGAGATACCGGGCGGCTGGCAGCCCGACCAGTACGCCAACCAGGAGAATCCGGCCTCGCACCACGCCACCACCGGCCCGGAGATCTGGGCGCAGACGGACGGGACCGTGACCCACTTCGTGGCCGGCATCGGCACCGGGGGCACGATCACGGGCACCGGGCGGTACCTGAAAGAAGTGTCGCGCGGCGCGGTGCGGGTGATCGGCGCCGACCCTGAAGGCTCGGTCTACTCCGGCGGATCCGGGCGCCCCTACCTAGTCGAGGGCGTCGGCGAGGACATCTGGCCGGCCACCTACGACCCGTCCGTGTGCGATGAGATCGTCGCGATCAGCGACGCCGAGTCGTTCGGCATGACCAGGCGGCTGGCCCGGGAGGAAGCGCTGCTCACCGGCGGCTCGTCCGGGCTGGCGGTCGCGGCCGCGCTGCGGGTGGCCGAGTCGGCCGGCCCGGACGCGGTGATCGTCGTGCTGCTGCCCGACGGCGGCCGGGGCTACCTGTCGAAGATCTTCAACGACGAGTGGATGGCCGACTACGGCTTCCTCTCCGAGCAGACCACCGAGCCGCTGGTGGCCGACGTTATGGCCAGGAAGGGGCGCAGCCTGCCCGAGTTCGTCCACGTCCACCCGGAGGAGAACGTCGGCGCGGCCATCGCACTGCTGCGCGAATACGACGTCTCCCAGCTGCCCGTGGTGAAGTAAGAGCCGCCGGTGATGGCCGCCGAGGTGATCGGGTCTGTGGTGGAGCGCGACCTGCTCGACGCCCTGGTAGCCGGCCGGGCCAGGCCGTCCGACCCGGTCGGCGGGCACATGTCGCCGCCGCTGCT
>WNGR01007505.1_pt1 | contig 11555 bp, 13 predicted proteins | sample 5407581 | NCBI WGS metagenome assembly WNGR01 (sample SAMN13153383, study PRJNA577476) | soil metagenome | isolation source: 80 cm soil or saprolite under Garry oak tree replicate 2 | place: USA:California | collected 2016-06-15
GATCCTGGCCAAGAACCCCGCCGTCTCGAACACGATGGGCGAGGACTTCGATTACGCCGAGGCGTTCGGCACCCTCGACCTGGCTGCGGTGAAGCGCGACATCGCCGAGGTGCTGACGGACTCCAAGGACTGGTGGCCGGCTGACTTCGGCCACTACGGCCCGCTGATGAGCCGGATGGCCTGGCACGCCGCGGGCGCCTACCGGATCAGCGACGGCCGCGGCGGCGCCGGTGCCGGCCAGCAGCGCTTCGCGCCGCTCAACAGCTGGCCGGACAACGTCAGCCTGGACAAGGCCCGGCGGCTGCTGTGGCCGGTCAAGAAGAAGTACGGCCGGAAGATCTCGTGGGCCGACCTCATGGTCCTCACCGGCAACGTCGCCCTGGAGTCGATGGGCTTGGCGACCTTCGGCTTCGGCGGCGGCCGGGTGGACACCTGGGAGCCCGAGGAGGACGTCTACTGGGGTCCCGAGACCACCTGGCTCGGCGACGAGCGCTACAGCGGCGACCGCGAGCTCGCCGACCCGTTCGGCGCGGTCCAGATGGGCCTCATCTACGTCAACCCGCAGGGCCCGAACGGCAACCCGGACCCGCTCGCCGCGGCGCGCGATATCCGCGAGACGTTCCGCCGGATGGCGATGAACGACGAGGAGACGGTGGCGCTGATCGCGGGCGGTCACACCTTCGGCAAGACCCACGGCGCGGGCCCGGAGAGCAACGTCGGCCCCGATCCCGAGGCCGCGCCGCTCGAGCAGCAGGGCCTGGGCTGGCAGAGCACGTTCGGCTCCGGTAAGGGCCGTGACGCGATTACCAGCGGCATCGAGGTCACCTGGACCCCCACGCCGACCACGTGGGACAACAGCTTCTTCGAGACCCTCTTCGGCTTCGAGTGGGAGCTGACCCAGAGCCCGGCCGGCGCGCACCAGTGGCAGCCGAAGGACGGCGCCGGGGCGGATGCCGTCCCTGATCCGCAGGACCCGTCGATGCGCCGCCCGCCGACGATGCTGACGACCGACCTCTCGCTCCGGTTCGACCCGATCTACGAGCCGATCTCGCGGCGTTTCATGGAGGACCAGGACGCGTTCGCGGACGCCTTCGCCCGCGCGTGGTTCAAGCTGACCCACCGTGACATGGGCCCGGTCGTGCGCTACCTCGGCCCGGAGGTCCCGTCCGAGACGCTGATCTGGCAGGACCCCGTTCCGCCGGTGACGCACGAGCTCATCGACGCCGGGGACATCGCGGCCCTCAAGGGCCAGGTCCTCGCCTCGGGCCTGTCGGTGTCTCAGCTCGTCTCGGCCGCGTGGGCGTCGGCCTCGTCCTTCCGCGGCAGCGACAAGCGCGGCGGCGCCAACGGCGGGCGTATCCGGCTCGAGCCGCAGAGCGGGTGGGAGGTCAACAACCCCGACCAGCTGGCCGTGGTGCTGCGCACCCTGGAGGGGATCCAGCAGGCCTTCAACGCTCAGGCCGGCGGCAAGCAGGTCTCGATGGCCGACGTGATCGTGCTAGCCGGCGGTGCGGCCGTCGAGCAGGCCGCCAGGGACGCCGGCGTCACGGTCGAGGTTCCTTTCGCGCCGGGCCGTACCGACGCGTCGCAGGACCAGACCGACACGGAGTCGTTTGCCGCGCTCGAGCCGAAGGCGGACGGGTTCCGCAACTACCTCGGGAAGGTCAGCGGGCTGCCCGCCGAGTACCTGCTGATCGACCGGGCGAACCTGCTCACCCTGAGCGCTCCCGAGATGACCGTTCTCGTCGGCGGGCTGCGCGTCCTGGGCGCGAACTACGACGGGTCGAAGCTCGGTGTCTTCACCGCCACGCCCGGGTCGCTGACCAACGACTTCTTCGTCAACCTGCTCGACATGGGCACGACGTGGAAGCCGACGTCGGGGGACGCGAACACGTTCGAGGGGCGCGCCGCGGCCACCGGCGAGCTCAGGTGGACCGGCAGCCGCGCCGACCTCGTCTTCGGGTCGAACTCCGAGCTGCGCGCCCTGGCGGAGGTGTACGCGAGCGACGACGCGAAGGAGAAGTTCGTGCACGACTTCGTCGCGGCGTGGGCCAAGGTGATGAACGCCGACCGGTTCGACCTCGCCTGACAGCAGCCGACGTCCAGGCCGGCCCGCCCGGGTCGGCCCGGACGTCCTCGCCACCGTTACGCATGCGTGATCAGTTAATTACCGTGTGTCTCCTTGGCCGGCCTGGGTGGCACTGCTAGCCTTCGGGCTTTCCCTAAGCCGACACGGAGGTACAGGATTTATATGTTGCGCCGAATTTCCCTCATCGCCGGGTCCGCGGCGATGGTCGCCCTCAGCGCACTGCCGGCATCCGCAGCCCCGATGCACGCCGCCACGCACAAGCTTCACTTCCCGGGCCTGCACGGCGTGAAGGCCTGGGGAACCTACGCCAAGGTCAGGAAGGGCCTCAAGGTCCACGTCTGCGCCGAGGACACGGCCAGGGGCGTCTACGCGTCGGGGGCCGTCGTCGTGGTCAAGAACTCCACCAGGAAGTTCCAGACCAATCTGGGCGCGGTGGCGTTCGGCTACCACCACTCGATCTGCCGGAACATGACCCTGCGCTACAGCGCTCACATGCAGGTCTACACGTTCACGGCCAACAACAAGGGGCGGATCAACCACCGCAGCAAGACCAGGAACGTCTTCTGAACCCGATGATCGAGGCCGGCCGCGGCGGGCAGCCGCGGCCGGCCTCGCGAGTCGGCTAATGCGGTATCCCGGAGATCAGGTCGCCCGCGCGGGCCAGCGCCGACGTGCGCGGCGACCGGCGGGCCGACTCCAGCCGGTCCGCCGTCCGGTACAGGGCGTACAGGCCGCGCACCCCGGTCCAGCGGGCCGGCTCCGGTTCCCACCGCGGCGAGCGGTGGCCGACCCAGGGCAGGGTGGTGAGCGGGCTGGGGACGCCGCGCACGAGGTCGGCGAGCGTCCGGCCGGCCAGGTTGGAGGCGGCCACCCCGTGGCCCGAGTAGCCGCCCGCCCAGCCCAGGCCGGTCTGCGGGTCCAGCGTGACCGTGGCGCACCAGTCCCGCGGCACTCCGAGCACGCCGCACCAGGCGTGCTCGAGGCCGGCTCCGGCCGCGACCGGGAACATGCGACGCAGGACCCGGCCGAGCTGCGCGATCGTCGACGGCGCGATCGCGCCGTCGTGGTCAACACCGGAGCCGAACCGGTACGGGACGCCGCGGCCGCCGAGCGCGATCCGGCCGTCCGCCGTGCGCTGGGCGTAGATGTACGCGTGGGCCTCGTCGCCGAGCGTCTCGAAGCGGTCCCAGCCGATCGACTTCCAGGCCTCGTCGCCGAGCGGGCCGGTGATGATCATCGAGCTGTTCATCGGCAGCAGCGTCCGGTGCTGGCCCGGTATGTCCGCGGTGTACCCCTCGGTGCAGCGCACTATATAAGGTGCGCGCACGTCGCCGGCTGGCGTGCGAGCGCGCCCGGCCGAGATCCACGTCACCGGGGTGGCCTCGTAGAGCCGGACGCCGGCCCGGGTGACCACCTCGGCCAGCCCGGCGACCAGGTCGGCCGGCTGCATCCGGGCACAGTGCGGCGAGTAGAGGGCGCCGAGCGCCCCGGTCAGCCGCAGGTGGTCATCCAGTTCCGTCTTTTCTAGGTACCGAACGGTCCCGGCGTCGTCTCCCCACGCCCGATCCTGCTCTAGCCGGCGGCGCAGCCTGGCCTCCTGGGCCGCCGACGTGGCGACGGTGAGCGTGCCCCCCTTCACCAGGCCCGCGTCGATACCCTCGGCGGCACAGACCCGGGCCACCTCGTCGACCGTGTCGCGGAGGTGCTGCTCGAGGTCGCGGACGCCGTCCGTGCCCCGCGGGTGCCTGGCGTAGCGCGCCCGCGACCCGGGCAGCTCGGCCGTCACCCAGCCGCCGTTCCGGCCGGAGGCGCCGTACCCGGCGAAGCTGGCCTCGAGCACGACGATCCTGAGCCCGGGGTCGGCGCGGCTGAGGTAATAGGCGGTCCACAGGCCGGTGTAGCCCGCGCCGACGATGCACACATCGGCCTCGGTGCTCCCCGGCAGCGCCGGCCGCCGTGGCGGGATGCCACGTGCCTGCCACCAGTACGACACCTCCCCGTTACGCATGATTCATCCTCAGGAAACCCTTCTCAGCGCGGTCCGCGATCGGTGGCCTAGCCAGCTCTTTTCAGCAATTGGCAGGGTAGCGTCAAGGTATGCGACTTGGGGTGCTTGACGTAGGGTCGAACACGGTTCACCTGCTCGTGGTGGACGCCTACCCGGGAGCGCGCCCCCTGCCCGCCTTCTCCCATAAGACCGAACTCAAGCTGGCCGCTCAGCTGGAGAACGGCAACTCGCTGTCCGGGCCGGGCGAGAGCAGGCTGCGCGGGGTGGTCGAAGAGGCGCTCGGCATCGCGGAGGACAAGGGCGTCGAGGACATCATCGCGTTCGCGACCTCGGCCGTGCGGGAGGCCGTGAACGGTGAGCAGGTGCTGGCCAGGATCCGTGAGCGGACCGGGGCTCAGATCAACGTGATGACCGGCCAGGAGGAGGCCCGGCTCACCTTTCTCGCCGCCCGCCGCTGGTTCGGCTGGTCCTCGGGGCGGCTGCTGGTGATCGACATCGGCGGCGGCTCGCTCGAGGTGGCCTCGGGGATCGACGAAGAGCCGGACGCGGTGGTCTCGCTGCCACTCGGCGCCGGCCGGCTCAGCCGGGACTGGATCAGCACCGACCCGCCGTCCGCCCAGGAGGTGCGCCGCCTGCGCAAGCATGTGCGGGCCGAGATAGCCAGGGAAGCCGGCGGAATGCTGCGCCACGGCGCGCCCGATCAGGTGGTCGGCACCTCGAAGACGTTCCGGCAGCTGGCCAGGATCGCGGGGGCGGCCCCGTCGGGGGACGGCCCGTACGTCAAGCGCGTCCTGCGGCATTCCGACGTGGCGGCCCTGGCCGAGCGCCTGCCGAAGCTGACCCAGGCCGAATGGGCCAAGCTCCCCGGTGTCTCGGCCAGCCGGGTGCCTCAGTTGCCGACCGGCGCCGTCATCGCCGACGCCATCCTCGACCTGCTGGACGTCGACCAGCTCGAACTGTGCCCGTGGGCCCTGCGCGAGGGCGTCATCCTGCGGCGCCTGGATTTGCTCGCGCAGGGCCTGGGTGCATTACCGAGAGCGGGGCGGTCGGCCTAAGTTGTCGCTACCCGGCCTGACCCGGACGCCATCGCCCTTGTCATCGCTGTCGACGACCGTGGCGCGGGGAGAGGCCTGAGCGGGCTTCTCCTGTGCCTGTGCTGGTGACGACGGTGCTGGCGAGGACTGGCCGGGCGACGGCTGCGTCCGCTGCGGCGACGGGGCCGTGGGGCGGGCGGGACCCGGTCCGGCCGGGCGCGCTCCGCCCGGGCTCGCGGGCCGGGACCCGGTCGGCCCCGCGGCGGGCCGCGGCGCGCCGTTGGGCTCCGCCCCGGCGATCGTCTTGGCGGTGGCCTGGTCGACCTCGTCCTCGAGCGACATGCGGGCGTTCTCGGCGGCCACCAGGCTGGAGACGCCGTCCAGGATGTCGGTGAGCCGCTTGATCGTCTCACCGTGCCTGGTGGACAGCAGGTTCAGGCGGCGCTCCGCGCCGTCGTGGATGGCGGTGGCTCGCGCGGTCGCCTCGTCCAGTGCCTTCTTGGCCTGGGACTTCGCGCTGGCCAGCGCGCTCTCCGACTTCTTCCTCGCGTCGGTGGTGGTGCGCTCGGCCTCGGTCCTGGCCGAGGTGAGCGTCTTCTCCGCCTCGTTCCGGGCGGCGGTGACGGTCTTTTCCGCCTCGGCGCGCGCGGAGGTGATGGCCCGTTCGGCCTGTTCCTGGGCCGCGGTGAGCATGCGCTCGGCCTGCTCGCGGGCCTCGGTCCTGATCTTCTCCGCCTCGGACTGCGCGTCGTTGCGCTGCCGGGCTATCTCCTCGTGGGCCTTTGACTTCTGGGACCTGGCCTCGTCGTCGGCCAGCTTGAGGATCTGGGCGATGCGCTCGCTGACTTCCTCGTGCGCGGGCTTGGCGCCGAGTGCCTGCTGGCGGGCTGTGGCCAGGTCGCGCCTCATCTCCTCGCCGTCGTCGAGGGAGCGGGCAAGTCGCTGCTCTAGATCGCGGATCTGGCTGCGGCAGCGGGCGATGAACTCGTCCACCTGTCGGCGGCTATAGCCGCGCATCTGAACTTCGAAGGCGTCCTCGTGAGTGAGGTTCGGCAGGAGATCACTGTTGTCATTCATGGCTTCCCGGGATCATCTTTGTCTAAGTAGGCGGGAACGGTGTCCGGAATCTAGCGACGCGAGCGGGCACCGGGTCGTCAGGCTGATCCGGCAGGACCGCCCCTTCAGTATGCGGGCTCAGGGCGGGTCGGACGGGGCGAATGCGTGCATGACTCTTGTCTGTGACCACAGTGCGCGCGACCGGAACGACTCAGTGTCCGTGTTGGTACTGTTTCGTGCCCAGGTGGGAGATGTTATGGATAATGCACCCTTTGCGTGGAGATGCGAGTGTGACGCCTGTGGCGCTCTTTACCTGATTGAGGGCAACTGCGCGGTAGTTTTCCGGAATCGTTACCGCGTGGGTGGGTAAAACCGCGCGTGAAGGTGGTAGCTGAATGACCCTGATGGGTCATGCGGAGGAGCAGTGTCGGCACGTAACCTGGGGCGCAAGCGAACAGACTCGCGACCAGCGCCGGAGGTGAGCACGATTCCAAGGCAGTTGGATCTTCGTGTCCACGACCGCGTCGCCCTTGATGAGATAGAGCTCTACGCCGAGGTGCTGAGCGCGGTAGCGGCCACGGACCGGCCCCTGACGTCCGCGGAACTCGACGAGGCGCTGGGCATCCACGGTAACTAGCGCCCGGTAGTCAGCGCTGGGCCGCGCGCCGGTACATGGCGTCGACCGTGGCCCGGGTGAAGCCGAGGCCCTCGTACATCCTGATCGCGGGGACGTTGTCCTCGTCCACGTAGAGCATCGCCTGGCCCACCCCGAGGTCGCGCAGGTGGCGCAGTCCGGCCAGGGTGAGCGCCCGGCCCAGCCCGCTGCCCTGTTCGTCGGGATCGACTCCGACCACGTAGACCTCACCCATGTCGGGGTCGTGCACCTTGGTCCAGTGGAAGCCGGTCATGCAGCCGTCTCGTTCCGCGATGAAGAAACCGGCCGGGTCGAACCACGGTTCCCGTTCCCGCAGGTCCAGGTCGTGCCTGGTCCAGCCGCCCTGCTCGGGATGCTTGGCGAAGGCCCGGCCGTTCAGCTTCAGCCACTCGTCCTCATCCTGGCCGGGAACGAAGGTGCGCAGCGCCCGGCCTGCCGGGAGCGCCGGGGCGTCCAGCGGCTCGCCCAGCGAGCGGCGCATCTGCCACAGGGCGCGGAACCGTTCGAACCCGGCCGTCCGGGCCAGCGCGGCGGCCGCGGGCAGATCGCCGTGCGCCCAGAGTCGCAGGCCGTGCCCGCCCGCCGCGACGGCGAGCTCACCGGTCAGCGCCCGGCCGAGTCCCTGCCGCCGGTGCTCAGGGTGGATCACGAGCTCGCCGGTCACCTCGCCCTCGCCCGACGGCGGATCCAGGTAGGCGTAGCCGGCGATCTCGCCGCCCGTCATGACGATGAAATCCCGGCCGCCGTCGCTGCCGTCGTAGCGCAGGCGCAGCATCCCGTGTTCCGAGAGCGGCGCCACGCCGTCGGCCAGGCGCGCCGCCTCGACCAGGGCCAGAACCTCATCCGCCTGGGCGGCGGCAAGTCCGTCGCTGGTGATCTGCGGTTCGGTCATCGGGCCGCGGCCGCGGAATGGTCTCGTGCCCCCCGGGCGCGCTCGTCGGCCGCCGCCCTTTCCCCCTTGACCGGCACGAACCGGTAGCCGACGTTGCGCACGGTGCCGATCAGGGCTTCGTGCTCGGGGCCGAGTTTGGCCCGCAGCCGCCGGACGTGGACGTCGACCGTGCGCGTGCCGCCGAAGTAGTCGTAGCCCCAGACCTCCTGCAGCAGCTGGGCGCGGGTGAAGACCCGGCCCGGATGCTGGGCGAGGAACTTGAGCAGCTCGAATTCCTTGAAGGTGAGGTCGAGGACGCGGCCGCGCAGCCGGGCCGCGTAGGTCGCCTCGTCGATGGCCAGTTCGCCCGAGCGGATCTCGTCGGGCGCCTCGGCGACCGCGGCGACGGCGCGGCGGCCGATGGCCAGCCTGATCCTGGCCTCCACCTCGGCGGGGCCGGCTGTGTGCAAGATCACGTCGTCGACGCTCCACTCGGCGTTGACCGCCGCGAGCCCGCCCTCGGTCACGATCGCGAAGAGCGGGCAGTCCAGGCCGGTCGCCTGCAGCAGGCGGCAGATGCTCTTGGCGTGCACGAGCTCACGGCGGGCGTCCACCAGCACGACATCGGCGGGAGGGGCCTCCACCAGGGCGGACGCATCCGCGGGCAGCACGCGGACCGCGTGCAGCAGGAGCCCCAGGGCCGGCAGCACCTCGGCGGACGGCTCGAGCACGCTGGTGATCAGCAGCAGATCGCTCACTCGGCGGTACCTCCACTACCCGACTGCTTGTATAAAAACAGACAAAGACCCGGGGGCAACAGCGCCCGGGTCCGTACACAGAAGGATAACCCAGATGGCCAAGGTAACAATCCAGTACTGGGCCGCGGCCAGGGAGGCGGCCGGCGTGGAGCTGGAGTCCGTCGAGGCGAGCACGCTGGCGGAAGCGCTCGACGTGGTCGTGGCCCGGCGGGGAGACGGCGGTCGCCTGCGCTCGGTGCTCGCCGCGTCTTCCTTCCTGGTGGACGGCGCGGCCGCCAGCCGCGCCGCAGCGCCCGGCGTGGTCCTTCCTGACGCCGCCGTCATCGAAGTCCTCCCCCAGTTCGCCGGAGGATGATCTATCCTCCGCACTACCATCGTCCAGGACCAGCGCAGTTGGGCATTCCGCCCGCCTTGCGGCACACTGGGTTGTTAGTACCTTTATGTGTCCGCATAGTTACTTTCTGAAGCCGAACCTCAGCGGTGTCCATGAGCCAGCACGGACCTCCTTCCGGCCCTCCTATACCAGGGGCAGCGCCGGATGACAGGAATTTTCCTGGTCATTTGAACCACCAGGTGCCGCCAGACGTTTCCAGTGATGTGCCGAACGCGGGAACCGCACCCCGTTCAGGGCGGGTGGCAGATGAGGCGTTTGTACGGGCACTGTACGCCGAGCACGGCGGTGCCCTGCTTCGCTATGCCCTCCACCTCACCGGCGGTGACAGGCAGCGCGCGGAGGATCTAGTGCAGGAAACGATAGTGCGGGCATGGCGCCATCCCGAGGCGCTGGCCGACCGGCCGGCCAGGCCGTGGCTGTTCGCCGTCGCGCGCAACCTCGCGGTCGATTCCTACCGCGCCCGGCAGGCCAGGCCGCCGGAGACCGGGCAGGCGGCGCTGGAACTGCTCCCGTCCGACGACGACGCCGACCGGACGCTCGAGTCCTGGGCCGTCGCGGATGCCCTGGCATCACTGCGACCTGACCACCGGCGAGTGATCGTCGAGACCTACTACCGGGGCTGCTCGGTCGCCGAAGCCGCAGCAACGCTGGGCATACCGGCGGGCACCGTGAAATCACGGACGTTTTACGCGTTGAAGGCGCTCAAGCTGGCGCTGCAGGAACGAGGGCTGGCGCCATGACCCCGATATGGGACTGCACCGACGCCAGGACTTCCCTGGGCGTCTACGTGCTCGGCGCCATCGATCCCGCCGAGCGCGCTCTGGTCGACGCGCACCTGCTGACCTGCCGGGACTGCCGGGATGAGCTGGCCGGCCTGGCCGGCCTGCCGGCCTTGCTGGCCCGGGTGAATCCGGACGAGATCAGCCGGATTACCTCCGAGGACACCGTCCGCGCGGGCACCGACGACCGGCCGCCGGGCGAGCTGATCGGCACGGTGCTCGACCTGGCCGCGGTCAGGCGGCGCCGGACCAGGTGGCGCTTTGCCGCGGCCGCCGCGGCCGTCGTGGCCATCGCCGGCGGCCTGTTCGGCGGGCTGAGCTCGATCACGACCACGCGAACCGTCGCGATCCCGGTCTCGCCCGGGGACACTCACTGGGAGACCGTCGAGGCGACGAGCGCCGTCACCGGCGCGAGCGCCTCGGTGGCCTACTCGCACGAGCTGTGGGGGGACGCGTTCGAGGTCCTCGTGGACCACATCCCGGTCGGGAAGACCTGCCAGCTGTGGGTGGTCCATCCCAACGGGACGCGGACCCAGGTGGCGGCCTGGACGACGGCCGGCGACGAGGGCAACGTCTGGTACGCCGGCTCGATGCCGAGTACCTCGGCGCCGATCAGCAGCTTCCAGATCACGGCGGACAAGAAGGTCCTGCTGACGGCCAGGCCCACCTGAGCCGGTGCGGCACCCGCCCGCGGGAATGGATGACGCCGCGCGGACGCTGTGTATTCGCGTGATTAAGGCATGGGCGTGACCGGCGGGCTGATCGCGCTCGTCGCGGCGCTCGCGGTGGCCTCGGCGCTCGGCCTGGTGCTGCGCCGCCGGGCCGGGCGGTTCCGCACCGGAGGGGCCCGGCCGGCCGCGTCCGGAGCCCGGGGCGGCGCCGTTCCCCGTGCCGACGTGCTGACCGAGGCCGATCTCGGTGGCCCGCTCGGCGAGCAGGCCACGCTGGTCCAGTTCTCGACCCCGTTCTGCGCCCCGTGCCGTCCTACCCGGCAGATCCTGGACCGGGTGGCGGGCATGGTGGATGGCGTGAGCCATATCGAGGTCGACGCGGCCGAGCGGCTGGACCTGGCCCGGCGGCTGCGGATCAACAGCACCCCCACCGTGCTCGTGCTCGGCCCGGACGGCGCCGTCGCCAAGCGGGCCGTGGGCGTGCCCCGCCAGGCCGACGTGATCGCCGCGCTCGGCAGCGTGATCAGGCCCGCGGCCCAAGCGGAGGCGGAGTGACCGTGACAGCCCGGCCGAGCCCGCATAGCATCGGATTCGTGACCTGGGCCACGCAGTTGCTGACCAAGCGGCGTGCCGTCGATTTCTGCCACGTCGCCACCGCGATCTGTCCGCGGGCCGCGCTGTCCTGATGCCCGGGCTGGCCGGCGCCGTGTCCCGCTGACGCTGGCGTCCTGGCCCGGTGAGCTCGAGGCGGCGACTCAACCAGGGATAAGCCATTTGGTGGCGAGGAGTTCATCCATGGAAATCGACCCGCGTGGTCCTAGGTTCAGCGCGGTCATCACCACGATCGTGCTGGCGGTGGTGCTGATCACCGGGAGCGCCTGGCTGCTCGCCGCGCAGGTGGCCGTGTTCGCGGTGGGCGCGCTGGCCGGGCTGCGGTACGCGCCCTACGGCCTGGTCTACCGGTACCTGATCAGGCCGAGGCTGGGACCGCCCGCGCAGACCGAGGCCGAGGCGCCGCCGCGGTTCGCCCAGGCGATGGGCCTGGTCATCGCAGGCATAGGGGTCATCTGCCTGGCCGCGGGTGCCACCGCAGCCGGGCTGGTCTTCACCGCCCTCGCGCTGGTCGCGGCGTTCCTCAACGCAGCCTTCGATCTGTGCCTGGGCTGCCACGTGTACCTGTTCATCCAGCGGAATCTAAGGGTCCGGCCGTCCGCCTAGAGCGCGACCGGAGAAGGAGGAA
>WNGR01007506.1_pt1 | contig 11554 bp, 10 predicted proteins | sample 5407581 | NCBI WGS metagenome assembly WNGR01 (sample SAMN13153383, study PRJNA577476) | soil metagenome | isolation source: 80 cm soil or saprolite under Garry oak tree replicate 2 | place: USA:California | collected 2016-06-15
CAAAGACACGCTGCTCGAAGAGGAAACGGCTGGTGATATCTACCACCACCTGGCATGCACCTTGCAGCGATGCCTCCAGGATGGCGAGTTGTTCCTGCTTTCCAGCATTACGCAGGGCTGCGTTGCGGATAATCGTCTCACAGAAAATGCTCGCCGTTTCCGCTAAAGTCATGGGCGTAGAGCGCTGCAGCATCGTGCGCTGCGCCAGGTTCAGGTTGTGATAGGCATGGCCCAGTTCATGCGCCAGCGTACTGACTCCGCCGAAAACCGCCTTATAGTTGGCGAACACGCGCGACTCGTCCCGGCGCAGCCACGTGCAAAATGCCCCGTCAACCTTTCCCGCCCGTGGCTCCGCGTCGATCCAGTGTTCGCGAAACGCGCGCGCCGCGAAATCCGATAACCTTGCCGAGTACGCGCCGAATTGCTCGACGATGAAGGAAGCGCTTTCGTCAAAGCTCCACACCCTGTCCTCGCTGCCGATGGGCGCGAAGAGATCATACCAGGCGAGGCGTTCCAGGCCGAGCGCGCGCGCTTTAGCACGCAGGTAGCGGTGGAAGTCAGGAAATGATTCGCGCGCGGCAGTCGTCATCGCATCCAACGTTTGACGGTCAATGTTATTGTCTACCAGCGACGCCTCCAGGGGCGATTCCCAACCGCGTCTCCTGCTGAGTACGTTGACCTCTCCCTTGATGCTGTTCATCGCCGCCGCCAGCGGCACCGCCGCCGCTTGCCAGCCCGCAAGCTCCGCCTCGTACGCGCGTCGTCGCGTATCGCGCTCAACTTCATAGGCCAGGTTGCGTACCATGCTCATCGGCAGGGCTTGACGCTCCCCATCCTGTTCCAGCGCTACGATCAATTGCGAGGTGACATCGCTGTGCAGCTTCTCCCAGGCCGTCCCTCCACTCAAATTGAGTTCTGAGGCCAGGTTCTCTTCCGCGGGCGGCATCAGGTGCGCCGCCCGCACCCTGGCTTTGCGCAGCATAAAGGCATGCGCCTGCGCCATAGGCGAACGACCAATCAGCGCCTCTACATCCAGCGAGCCAATCCAGGCCGAGAAACGGGTGCCGAGCTGCGAGAGGATCACGCTCGCCTGCTGTATTTCGCTCATCTTCGCCTGCGCCAGCCTATCGAGCGTATTTGTCGTGACAAAGCAGGTAATATAAGTAATGAGCGTCCTGCTCTCCTCCATCACCTCGTTATAGCGCTGCAACACGCTCTCAAACGCCTTCACCAGTTCATCATTGATAGCAACATGCTCCCGTTTCTCAATAGCATGTGTATCAAAGAGCCGCGCCAGGTCTTGAATATCCTGCACGACCCGGGCAAAGCCCACCTGAAATTCCCGCGATTCCATACTCGGATAGACAACGCCCATATCCCAGTGCGGCAATGTTTGTACAGTCGTCATACGTTGGTTACAAATCCTTCTCTTTTCGTTCACGAACCCATTTAATCCGCAGGTGCGCGGCAAATAAACTCAACCTCGTTCCCGTCTGGATCATCTACATACATAGTACGGCTCGCCAGGACAGGATGTTTCCCTCCACGCGGCGTGTAACCCGCGGCCACCAGGGCGGAATGCTGCGCATCAAAGTCCGCTTCAGGCAGTTCAAACGCCATATGATGCAGTTGATAGCCCGACGGTTTGGCCTTCACCTCTTCAGATTTCGGGACAAGCACAATCATCTGCGGAATCCCTGCATTTCCTTCTCCCGCTTTCAAAAAGACATTTGGCAAGCTCGACGGCGAAATCACCTCCAATCCGAGGAGGTCGCGATAAAACTGGAGCGCCCGCTCTTTATCTGCTGTCCACAGCACAATTTCGGAAATTCCAACAACCTGTTTCATGGAAATTCATCCTTTTCTCAATAGCTATGCTCTCTTCACGTAGTATCTCACACCTCTATCCACCTGACAACCACATTACTTCCAGGGGTGGTCGTGCCTCGTATAGGGTAGGGGCTGGGCTTGCCCCTGCCCTGGTCTCGTAGTTGTGCCTCGTATAGGGTAGGGGCTGGGCTTGCCCCCGCCCTTGCTCGTTAACCCCGCAGCATCAAGCGGAACTGCGGATTATAGCGTGAATCGCATTTGCTACAGGAAACCGCCTGCGAATAACGCCGGGCACGCGGATACTCCTTGCCGCACTGAGGGCATTCGTAGAGGTAGCGAATGGGGCGTCGCTCGCGGCGCTGGCCCTCCCTGCGAGCGCTTTCCTCGTGCAACAGGCGTCGCAGCTCCTCCAGGTCATAGCCGGTCACCGCCGCTTCATCGGCTGCAATGGAATCATACCCATGATGGCGGTGGCGGCGCGGTGTTCCCTTGACGCGGTCCGCAAGATGAATGAGTTCGTGAGCCACCGTCACCTCTATAGATTGCGGCTGCATATCTGGCTCAATAAAGATAAGATGGCGAGGTTTGGAGGAAAGCGAACGCGCCGCCACCGGTGCCGGAAGATAACAATAACAGCCAAGCGCCAGAATATTGAGTCGCTTTCCTGTCCAACGCATATACTCCTGGCGATCTTGCGTAATCGCCAGCAGAGGCAGCTCCTGCGCCGGAAGTTCTAGTTTTTGCCAGTAATGGGTCAGCCAGTGGAAAATGATCGGACTACCGTGTATAATCGGGTCGGCTTGCCTGGGGGGAGGCGCAGCTCGTCGTGCGGCAACCATCGAAGCTGTATTGCTCCTGACTATTCTGTACTACGAAGATCATAGGTTATTCTGTCAAACCTCTAGAAGTCGCATTGCAAGTATATCAGGCAGAACCAACAGGCGCAAGGTATTTGCATCGCTTGACACCCATTTCTCTGCGGCGTAAGATGAAGCCATCTATAGCTAGAGGTTCAAACACCTTCTCTTAGAAGGAGTCCTGTATGTCGTTTAAGATCTGTATCAAAACGGAGAAATCTCTGCAACAACTCGCCACAGAGGTACGCAATCTCTTCTCACTGCCACCTTTTAAGCAAAGCTCCTTTTCGGGCGAGCCATACTGCCAGTTTGAGGTACTGGGTTTGTTGATTCTCATTCACTGGGCGGATGAAGAGGATCGTGACCCGGAAGTAATGCACTATCCCTACTGTTTCGACCTGCAGATGTCCTTTGCCGATCACGAACTTGATACAGATTCCGTAGAGTATCGCCTCCAACCCTACTATGCGCAGCTTCTCAGCTTTCAACTCGGCCTGGATACCGCTTTTCACGAAAAAAAGAAAGTGGATCGTGCCTGGCAGATACGCTACCGCTTCTGCTCAAAAAATCCTAAATGGAACCCAACCGTTTTGTATGGAGAGCCTGGTTGGCAACCAGCGGTGCTCGAAGCTCCGCCCAGTTCCTGGCGTTCCATGCATCCTGTATTTTAAACATTTCCACACGGAGGCAAAAAGTGAGCATATTAGACACCGCCATTGGTCAAGAGCTTACTCCACTGGTCAAACCGCCTGTTACGCAGGAGCAGCTTCGTCGCTATGCGGAGGCATCGGGTGATTACAACCCCATTCACCTGAGCGAAGAGGCTGCGCACAACGTGGGGCTTGATAGTGTGATTGCACACGGCATGCTGAGCATGGCCTTTCTTGGGCAATTTATTCAGCTGCAGATTGCTGATATTCCCCAGGCGCTTTTGGCTCATCTCAAAGTGCGCTATGTCGCGATGGTACGCCTGGGTGATACTCAGACCTGTCATGGTGTCGTGAAACATAACACAAGCGTTGACGGACAGACCTCCATCTCGATTGAGTGCTGGACACAGAACCAGAAGGGTGAGAAAGTCACCATCGGTGACGCTGCCATCGTTGCCCCCCAGACACAATCAGCGGAGGTTGGAGTATGACAGAGAGTATGCGCGCTATGGAGATTGCAGACCTGCGTTTCCTCTACGACCTGTCCATCTACAACTGCCTGCATTACGGCGAATTTACCGCGCTGATCTACGAAGATTTGCAGCAACAAGAAGTGCGCGAATATACCAACATCCAGATTGCTAGAGAAGCCACCCAACTGGCCGCGGGTTTGCGCGCACTGGGCATGCAAAAAGGTGACCGCGTCATCGTGATGATGCTCAATTGCCCCGAAGTCATCATCTCCTACCAGGCCATCGCCCGCGCGGGGGCCGTCATCATTCCCGTCCTGCCATTGCTCAAAGGTCCCGAAGTGCGCTACATTGCCGAAAACTCTGCCGCCAAAGCCATTATCACCAGCCCTATCCTGCTGCCGCTCCTGCAATCCGTGCTGACTGATCTCCCCTCACTGCGCTACATCATCTCCACAGGCGATGTAGGGGCGCAATTTAATGCGCCCGGTGAATCCCATCCCTACGAAATCCTTGCCTATAAAGATGTGCTTGCGCGCGGAAACTCTCACGGGGACGATTACCTGCGCGACCTGGAAGGCCTCTCCCTTTCTCCAGATGATACCGCCGTTATCCTCTACACCTCCGGCACAACCGGCAATCCCAAGGGCGTGGAACTGACCCACCGCAACGTGGTCTCGAACGCGGCCTCTAGTAGAGGTGCTGATAGCGATGGGGAAATAAACCAGCGTGTTGGCGAGATGCAGCTGGCAATCCTGCCCCTGGCGCATGCCTACGGCCTGGTAGCCTCCAATGTCGGCTACTTAAACGGCACCAAAGCCGTACTGCATCCACGTTTTGATACCACCGCCGTGCTTTCGGCCATTGAGCGCTACCACGTGAACGCCTTCGCGGGCGTCCCGGCCATGTTTGTGGCCCTGCTCTATACTCCTGATACCGAGAAGTACGATACAAGCAGCCTGCACTATTGCGTCAGCGGCTCTGCCCCCCTACCCCTCTCTATCCTGGAAGGTTTCGAGCAAAAATTTCACTGCCAGATACTCGAAGGCTATGGACTCTCTGAGGCCAGCGCGGTACTCTCCGGGCATACCCTTGATATGCCGCGTAAGCCCGGTTCGGTTGGCAAACCCATCGCAAATGTGGAAGTCCAGATTGTGGATGAGAACGACCAGCCGGTTCGCGTTGGCGAGGTGGGCGAGATCATCGCGCGTGGCCCCAACATCATGAAAGGCTATTACAACATGCCGGATGCCACGCAAGCCACCTTGCGCGATGGCTGGCTGTATACAGGCGATATGGGACGCTTTGACGAAGATGGCTACCTCTATATTGTCGAGCGCAAGAAAGACCTCATTATTCGCGGCGGCTTCAACGTCTATCCACACGATGTCGAAGAGGCCCTCAACAGCCATCCCGCGGTGATCGAATCGGCGGTCATCGGCATTCCATCCCAACGTATGGGTGAAGAGGTCAAGGCATTCGTGGTAGCGCGTGGCGAGGTCGATGCGGAAACACTCAAAGCATACTGTCGTGAAAAGCTGGCTAACTACAAGACACCCAGCGAGATTGAGTTTGTAAATGCTCTGCCACGCAATGCTGTGGGCAAGATCGACAAAAAGGAGCTAAGGAAACACCATGTCAATTGATACCCCGCTGGAACAGGCTTCACTGGTGCAGTTGCAGCAAACCCCCATCGACAACGTCCTGCATATCATCGATGAAGGGCTGGTACACCTGCCCACCTATCGCGAACTCTACTATCGCTGGGAGCGTCAGCAGTGGCGCGCCCAGGATATCGATTTCAGTGAAGATTGCCAGCAATGGGCAGGCATGTCGCAAGACGAACGCAAAGCGCGCATCTATGGACTCTCCGCCTTCTTTCATGGAGAGGCGGACGTCACTAACACACTCGCCCCCTACGTGCTGGCCATGCCCGATGAGGAGATGCGCATCTTTCTCACTACCCAACTGGTCGATGAAGCGCGCCATACCGTCTTCTTCGCGCGTTTCTTCAGCGAAGTCATGGGTGTAGAAACTGGTACATTAGAGGAAGCACTGGCCTTTGCCCGCCAGTACATGAACGAAAACCTGCAATACATCCTCATCGATGCTCTCACGGAAGTGTCCGAGCGCATTCGACAGGAGCCTGGCAACCTCGCCCACCTGGTCGAGGGTATTACGCTCTACCATGTCGTCGTCGAAGGCACCATGGCGCTTGCCGGCCAGCGCGGCATCCTGGAATTTTATCGCGCCCGTGGACTCTTCCCCGCGTTTCGCGGTGGCTTCACCGCCGTCGCCCGGGACGAATCACGCCATGTCGTCTTCGGCGTGAAATTCCTCCGCGAGATGATCCAGCGCGATAAAGCCTATGCCAATGTCATACACGCGGCCATTAACAAATACGCGCCCATCGCCATTGCCGCCATCATGCCCGCGCAGCAGCAGGTCCAACAAACCCTGGCGATAGGCGAAGACCCCTGGGTCACGCCCCGTTACGGCGTCGAATCGCTAGGCAAAAAACTCAAAGTCATCGGCATGAGCATGAAATTACCCGAAGTCCCACCACCGCCCATACAAGGCCTGTAAGGAGCATATTATGATATCCGCCGTCGTCCTGATCAACGTACAACGCAATCAAATCAACGAGACCGCCCAGAGCCTCCTGGAAATCGAAGGCGTCGCCGAAGTCTACTCCGTCACCGGCGAATACGACCTCGTCGCCCTCCTGCGCCTCCACCAATACGAAGACCTGGCCGAGGTCGTCACCAACCGCATGGTACAACTCCCAGGCATCACCAAAACCAATACCCTGATGGCTTTCCAATGCTATTCGAAGGCCGATTTACAACAGGCCTGGGACATCGGAGTAGAGTGACGCATCACGTCCCATTAGTCAAGAACAATTCTCAGCAAGATATTTTCCGTATTAGATCATTTCGGTGATGTTACCGACATGATCAGTGTAGGCAAAGGAGCCAGCCGCAAGCGTAGTAATGTACATCTCTCGCGCTATGCCTGCTATTTGATTGTCCAGAACGCTGATCCATCCAAGCCCATTGTCGCGCTCGGTCAAACCTACTTTGCCGTACAAACGCGACGCCAGGAACTGGCCGACGAACTAGCCGCACTGCCGGAGGACCAGAAACGGCTCATTCTACGCTCCCAGATGGCCATATTTAATCGTCAACTTGCGGAGACAGCCCGACTTGCCGGAGTAATAGTGCCAGGAGACTTTGCAACCTTCACCGATCATGGCTATATGGGACTCTATGGTGGACTGCGAGAAGACGACATCCATACTCGTAAGGGTCTGGCATCTGACCAGCAGAAGATACTCGACTATATGGGCAGCGAAGAATTAGGCGCAAATATCTTCCGTGCCACTTAGACCGATGCCAAGCTCAAACGCGAAGATATCAAAGGTAAAGATCAGGCAAATCGCACACATTTCCGGGTAGGTCGGAAAGTCCGGCAGACCATCCAGGAACTCGGTGGGACCATGCCGGAAGACTTACCCACTCCAGACAGTAGTATTCAGCAACTTCAGAGAGAAGAGCAAAAGCGACTCAAGCAAGGCCCGCAAAGTTCCATGTTCGATGAGCAGAAGGAGATTGAGCAGTAAGTAGGCATAACTCGTCCCTTTACCTGTGTCTGCTAAAAGCTGCAATCTACCCGCGTTTGTGTTACCATTACGCCGTATAGCAGCAGGTCAGCATACAAAAGGGGCGAGTTATGAACACCATTCCAACCATCACAGAACAAGACATTCGCAATATTATAGACCCCGCAAGTTTCCAGCGTGGACAAACCTATTACAATAGCGACGCCATCTTTAACACGAGGCAACAGGGCATGGCCTTGAAGGCACGCTGCCAGGGCTCGCGTTCACAGGCGTACCGTGTTGAAGTGACGTTCAACAATGCCGGTATCGTGAGTAACCAGTGCTCCTGTCCCCTGGGAGGCCATTGCAAACACGTCGCCGCGTTATTGCTGACGTGGATACATGACCCCGAAAAATTCCTCGAACAGCCCGAAGTAGATCAACTGCTGGAACAGAGTACTAAAGCAGAACTCATCTCGCTGATCAAAAAGATGTTGCGCCGCGAGCCAGAATTGGAGTCATTGCTGCAAACTGTGAACAAACAGCAAGCAGCCGCCAACCCGGAGATATACCGTCGCCAGGTAAATAACGCGTTTCAACACGGCGGCTACGAATGGGGCGATACCTATGAGGTCGGAGACGAGTTGTCGAGTGTGAAGGAAACTGCCGGCGAATTCGTCCAGGAGGGAGATTATGCCAGCGCCGTGACAGTCTACGAGAGTATCATAAACGGCATAATAGAAAACTTCTACTCCTACGAAGACGAGGAAGGTGAATTAGGCAGCGTCATCAACGACTGTGTCGAAGAACTGGACACATGCCTGGCTAACGTGCAAGATGACAAAGCGCTCCGTGAACGCGTCATGCAGGTACTCTTCACAGCTTACAATTTTGATGTAAAGGCCGGTGGCATTGGCGTCGGTGAAGAAGCCCCCGATATCCTGCTCAAGCACGCCTCGCCTGATGAACGGCGCATGATCGCCGGGTGGGTTCGCGAAGAGATTGCCAGGCCCGACAATTCAGGCTGGGGAACCAGGTTTCGCGATCAATGGTACGGCGGCTTCCTATTGGATCTGGAAGCCGATGATCTGGACGATGAAGCATACCTGCGTGTCTGCCGGGAAACGGGGCGTATCGGAGATGCTGTCGAGCGCCTTTTGACGTTAGGCAGACTGGAAGAAGCAACTCGGGACGCCGAAAGAGAAGGCGATTACGACTTGATGCGCATGGCCGATATCTTCGTTCAACATGGACACTATACCGAAGCCGAGAAGATGATCCGGCAGCGCGCCAAAAAATCGGACGATACGCGTCTGCTGGATTGGCTGAAAAAGCACTACCTTGCACGCAACGATAAGGTGTCAGCATTGGACATGGCCTTAGAACTGTTCTATAAACAACCGCCCGTGCTGGCCTACTACCAGGAGATACGTCTGCTTGCGAAAATGCTCGATCGCTGGGAAGACCTGCGGCCCAAAATCATGGCCTACTTGAAAAAGACGCAGAATAATTACCTCCTGATCCAGGTCGCCCTCGATGAAGGCGATATCGTGGAAGCGCTGGTATTGCTTAGAACCAGCCAGGCGCGAGGCAATACAACGGCCTATGGAAGTGGCTATTTCTACGGATATAGCAGCATAGAGATCGAGGTCGCCAAAGCCGCCGAAGCTACCCTCCCCCGTGAATCCATCGAAATCTACCAGAAGCACATTGAGAGACTCATCAGCCAGCGAGGACGTGGAAGCTATCAGCAGGCATGCCAATACCTGCTAAGAGTACGAGATTTGTACAAGAACCTCGGCGAGCATGAAAAGTGGACAACCTATCTAACAACCCTGCAAGAGAAGAATCGCATGCTGCGAGCCTTGAAAGAAGAGCTACAAAATGCCGGACTATCGTAAAACCACAAGTTAACCTCAGCCAGGGCGACCGCAAGGGTGCGCCCTGGGGGCTGGGCTAGGGGCTGCGTATATTGTAGGGACGCACCCTTGCGGTCGCCCTGGTTCCTGTATTGTACGGGCGCACTCTTCCTGCCCTTGCGGTCGCCCTGTTTCCTGATTTATAATCATCACCAGGACAAGCACATACCTATATAACTACACCACAAAGGAGACCACCCTTGAAAAGCATTCCTACCCTCCGCTAACTCGCTACCCTCGTCTCGACATATCGCATAACTACATGGAGAAGGAACAGGAATGCTTTTTGTACGCAATCTCTCTAAATCATATGGCGCCATTACCGTACTTGACGATATCTCCTTCGTCATCAATGCCAACGATCGCGTGGGCGTCGTTGGCTCCAACGGCGTTGGCAAAACCACCCTCCTGAGCATCCTGGTAGGCCAGGAATCACCCGATAGCGGCTCATACTCATTTGCGCCCTCAACCGAAGTTGGCTACTTGCCGCAGACCACGCCCGAATTTTACGGGAACCACCTGTTGCAAGACCTCATCCTAGAATCCCTGGGCAACCTGCGCCAACTGGAAGAGCGCATGAGCGCATTAGAAAACGCCATGAGCACCACCCCAGGAAATCAGCTTGCGCCTTTGATAGAAGAATACGACCTCGTTTCCACCCGCTTTCAAGATCGCGGCGGCTACGAGATCGACCATAAAATAGACGCCATCCTGGATGGTCTGCGTATCTCGTACCTCGCACGCGACCGCGAGATGCAAACGCTTTCGGGTGGCGAGAAGGCCAGAGTAGGGCTTGCCACACTGTTACTGCGTTCGCCTGATCTGCTCTTGCTCGATGAACCGACCAATCACCTCGATGTTGCCAGCCTGGAATGGCTCGAGTCCTATATCACCCGGTATAAAGGCGCGGCACTGCTCGTCTCGCATGATCGACAATTCCTCAACCGCGCCGTTAACTCGATCTTCGAGATCGATGAGCATACCCACCATCTCAAAAAGTACGAGGGAAACTACGACGCCTATGTACAGGCAAAGGAAGCCGAACGCCTGAAGTGGGAGGAGGATTACGCGCGGCAGCAGGAGGAAATCAAAGAACTGCGCAAGCGTATGCGCGAGACGGCGCGCAACGTCGCCCATAATCGTCCTCCTAAAGACGGCGACAAAATGGCCTACGACTTCTTCGGTGGGCGTGTGCAGAACACCATCTCGCGCGGCGTGCGCGCCGCCGAGGAACAACTGCGGCGCATCGAAGAAGACCCCATACCCAAACCCCCTAAGCTCATGCAGGTCAACTCCTTCTTCAACGCGGAGCCACTACAGTCCGAAATCGCCATCAATGCAAAGCACCTAACCAAATGCTGGGGTGCGCAGTGCGTCCTCAAAGACGTGAGTTTCACCATTGGCGCGCATGCTCGCATCCTGCTCTTTGGTCCCAATGGAGCTGGCAAAACCACGCTGCTCAAAATTATCATGGGCCTGGAGCAAGCTGACAAGGGAACAGTAAGCATAGTGGAAAGTGCGCGTATTGGCTACCTGCCCCAAGACCCACATATGGACGCGGCCAAAACCGTCATCGAAACCTACCGCTATGGACAGGTAGGATACGAAAGCGCATTTGTAGGCCGCTTGATCGGCTACGGCCTGTTCCGCCTCGAGGACATGCGCAAAAAAGTAGGGCAATTAAGCCTCGGCCAGCGCCGCAAGTTAGAGATCGCCCGCCTCATGGCCGAAGGCCCCAATATCCTCCTGCTCGACGAACCCACCAACTACATCAGCCTGGATGTCCTGGAAGCCTTTGAGTCCGCCATCCTCAACTTCCCAGGCCCGGTCATCGCCGTCTCCCATGATCGCTGGTTCATACAACGCTTTGGCGGCCAGCTGTGGAATCTAATCGATGGAACCCTTCTGCTAGAATAGTCGTTCCTATCACCAAGATGTAGGGACGCGATTTATCGCGTCCCATAGGCGCCCAGTTAACGAACCGAACACCCTCACGTGTGTAGGGACAATGGGCGGTGTGGAGCGGATGCGGGGGCCTTGTGCTTGTCCCCCGTCCTGTTGGATTGCCTGCCAATGAACACCCTGGATACAGTTGCAATCGTGCCATCCTCCAGGACAAACACAAGGCCCCCACCCATCCACCACACCACTCCTTGTCCCTACGACAAACCCAACCATTGCTCCTTGACCTTCGCTGATGCCTATAAAAAGGGATGTTTCCAATTTG
>WNGR01019991.1_pt1 | contig 11554 bp, 12 predicted proteins | sample 5407581 | NCBI WGS metagenome assembly WNGR01 (sample SAMN13153383, study PRJNA577476) | soil metagenome | isolation source: 80 cm soil or saprolite under Garry oak tree replicate 2 | place: USA:California | collected 2016-06-15
TGTACTGTTCGGCGCAGTGCTTCCCGTGCTGCCATCTTTGCGTTTCTCTTGGCGGCGGCTTTGGCGAATTGCTCGTCCCTCCACGTTGAGCAAACCTTCTGTAGCGCTGTTTGTGATACGCTTGGGCTCTTTGAAGGGGACCGGTAGCGGGATCTTGCCTGGATGACCATCTTTAGGTCCCCAAATGTCGGTATCGACGTCTTGCACGTTGGCTTGGTGGGTAGGGGTTGCCCCCATGTTGCAAGGGTCTGACATTCTTCGCACCATGGGTGATAGTGCACGCGGGGGCACTGGCTTCGTGTCGAGGTCTGGAAAGACGAGTAGGACTGATGATAGCTCTTGCTCGGTGAGAGGGGCAGCCAGAAGGTTCTCGTCAGTGATGTGGGGTCAGATGTACTTTTTGGCACAGAGTTCTTGTGCCTCGGACTTGGTGATGAGCCCCTCCTCAATCTCTGCTCCGAAGATACGCTCCGATGATCCAAGGTAGTAGTTGTTGACATCGGACATGAAGGATATAAGTTTTATGAGTGGCTTGGTAGAGTGAGGAGAAGGGGGAATGGGGAACTCGCTTGTGTTGCTCTCCCTTATATGCGTTCTTGTGGCGGAGTTTTGATTTTTGAACTCCCTTATCGCTTCAGGGGCATGAACGTCTCGTGCGTTTACCCATTCGTTATCTGAGTCAGGATACCCCTTCCATTTGATAAGGTATTGTGCCTTCCGTCCTCTGCCGAACTGCCGAGAGTCTAGAATCTTCTCGATCTCGTATTCCTCGTCATTGTCAATGAGGTCTGGGGCTGGTCTCGAATAATTTGATCTGTGAAGATCGGTTTCTCAGTACAGTGTGAGAAGATCGATGTGAAACACGTCGTGAATGCTCCACTGCATGGGAAGTTTTAATCGATAATTGACGGGGGACATCACCTGAATGATAGGAAAGGGGCCGTGTCTTTTGGGCACAAGCTTGGCAGTTGGCTGGTTCGTGTGAAGATGACGTCCTTCTAGCCACACGAGGTCTCCCTCCTGATATTTGGGCGTATCCTTGTGTTTGACCCATGACTGCTGCGCTTTGATCATCAGTTCCTGGGCGCGTTGTCTTGCCATTTTGAATTGGTCTAATCTTAGCGCCACTTGTGGTATTGGGGATGGCTTATCCGTCCAATCAGCACGCGGGTTGAATCCATATAGCACAAAGAAAGGGGATTCTCCTGTAGTCTCGTTTGGCCAGTTGTTATGCGCGAATTCTGCGAGGGGTAGATACGTGTGCCAGTTGTCTTGTCGTTCGTTGACCCAGAATCGCAGATACTGCTCTAGCCACTGATTTGTTCGCTCTGATTGTCCATCTGTGCGAGGGTGATATGCTGTGGATATATTCTGCGTTGTTCCCGTTCCTTTGCATAGCTCTCTTATGAATTTTGACGCGAATTTTGGATCTCGGTCGCTAATGAACTTTAGTGGGAGTCTGAATCGTGGAAAGACGTGTTGGATGATTAGTCCTGCGGTTTCTTCGGCGGTCATACTTTCCTTGCATGGGATAAACACCGTTGCTTTGGTGCAATCATGGTCCGTTACGGTGAGTATCGAGTCATATCCCTGCGAAATTGGTAGTTTAGTGATGAAGTCTAAGGTGACAGTTTCGAATGGCATAGCTTTGCGTGTAGGGAATATCGGAGATAGTGGGGCTTTTGTGGGTCGCGTGTTGATTTTGTGTCTTTGGCATTCCGCGCATCCATGTACGTAACTTGTCACGTCTTGCCTCATGTTCGGCCACCAATATCTTCGGCTTGCAAGTTGATATGTTTTGTTGATCCCCGGGTGTCCGTATACTGGTGCATCGTGGTGATTTCGTATGAATGTTCTTTTGTGTTCCATTCCCCCAGTTACTACACGTCGTCCGTCTTTGTACCACATCCCTTCGACTTTCTTCAGTCGATGAGCATCGATCCAAGGTTTGATCAATTCTTCATCCTGGATATATATCGGATCTGTGGCTTCCATCTCTTCTTGGGCTACAACCCTTTGCATCAAGGGGGCACGTTGTGTTGTTCCTGCTCGTACGAAGACACGGTCCAGCAGTACAACTACGTCTTTATTGTCATCTTCCCCTTGATTGTATCCTGGACGTCTTGATAATGCATCAGCTCGCCCATTGAGTCTACCGGGAAGGTGGCGTATCTCGAAGTCATATTCTGACAGTTCCAATACTTCTCGTGCAACCCTCCTCGATATTCTTTGTGGTAGTCTCCAGTATTGCAAGTTGAGGTGGTCGGAATAGATGATGATTTTGTGAGGGGATCCCACTAATAGGGGTCTCCAGTTTTTGAGTGCCATTACAATGGCGAGGAGCTCGAGATCATAGATGTTGTAGTTGCGTTGCGCTTCATTGAGCGTGGCCGAATAGTAACCTATGGGGTGCTTTTTACCGTCTTCTTTTTGTTGTAAGAGTACGGCTCCTACCGCATATCCCGATGCGTCTACTTCTAGCTCGAATTGATCGTCGAGTTTGGCATGTGCTAGTACTGGTTCTGATGTGACACGTTTCTTCAGTGTGTCGAAGGCCTCCTGCTCTTCGGCGCCCCAATGCCATTCCTGGTCTTTTCGTGTAAGTCTATGTAGTGGTCGAGCGATGAATGCGAAGTCTTTGATGAATGGGCGGTAAAAATTGAAAAATCCGAGTACTTTTCGTACTTCTGTCACATTCTTTGGTACTGGCCACTTGTCAGCACTGGCGATTTTTGCAGGGTCCATACGCGTCACCCCCTTTTCAAGGATTACCCCCAGGTAATCCATTGATGGTGAGTGGAAAAGGCATTTCTTGGGTTTGAAATAGAGATCGTGGAGTTGTGCGACTTTGAGGACATCATGGACTGCTCGACAGTGATCATTGAGGTTGGTTCGAGTAGCGATGCCGATGTCATCCATATATATGCGAATTGTCGTTCCAAGGGGCTCATGTTTGAGGATGACGTCGCGGTATATGTAGTTCATCATGGTTTGGAAAGTTGCTGGCGAGTTGGTTAGACCAAAGTACATGACGGTAGGTTCGAATAGTCCGTATCTGGTTTTAAAGGCGGCCTTCTTTTCATCGCCCTCTCGGATGTGTATGTTGTTATACCCCCATCGGACATCGAGTTTCGTATAGATGTGCGCGTTACTCAAGTCGCGAATGAGGTCGGCGATTAACGGGAGGGGGTATTGATTCCGGATTGTAATGGCGTTGATCTTCCGGTAGTCTTGTACTGGTCGCAGTTTGCCGTCCTTTTTTCGGACGAAGAAGAATGATGATGCGTATGGTGATTTGGACTCACGGATGTAGCCCTTTTCTAGTTCGTCATTTAGGAACTTTTGCACTGCTTCATCCTCTACGTGATTCATTGGGTAGACTTTACAGTCTATGGCTTCTGGTGCATCCTTTTTGAATTCAATTGCGTGATCCCAGGCTCTTTTCGGTGGGTATCGCTTCGAATCTTCTTCACTGAATACTTTGGCGAACTGTTGGTATTCCTCAGGGACCTCTGCCTTCTTCGTGTATTGTTGTGCTTGAATGGCGAGGTCCGTGGAGGTCGTGGCTCGAGCCCGTTGTTCGTCCTTCGCTCTTCGGATTTGCGCGATTATTGGTTCCTTTCCCGGGATGGAGGGGTTTACGGATCGGAGGATTACCGGTAGCTCTTTTGTGTTAATGACACCCTGTTTCCATGTAAATCCTGGTTCGAACGCGGCCATCCAGGGATACCCTAGTATGATATCCTCGTTTCCGATATTAGTGACGAGGAAATGTATTATCTTTCGAACTCCGCCGGTTTGAATGTCGAGAGTTGTGTAATGTGTGATATCCCCGGCTTGATTGGCTGTGTTGTCGATATTCCATATTTTTCGCGGTTTTTGTAGAGGTCTCTTTCCCAACCTCATTCTTCGTACGAAGTTTTCACTCATGAAGCAGTCAGTTGCTCCAGAGTCTACGAGTGCTTTTATGTCGGCCATTGTGTTGTTGGTTCTGATAGAGACGGGGATGTGCATGGATCGAAATCGTGTAGTTACTATTACAGAATTGAACTTATGAACTGCCCTCACCCAGGCCGATGGGTTCAGGCGCTCTGAAAACCCTCTTTTCCAACAAGGTCTCTCATCACCAATTCTTGTACATCTTCTCCTGCGGAGGCCACCTCTCGGAGCCATGTGTCTGCCTGTTGTTGTGGAGTTTGAACATTTCCTTGTGCCGTCACTATTGGTTCTTCGTCACAGATGCTCCTGTCGTCGACCACTGCTTCGCGTCCTTGGCTTGACTGTGGAGTCCAGTTCCTCCTAGTATTATTTGGTCTGTTCCACGTATGCTGGGGACAGTTGCGACTCAGGTGTCCTTTCTTATGACAGGTGTAACACTCAACTTCGCGTAGGTCTCGTTGCCTTCCTCCTCTTTGATTTCCTTGTATGAATCCTCCTCGAGGGACGTATCCTCCTCGAGGCATAGTTGCTGGGTTCATTTCTTCGCTTCCCGCGACACAACCCCGAGTTCTTCCTGCTGATGTGTCCATTGCGTTTGGGTCCGGTATCGTCCGTGGCATCCATCCTCCTCGACGAGGGGTGGATGTTGCACCGCGATGTGCCTTCAGTCGCGCCTTCATGTGGATGTAGTCTTGCTGGCGATTTATCGCCGCCTGTTTCCACTGTTCGTATGTAGTTGGTCGATCGAGTTCTAGGACCTTTTGATAAAGTCCAGTAGGCAATCCGTCCGTGAACGTCTCGATTGTTTGAGGTACGTCGAATCGGTACTCAGCTAGTCTGATTAGCTCTTCAATTTCGACGATGTATGTGTCGATGTCTTCTCCTTTCATCTTTACTCCCACTCGAAGTATAGTTTGTGCATTTTCTTTTGCGAGGCTGTCAGCGAAGCGTCGTGTGAAGGAGGCCACTACTTCGTTCCAAAGTCGCTCATCGGCAGTATTGATTCCCCCCTGTATTTGTCGGGCTAACCATCGATTGACGGCCATCACCCATTCGTTAACTCGACTCCCTTTGATATATGTGAGGAAGAACATAGCTCATCGATATGGGTTAATCATGAGGGCATTGTCGTTGTTGACTGCCCAGTATAACTCCCATTCATTGATGAACAGGGTTGTCTTCTTTCTATCGCCGTCGTAAATCGTGGGAGGTTCTCCTACCAATTTTCCTTGATGGGCTTGTGGTACGGGCATTGGTGGTGGTGGTGGTCCCCAACCACCTCCTGGAGGTCCCCCAGGTGGTAGTCCTCCTCCTCCGGGGTATCCCCCTCCTCCGGGGAATCCTCCTCCTCCAGGGAATCCGCCTCCTCCGGGGAATCCTCCTCCTTCGGGGAACCTTCTCCTGGGTTGGTCATCTTGTGGGAGTCGGATAGGTGGTAGCTCCGGTAGTTGTTCTGGTCCTCCGCTTGGTGGATCGGGCCTATCCGGCTCTTGTGCTCATCGTAGAGCTGCTTCGTCGTCGGTTGTGCGTATTCTGTGTCCAGTTTGTGGGTGAATCTCTCCTACCATTTCGCGTCTTAGATAGGTGACTCCTTCTGTTGTTATTTCTACTGGTTCCATCATAGTGGTCATCTCTGGTGGGTTGATGTGAATTGACTCAGCTAATTCAGCGAGTCCGTCTTCTTCGGTGGTGTTTCCTGGTATTCCTGTTTCACCTGTGTTTTCAGAGTTTTCACTTCCTTCTCCCTCTTCTTCGTCTTCAGTAGATGGTGCGGGGGTTCGAGGAGTCGGGGCTTGTTGTCTGTCAATCAACCCTACTTGTCCTGCCGTTCGTACTTCGTCTTCGAAGATGTCGCAGCGATAGTCTGGTCCTGTTGGTCTGTCGATTTCCCACCTGTTTTGAGGTGCGTTCCAAGTAACTTCTGTCCAACACACGAAGTCGTGATTGAACTCAACTGGGTAGTATTGTGCCGGTCTCGTGGGGATATTGACAAAGTACCCGGTATTTCCTCGAACGGTTCTCCACCGTGCTGCTTTGAGATATATGAGGGGTACGTCTCGTTCTCCCCTTTCTTGGAGTGAGTAGGGTGCGAAGACCCAACGTTCTCTGGTAGTGATGCGCGCCACAACGTAAGAGTAGCTTGGTCTTAATGTTACATTGCCACCGAACGTTAGCCTTGACTTAGGCTCGATGTGTGGGACGCAACACGACTTAGCGATAAGAGACACAGACTCTGGCTTAGTCACGTGCTACGACTAGTCACAAGGTCCAATGACACTTGGACACAAAGGGGTCTCAACGGATCGAGAAGTTGCAGATGGGAGAAAGGGAGAGAGAGCCCTTAGATCTTGTAGGGTAGAAGAGGAATGCTAGTGGCGATTCAAGAAGACCAAGCTGGGGTGCTTGGTCTTCGACAACTACATCTTAAGTACTACACAAGGAGGGCTTTGAAGCGCCTCATGAATCCTGAACCCTATTACCGCTATCCTAGGACCGAGTCATCGTATCGTACATGTGATTCTCTGGCTGACTGATGATAAGTCCATGACTAATTACCGCTTACCCCAGTAGTCATCACCTGTAGGTAAGTGTCTTCATTGTGACCGTAACAAACATGATCTCTATCTTAAACCAGAGAAGTGTAGTTTCGAGGCACTAGAAGTCAAATATCTAGGGCTAATAATTGGTTATGGAAGAGTCTGAATGGACCCAGTCAAAGTAGAAGGTGTAGATGGATGGAAGCCACCAAAAAACCTCATGGAACTACAAGGATTCACAGGCTTCATCAATTTTTACCATCATTTTACAAAGGGATTCTCAAAAATAGCCAAACCACTCAACACACTGAAAAGGCTGATATGCAAAGAACCAGTGCTACTCATGCCAAACTTAGAAGCCCCATTCAAAATGGAGGTAGACATGTCCAGCTTCGCAATAGGAGCGACCCTCAGCCAACAAGATGAACAAAGCCATTGGCACCCCATAGCCTACTTCTCCAAAACCCTCTCCAAAGTGGAATGAAACTATGACATCTATAACAGGGAGTTACTAGCCATCGTCAAATCCCTTCAACACTGGTGAGTATATCTTGCTGGAACCCCCAATGAAGTCATCATCCATACAGATCATGTAAACCTGCTCTATTGGAAGGAACCATGCAAAATAAGCAGGAGGGTAGCAAGAGAATTCCAAGAGCTATCAGAGTACAACTTCATACTAAAGCACATAGCTGGAACAAAAAATGCAAGGGCAGATGCACTATCACAAAGAAGTAACTACAACATGGGGGAGGAAGACAACGAGAATGTGATCATCCTACCAAAAGAGCTATTCATCAGGCTAGCCAATGATGAACCAATAGAGGAAGTGGACCTATGAACAAGGATCAATGCAAGTAATTTGGCTCATGAAGACCAAATTCTATAATGGGCGAATTCACACCAATTACGATGAGAACATGACACATGGTGGAAGGACATGGCATTAGTTGTCACCAGCAGCAACAACCTTAAGAGGGGGGTAATTTCCACATTTCACAACCCTTCATATCACGGCCATCCAGGAATTACCAATACCTATCAACTTCTGTGACAAGAATACTGGTGGCCAAATGTCAAAAACAACATGGAGGAATATGTCAAAGGATGTGCAATATGCCAAGTGAACAAAATTAACACTCACCATCAAAAGCCACACCTATTCCCAATTACAATGGACCCAGAATGTTACGTTTCAGACCAAAGACACTTACTCATCGGTTATGACTACATGGGTAAGCAGTAATTAGTCATGGACTTGTGCATCAGTCAGCCAGAGTATCACATGTATAATAGTATGACTCAACCCTAGGATAGCAGTAGTAGGGTTCTGGTTTCATGAGGCACTTCAAAGCCCTCTTCTTGTAGTACTTAAGATGTAGTCATTGAAGACCTAGCTCTCCAGCTTGGTCTTCTTGAATTGCCACTTGTCTTCTCTTCTACTCTGCAAGATCTAAGGGCTCTCTCCCTTTCTCTACTTGTACTCAAGAAGTGACCATTGTCTCGTGTCCAAGTGTCAGCAGGACCTTGTGACCTCACATATCATGTGGTTGTCACCCATGTATATCTACCTATCTCTGCTAAGTCGTATTGCACCCCACTTCTGAGCCTAAGTCAAGGCTAACGTTCAGTGGCAACGTAACATTAAGACCAAGCTCCCACCATGGCACACCTTACCACTAAAGATTGTTGGGTTTTTGCACCCTATTCAGTCGAAGAACGAGGAGAACGAGACGTACCCCTCATATATCTCAAAGAAGCAAGGTGGAGAACTGTTAGAGGAAACACTGGGTATTTTGTCAATATCCCAACAAGACCATCACAGTATTACCCCATTGAGTTCAACCATAACTTTGTGTGTTGGACCGAGATCAGTTGGAACGCCCCTCAGAACAGGTGGAATGTCGAAAGACCAACAGGACCGGACTACAGGTGCAACATATTCAAAGATGAAGTACAAACAGCAGGACAAGTAGGACCAATAGATGGGCAACCCCCTCAAACCCCGAGAACCCCTGCACCTTCCACAGAAGACGAAGAAGAAGGAAGTGAAAACTCTGACAATACAGTCGAATCCGGAGCACCAGGAAACACTACCAAAGAAGAAAGACTGGCCGATCTAGCTGAGTCTATAACCCACCAGCCATGACCACAATGATGGAACCAGTGGAAATAGTAATGGAGGAACCTACCTACCTCAGACAAGAAATCATGGATGAAATCAATCAATACATGGGACATTGAATGAGGCATATAGCTAACACAGTAGATGATGAAGCAGCCTTAAGACAAGCCCAAGAACCCAATAGACCCGATCCACCCAGTGGCAGACCAGAAATGCTGCCAGAACTACCACCTATTCGACTCCCACAAGATGACAGACCAGCAAGAGGCTTTCCTGGAGGAGGATACCCGGGAGGAGGAGGATTCCCAGGAGGTGGAGGTCCTGGAGGAGGTGGAGGATACCCAGGAGGAGGAGGCCCACCTGGAGCTGGACCCCCTGGACCCAGAGGTTGGGGACCCCCACTGATCCAAGTACCACAACTGCAACCAGGAAAACTGGTGGGAGAAACACCCTCCATCTATGATGGAGATCGAAAGAATACGCAACTCTTCATCAATAAATGGGAGTTGTATTGGGGGGTAAACAACAACAACCCCCTCATGACCAACCCATATCGACAAGCTATGTTTTTCCTCACCTATATAAAAGGAACTCGTGTTAACAAATGGGTCATGGTGGTAAACTGTTGGCTAACAAGGCAACTACAAGGAGGAATCACAAACACAGATGAGAGACTTTGGAGCGAGGTAGCTGCATCATTCCTCAGATGCTTCGCTGATAGCCTCGCAAAAGAAAAGGCACAGGCCCTTCTACAAGATGGAATAAAGATGAAAGGGGAGGATATCAACTCCTACATAGCCGAATTCAAAGAGGCGGTCCGAATGGCAGAATATTGGTTTGATGTACCCCAAACCATTGACACTTTCACAGAAGGATTGCCTATGGGGCTATACCTCAAAGTACTCGAATTCGACCAACCCCATTCATATGAGCAATGGAAACAAGCTGCCATTGACTGGCAACAATGTATATGCACATGAAAGCAAGGCTATGAGCACACCGAGGAGGAAGCACGCCCAAGCCACAATCACAAGGATGGGCGCCGACCCAACAACTATCCAACCCAAACGCCATGGACACCTCAGCTGGAAGAACCTGTGGAAGGGTTACTGGAAGTGAGGAAATGAACCCCGCAACAATGCCTCAAGGAGGATATGTACCAAGGGGAGGATTCATGCAACGTGGAAGAGGAGGAGGAAGGCAAAGAGATTTATGCGAAGTTGGGTGTTACATGTTACATGGGATGAAGATGGCAGCTTTGCTGCAGTCGTGGTTGGTAATGGTTAGGATAGTGTCATATCCTTGAGACTTGGGTAGTTTGACAATGAAGTCCATGGTGATTACTTCAAAGGGTTCAGCATCTGTATTGGTGGTTATCAGGACAAGGTGTGGTTTCTGTCAATGTGTGTTGATTTTATTGGCTTGGCACAAGGCACATCCTTTGACATATTCTTCCACGTCCTTTTTCATGTTAGGCCACCAATAGTCCCTTCTTGTCAGGGCGTACGTGTTGGCAATTCTGGGATGTCCCATGCTTGGTGGGTTATGAAATGATTGAATTACCCCCCTTCTAAGATTGTTGTTTCCCACAACAACAAGGGCATCATTCTTCCACCAAAGTTGATCATGTTGCCGTAAGTTGTGATGGTCTATCCAGGGTTTTATGTCTTCATTATGAATTATTTGCTCTTCTCGACAGTGCATATCAACTTCATTGAGAGATGTGTAGATGGCATTGGCGAATACAGTGTTGGGGAGTACAATAACATTGTTGTTATCTTTGCTTGTATCTCCATTGTTTGATCACCTTGACAATGCATCTGCTCTCGTGTTTGTCGTTCCAGGGATGTGCTGGAGGGTGAAGTCGTATTCTGATAATTCTTGAAATTCCCTTGCCACTCTTCAGTTGATTTTTCGTGGTTCTTTCCAATATTGGAGGTTGGAGTGATCCGTGTAGATTACTATTTGGTGCAGGGATCCCACAAGATAAGTTCTCCATTGTCTTAATGCTTTTACAATGGCCAGTAATTCTCTGTTGTAGACATTGTAGTTTCTTTCTGTGGCAGAGAACGATTCAGAGTAGTATGCCACTGGATGTGTTCTTCCGTCTTCTCCCTTTTGATTTAGGACTGCACCGATGGCTATGGTGGATGCATCTACCTCCATTTTGAAGGGTTCAGTTAACTGGGGGAATAAGAGTACCAGCTCTTCTGCCACGGCTTGTTTAAGTGCATCGAACACAGCTTGTTCCACATGAGTTAAGGGGGTGGTGGGACTGGATTCCCAAACAGAGGGTTGGGGGGGGGGGGGGTGGGGGGGGCCTCAAAAAAAAGTTGGACCTTCCTAATTAGGAAGTGATCCCCTGGGCGTGCAGCGCGTTGTTGCAGCTTACTATATATTCCTGTATTTACAACAAAAATAGACTTCTCCCCTTGCATTTCAGACCTCAGAGAGCTCAGTGCAGCTCACCCCTCACATTCCTGAGAGTGCCACACTCACATGCAGTCTTAGCGACTCAAGCACGATGCGTTCCTGACCTTGGTGGCCATCCTTGCGAAGTTATGCGTGGTGCAGAAGCATGCGTGACCATTTCCGACTGCCTCGACCACCTGACCCAGCAGGGCTCTGTGCAGCCCACAGTTTCCATTCCCAAGCTCACCACACTCGCGCGCAGCCTGTGAGACTCAACACTGACGTGCCGGCGATTGCACCGGCCCTGTATACAACACCTTGTGCCCTGCAGAGGCCCGCAAGACCACTTGCATTGCTTCACACCCCCACAAATCCTGTGTGCCTTAGACATGTTCCCTAGCGATCAGGGAAGGTTTAGGTATTGTTCCTGAGCTCTCTGAGATCTGAAACGTGAGGGAAGATTCTTTTATTCTTAGTAGTAAAAGCTGTAAATACATGCAATATATACTAAAGCTAGGGAATCTTGCCAGGGACCAGCAGA
>WNGR01007508.1_pt1 | contig 11552 bp, 12 predicted proteins | sample 5407581 | NCBI WGS metagenome assembly WNGR01 (sample SAMN13153383, study PRJNA577476) | soil metagenome | isolation source: 80 cm soil or saprolite under Garry oak tree replicate 2 | place: USA:California | collected 2016-06-15
AGCGGCCGCAGATTGCGGGCGTTGCGGCCCCAGAGGATCGCCACCAGCGGCGCCCCGCGTCCGGCGAGCGCCGTGATCGCCTGCGCGGTCACCGCCTCCCAGCCCTTGTCCTGGTGCGAGTTCGGGCGGCGCGGGGTCACGGTCAGGGATCTGTTGAGCAGCAGTACGCCGCGCTCCGACCAGGGGCTCAGATCGCCGTTGGAGGGGGCGGGCAGTTCGAGGTCCGCGGAGTACTCGCGGAAGATGTTGACCAGGCTCTCCGGCAGCGGCCGCACCTCCGGCGCGACCGAGAAGCTCAGCCCCACCGCGTGGCCGGGCGTGGGATACGGGTCCTGGCCGACGATCAGCACTCTGACGCTGTCGAAGGGCTGCTGGAACGCGCGCAGCACCTGCGGGCCCGGCGGCAGATAGCCGCGGCCCGCGGCCAGTTCGGCGCGTAGGAACTCGCCCATCTCGGCGACCTGTCCGGCCACCGGATCGAGCGCCTTGGCCCAGCCCGCGTCGACGAGTTCGTTCAGGGGTCGCGCTGCCATGGACCGGAACTCTACCGCGCGGTGCCGACACTCCCGGACCAGAGGCCGAAAGTGCGCTCCCAGTCAGGGTTATGCGTCCCTCGGCGGCCCGGCCGGGGCGTCGGGACGGCCGTCTTGCCTGCGTCGGCCGTCCCGCGTCTGCTCTCTTCTGGGTCGCGCCCGCCGCCCATCAGACCGAGTCGGCGGGTTCGGCCGGGCTCTCGTCGTCGACCGCGTCGGTGGCGAGAATCTTGTACAGCGCCTGGCGGGCCTTGGTCAGGACCTGCTTGGCCTCCTCGCGCTGCGCGGCGGTGCCGACCTCGTTGACCTGGCGGGTCGCGGCGACCAGCTGGCCGATCAGCTCGCGGTAGCGCAGGAACTCGGTGAAGCGCGAGTCCTCGGCGCCGGCCTCCCAGAGCCGGGCCAGGTGCTCGGCGTTCTCCTCGGCGTGCGCGCGGCCCGCCTCGGTGAGCGCGAACAGCTTGCGGCCGTCGCCGTCGGTGGGCTCGATCAGGCCCTCGTCCTCTAGCTGTGCGATCGCCGGGTACACGGAGCCGGAGCTGACCCGCCACAGGCCGCCGGTGCGCTCGTTGATCTCCTGGATGATCTGGTAGCCGTTGCGCGGCTGCTCGCTCAGCAGCGAGATGATCGCCGCGCGCACGTCGCCGCGACCGGCCCGGCCGCGTCCGCGACCACGGCCGCGCGGGCCGCCGAGGGGTCCGCCGGGACCGAAGCCGAAGCCGGGGTCGAAACCGCCGCCGGGTCCCGGGCCGAAGGGGGTCGAGACGTGGCCGGCGAAGCCGCCGTGCATGTGGTGGCCGCCGTGCCGGCCGCGCGGGCCGAAGCCCTCCTCGCGGTCTCCGCGACGGCGCTCTTCGCCGCGGCGACGGCCGCGGCGCTCGGGGTGCGGGCCCTCCAGGCCCGATTCGAAGTTCCTCATGATGAGTCTCCATAGTTCTAGGTTCTGTCGAAGCATCTCTTCGACGTGTTAACGATATATCGCTATCTCTCGGAACGCAAACCCTTCTCGCGGAAGCGGCTACCCTTGGAGCAAATGACCACGTCAGCCAACTCCCAGTCCTCCGTCGCGCTCGCCGAGGACGCCGCGTCCGGTCCGCCGCAGCGGCACATCCGCACCTTCAAGCCGCGCCGCGGCCGGATCACCGCCGCGCAGACCAACGCGCTGGACCGGCTCTGGCCGCGCTGGGGCATGGAGATACCGGCCGAGGGCGACCCGGTGGACCTGGCGAAGCTGTTCGGCAGGGTCGCACCCCTGCAGCTGGAGATCGGCTGCGGCATGGGGGACGCCGTCATCGCGATGGCCGCCGCGCAGCCCGAGTGCGATTTTCTGGCTGTGGACGTGCACACGCCCGGGCTGGGCAACGTGCTGCGGTTGGCTGAGCGTGCGGGGCTGACGAACGTGCGCGCGGCCGCGGGCGACGCGCTCGACCTGCTGCGCCGGCAGATCCCCTCCGACGCGCTCGACGCCGTGCACATCTACTTCCCGGACCCGTGGCCCAAGGCCCGGCACCACAAGCGCCGCATCGTCCGCTCCGACGTCATAGCCCTGATCGCGGACCGGCTGCGCACCGGTGCCCTCCTGCACTGCGCGACCGACTGGGCCGAATACGCCGAGGAGATGCTCGCCGTGCTCGGCGCGGAACCCTGGCTGCGCAACCGTTTCCCGGCTGCGGGCTACGCGCCGCGTCCCACGCACCGGCCGGTCACCAAGTTCGAGGCGCGTGCGGTCCGCGAAGGGCGCGAGGTCTTCGACCTGTCCTTCGCTAAGATCTGATATTCGTGACGACGGAACTGGTGCTGATCCGGCACGGCCAGGCGATAGACAACGTCGAGTTCCTGGCGAATCTCACCCCGCACTGCCGCGGCCTGACCGAACGCGGGCACGAACAGGCCGAACTGGTCGCGGCACGGCTCGCCAAGCAGATGACCGGCGCCCGGCCCTTCGACGTGGTCTGCCATTCCCCGGTCCGCCGCGCCGCCGAGACGACCGAGCACATCCTCGCCGCGCTCGGCCCGCGTGTCCCGGCCGAGTGCATGGACGGCCTGCGCGTAGCCGACCACGGTGTCGAGGGCCAGCACCCGTGGGACCCGAGGACGAACCTCATCGGCACGATCCCGCCGCTCGACCCCGAGACGCCGCCCGCGCACGGCGCCGAGAGCTGGCAGGGCTACCTGGACCGTTCCGGTCGTACGCTGCTCGATATAGCGCAGCGCCACGCGGGCGGCCGAGTACTCGTCGTGGCGCACGCGGAGACCTCGGCCTCGGCGATGCACACCTTCATGCGGCTGCCGACCGGCGCCTCACGCTGGACGTTCCCGATCATCAACCACACCGCGCTCAGCGGCTGGCGGCTGCAGCACTCGGAGTTACCCGGCGCCGATCCGTCGGGCCAGTGGGCGATGCTCTACGTCAACGACGACACGCACCTGCCCGAGCCCGACCGGACCTGGCCTCACGGGTGAATCGGCACTGAGCTGAATCGGCACTGCCTTGAACCGGCACTGAGCTGAATCAGACCTCGCGGTAGTGCTCGACATTCGGGGTACTCGCGAAGTACGGGCCGATCAGCGCGCGCCACGTCGGGAAGCGCTCCGACTCGCGGAAGTTGACCATGTGCGCCTCCACGGACTCCCAGCCGACCAACAGCAGATAGCTGCCCGGCCGCTCGACCCCACGGTGCATCCGCACCCAGTGGAATCCCTCGGTCTGCGCGAGAAGCTCCGTGGCCTCGGCGAACGCGGCCTCGAACTTCTCCGCGTCGTCCTCGGCGATGGTGAATTCGGCGTGTTCGACGATCATGCGGACAGCGTACATTCCCCGGCCCGGCAGCGGGTAGGAGACCGCACATGCCGAACCCGGTCGATGTAGACGCGAAAGAGCTGTTCAGCGGACTGCCGCAGCGATACGACCTGCTGGCGGAAATCTTATCCTTCGGTCAGAACCGACGATGGCGGCACGCGATGGTGGACGCCGCGCTGCGCACCGCGCCCGACGCCCACCGGGTGCTCGACGTCGCCACCGGCACCGCCGGCGTCGCGCTCCGTTGGACCGATCGTGCGCAGGTCGAGGTGACCGGCGTCGATCTGACGGAGCAGATGCTGCTGCGCGGTCGGGAGAACGTGGCGCGCCAGAGCAGGAGCGACCGGATCAGGCTGCTGTTGGGCCGGGCCGAGGCGCTGCCCTTCCCGGACGCCACCTTCGACGCCGTCACCTTCACCTACCTGCTGCGCTACGTCGACGATCCCGCCGCCACACTCCTCGAACTGGCCCGCGTCCTCAAGCCCGGTGGCGCGCTGGCCAGCCTCGAGTTCGCCGTCCCGGGCAACCCCGCCTGGCACGCGGCCTGGGTCGGCTACACGCGCGCCGTGCTGCCGGCGGCCGCAATGCTCACCGGCGGACGCGAGTGGGCGCACGTCGGCAACTTCCTCGGCCCCTCCATCAGCGCCCACTACCAGGCGCACCCCGTCGAAAGCATCGTCGGCTACTGGCGCGCCGCCGGTATCGAGGACGTGCGGGCGCGGCGAATGAGCCTCGGCGGCGGACTCGTGATGTGGGGCCGCAAGGCAGATGGCTGACACTCCGCAGGCCGCGTTCTACGCACGTGGCGGATCACGCGCCGCCGACTGGCTGACCGTACTGCACCCGCCCTATACCGCCTGGCATCTGGCCTACGTCGCGATCGGCGCGGGCCTCGCCCCACGCATCGACTGGGCCGTTTGCTGGCTCAGCCTCGCAGGGTTCTTGCTGGCAGTCGGCGTCGCGGCACACGCGCTCGACGAATGGAACGGCCGCCCCCTAGGCACGCAGATCAGCGCACGCGCCCTCTGGACCGCCGCCCTACTGAGCCTGGCCGGAGCCGTGACCCTAGGCATCCTGGTCCTCCACCACACCGGCCTCATCCTCATTCCGTTCATCGCGGTCGGCGTCGTATTGGTCCTCGCCTACAACCTCGAACTCTTCAACGGCGCGCTGCACACTGACCTCGGATTCGCCCTAGCCTGGGGCGCGTTCCCAGCTGCCGTCGGCTACGTCGCCCAGGCACCCCCATGGACCGTCTCCGGCACGTTGTCCCTACTCCTCGTCGCTCTCGCCGCGACCGCCCTCTCCGCCGCCCAACGCCGCCTCAGCACCCCCGCTCGAGCCCTACGACGCGACATCATCGAGGTCAACGGCACCATCGAATTCCTCGACGAACGCTCTCAACGCCTCGACCGCGACGTACTCCTCGCCCCGCTGGACGGCGCCCTCAAGCTGCTGTCCTTGGTGGTTCCTGCATTCGCGGCGGCACTGCTGCTGGCGCGCTGGGCCGCTCACTGACGAAGCCCGTCACCATCTCGACAAGTCCAACCAGTTCCGCCCGCACCCCCTCGTCCCTCAGCGGCAAATCACCCACGTACCCCATGGCTTCGCGCCCGAGCCCCCGAATCCGCTCCTCCACCGCCGCCCGCGCCCCACTCCGAACCAGCACCCCCCGCAATTCCTCGACCGCATCCGCCGACCCACGCGCCACAAGCTCCTCCACCGCCTGCCTATCGCCCACCCGCGCCAACGCCTCCGCCAACAGCACAGTCCGCTTCCCATCACGCAGGTCGTCCCCAGAGGGCTTCCCCATCGCCATCGGATCGCCGAACGCCCCGAGCAGGTCATCCTGGAGCTGAAAAGCGATCCCCAGCGCGTCCCCATACGCCTGATATCCCTCAAGCAACTCAGTAGACGCCCCCGCCAGTGCGCCGCCGAACCGCAGCGGCCCGGTCGTCGTGCACGCCGCCGTCTTCGCCCGCGCCACCTCGATCGCCGCCTCGACGGACGACTCACCCGAAGCCTGAGTGAGCAGGTCGAGGTACTGGCCGCGCATCGTCAACGCGCGCATCTCGTCGTACACCGGCCGCGCACCCGCGATTGCCGCGGCAGGCAGCCCACCCGTCCGCAGCAGCTGGTCAGCCCAGACCAGGCACAAATCACCCGCCGTGATAGCCGCCGACATCCCGAACCACGCCCCGGAGCCGTGCCACGCTCCGCGCCGATGCTGCTGCGCGAACGCCTGGTGCACGGCGGGCGCTCCACGCCGAGTCGCCGAGCCGTCCATCACGTCGTCATGGATCAACGCACACGCGTGCAGCAACTCGACGACCGCCGCCGCGCCCACCGCCCCCTGCGTCGTCCGCAGCCCCGCCCCACGCCACCCGAGCAGCACGAATCGTGCCCGCAGCCGCTTCCCGCCGCGTAACACCAGGTCAGCGATGGGTTCGTACAGCCCGCCCATCCTCGGGGAGTCACCGGTCTCGGCCAGCCGCTCCGCGAGGAAGCCACGAAGCACGTCGTCGATCTCGCTCACGGGAGTCTCCACTACTCCCACTTACCCGCAATCGCCGCACACGGCCATAGCGCGCGGAAATTGTCAGAACCCGATGCCAAGCTGACCCCATGACTCAACGGAACATGGTCGGCACCGACGAGCGCGAAGCCCTGCTCGGCTTCCTAGACGCCCAGCGCACCGTCCTACGCACGACGGTCCACGGCCTCACCGACCACGAGGCCAAGCTGGCCCCGTCCGCCAGCGCCCTGAGCGTGGCGGGCCTGATCAAGCACGCCGCCACCGTCGAGCGCGAGTGGACCAGCATCATCAAGCAGGAGTCCCAGGGCAACGACTTCCAGAAGCACGCGGCATCCTTCCAGCCGGGCGACACCGAGCTTGCCGACCTGCTCAAGGACTACGAGCGAGCGGCCGAGGACACCGACGCCACGATCCTCGAAGCCAAGGACCTCAACCAGCCCGTCCCGATCCCCAAGAACGTGCCGTGGTTCCCCAAGGACATCGACGCCTGGACCGTCCGCTGGGTCCTAGTCCACCTGATCGAGGAGACCGCCCGCCACACCGGCCACGCCGACATCGTCCGCGAGTCCATCGACGGCGCCCAGGCCGTAGAACTCCGCGCCGCCGTAGAAGGCTGGCCCGACTCCAGCTTCGTCAAGCCCTGGCGCCGCAAGCCCCCAACCGACCAGTAGCCCGCCGACGGCAACTGGGTTTCCGCTTGCTTCAGGCGTGCGGCTTCGCGGCTGGCTGCTGCTCCCGGCCCTGCTCTTGCCCCTCCTGCTGACGCAGTTCGCAGAAGCCGTCGGAGCCGATGTTCAGGCCGTGGTTCGAGATGTTGTAGACGTGCTCGGTGGCTACGACCCAGGCGAGCTCGCAGATCTGGCGCTCGGTGTAGAAGGCCTTGAGGCGGTTGAAGGTCTCGGGGCGCACGTGCTTGTCGGCGGCGAGTTCGCTCGCGTAGTCGAGGGCGGTGCGCTCGGCCTCGGTGAAGAGCGGGCTGGTCGTGTAGGCGTGCAGGGCGTCGAGGCGCTCGGCGCTGATCAGCGACTTGTTCAGGGCGTACCAGCGGGAGAAATCCTGGCAGAACAGGCACGCGTTCTCGCCCGCGACCCGCTCCCTGATCAGGATGACGGTCTGCTGCGGGAGTTCGAGCTTCTTGTCCAGCCTCGAGATCTTCCCCATGAAGCTCAGGAAGCTCAGCGGCATCCGCGCGCCGAAGACGGCGAACGGCGTGGGGACCTTGCCCATCTGGCGGCGGGTGAGCGCGAAGACGAACGTGCGCAGGACGCCCTTGGGGTTCTCGATCGGGGGCAGGTACGGCTCGGACATGGGGTTTCTCGCTTTCGCTTGTTCTCGTCGAACTGGCTTCGTGGGTATGACACGCGGCGGGCGCTGAATGTGACACGGTGGAAGACTGGCTCCTGATGGACGACCTCGAGTGGCTCACGCGGACCTTCGCCGACCATCGCCCGCGGCTGCAGGCGATGGCGTACCGCATGCTCGGCTCGTTCGCCGACGCTGAGGACGCGCTGCAGGACGCCTGGCTGCGTGCGAGTGGGTCGTCAGCGCGTGCGGGGGAGATCTCGAATCCAGCGGGGTGGTTGACGACGGTCGTCGGGCGCGTTTGCCTCAATGCGCTGCGTACGCGCCGGACGCGAGCTGAGGAGCCTTGGGAACTGCACCTGCCCGATGCGGTGGTCAGTGCCGACGCCGCGGCGTTGGCGCCGGAGGACGCGGCGCTGCTTTCCGATCGGGTCGGCCTGGCGTTGCAGATCGTGCTCGGCGAGCTTGAGTCCGCCGAATGCGTCGCGTTTGTGCTGCACGACCTGTTCGCGGTGCCGTTCGGGGACATCGCTTCAGTACTCGATCGTTCGGATGCTTCTGCGCGGCAGCTCGCCAGCCGCGCTCGGCGGCGGGTGAGTGATGCGGGGGCGCATGCTCCGGGTCAGAGCCTGCCTCGGCAACGTGCGGTGGTGGATGCCTTCTACGCGGCTGCGCGCAATGGGGACCTCGAGGGGCTCGTCGCGGTGCTGCACCCCGACGTCGTGGCGCGCGCGGACTTCGGCGGGCGACGGCTGCCCACTCCGGCGGTGCTACGCGGGTCGGCGTCGGTTGCCGAGAACGCGCGCATCGGCTTCATTCCCGACGCCGACCTGCACGCGGTACTGATCAACGGCTCCGCCGGGGTGCTTGTCATCAAGCACGGCCGTCCGTTCGCGCTGATGGCCTTCACGGTCGTGGACGGGCTCATCGCCGCGCTCGACGTGTACGGGGACCATGAGCGCGTGCGGCGGTTGGCTGGGCCTGCGCTGGCACGGCTCTAGCTCTGGGCCAGCGCCTTGGTGAGGCGGTTGACGGGGCCTGTCAGGCCGTAGCGTTCGGCGAGTTCCTTGAGTCGGTCGGGGTGGGTCGGGGCCGCCGGCAAGGCGGACTCGACCTTGGTGACGGGAGCGTCGGCGCGGACGCGGACGACGTCGGGGGCGACGGCGAGGTACGCCTCGGCCTCCGCCAGCTTCTTGCGGACGGCGGGCTTGAGGGTGGAGGTCGGATCCCCCGCCGCCGCGAGTAGTCCGGTCAGCGAGTCGTATTCGGCCAGCAGCGCGGACGCGGTCTTCTCGCCGACTCCGGCCACGCCCGGCAGTCCGTCGCTCGCGTCGCCGCGCAGCGTCGCGAAGTCAGCGTACTGAGAGCCGGTCACGCCGTATTTCGCGCTCAGTTCCGCGTCGCCGAGCACTTCGAGCTTCGCCACGCCGCGCGCGATGTTGAACACCCGCACGGAGTCCGAGTCCGAAATCAGCTGGAACATGTCCCGGTCGCCGGTCACGACGTCCACCGGGCCGCCGATCTCGGAGCGGTGCAGCGCCGCGTAGGCCGCGATCGCGTCGTCCGCCTCGAAGCCCGGGGCCCAGCCGTCCGCGATACCGAAGGCGGCGAGCACTTCCAGCAGCATCGCGACCTGCGGGGTGAGCGTGTCGGGCACCTCCTCGACGGAGGCGCTGCCCTCGCCCTTCGCCTCCGGGGGCAGTTCCTCGACCACCCGGTGCGCCTTGTACGAAGGCAGCAGCTCCACCCGGAAGGCCGGGCGCCAGTCAGCGTCGAAGCAGGCGATCAGGCGGTCCGGTCGGTGGTGCGTGACGAGGTGCGAGATGAAGTCGAGGGTGCCGCGGACGGCGTTCACCGGGCGCCTGTCGGGCGCGGTGATCGAGTCGGGTAACGCGAAGAACGCTCGGTAGTAGAGCGTGGGCGTATCCAGGAGCATCAGCTGAGCCACATTGCAAGGATGTCACGATCGTGTCTACGCGGCGTGCCACCCACCACCGTATTGCGTGTCCCTTCAGGTGTGGTCCATATACTGACGTGCCCGTAATACATAACAGGAAGAGGGGGGAGTCGCATGCTCACACAGCCGCGTGCAGTCGTCCCCTTGCCCGCACCGGCGGAAACGGCCACCACCCGTCAGCCCGCGTGGTCGCGCCGTCTCTGGCTGGTTCCGGTGCTGGTTACGGCGATCCTCGGGCTCTGGCGCGCGTCCTCGATCGATCTGTGGTGGGACGAGCTCAGCACCATCGACATCGCTCGTCGGCCCTTCACCGGCATTCTCGCCACCGCAGGGCACGTCGATGCGGTGCACACCATCTACTACCTCTTCCTGCACGTCTGGATCGTCGCGTTCGGCACTTCGCCGCTTTCCATGCGAATGCCGAGCGTGCTGGCGATGTGCGGGGCCACGGCGTGCACGGCGGCGATCGCGGAGAAGCTCTTCGACCGGCGCATCGCGTTCACCGCGGCGATGATCTTCTCGCTCATCCCGGGCGTGGCGCGGTACGCCGAGGAGGCCCGGTCCTACGGCTTCGTCGTGCTCGGCGCGTCCGCCGCGTTCCTGCTGCTGCTGCGCACGCTCGAGGAGCCGAGCCCGAGGCGCTGGAGGATCTACGGCGCGATGCTCGCCCTCACCGGCGCGCTGAACCTGATCGCGCTGCTTGCCGTGGCGGGCCACGCGGTGGCCGTGCTGAGCAACGCGCGCGCCGAGAGCGACGACCGGGAGACGCGCCGCCACGAGTACCTGAAGCCCTTCGCGGTGGCCGTGGGCGTCGCGGTGCTCATCGACGCGCCGATCATCATCGGCGGCATGTTCGAGGCCGACAGCCAGCTCGGCTCGCTGAATCGCGCGACGGTGGGCGACCTGGCGTCGATGTGGAAGGACATCGGCAGCTCGGCCCCCTTCTCGCTGCTCATGCTGCTGGCGCTGCCGCTGCTGCTCGCGCACCGCAAGCGCGGCCCGGAGCTGACCGTGCTGGCCTCCGCGACGTTCCCGGCGCTCGCGCTCTGGTTCGTGTCGCTGTTCAGCATCGGCTTCGACTCCTTCGCACGCTACCTGCTGTTCGTACTGCCCGCCTGGGCCATCGCGGTCGCCGTGGCGGTGGACCGGATCTGGCCGGCGCGCAGGATCGCGCTGATCGCGGTGGTTCTCGTCACCGCCGTCGCGGTCTCGGTCGATCAGCTCCAGATCCACGGCCACCTGAGCCACTTCAAGTACGACTACCCCAGCGGCGCTGTGCTGCCCGAGGACTATTCGGCGGCCGCGGCGATCGTCGCGGCGAACTTCATGCCGGGCGACGCCGCGACCTTCGGCGGCTCCGTGCACATCGACCTCGGCGTGAACGAGTACCTGCCCGCCGACGAGCAGCTGCGCGACATCTTCCTGCAGAGCACCGACGCGCAGAACAGCACCCTCACGCCGACGTACTGCGCCAGCACCGTCGCGTGCGTGAACAAGGCCCCGGAGCGCGTCTGGATGCTGGAGACCGGCTTCGTCGCGCCCTACGCGGTGGAGCGCTCGGACTGGTCGCTGGCGCTGCTGCTCGAATACCGCACCGCGCAGGTGTGGCACGTCTGGGGCATCACGGTCACGCTGCTCGAGCGCCGCTGAGGCTGGTGCTGACGTGCCGTCAGCGGCCTCGCGGCGCTGCGCGCTGAGCGGACTAGAGGAACGTACGCCCCTCGCCGCGGTACGTCGGCACGGTCGCCGTGACCTTGTCGCCCTCGATCGTGTGCAACTCGGCGAAGCGCTCGCACAGCTCGCCGGCCTTCGCGTGCCGGAACCAGACGCGGTCGCCTACGGCCAGGTCGTCCGCCGTCGGGCCGAGCAGCGGGGTCTGCACCTCGCCCGCGCCCTCCTGCGGGTCGTAGCGCAGCTTCTTCGGCAGGTACGGCTGCGGCAGCCGGTCCTTGCCGGGCACGCCGGAGGCCAGGTAGCCGCCGCCGAGCACGGTCACCACGCCGAGACCGGGGCGCCGCACCACCGGCAGCGCGAACAGCGCCGCGGGCCGTCCGCCCACGTTCCGGTAGCCGTCGAACAGGCGCGGCTTGAACAGCCCCGAGCCCGCGGCGATCTCGGTGACCGCCTCTTCGGCGGCCGTACGCTCCATCGAGCCGGTGCCGCCGCCGTTCACGAACTCGAGCTGCGCGATCTCCTTGACCGCCGCCACGATCTCCGCCCGCCGCTCGGCCAGCTCTGCCGCGCTCAGCCCCTGCATGGCGCGCACCGCAAGGCCGCGCGCGGGTCTGCCCGGCGGGCGATCACCGACCCCGGCGATCTGCGCCTCGTACGCCATCAGGCCGACCAGCCGAAGACCGGTCCGGTCGGCGGCCTCGCGGGCCACCGCGGAGACGGCTTCCACGCTGTGCAGCGGGGAGCGCCGGG
>WNGR01025629.1_pt1 | contig 11552 bp, 9 predicted proteins | sample 5407581 | NCBI WGS metagenome assembly WNGR01 (sample SAMN13153383, study PRJNA577476) | soil metagenome | isolation source: 80 cm soil or saprolite under Garry oak tree replicate 2 | place: USA:California | collected 2016-06-15
ACATGCTGCTCATCCAGCACCCAGCCGCGCTCGGCCACCGCCGCGCGCAGCCGGTCAAGCTGCTGCTCGATGGTCTGCGCCTGGGCCTGGCGGGCGGTCGACACCCGCGCATACACCGCCGTGCGCATCAGGCACCTCCTCAGCGATCAGCGCCAGGCCCGGCGGGCTGCCCTCCGCCGCCCAGCGCAGTAACAGCTGGCAGGCCTGATCCCACCGGCGCTCGCCGTCGCGACGCGGGCTGAGCTGGCGGCAAACGGTCCACATCCGGGTCATCGGGCTCTCCTACCAGGGCAACATCGGCTTGGAGAGCAGATACCCGCAACCGCAGCGGCCGGTGCCACCAGGTCAAACGCAGCCGCAACCGCCGCACACAGCAGAACTTGTCATTTGTGATTAGACCATGACCATCGAGACCGCCTTCGACGCTGCTAGCGACCGGTTCACCGCGGCGGAGCAGGCTTTGGATGCGGCGCGGGAGCAGCGGGCCCGCGCCCGGCAGGAGCGGTATGCGGCCCGGCAGGTTCACGAGCAGGCGGAGTTGACTGTCACGCGGCTGCGGCGCCGGGTCGACGAGGTGGCCGGGCGGCTGGATGGCATGGCCTGAGCCCCCTGCCTGCGGTGATCGAACAGGGTTTCGCATACTGGGGTGATGGCTCGGGGGAAACCGCCGTGGGCACCGCCGCTGGTGGAGCTATCGATCGGTGCCCGCTTTTCCGACCGTTTCAAGATCAACATATGCTCTGGCCTGCTATTTCACGTCCCTGACATGTCAGCGATGTGAGCCTGATAGTGGCAGATGCTGCCCTCGGGCCCGGTAGCCCTTTATGCCGGCGCGGGGGACGGTCAGCTGCTGCCAGCGGTGGCGAAGGGCCGGGCAAGCGTCCAGGCGGCCAGTTCCGGGTAGGGCACGTAGCCGTAGTAGGTGTGGTAGTAGGCCTGGCCGGTGAGGGCGCCGAGCGGCCCGGCCACCCTGGCCGGGTGGGCGGCGCCTGGTGCCAGCAGCCACACCCAGGTGTCCCGGATGAACAGCAGCGATCCGTCGCTGCCCCAGGCCGGGTCGAGTGCGCTAGTACCGGCGGCGGTCAGTGGCCGGGGGTGGGAGCCGTCGGCGTTGGCGAGCCACAGCCGGGAGGTGGCCTGCCAGCGCCGGATCCAGTGGGGGCTGAAGTCGGCGTGACCGTTGGGGCCGAACGGGCCGGTGGCCGATGCCCGGGCGAAGACGATCGTCGTGCCGTCGGGGGACCAGGACGGGTCCAGCGATATCACGCCGGCTGGCTGCGCCACTGCGGTGCAGCCGCCGGTGAAGCGGCAGATGATGATGTGCTTGCTGCCTGACCAGATCTCCCGGTAACCGCCTGCCACCACGGCAGCGGCGTGCCCGCTGGGGGAGAACGCCAGCCAGGAGCCGTGCACCAGCATGGTGCCGGTGACCGGGCGGGGCCGCCCCCCGGCGAGGGGAACGGTGTCCAGGGGCAGCCCGTCGGCCGCGACCGAGGCGGAACCCCCGATATCGGTCCAAAACAGCAGGCCGGAGCCGTCCGGCCACCAGCCGGCCAGGTCGAGCACGTTCCCGTTGCTGGCCGTCACCACTCGGGGTGGCCCGCCGGCCGGGGTCAGCAACTCCAGCTTGCCCTGCCAGCGGTGCCGTGTGCTGAACTCGCCGAGCCCGGCGGCGATCTGGCCACCGCTGGGAGACCAGGCCACCCCGCTGACGTCGCCGGCGGCCAGGGTCGTCCGGGCTCCGCGCGGGGTGACGGTGGCGACCGTCCCGGCCCCTCCGGGCTTGGTGGTGGGCAGGCTGACGGCAACGGCGAGCCGGTCGGTGCGCGGTGACCAGGCGAAGCTGGTGATGTCCCAGGATGGCGGGGTCAGCCGGCGGGCCCCAGCCCCCGCCGCGGTCACCACCCACAGAACCGATGGCGCTGGCAGGAGGTAGGGATTCGCCGCCGGCGGCGGCTTGGTCACCAGGAAGGCCAGCCACCGGTGGTCCGCCGACCAGGCGGGGGCGCTGGGCAGGCCCGGCACGCTGACCCGCCGCAGCACGCCTGCCGGTCCGCCAGCGAGGAACAATCCGCCGCGGGCGACGAACGCCAGCTCACCATGACCGGCTGGCATGCGGCCTCCGGCGCTGGCCGGCGTGGGCGTCACGGTCACCGCCGGTGAAGCCGGCGAAGCTCCCGCGCCTGGGGCCGACCTGCTCGGCCCGCTGCCGCAGCCACCGCATCCGGCGCTGACAGCCAGCACCAGCCCGGCCGCCAGGGCGGCGGTGCGGTTCACGCCACGCAGCCACCCCGCCGGGGTGGCGGGGTCGAAGAAGTCAGGGCTCACGGCAGCCCCCCGGCAGCATCGCAGCGCAGTCGCGTCTGCTGCTGCCACGCTAACCCGCCCGGGGCCGCCGTGGCGAGATAGTGATCACCTGGTCCGCTCGATCGCAACGTATTCTCCTCACGGTGCCCGGGTGCCGGTCAGCTGAGCTTCGAGCTGGGCGATGCGCCGGTCGGCAAAACGGTTGTTCGAGCGCGAGGCTTGCAGCCGTTCTTCCAGGGCCCGGTTCTCTTGGCTGAGCTGGCGGACACGCTGTTTGAGCGTGGTGTTCTCGGTGGTGATCCGCTGGATGGCATCTTGGCTGAGGTCGCGTTCGGTGTCGCGCAGCTGGCCGAGAAGCTGCCCGATGCGGGCGCGCTGGGCGCGGATCTCGGCGTGGGCGGCCTTGAGGGCGTCTTCGGCGTTGAACGCCCGCTCCCGCCACGAGGCCTCGGCCCGGGAATCTTGCTCTCCCTGGTCATGGTGTCGCTCGGCCGCATTCGCCGTGCAAGCGGCTTCCATCAGCGCGCGGGCGCCGGGGTTGTCGTAAAGGAACGTGCGCGAGACCCCGGCACGGCGTGCGACGGCGGGGTAGGTGACGGGTGCCTTGTGGCGCCGTAGCCAGGTGATGGCGTCGCGGACCTGCTGGAGTTTCTGGGCGGTGGCGCGGCGGCGGGCCTCGATCGCGGCGGCGGTGCGGTCGGGGGTCACGCTGTCGCCCCCAGCTCACCGGGAGATCGATCCGGCTCGTCACCGGGAGCATCGCCGGCGTCTTCAGCGGCCGTGGCAAGTTCGGCGGCGCGGAACCCGGTGCTCCAGATCCGCTGGAAGTAGTCCTGGGGGCGGCGCAGGTCCAGGGCCAGGGCGTCATCGAGCAGGCCGAGCCCGGCCAGGGCGGCTTCCAGCCCGTCGATCGCCGCGGCGGTGGGAGCGAACACCTGGTGCAGCCAGGCGGCGGTGGCCTCGTCGGGGGCGCGCTCGGCCAGGGAGTACCACTGCTCGCGTTTGCGCCGCCAATACAGCAGGTCGGCGCCGGAGAGCACGAAGTTGCCGCAGTTGTGGCAGTCCAGGTTCCACGGGCAGGCGCCGCCGTCCACGACCGGCTGGAAGGTGCAGAACCCGCCCTCGGCAGGGGTGCTGCGCCGGGACAGGTCGATCGCCAGCGCCTGGGCCTGCCCGGCCGGCAGCGGGGCGGCGGGGCCGCAGATCAGCTCGCCGGGGCGGGCCGCGCCGGGCCCGGCGACCCACACGTGCTGCAGCACGTCTTCCAGGTCGGTTTGGGTCAGGTGGACGTAGTGCTCGGCCATCTTCTCCGACACCTGGCCGAGGTAGCGGCGGATGTGAGTGAGGCTGGCGCCGGCTCGCAGCAAGCTGGTGGCCAGCGAATGCCGGGCCTGGTGGGGCACCCACCGGCCGATGTCCAGATCGTCGATCCACCGTTTGAAGCCCTTGTGGAACCAGCCGTAAGACAGGGACCGGCAGCCGTCGGGGTTGCGCCGGCTGGTGGGGAACAGCGCCAAGCCGCCGCGCTCCTCCGCGGTCGGCGGCCGGTTGTGGCGGGTGGTGAACAGCGCGATCGTCTTGTGCTGGCGGGCTTCCAGGAGCTGGCAGACCCGTTCGGGGATGCGGATCGCGGCGTCGTAGTTGCCGACCTTGGTCTGGTCGTGCCACAGCATCGGCAGCCCGCCGTAACGGCCCAGGCAGTCCAGTCGCAGGCCGAGCACCTCGCCGCAGCGCCGCCCGGTGACGATGATCGTCTCCCACGCGTCGCGCAGGCCGCGGTCGCACGGGTCATAGACGGCCGCCAGCCTGGTCAGGTTAACCTCGTCGGCCAGGGCGCGGGCCACGCCGTCGGGAAACGGGTGCCGGGTCCGGCGGATGATCGTCCCCGGCTGCGGCATCGCGAGTAGGAAGCCCCGGTCCAGGCCCAGCCGCTCGGCCTGGCCGGACTCCAGGACCTCGCGGAACAGCCGCCGGGTGCGGTGGAACACCACCTGGCGGGTGCTGGCGGTCACGATCGACGGCGTGCCGTGACGCCCCCCGAACCCCAGCGACGCCAAGCTGTCGCGTTCTCGCTGCAGCTGGTCAGCGGCGAACTGATGCATGTGCTGCGCGGTCAGCACGGCGGGATCGTGCCCGCCGCCGGGGGCGCGGGCTTCCAGGAAGGCGCTCAGCTCCAGCACGGCCCGCCGCATGTCGTCGAACGGGCGGCTGCTGCGCGGGCAGCGCGGCGACCGGAACACCCCGGCGAGATGGTCCCAGGCCAGGTCACGCAGCCACCGCTGGGACACCCCGGTCAGGTCGATCCGCCCGGGGCGGCCCGGCAGCCGCCTGCCGAAGTGGCCGGCCAGGAGGTATCCCTGCTGGCGCGTCTCCTGCGGTGTCACGTAGAGAACCTGCAGGCCGCGCACGATCTCCCGGGCGATCGCCGGTGTCTCCCGGCCCGCCGCGCGGGCCAAGACCGCGTCGTCGCCGGCTTCCAGCTCGGTCAGCGAGTGAATGCCGAGCCTGCGGCAGTGGTTCGCCAATGCCTGCACCCGGGGCAGTTCCCACCTGGTGTGCGCCGTCTGGGTGTGGGCGTGCAGGCCCCACTGGATCTCGGCGCGCAGCAGCGGGTGCAGTCCGCGCAGGTTGACCTGCGAGGGGCGGAGCACCGGATCGGCCGTGGCGCACCACCGGCCGAACGCTGCCTCATCGCGGTAGCGGACCGGGACCGGCTGGCCGCGGCGTTCGTAGCGGTTGGGCCACTGCGACGGCAAGGCGGCCGCCCCGGGCCTGCCGTGGGTGCGGTACCGGCTCTCGTGCCCGGCGCACAGCCCCAGCGGTGAGTTCGCCAGCTCCGGGCAGACCCGGACCCGGCAGCGGCCATAGCCCGGATGCGGCCGCTGGGCGGCGAGCCAGGCGCCGAAGTCGGCGGTGCCGCCGTGGTGTTCCCGGTGCCGGAACCAGCGGAACTGGTGCTTGTCGCACAACACCAAGGCGACATTGCGCGCGGGGAGCTGCGGGCAGATGCGGCACGGCCGCTCGTGCGTCCAGGCGGCCAGCCCGGCCGGGCGGGCAGCGGCCAGGAAGGCGGCCTTCTGCTCGCCGTTCCGCCGGGCCTCGCGCCACTGCTCCAGGTGAGCCGAGCACAACTCGACATAGCCCGATCTCGGCCGTTCGCACCCGGTGACCAGGCAGTTCCACCGGTAAACCAGGTGGCCGGGCGGGACGGTGATGATCTCCGTGCGGAACAGCGGATCGAACGACGGCGCCCCGATCAGCGCGGCCAGGACTTCCAGCCGGTCCCGCCCGGCGCGGCCGTCGCGGACCGGCCGCAGCGATGTCACCGTCACGTCGTCGTCCCCCACACCGCGCGCAGCGCGGCGTCGAAGGCCGGGTCGCGCAGGTCGGCGTGCCCATACACCTCATCCACGGTCGCGGCCGAGGCCCAGCCGCCCGCATCCCGGGCGATCAGCAGGTTGCCGCCGGCCGCGTCCAGCACCGCCGAGGCGAACGAGTGCCGGAACGCGTGCGGTTTGACCACCCCGAGCCCGGCGCGCCGGCCCGCCCGGGCGAGCATCCGGCGAGCCGCATCCGGCGCCCACGGCTGGCCCGCCCGGTCGCCGTGCAACTGGACCAGCAGCATCGGATGCCCCGGCTGCCGGGGGTACTCGGTGGTGATGTACTCGAAGTAGGCGTGGATCATCGCCGGGCTGGTTGCCAGGCCGGTGGCAGATATGCAGATGCGCGGCGTGGCACTGGCCGCACGCGGCGTTCTCCCGCAGGTGCAAATCGGCCAGGTGCAGCCCGCACAGCTCGCCGATCCGCAGGCCCCCATCAGCCAGCCAGGTCACCACCAGCCTGTCGCGGGCCGTGCTCACCGTCTCCAGCAGCCGCTGCCGGGCACCCTCGGGCAGCATCTTCGGGTGACGGCGGTGCGGCCCGCGCGGCGCCAGCGGGTTGGCCGGCACCGCGGAGATGACGTGCCCGAGAAAGGCACGGCGCCGGTCCAGCCGCGACGGCAGCCGGGTCCGGCCCAGTCGCTCGCCCAGCCCGGCATTGACCCCCAGCGACGCCAGGTGCAGGTAAAACCCCTTCAGGCACGCCGCCGCGGCCGACAACGCTGACCGGCCATAGGGCCGCTTGCCCGCCCGCCACGGGACCCCGAGCGGCATGCGTACCTCAGCACCGGCAAGGCCCATATAGCGTTCCAGGTCGCGCAGCGTCACGCTGCCCAGCGAAAGGCACTCCCGCTCCAGCCAGCGCAGATGGTCAACCAGCAGGTAGGAATAGGTGCGCTGCGTCCCCGACCCCTCATACCCGCACAGGAAACCATCGGCGTCCGCATGCACCGCGCCATCCGGCCAGACAATGGTGAACGACCACCCGCCGTCTGCGCGCTCGATCCGCTGCACCCGCAGATCCCCAACAACAGGCCCCCGCCCCACGCGACCCCCCGGTCAGGCGACGTGACGAACGCCGCGCCCCCGGAAGGTTAACGGGCCCGTCACGCGGCCACCGGGAGGCGCGCCGGACGTCGCGGACGGACGGCTGGCCGGTCGGAAAAGACGACGGGCACCTGCTGGCGTGGGAGAAGGTTGAGGCGGACGGCACGTGGTGGGCGTGGGTGTCCTGGGTCCAGGAGTCCGGCGGGCGGCGCGTTCACAAGGTCGTGCAGGTCCCCGCGGATGGGCTGCGCCCGCTGGAGGCGCCTGACGCGTACGAGCAGGTGCCTCGGCGGGTGCGCGGCCTTGACGGGCAGATCCAGAACATGAGATGACGGGTGCCGGCCCGGGCAAGGTCGGGTGCTGGGTCACGCGCCCGGTTCGGCGAACAACTCGCCTTGGGCGGCGCCCGCCAGGGCGATGGGCCAGGCTGCGGCGAACCCGGGGCCTTCTTTGTCTGCTGCTCCTTCGGGGCGGCTACGAAGAACCAGTCGGCGGCGGGCAGGTGCTCACCGCGCCGCCGGGCCCACGCCCGGGGGATGCCGTCTTCGGCGGTGACCCGCAGTTTGTTGCTGGCGGCGGTGGCGGCGAGCGCGGTGGCCATCTGGGCTCGCGTGCCGCTGGCGTAGGCACGCAGCCACCGGGCGGCCCGGCTGGTCTTCCCCGCGCCGGTCGCGGCGGGGAGCACCGCCCGCCGGACCTCGTAAAGACGCCAAGGCATCTGGTCCAGTGCCGCTTGGAACGTGGCGAGGGTGGGCTGGTGGCCGGGTGCCCGCGATAGCCGGGTGGCGAGGCGTTGTCCGGCCATCAGGCCTTGGCGGGGGTTGAGGCTGACGGCGAGGTATTCCATGACCAGGCCGACGGCCCCGGCCTGAGCGTCGTCGCGGCAGGCGTCCAGGACGCGGCGTCCGGCATGGTAGAGCAGGGCGAAGGGGCAAGTTATTGCGAATATCAGGTAACGATGACGACGGTTATTGGGGACGGAATCTGCGCGCTGGTGGCCATCAGGAGCTGTCCGGGACGGCCGACCGATCGCGGTGCGTGGCCGCCCGCGGAGCTAAGACCGCGCCTGGTCTCCGCCTTATGGATGCCCCGTCTGCCCTGGCCCGGCGGGGCTGAGCCGGTGGGTGAGCGCGGTGTGGCGGCGGCCCGCTCCGCGGGTCCGGACGGCTTGGGCGAGTGCGCGCCGGGATCCGGCCAGGATGAGAAGTTTTTTGGCGCGGGTGATGCCGGTGTAGAGCAGGTTGCGCTGCAGCATCATCCAGGACGAGGTGGTCAGCGGGATGACCACCGCGGGGTATTCGCTGCCCTGGGAGCGGTGGATGGTGACGGCGTAGGCGTGGGCGAGCTCGTCCAGTTCGGCGAAGTCGTAGTCCACCTGCTCGTCCTCGTCGGTGAGCACGGTGAGGGTCTGCTCTTGCACCGACAAGCCGGTGATGACCCCGACGGTGCCGTTGAAGACCCCGGCCGTGCCCTTGTCGTAGTTGTTGCGCAGCTGCGTGACCTTGTCCCTGGGCCGGAACACCCGCCCGCCGTACCACTTCTCCGGCGCCCCGTCGCGGTGCGGCGTCAATGCCTCCTGCAGCAGGGCGTTGAGGTTGCCCGCCCCGGCGGGGCCGCGGTGCATCGGCGTCAGCACCTGGACATCGCGGACCGGGTCAAGCCCGAATCTGGCCGGGATGCGGCGGGCCACGATGTCCACCACGAGTTTGGCGGTCTCCTCCGCCGGGTGCAGGCCGGAGTCCTCGGGAGGGTCGCAGGTGAACCAGTAGAAGTCGCCGAAGCCGGCCAGGTGCGGGGGCTGGCCGTGGTTGATGCGGTGGGCGTTGACGACGATGCCGGACCGCTGGGCCTGGCGGAAGATCTGGGTCAACCGCACCCGCGGGATGGCGGCGGCGGCGAGCAGATCCCGTAGGACCTCGCCGGCGCCGACCGAGGGGAGCTGGTCGACGTCGCCGACCAGCAGCAGATGCGCCCCCTCTGGGATGGCCTTGACCAGCTTGTTGGCCAAGATCACGTCCATCATCGAGGACTCATCCACCACCACCAGATCGGCGTCCAGCGGGTGGTCACGGTCGTATTTGGGATCGCCGCCGGGCTGCAGCTCCAGCAGCCGGTGCACGGTGGAGGCCTCGTGGCCGGTCAGCTCCGCCAGCCGCTTGGCGGCCCGGCCGGTCGGCGCCACCAGCACCACGCGGGCCCTTTTGGCGTCGGCGAGCGTGACGATGGCGCGCACGGTGAAGCTCTTGCCGCAGCCCGGCCCGCCGGTGAGCACCGCGACCTTGCTGGTAAGCGCGAGCTTGACCGCCTCTTCCTGCCCGGGAGCCAGCTCCAGGCGGGCCTGGGTGCGCAGCCAGCCCAGCGCCTTGGGCCAGTCCACCCCGGCGAACCCCGGCAGCCGCTCGCGGCGGGAATTCTGCAGGTCCAGCAGCCCAGCCGCGAGGGAGCACTCGGCCCGGTGGAACGGCACCAGATACACCGCCGGAACCGTCCCGCGCAGGGCATCGCCGCTGGCCGGCACCGGTTCACGCACGGCGCCTTCGCCGGCCACCAGCTCGTCCAGGCAGGGGCCGATCAGCTCCGTGCCGACACCGAGGATCTTGGCCGCCTCGCGGATCAGATTCGGCTCGGGCAGGTAGCAGTGCCCGCCGTCGGCGGCCTGCGACAGGGTGTACTGCAGCCCCGCCTTGATCCGCTGCGGGCTGTCGTGCGGGATCCCGACCGCCTGGGCGATGGTGTCGGCGGTCTTGAACCCGATGCCCCACACCTCCGAGGCCAGCCGGAACGGCTCATCGCGCACCACCGAGATCGAGGCGCCGGCGTATTTCTTGTAGATCCGCACCGCCAGCGACGTGGACACCCCCACCCCGGACAGGAACACCATCACCTCCTTGATCGCCTTCTGCTCCTCCCACGCCTCAGCGATCATCTGGGTCCGTTTGGGGCCCAGCCCATGCACCTCGGCCAGCCGGCCGGGCTCTTCTTCGATGACGGTCAAGATTTCCGTGCCGAAATGGGCCACCATCCGCTCAGCCATCACCGGGCCGATCCCCCTGATCATCCCCGACCCCAGGTAGGCGCGGATGCCCTGGATCGTGGCGGGCAGCACGGTGGCATAGGAGTGCACCTGGAACTGCCTGCCGTAGCGGGGGTGGCTGCCCCACCGCCCGGTCAGGCGCAGGCTCTCCCCGACCTGGGCGCCCAGCAACGGCCCCACCACCGTCAGCAGATCCGGGCCGGTTCGCTCGGTGGCCACCCTGGCGATGGTGTAGCCGGTGTCCTCGTTGGCGTAGGTGATCCGTTCCAGCACCGCCTCCAGCACCGACAGGCCCGGCGGCGCATCGGGCAACGGAGACTGGCCGGTCACAACAGCCATTCTGCCGGGGCATCCTCAGCCGCGGTGCCGGGCATCCTCAGGGGCGGTGCGCTGCCCGCCAGGCAGCCCAGACCTCGGGCCGGAGCTTGCCGCGGCCAGGGACGGCAAGACCGGTGGCACGCGCCCAGGCCCGGACTTCGGCGGTGGAAGGTTCTGGCGGGCCCGGCGCGGCGGCGAGTTCGGTCGCGGCGGCTGACGCAGCCAAAGGTGTCAGCCGCTCGATCGCAGCGGCCTCGGTGGCGGCCCAGGCGTGGGCGGCGGCCAGAAACCGGTAGGTCCACTCCTCGGCAAGCGGACGGGTCTCGCAGAACACGATCGGCACGTTGGGCCAGCGGACCTGCAGTTCAGCGAGCCCGTCGGCGACCAGGGCGGGCCGGACCCGCGCCAGCTTGAACACCTGGGAATAGCGGTCCTCCACCACCACCGCGGCGCGGGGCAACGCGGCCAGCTCGCCCAGGGCATAGCGGAGCTTCCCGCCGGTCAGACTGGCCACCAGGTCGGCCAGGGACTTGCGCTCCACCGAGGCAATCAGCCGCCCCCCGGCCACCAGGCCGTAATCGCCGCACGGCAGCGCCCGCCTCACCGTAGAGACCTGCCGGCCGGTGAAACGGTAGGCGTACCGCTCATGGGAGTCGACCGTGATCTCCAGCTCAGCGATCCCGGCGGCCCGGGCCGTGGGGGTGGTCACGTTCGGGCGGGCCTGTTTGCGGGTGCGCGGTGACTGCCAAAGACAGCATCCCGGCCGCGGGCCTTGGTGAACACGATCTGCGAGCGGTTCTCCCGCCCCCTGTCCAAGACCACGTCGATGGCGGCACCCCGCCGGACACACGACCGAAGGCTTGCCCGTTCCACGATCTCAGGGGCCTCGGGCCACTCCCCCGCCGGGACCGGATAACAGTACACAGCGCTGGTCCGCGGCCAGGTCCCCGACGTGCGGAACACCATCCCGCCAGCCAGCGGCAGCCACAGCAGAAACGGCAACCTCGAATCCGGGTCCGGATTGCGGGCGATCAGCAACTCCACGCCACCAGCCTCCCACCCGAGCCACCCGGCACCCCAGCGGACCAGTTCTCCCGCCTGCAAATGGCCGGGCTACCGGCATCACCATGCTTTCCACGCAGCCCTGGGATCAAGGCATCGGTGCAAGCCCGACCCTCCCCAAATAGCCGAAGATCAGGCCACTACGCTACGTTACGATCAGCCTGTGTAGGTGACACCGGAACCGCCTTATTGGAGGATCGGGTGTAGGAGCTGCGGTTGTGGCCGTAGTGTCCAGAGGGTCCGATGGGCTGGTTCTCGAACCGCCTGCCGGCTGCTTGCAGCCTGGCTTATTAACGACGTGCTGGCCTGTCGGTTCCTTGCCGTGGTGTGGCTCAAAAGAGGCGCGCAGCCAGTCAGGTCCTGAAATAAGGCATGCCCGCCACGGTCACCTTCGTCCAGGAAAG
>WNGR01008683.1_pt1 | contig 11551 bp, 9 predicted proteins | sample 5407581 | NCBI WGS metagenome assembly WNGR01 (sample SAMN13153383, study PRJNA577476) | soil metagenome | isolation source: 80 cm soil or saprolite under Garry oak tree replicate 2 | place: USA:California | collected 2016-06-15
CGCTGTAACTCTGGCGCTCGCTGCGCTCGCGCGGCCCCGACGCTCCTTAGGCGACGTCTTCCCTCGTCGCTGCGCTCCTCAGTCCAGACGCCGCCCGCGTCGGGGCGCTCGTCAGTCCAGACGACGCCGCGCCGCTCCCGCTCGCTCCCTCAAATACGTGACCACGCCGCCCGCGTGCGGGGCGCCGGCGGCGTGTGGTCGGACCGTGGCCCTACAGCCGGGACCGCAGCAGCTGCTTGCCCTGCTCGGCGCCCTTGCGGCTCTCCGCCTGCGCCTTGCGGAAGAAGTCCGCGAGCTCGCTGTCGCCGTCGCGCTGGGCGTCCTGGATGTACTGCTCCAGGCGCAGCGCGTTGCTCAGGCAGGCCTCGGTGAACCAGATGATGTCGTAGTCCTTGTCCTTGGTACCGGTGAACTGGCCGGTCTCGCTGGTGCTCGTCATTGCTCCTCCTCCGACAACGGGCTATCCCGTCGGCGTACCCAGCTCACAGCCGAGTCATGCGCCGTGGACAGGCGATTCGAGCGGGCTGGCCGGATAGGGTTCGGGGCGGCAGCGCGGGACAGGAGGGCGGGGCGGTGGGCGAGCTGGCCGGAGCGAGGATCCTGGTCACCGGGGGAGCCGGGTTCATCGGGCGCTCCGTGGTCCCGGCGCTGCGGGCCGCCGGGGCGACGGTGAGCGTCGTGGACCGCGACCCGTACCCATTGCCGGACATTCCGGCCGTGCTGGGCGACCTGCGCCACCCCGCCGTGCGGGATGCCGCCGTAACCGCGGACCTGACCGGCGTGGTCCACCTGGCGGCGGAGACGTCGGTGCTCGGCTCGCTGGCCCGGCCCGCGGTGGTCCATGAGGTCAACGTCGAGGCGACGGCCGCGCTGCTGGAGCTGGCCCGGCTGCGCGGGGTACGGCGGTTCCTGATGGCGTCCACCAATGCCGTGGTCGGTGACCGGGGCGCCGCGACGCTGCACGAGGACCTGCCGCTGCGCCCGCTGACGCCGTACGGCGCGACCAAGGCGGCGGCGGAGATGCTGCTGTCCGGGTACGCCGGCGGGTACGCGATGACGACCTGCGCGCTGCGGCTGACCAACGTGTACGGGCCCGGGATGGCGCGCAAGGACAGCCTGGTACCCCGGATCATGCGGGCGTTCCGGGCAGACGTGCCGCTACAGGTGTACGGCACCGGGGCACAGCGCCGCGACTTCGTCCACGTCGACGACGCGGTGGCCGGGCTGCTCGCCGCGTGGCGGGCCGATCACGTCGGGCCGCTGGTCGTCGGGGCCGGCCGGTCGGTCAGCGTGCTGGAGCTGCTCGCCGTCGCCGGCGAGGTGCTGGGCAGGCCGGTACGGGTGGAGCACGTCGACCCGAAGCCGGGGGAGATGCCGGCGGTCGTCGTGTCGATCGAGCGGGCGCGCGCCCTGGGGTACCGGCCGGCGGTGGCCCTCGCCGACGGTCTGGCCACGGTGTGGGACGAGTTCCGGTGATCCGCCGGCTGCCCCGCCATACGCACGGTCCGTTCCTCGTCCTCCTCGCGCTCGGTGTGCTGCTGCGCGCCGTCGTGATGGTCGGGTACCGGCCGGCGATCTTCTACATCGACTCGTTCGCCTCCTACCTGCTGCCCCTGCCCACGCTCGACCCGACCGGCCAGGACCCGATCGGCTACGACCTGTACCTGCTCGGCCCGGTCCTGCGGGTCGGCAACCTCACCGCCGTCGTGGCGGTCCAGCACCTGCTCGGGATCGGCATGGCGGTGGCCGGGTACGCGCTGCTGCGGCGCAAGGGCGCCGGCCGGTGGCTCGCGGCGCTGGCGACGGCGCCGATCCTGCTCGACGGGTACCAGGTGCAGATCGAGCACAACGTGATGGCCGACCCGCTGTTCGAGGCGCTGCTGGTCGGCGCGCTGGTCGCGCTGGCCTGGACGGCGCGTCCCGGCTGGCCGGTCGTCCTGGCGGCCGGGGTGCTGCTCGGGCTCGCCGCCACGGTCCGCCAGGTCGGCGTGGTCATGGTCGCGCCGCTGGTGCTGTACGTGCTCGTGGCCGGTGGCCGGTGGTACCGGCGGGCCGGGCTCGCCGCGGTCGGGCTGCTCTGCTTCGCCGTGCCGGTCGCCGCGTACGCGAACTACTACCACGGCTTCACCGGCCGGTACGCGCTGTCGCACGCGGGCGGAAACGTGCTGTACGCGCGGGTGGCCCCGTTCGCCGACTGCACCGGGCTGGCGCTGCCGGCCGATGAGCAGATCCTCTGCCCGACCATGCCGCGCGCCGACCGGCCCGGCCCGGACTACTGGGCGCACTACCAGGACTCCCCGTTCTTCGCGCTGCAGAAGACCGCCGGGGACCGCGCGAACGACCTCGCCGGCGACTTCGCGCTGCGGGTCATCCGGCACCAGCCGCTGGACTTCCTGGCGGCACTGGGCGCCGACGCGGTCAAGGTGTTCTCCTGGCAGCGGGTGGACCATCCGAACTGGACCCCGACCGTGGAGCGGTGGCGGTACCAGACGGAGTTCCCCACCTACCCGGACCTCGTCACGATCGACTCGATCAGCCAGCTCAGCCACCGGTACGGGGACGGCGACCCGGTGGCGGTGACGGGCATCGCGCGGCTGCTGCGCGGGTACCAGGTCAGCGTCGGGTACACGCCGGGGCCGGTGCTCGGCGTCGCGATCCTGCTCGGGCTGGCCGGTGCCGTCCGGCGCCGGGAGCCGCTGCTGTTCGTGTCCGGCGGGGTGCTCGTGCTGCTGGCCGGCGACGTCGCGGAGTTCTCCTGGCGGTACCAGCTGCCCGGTTACGTGCTGCTCCCGCTGGCCGGGGCGCTGGGCATCGTGGCGCTGCGCCGCCCGCCGCCGCCCGCGTTCCCCGAGCCGGCCGACGAGGCGGCGCTGGCCGCCGTCGATCCTGAGCAGACATTCCCGCCGGTGGTCGTCCTCATCGCCGCCTACAACGAGGCCGGCGGGCTCGGGCCGGTCCTCGACTCGGTACCGGCGACCTGCTGCGGGCTCGACGTTGGCCGTCTCGTCGTGGTGGACGGCGCCACCGACGGTACCGCCGAGGTGGCCCGGTCCCACGGCGCGGTGACCTGCGTGGTGCCGGTCAACCGCGGGCAGGGCGCGGCGCTGCGGCTCGGGTACCACCTGGCTGCCGACCGTGGCGCCCGGTTCGTGGTGACCACCGACGCCGACGGCCAGTACGATCTCGCCGAGCTGCCCGCCCTGCTGGAGCCGCTGCTGTCCGGCGCGGCGGACTTCGTCACCGGTTCCCGGCGGCTGGGCGCCAACGAGTCGACCGACCCGGTTCGCCGGCTCGGTACCCGCGTCTTCGCGACCGTAGTCTCGGTGCTCACCGGCCACCGGGTCACCGACACCTCGTTCGGGTTTCGCGCCATGCGCGCGGAGATCCCGGCGAAGCTGACCCTGACCCAGCCGCAGTACCAGTCCGCCGAGCTGCTGATCGGCGTGCTGAGCCACGGGTACCGGGTGGTGGAGCGCCCGATGACCATGCGGCGCCGCACGGCGGGCCGCAGCAAGAAGGGCGGCAACCTGGCCTACGGCGCGCGCTACGCCCGCGTGGTGCTGGGCACCTGGTGGCGCGAGCGAGCGTCAGCGAGCGAGCCGTGAACTCAGCGCGGTGCGCGAAGCGGGGCCTCGAGCGGAACGCGAGGAGGCCGCGAAGAGCGGAATACCACCCGGTCGAGGACGAGGAACTTGACCAGGAACAGCACCGCGTAGGTGGCGAAGTAGCTGGCTTCGACCAGTACGGCACGCTGGTTCGGGTCGGCGTCGTGCAGGATCGCGTGGGTAAGGCTGGTCACCGCCGCGGCGGCCAGTCCCGTCGTCACGGCCAGTGCCGCATAGGAGAGGGCGTCGCGGCCCAGGCCGCGGCGGGCCCGCCGGTTCCAGGCCCAGAACCGGCCCGCGACGAAGTTGACCGTGGCACCCGCCAGGAATGCCGCGCCGGTGGCGATCCGTGGACCTTGATCCAGTACCCGGTAGGCCACGGCGAACGCCACGGCCGAGGTCACTGTCGCGAGCCCGGACCCGACGGCGTAGCGGAGGAACCGCGTCCAGGTCACCTGGCCAGCATAGGCAGACCTGACGGCGTTCCGGATCTCGTCCCGGGACCTCTCAGCCAGTTCCAAGGCGGCATTGAGGTTCGGTGCATAGCGTCGAGGGGTACATGATCGATCGCATCGTTCGGGCCCGGCTGAGGAGGTTTGATGAGGATTCTCGTTCTCGGCGGCGACGGGTACCTGGGCTGGCCGACGGCCCTTCACCTGTCTGAGTGCGGGCATCAGGTGGGCGTGGCGGACAGCTTCGTGCGCCGGCAGTACGACCACGAACTCGGGGTACAGAGCCTGGTACCGATCGAACCGCTCGCGGTCCGGGTCCGCGCCTGGCAGGAGCTGACCGGGCAGCGGATCGAGACGTTCGTCGGGGACCTCACCGATCCGGAGTTCACCTCCGGCATTGTCCGGGAGTTCCACCCCGAGGCCGTCGTGCACTTCGCCGAGCAGCGCTCCGCGCCGTACTCCATGATCGACCGCCGGCATGCGGTCTACACCCAGGCCAACAACATCGTCGGTACGCTCAACCTGCTGTACGCGATCGCCGAGACCGACCCGGACATCCACCTCGTGAAGCTGGGCACGATGGGGGAGTACGGCACCCCGAACATCGACATCGAAGAGGGCTGGCTGACGGTCAGCCACAACGGCCGGACCGACCGGGTGCTCTACCCCAAGCGCCCGGGCTCCTTCTACCACCTGTCGAAGGTCCATGACAGCCACAACATCGAGTTCGCCTGCCGGGTCTGGGGACTGCGTGCGACCGACCTGAACCAGGGCGTCGTGTACGGCCAGCAGACCGGCGAGACCGCGCGCGACGAGCGCCTGGCCACCCGCTTCGACTACGACGCGGTGTTCGGTACCGTGCTGAACCGCTTCGTTATCCTCGCCGCCCTCGGCCAACCGCTGACCGTGTACGGCGGCGGCGCCCAGACCCGCGGCCTGATCGACATCCGGGACACCGCGGAGTGCATCCGGCTGGCCGCCGAGAACCCGCCCGCGCGCGGCGAGTTCCGCGTGTTCAACCAGATGACCGAGAGCATGTCCGTCCTGGACATCGCGAAACTGGTTGCCGATCTGCACCCCGACGTCGTGGACGTGGAGCACCTGGACAACCCGCGCGTGGAGGCGGAGCAGCACTACTACAAGGTCACCCACACCGGGCTCGTCGAGCTGGGCCTCCAGCCGCACCTGCTCTCCGACACGCTGCTGACCTCGCTGTACGCGATCGCGGACCGGTACAAGCACCGGGCCGATCTGGCGGCGTTGCGCCCGACCGTAAACTGGCGCCGTGCGGGTATTGATGATCGCGCCGCCAGGGGCGGGTAAAGGTACGCAGGGCGCGCTCATCGCGGCGCACTTCGAGATCCCGCACATCGCCACCGGCGAGCTGCTGCGTGACCACGTGGCCCGCCGGACCCCGCTGGGCCAGGCGGTACGGCTCCATCTCGACCGCGGTGAGCTGGTACCCGACCAGGTCGTGCTGGACATGGTGCGGGAGGCGGTGATCGCGGCAAAGGCGGCCGGCGCCGGATACGTGCTGGATGGCATCCCGCGCAACATCGCCCAGGCGGGTGCCCTCTACCTGATCGGGCGCGAGCTGGGGATGACCGCCGACGTGGCGCTGCACCTGCAGGCCGACGACGACGAGCTGATGCGGCGGCTGCTCGCCCGCGCGGCACTGGAGCACCGGACGGACGACACCGAGGAGGTGATCGCCCGGCGGCTCGCGCTCTACCACGAGGTGACCCACCCGATCGTCGACTGGTACGGCGAGCGCGGGATCCTGGTCTCCGTCGACGCGATGCGCCCCGCTGAGCAGGTCGGCCGGGAGATCCTCGCGGCTCTGGAGGTCATGCGCGTGATGGTCGACCATGTGCCGCCGGAGGCGCGCCGGCCGATCGACCTGACCAGCCTGGGCGTGGCGTTCGGCCAGGCCCGCAACGGTCAGTAACCGACGGCGGCGCCGTCGGCGCGGGGCTCGGAGCCCGCGACGTAGCCGCCGCCGGGCAGGCACCAGATCGCCTGGCCGTACCCGTACACGTCGGAGTCGTCGACGGTCACCTCGTGCCCACGGCGGCGCAGCGCCTCGACGGCCGCGGTACCCAGGGCCGGCTCGACGTGCAGGTGCCGCCCGGCCGGCCAGTACCAGCGCGGCGCGTCGAGCGCGGCCTGCGGGTCGAGCCCGTCGTCCACAGTGGACATGATGACCTGGAGGTGGCCCTGCGGCTGCATGTGGGCGCCCATCACGCCGAACGGCCCGACCGGCCGGCCGGCCCGGGTCAGGAAGCCCGGGATGATGGTGTGGAACGGTCGCTTGCCGCCCGCCGCCACGTTCGGATGGCCCGGCTCGAGCGAGAAGCCGGCGCCCCGGTTCTGTAGCCCGAACCCGTACCCGGGCACCGTGACGTAGGAACCGAACCCCTGGTAGTTGGACTGGATCAGGCTGACCAGCTGCCCGTCCTGGTCCGCCGCGCACAGGTACACGGTGCCGCCCCGGGTCGGCTCGCCCGGCCGGGGTACCGCGGCGGTCTCGCCGATCAGTGCCCGCCGCCGGCTCAGGTACTCCGCGCTTTGCAGCTCGGCCACGGGTACCGGCCAGGTGTCCGGGTCGGCCACGTAGGCGTGCGCGTCGGCGAACGCGAGCTTCATCGCCTCGACCTGCCGGTGCCGGCGGCGCTCGGCCGGCATCGCGGACAGGTCCACGCCGTCGAGGATGGCCAGCGCCTGCAGCGCGGCGATCCCCTGGCCGTTCGGGGGCAGCTCCCACACGTCGTACCCGCGGTAGCCGGCCCGGATCGGCTCGACCCAGATCGAGGCGTGCCGCGCGAGGTCCTCCTTGGTGAGCAGGCCGCCGGTCGCGGCGGCGTACTCCGCGACGGCGACGGCGATCTCGCCCCGGTAGAACTCCTCGGCCTCCGACTCGGCGATCAACTGCAGCGTGCCGGCCGCGGCCGGGTTGCGGAACACCTCGCCGGCGACCGGGACGCGCCCGTCGCGCGTGTAGACGCCGGCCCACTCGGCGAACTCCGGGCCGCGCAGGGTGGCGTGCAGGGCGGCGGCCCGCTGCCAGTGGTACGCGACCCGCGGCGACACCGGGTACCCGTCGGCCGCGTAGCCGATCGCGTCGTCGAACAGGTCGGCGAAGGGCAGCCGGCCGAAGCGGGCGTGCAGGTCCCGCCAGCCGGCCGGCGCCCCCGGTACCGTGACCGGCAACCAGCCGCGGGGAGTCATCGCGCGCGCCCGGTCGAGGGTCAGCGCGGCGGGGGAGCGGCCGGAGGCGTTGAGCCCGTGCAGCGTCGTGCCGTCCCAGACGATCGCGAACAGGTCGCCGCCGATACCGTTGGAGCCGGGCTGCACGACGGTCAGCGTGACGGCGGTGGCGATGGCAGCGTCGACGGCGTTCCCGCCCCGGCGCAGCACGGCCAGGCCGGCCGACGCGGCGAGCGGCTGGCTGGTGGCGACCGCGCCGTGCGGCGCGTACAGCGGTTTCCGGTTCACCGACCCCCAGGCTGTTGGATCCAGGTCACCCGTCTTTCGGATACTGTATGCAAAACCTCGGATTCACGGGAGGAGAGCGGTGGACGGCACCTCGAGCATCGGCGCATCGCACCGGCCGCTGCGCGACAAGGTCGTCGACGAGCTGCGCCGGCGCATCATCGACGGCGTCTACGAACCCGGCGACCGGCTCACCGGCTCACGAAGCTGCTCATCAAGGCCCGCACCACCCGGCGGATGGCCGACCTCGCCGCGCTCAACACCCGGTTCCACGCCGCGATCTGCACGCTGTCCGGCAACCGCCTGCTGACCGGTCTGATGGACTCGCTGCACGGCCGCCTGCAGTGGGTGTACCGGTAGAGCGTCGCGACCCGGGCCGGGCAGTCCTGGGGCGAGCACCAGGAGCTGGCCGCCGCGATCCTGTCCCGCGACCCTGAGGCGGCCGGCCGGGCGGCCCGCATGCACGTAATGGCGGCGCGCGAGTCGGCCCTGGCGCTGGCGAAGCGGGTCGCCGCGCCCCGTTAGGACCACGGTCCTGGTGCGGTAACGGTCACCCCGATCACGATCAACGCGACGACCGACAGGACGGTACTGGTCGCGACGCGGACGCGCCGGGAGTGTGCGGACAGCCGGGCGGCGAGGCAGCCGAGGCCGACGAGCAGCGCGGGTACGGCGTTGAACATCATCCGGTTGGCGATGAAGCCGATGCCCCACCCGAACGCCGCCGATACCGCGACCGTGAGAGCCGAAGCAACCAGGATCGCGCGCTGCTCGCTGGACGTCGGGGTGAGGTGGACCCGGTACCAGACGGCCGCCGCCGCCAGGCCGGCGATCAGCAGCAGGGTCAGGCCCCCGGTGGAGATCAGTTCGCGCGTGGTGGCGATCGACACCACCTCGACATAGCTTGCCAGCGCTCGCATTCCGTGACGTGCCTCCACGAACGGCCAGACGAACTGGTGGTAGCTGGTCACCTCGTGGTTGTAGTAGGAGCCGGCAATGCTTCGACAGATGGCGATCCAGGCCAGCGGCAGCACGGCGAAGGCCGATCCAAACGCCACGACCCGCACCAGTCCTCGCCGGCCCCGGACCACCAGGACGAGGCCAACGACCGCGAGGGTGATGAGGACGCTCGCGTAGATCAGCGAGTACGCGCCGAGGGCGAACCCGACCAGCGCGAGCTTCCACCAGGGCGGATCGGCCCGGATCGCCCACTGGGCCACGAACACCGTGGCGACCGGGACGAGCACGGTGAACAGGTCCTGGTGGGGTGTCCAGATGAACGCCTTGACCACGTCGTTGACGATGAGGAAGGTACCGACCGCGATGGTTGCCCAGAGTGGCGTTCCCAACCGGGCGAGGAGCCAGGCCAGCAGCACGAGGGCGGCAGCGGCTGTCAGGACGTTGACGAGGACGAGCGGGATGTACGCGGAGTCCGGCTGACCGTACAGGCGGTCCAGCCCGAGGCGGCTGGTGGCCGGGCCCACTACCCGGGTGGCGACGGCGCCGAGCGCGACGTATCCGGGTCGCGACTGGCGAACGGCCCTGGGCGCAAGCACCTGGCGGGGATGGTGTGCCAGGGCCAGGAACGGTGGAGAGTCGATGTTCAGGCAGTACGCCATCGCCGAGTTGAGGTGTATCTCGGCGGTGCATTCGGTTGGCTGGGTGGCTCGTGGGGCGAACAACAGCAGGTGCGCCACGGCCACCACGCCGATCAGGCTCACCAGCAGCGCCACGGCCGGTCGTGACCGGCGCGGCCGGACCGGTTGGTCGGTCGAGGCCGGTACCGCGGACCGGGCTCGGTGCCGGTCCCACCACCACAGCGCGAGCAGTGCGAGGGCACCCACCACGGCGACCGCCGCGAACGCCACCGTGCGGCCCCCACTCAACACCGGGGCCCGGTTGCACCACGACTCCCCATAGGTGCAGTGCGGAATCCAGACGCTGGCCGCCGGGATCCAGCAGGCCCACACGACGCACCAACCCACCAGGAGGTAGCTGGAGAGCCGGCTACGGGAGAGCAGCACGCCACCGACCGTTCTTGAGCAGCCATCCACCGATCACCAAGGCAACGGCGGCCGCGCCGGCGACCAGCGAGATGGTCAGCGCGGCCGACGCCCACCGCTCCGGCCGGTACCGGGCGGTGAGCACCGCGTCGCCGGTACCCTCCACGAGCCACCCGTTGGCGTAGCCGTCGACCGTGAGGTGCCGGGCAGACCACCCCGCTGGGAGTCCATCGAGTGACCAGCCGGGCGCGTAGGAGTCGCGCAGGACGACAGTGAACCTCCCGGCGGCGCCGTGGACGACCACCCGGTACTCAGCGGGCGTGACGGCAGTCGACGTCACCGTCGGGCGCCACGAAACCGGCGGATCCACCGGGGCGGCCGACACCGACACCGTCGACACCCGGATCAGCCGGATGTTCCGGTACGTGGCAAGGCTCGGGACGAGTTCGCTCTCGCCGGCGCTGAACTGCGACCGGATCGCAGTCGTGCCGAAGTCCGGTCGGACCAGGGCCCGTACCGTCTGCCATTGCGCGACGCGGGTAAGCGCCGGAAGGTCCGCGCACCGCTCGGACGGGTCCTCGCGCAGGCAGATCTTTGCCGTCTGGCCGAAGTCGCTGCGGTAGTCGGCGGAGAGGCGGTAGGTCGCTCCGGGTACCACCGGCAGCACGGCCGTCTCGGCGCAGACGCCCTTCTTCGGCGCGGAGAGCGACAGGCTCCCGTCCGGCTGGAGGTGTTGGCGGTTGCCGGTGGGATAGCGGGGGTAGAGAGGGCCGCCGAGGGTACAGGGCGAGACCTCCGACAGGTCGTTGACCGGAGCGGGTGGGTACCGGTCGACGGTGATTGTGTGCCGGCCCTTCACCAGAGCGAGATCGGTCTCCGGGGCCGGCAGGGGCGACAGCAGAGCCGCGCCGACCGCATCGAGCGGGGTCAGCATGACGTCCCGGAACTCCGCAACGCCGCGACCGGCGCTCGCGTCGGCGTAGAGGTACAGCCGGGCGCTGGGGATGTCGGGGGCCAGCCGGGTCACCGCGGTGTACTCCGCCCAGTCCGACGCTGCCGGCGGCGCGGGCAGCAGCGCGCACGCGGCCGGGCCGTCCTGCCACAGGCACAGCCGCGCCTTGGCGCCGCCCTTATTGCGGAAGAGGAAGTGCACCCGGTACACGGCGGTCTGCCCGCTGCAATCCTCCGCCCGGCGGAAGGGACCGGACAAGCCGTCACGGGATTGAACGGCGTACGCCGTCACGGCCGTCCCTGGGCCGAGCACCACCGCGTCACCGGCGGGCGGCAGGACCCGGAGGTTGCCGTCCACATCGAGGCCGACCACGTCCGGTGCGACCCCGGTGCGCGGTTGGGCCAGATCCACCGCGAGGGCGGGCCGGTCGGGTACCCGCCGGCCGTCGACTGCCACGGTATCGGCATCGGAGAGAGTCAGCCGGTTCCCCGTTGCGGTCACCCGATAGGTCGCGTCGGTGCCACCCCGGTCAATGCGGAATACGCCATCCGCGCGGAGCGCGAACCGTACCGTACCCGGGTCCACTATCGCCGCGCGGAACGCATCGACCGGCTGATCCGGGTCGGTGACTCCACTATTTCCCGGTGGCAGGGCGGCGGTAGTCTGCGCCACCGACGCCGGGTCCGGACCGTACACGCCGGTCAGCCCGGTACCCACCGAGACCGTTCCGGCCGGATCCCTGAGGTGGTACAGCGATGCGACCCCGAAGTCGCCGTCCGGCCGCATGTTTCCGATCCGGCCCAGCGCGGCGTCCAGCGCGCCGGGATCCGCACTCAGCGGGGAGTTGGCGGCGATCGGCGCCCGTACCAGGTCGTGCCGGACGATGACGGTATCGGCACCGAGCGCCCGCAGCCGGCCGCGCCACCCGTCGCCGTTCCCGGTCAGCAGGTCGTTCTGCGCGCCGATGAGCATAGCCTGTACCGAGGGGAGATCCTTGAAGTAGCCGCCCGGAAGCAGGTGCAGTGTCGGTCGCTTCAGCAGCTCCGA
>WNGR01007509.1_pt1 | contig 11549 bp, 8 predicted proteins | sample 5407581 | NCBI WGS metagenome assembly WNGR01 (sample SAMN13153383, study PRJNA577476) | soil metagenome | isolation source: 80 cm soil or saprolite under Garry oak tree replicate 2 | place: USA:California | collected 2016-06-15
TAGTGGTACACCAGCGGCCGGGACATCCCGGCCTCGGCGGCGATGTCGTCCACGGACACCTCGTCATAGAGGTGGGTATTGAAAAGCTTCAGTGCCGAGTTGATCAGCGCCTGACGCCGGTCGTCGGGCGCGAGCCGGCGACGGGCGGGACGAGCGGCGGGCTCGGTGTTCTCGGCTGGGCTCACATCGTCACGGTAGATCATCCTGGCCTGGATCGGCTCAGCGGCCTTCATCGGCCGCCTCGTCGATGACCGCGGAGAAATGACGCACCGCCGTGGACCATCTCAGCCGGGCGCTGTGCCGTCGCGCAGCCTCCCCCAGCGCGGCCCGGCGCGCCGGGTCGAGGGTCAGCGCTGCCCATGCCGAGGCGAACTCCGCCTCGGAGCGGGCGAGCACACCGGTCCGCCCATGCTCAACTGAGTCGCGAAGGCCCGGAACGTCGAAGCCGACGGCCGGGGTGCCACGCAGCGCCGCCTCGGTGATCACGATCCCCCAGCCCTCGATCAGCGCCGGGTGGAGCAGCAGCCAGGCCGCGGCGAGCAGGCGGTGCTTCTGCTCATCGCTCACTCGTCCCGCGAAGCTGACACCGGGTCCGGCCAGCGACTCCAGATAGCCGCGCTGAGGTCCGTCTCCCGCGATGACCAGCCGCCCGCCTACCACCGGGCGCACCCGGTCCCATAGGCGCAGCAGCAGGTCGATGCGCTTGTACTCGGCGAGCCGGCCGAGCGCCAGGAACAGCGGCTCGGCGGAGCGCGGGGCTGGCGGGCCCACCGGGGCAGCGCCGTTGGTAAGCATGCGGATGCGCTCGCGCGGGACCCCGAGCGACTCCAGTTCCCGCGCGGTGGACGCGGACACCGTGAGCACCAGGTTGCGGCGGTGGACCCATGGCATGACCCGCTGCTCCAGGAAGCGGCCCGCCGTGCATAGGGGCGGGCGGAACCGCAGCGGCCACAAGTCGGTGTGCACGTGGTTGACCATGCAGATGGTCGGCTTGCGGGACCAAAGCGGTGCCAGGAACGGCATGCCGTTGCAGACTTCCACCACGACATCGCACTCGCGGAGCCGTCGCCAGTAGGCGGGCGGCGCGCCCAGGAACTGGGAATACGGCCCGCCGCTGCGCACGACATCGTAGCTGTGCGGGGCCGACGGGCCGCCGCACAGCAGCGTGACCCGGTCCCCGCTGGCGGTCAGGCCTGCCGCCAGCTGATCGACCAGCAGCTCCGACCCGCCGGCCTGCGGGCTGGCGATGTCCCGCCAGGCCACAATCACCACATGGCGGCCCGCCCGGCGTTGCCCTGGACGGTCATCCACGCGACGCTGCGCCGGGGAGAGGAGGACTCGATCGATCTCCACCCTGATCTCCTCCCTGGTTGGGTCGGCAGGCCAGCGCCCACATTGTCCGCAGGTATTGATGGAGTGTCAATAACAGGCATATTACTAACCGGTAGCAGCCTTCCCCGCCTCCATGGGCGGCTCGACAGCTGATATGTAACCAACAGCCTGAGGTGCTATTGACGAAATATCAAGAGTGACTTACCGTCCAGTAACATGATCGCCCTAGCGGCGTTACCTGTCTTCCCGGCCGCACCAGCGTCCTCGCGCCGGGGACGGCCGGGAACCCGCGAAGGAAGAAACGACATGCCCGCTGACGCGCTCCCGTCCGCTCCTTTCGCCCCGTCCGCGACCATGGCGCCGGGTCCCGTAGGCGCGCTTCGCCTGCTGGCGGCGTTCCGGCGCGAGCAGGAGGACCCGGACAGCTTCTACGGCCTGCTGGCCCGTGACTCGGTTGCCCTGGTGGCACGCCATGCCCGGCTCGACGGGAGCCGGGTCGCGGACGTCGGCGGCGGCGCGGGTTACTTCGCGGACGCGTTCCGGGAGCGCGGCGCGCAGTGCCTGCTGGTAGAGCCGGATTCCGAGGAGCTGTGCATCCGGGGTGCCCCCAGCTGCCCGAGCGTGATCGGCGACGGTTACTGGCTGCCGCTGGGCGATGCCAGCGTCGATGTGTGCTTTTCCTGCAACGTGCTCGAGCACGTGCGGGACCCGGCCGGGCTCATCGACGAGATGATCCGCGCCACCCGGCCCGGCGGGCTGGTGTACCTGTCCTACACCGTATGGCTGTCGCCCTGGGGCGGCCATGAGTCCGCGCCCTTCCATTACCTGGGGGGCGATTACGCGATGCGCCGCTACATCCGCCGTCATGGCGAGAAGCCGAAGAACATCTACCGGGAGACGATGTTCCCGCTCAGCGTCGGCCAGGTCCTGTCCCTGGTGCGACGGCGCGGCGACGTCGCCGTGGTCGAGGCACGGCCGCGGTATTACCCGCGCTGGTGCCGGTTCCTCATTTCCCTGCCGGGCGTGCGCGAACTACTGACGTGGAACCTGCTGCTGATCTTGCGGCGGCGGGCGTGACCAACCCGCCGATTGAGCTTGACGAAGTCCTCACCGGTGAGCCGGGCCCGGATGACGGCGGACGGCGGCCGTCATGGCTGCCGCGGCGCCGCCGGGGGGACGCGGCCGAGCGGACCGGTCTGCGCTGGGCGGCGCTGACCTGGGTCGTCGTACTGGCCGTGCTGCTTGTCCAGGATCCGGGCCGGATGACGTTCGACACGAAGCTCGGCGTGAACATCGACCCGGTGAGCTTCTACGAGCGGCTGTGGCACCTGTGGAACCCCCTGGAGTACCTGGGCAGCCTCCAGGACCAGTACATCGGCTACGCCTTCCCGATGGGCGCGTTCTACCTGATCGCGCACCTGCTGCACATCCCCGTGTGGGTGGCCGAACGGCTGTGGATGTCGCTGCTGGCCGCGGTGGGCTTCCTGGGCCTGGTGCGGCTGGCCGAGGCAGTGGGCATCGGAACACGCCCCACCCGGCTGGCGGCGGGGGCCGCGTTCGCGCTGTGGCCGACGTTCACGATCCTGATCGGATCGTCCTCCGGCGGCGTGCTGCCGGGGCTGCTGGCGCCCTGGGCCGTCCTGCCGCTGGTGCGCACCGGGCCCGCCCGCATGGCGGCGGCCCGGTCGGGTCTCGTGGTCGCCTGCATGGGCGGCATCAACGCGGTCTCCACCCTCACCGCGCTGGTGCTGCCCGGAATGTATATACTGACCCGGCCGGGGCGCCGCCGGCGGGCGCTGGCCGGCTGGTGGGTGCCGGCGATACTGCTGGCCACGGCCTGGTGGGCGGGGCCGCTGCTGTACCAGGGCCGCTACGGGTTCAACTTCCTGCCGTACATCGAGCAGGCGACCACCACCACTGCGACCATGTCCGCGGCGACGGTGCTGCGCGGCAGCGGTAACTGGGTCGCGTACCTGAACTTCGGGCAGCCGTGGCTGACCGCCGGAGCGGTATTGACCCGAACGGGCTGGGCGATCGCGGCCGGAACGGTGACCGCCGCCGCCGGGCTGGCGGGACTGGCCCGCCGCGACCTGCCCGAGGCGCTCTGGCTGCGCTGCACCGCCGGCGTGGCCGCGGTGTGCGCGCTGGCCGGCTACGGGGGCCCGCTCGGCGGGCCGCTGCACCAGCCGGTGCAGGCACTGCTGGACGGGGCGCTGTCGGCGCTGCGCAACGTCTACAAGATCGAGCCGGTGCTGGCCGCGGTGCTTGCGCTGGGGATCGCGCACGTGCTGGCCCGCGCCGCGTGGCCGCGGGCCGTCGGCCGCCCGGCCGGCGCCGTGGCCGCCGCGGGCATCCTGGCCGGCCTGGGCCTGCCCTACCTGAATGGCCAGGCGCTCCAGCCTGGGTCGTTCACCCAGGTGCCCGCCTACTGGCCGCAGGCGGCTAACTGGCTGGCTGCGCACGATGCCACCGAGACCACCCTGGTAGTGCCGGCCGACTCGCACGGCGTCTACACCTGGGGGCAGCCGATCGACGAGCCGCTGGAGCCGCTGGCCGGCTCACCGTGGGCGCAGCGGAACCTGGTGCCGTTCAGCGGTGGCGGGGTGAGCGACCTGCTTGACGGCGCCGAGCAGGCGATCGAGGCGGGCACCGCCTCGCCCGGCCTGGCCGGCTACCTCGCCCGGGCCGGCATCCGGTACGTCCTGGTGCGCAACGACCTGGACCCGGCCCAGCTCGGCTATACGCCGCCCGCGGTCGTGCACGCCGCCCTGCGCGGGTCGGGATTCACCCGGGTCGCGTCGTTCGGCCCGCCGGTCCCGGCTGGGCCTGTCGGCCGGGGGACAGCCTTGCAGGTCGAGGCGATCGAGCCGCAGTACCCGCCGGTCGAGATCTTCCAGGCCGCCGATCCGGCCGCGCGGCCCGCCGGGCCGGCGGCCGTGCTGCCCGCCGCCTCGACCACGCTGGTCGACGGCGGCCCGGCCGCGCTGCTGCAGTTGGCGGGTCAGGGCCTGCTGAGCACCGGGCAGCCGACCGTGATAGCCGGGCAGGAAACCGCCGCCGATCCGGCCGCCAGCCGCCAGGTCGTCACCGACGGGCTCCGGCGCGCGGACACCGCCTTCGGCCTGACGGCCCGCAACACCTCCTATACGTACTCAGCGGACGGCACGATCCCGCCGGATGACCCGCAAGGCGCGGGGGGCAGGCCGCCGCGCCAGCTGCTGCCCGCCGGGACCGCCGGTCACCAGACTGTCGCCGTTTTGATCGGCGCGGCCAGCATCACCGCGTCCTCGGCGGGATCCTGGCTCTGGGAAGTGCCGCAGGCCGCTCCGGCGGGGGCCTTCGACGGCAACCCCGCCACGGCCTGGACCGAGGCCAGCCCGGTCAGCGCGGCCGGGCAGTGGATCCAGATCAACTTCCACAGCCCGCGAGACTTGTCCGGGCCGGCCACGATCCGGCTGCTCGACGACATCCCCCGGCCGGTCGCCACCCGCCTGGTCGTCACGACCGCCGCCGGGCGCGCCGTCACCGCCACCCGGGTAACGGAGGCGCCCCAGCCGCTGCGGATCCCGCCCGGCACCACCGGCTGGCTCCGCATCACCATCGCCGCCGCACGCGGCGGTATCGCGGGCGAGCCCGGGGCCGGCATCAGCGATGTCACCATCCCCGGGGTGCGCGTCACCAGTTACCTCGAGCCCGCCCAGGATCAGGCCGGGCCCGAACCCTCAAGCCCCTCGTTCAGCTTCCGCCGGGACACCGGCACGACGCTCGGCCTGCCGGGCAGCCCGCCCGAGGCGGACCTGAACCGGACGTTCACCACACCCGGCGCCGAGCGCCTGCGGGTCTCGGCCACCGTCACCGCCGTGCCGGGTACCGTCCTCGACGCCCTTCTCGACGGCCTGGGGTCGGCGGCACCGGCTCAGCTGCACATCAGCGCCACGTCCACCTTCGGCTCCCTGCCCGCGCTGCGACCGCAGAACCTGCTCGACGGCACCGGCTGGATCGCGGCAGGCCCCGCCGCCACCGTGCACCTGTCGTGGAACGGGCGGCGGGCCATCGGCGAGATCCGGCTGACGGCCGCGACGTTGGGGATCGCCGCACAGCCGACGCGGGTCCTGATCACCAGCCCGGACGGCACCCGCGACGTGCCGGTCCCGTCCAGCGACATCCTGCGCTTCCCGCCCCTGGTTACCGACCGGCTGGACATCAGCTTTCCCGGCGTCGTGCCCGTCACCGCCTACAACCCGCTGGCCGGCCGCGCCGAACAGCTTCCCGTCGGCCTCGGGGCGCTGACCGTTCCCGCGCTGGCCGGCCTGCGCACCGGCATCCCGGCCGCCACCGCCCCGTTCCACCTAGCCTGCGGGCAGGGCCCGCCGCTGACCGTGGACGGCCGTACCTACCCCACGTCGGTCTCAGGAACCGTGCGGAACCTCATCAACCTCACTCCGCTTCCGCTGCGCGTGTGCACCGGGGGAGCGGTGCTGGCGCTGCCGGCGGGGCGGCACTGGCTGAGTTCACCGGGCACGGACCTGCCGCTCGCCATCACCGACCTGAGCCTGACCGACGTCGCCACTGTGCCGGCTCCCGGGCGAGCTTCCGCGTCGGCCAGCGCCGCCGCGCCTCGCGGCCTGCGGATCGGCACCTGGGGGGCGGAGTACCGCACCATGACGATCGGCCCCGGCGGACTGTCCTACCTGGAGGTCCACCAGGCCGCCAGTCCGGGCTGGACCGCGACCCTGAACGGGCACCTGCTCACCCCGGTCACCCTGGATGGCTGGCAGCAGGCCTTCGTGGTCCCGGCGGGCGCCGCGGGCACGGTGGTCATGACCTTCACCCCGGTGGCGGGATACCACTGGCTGCTGGCCGGGTCGGTGCTCGCCCTCTGCGTGCTGATCGCGGCCGCCGCCTGGCCGCCGCGCCGCGGGCCGCGCGACCTCGCGGCCCCGGGTGGCCCGGCGGCCGGGCGCGCCGGGTACTGGCTGGCGGCGGTCGCGGCGGCGCTGGTGCTGGCCCTGGCGGGCGGCTTGGCCGCGATCGCGGTACCGGCCGTGGTCCTGCTGGGCTGGTGGCGGCGGCCGTGGGTGCCGTGGCTGGCGTTCGCCGCGATGTGCGTCGCGGGAGCACTGGTCATCGCCGGATTGAGTCATGGTGCCCAGCCCGGCTCCGGCGCCTTCGGCTGGCCTGCGCAGGCCGCGGCCCTGATCGCCCTGACCGCCGCGCTTACCCCGCCTGTTCCCCGGCCATGGCGAAGCCAGGACGCCGGTGTCCTCGCTGCGCCGGAGGACGTCGCATGACCGCTGTCAGGAGCGCGCGGGGCCGGGCCGGGCCGGCGTCCTGGCCGCTGACGCCGATCGAGGAGCTCGACCTCTACCTGGACAGCGCCGCGGATCCGAGCCTCATCCAGCTGGAGCTGCTGGTCGGGATGCACCTGGACGTGGCGATCCTGGCGGCGGCGCTGGCCAAGGTGCTGGCCGGGGACCCCGCGGTGCGGCGCCACCTGGAGGCCACCTCCCGGTGGCGCCGACGGCTGCGCTGGGAAACCGGCGCACCGGGCCGCGCCGACGGCGTGCTGACCGTGGCCCGCTGGCGAAGCCCGGGCCAGCTCGCCGCGCTGCGGGAATGGGTGGCCGGCTGGCCGATTCCGCTGTGCGATCGCGCAGTACGGCTGGTCCTGGCAGCCGGGCCTGAGCACGATGTCGTGATCTTGCAAACCCACCACGCCGCGTTCGACGGCATCTCCAGCCTTGCCCTGTTCACCGCGATCGGCGCGGCCTACCGGGAACGTGCGGGCGGCCTGCCAAGCTCCGGTCCGCGGGCCGTCCCGCCGCTCACCACCCGCCCGTTCGGGACCACCGACCCGGCCAGGGCACGCGGCGCGGACTGCATTCCCCGCGCGCTGACCCGGATCGCCGGCCGGCTCCCGGGCGCGGCGACCCGAATCGCCCCGCATTCGGCACGGCCCGGCCGGCCCGGGTACGGCTACGTGCAGCGGTCGCTGCCCGTCCCCCGCCCCGCCCGCGAGGGCAGCGGGCCGTTCCCGACGGTTAACGACCTGCTGGTCGCGGCCCTCATCCGCACGGTCGACCGGTGGAATACGGCGCATGGCCGGGGCGGCGGGCGGATCCGCGTCTCGGTCCCGGTCAGCGACCGGGGTGACCGGAAAGGCTGGGCGGACCCCGGGAACCAGACCCGGCTGATCCGGATCACCGCGTGCCGGCGCGAGCGTGCCGACCCCGGGCGACTGCTCGCACACGTGGCCGCCCAGACGAGGGCGGCCAAGCGGCGGCCGGCGGCCGGGCTGGACGCGACGAGCAGGCTGCTGGCCACGGGGTGGGCGCCCGCCGCCGTCAAGGGCCCCACGGTGCGTCTCGCCCGCTACCTCGCCGCGCCCCTGTGCACCGATACCGCGCTGCTCAGCAACCTGGGCGTCATTTCCTGCCCGCCCTCTTTCAGCGGCGGCACCGAACCGCTGTGGTTTTCCGGCCCCGCCCGGATGCCCCGCGGCCTGGGCGTCGGCGCCGTGACCATCGCGGGGCAGCTCTACCTGTGCGTCCACTACCGGCACGCGCTCCTGGACCCGGACGCCGCGGCGGACTTCACCGCGCTGTACTGCGAGGCGCTCGGCGAGCTGACCGGGAGTCCAGCGTGACCCCGCATCCCGGGATCGTCCTCGCCATGGTGGCGACGGTCGTCTACAACCTCGGCTTCATCGTGGAGAAGCGGGCCCTCGGCCGCCTGCCCGCCCTCGAGGCGCATCACCTCCCGCGGCTGGCGCGCACCCTTTTCAGCGCTCCGGCATGGCTGGCCGGCTTCCTCCTGATCTGCGGCGGCCTGGTAATCCAGCTCGTGGTGCTGTCGCTGGAACCGCTGACGGTGGCGCAGCCCTTGCAGGTCTCCGGGGTAGTGGTGACGATCCTGTTCTCGCGGCTGCTGCTGCACGAGCGGCTCGGCCGCGCCGAACTCGCCTGTATCGGGGTCATCGCCGTCGCGGCCGCGCTGCTCGGCCTGTCCAGCGGTCACGGACCGGGTACGGAAGCGGGCACCCGCGCCGCCGGAGCCGCCATCGCCGCGGCCGCGGTTCCCGCCTGCGTGGCGGTCCCGGTCATCTACTGCCGGGCCCGCCGGGGGGACCGGCTTACCGGCGTGCGCGAAGGCTGCTGCGCCGGGCTGATCTACGGGTTCGCCGGGCTGGCGCTCAAGGCGCTGTCGGCCACGGTATTCGCGGCGCCACATTCCCGCGGCGCGCTGCTCGCCGCGGCCGTCACGTCGCCATACCTGTACGTGATGCTCGTATCCTCGGCGATCGGCATGTGCCTGTTCCAGGTGGCGCTCCAGCGCAGCCCGGCCTCCGTCGTCATGCCCATCTGCCTGGTCATCAGCACCGGATACCTGGTCGTCATCGGTTCGTGGCTGTTCCGCGAGCGGCTGCCGGCCAGCCCGGTCCTGCTCGCCATGCGGCTGGGCGGCGGAGTCGCCGCCGTCACGGTGCCGGTGATCTTGACCGTCATCAGCGAGCGGGCCGCCACCCGCCGTGTCGCAGATGTTTCCGATAATGCCGCCAGCCGCGCGGCGGCCGTGTCCGATCCCCGAAAGGAGGAGCGGCGCTCCCTGCCCGGCCTGAAGCACCGGGCCCGGCGCCGCGAACCCGATGAGCCTGGACCCCCTGCTGCTGGACCTGCTGGCCTGCCCGATCGACAAGCAGCCGCTGCTGTACCTGGCCGAGTACAACGTCCTGTACAACCCACGACTGCGCCGCAGCTACCAGATCCGGGACGGCATACCGGTCATGCTGGCCGACCGTGGCGAGACGGTGACCGGCGAGTGGCACCGGAACCTGCTCCGCCGCGCCGCGGCCGGCGGCGCGGTCGCCACGCGGCAGGTGCCGGTGTCCAGCCTGCTGAGCGACGAAAGCTCCGGTGAGGACGCGGCCTGAGCTGGCCAGACCGCGGAGGAAAGCCATGGCCTCACCCGAAGAAGCACCCACTGTGACCCAGACCGTACCGGGCCCGCGCCGCGGCCCGCGGGCGGGAGCCGGCTGGATCCGCCCGGTCCTGGCCGGGCTGGGGGCGTTCCTGCTGGTTTTCGGCCTGCTGCTGCGGTTGTACGTCGCGCCCCGGCTGATCGCCGCCCCGGCCGGCTTCTACATCGTGGTCACCCTGGCAGACCCTCATGCCTCCTACTTCGACGAGAGCACGCTCGCCACCCGGCGCGACGTCACGCTCACGTACAACGACACCATACGCGGCGACGCGGGCGCCAGCACCGGCACGATCGCGGTGTGGGACCAGTTCACGGTCCTCGCAGACCGCAAGCGCAACGTTCAGCTGATCGCCACCTTTCAGCGCAGCGCGTTCAACCGGCGTACCGGGGAACTGAGCAACTGCTGCGGCGCGTCGGTCAACGACGATACCCAGGTCCGCCAGGATGGCATCGGGGTGGTGTTCTGGCCGATCGGCACCCGGCAGACCACCTATCAGGTTTACGACACCAATACCGAACGGGCCTGGCCCGCAGCCTACAGCGGCACCGCGTACGTCCAGGGCCTGCTCACCTACCGGTTCACTCAGCGCATCCCGGTCACGGTGGTCCAGCAGCTGCCCGGCGTGCCGACGTCGCTGCTCGGGCTGCGCGGCCCCTCCCGCAATGTCGTGGCGAACCGCACGTTCCAGGCCACCAACACGTTCTGGGTCGACCCGCGGACTGGCGTCCCGGTCAACGTGCAGGAGCGCATCCTCTCCGTCCTGCACCCTCCCGGCGGACCGGGGCGTCTGATGGTGGCGAACGCCGACCTCACGATGACGCCGGCCAGCCAGCGCGCGCTCGCCGCGGTCGCCAGGCAGAACGCCGCCGCCATCACCACCGTCCGGCAGGAAGGCCCGCTCGGCGGCCTTCTCCTCGGCCTTCTCCTCCTCCTGGCGGGCACGGTCCCGCTAAGGCAGCTCCGGCGGGTGCGCCGGGAAGGCTGCCCCGGCCGGAGCTGAACGACCCGCCACCTGGCTGCCTCCGACACACCCGTGGAACGTCTTGAATCTCCTCCTAAGCAGCGTGGTTCTCCAATGCCTGGATGGCCTTGGCCAGCTGACCGGCACGCTAGGGGAACCTCGCGAGCAACCCCGCACGGGTGGTGGACATAAAGCCGATGCCTATCGGCGGTGAGGCAGGTGACCGAGATCTATGCCGCCACCAGCTTCACGGACATCGACATCGGCCCCTGTTTCGGTATAGATCTGGCAGGACCGCGGTGATCGAGGGCGTCACGGCGCTAGCCGTCGATGCCTCCCTGGACGCTGGCCTGGCTGTCAGGCCGCTGTCGGCGGCCAGTTAACACGGATACGCGGCAGGTTTCAGCCCTTGTCACGTCCTTCGCCGTGCTTGCGGACGAGGCGCTCCGCTTCGGCGCGCGCGGTCCGTGCGATGGCATCGGCGACAGCCTTGCGGCCTTCGTCGTCCAGCCCGAGCAGAGCACGCAGCTGCGCGCTGCTGATTTTCGCGTCTCGAACCAAGGTCAGCAGCTCGACCTGCTCCTTCAGCAGTCCCATCTGCTCCTCGTCGAAGTCGTCAAAGAAGAATGCCGGGGGAACGCCGAACGTCCTGGCCAGCAGCTCGATCAGCCGCTTCGACGGATTCTTAGACTGCCCGTTGGTCAGCTTCCAGATGGTGGTGTGCGAGACCTCCTCGCCTGTCGCCTTATGGATAGAAGCCCAGGTCAGGTGATTTGCGTGAGTTCTGGTACGCCACAGGATCCGCCCTCACGCTCGGGTCACACGTCATCCGGGCGCAGCCGCGCCCGGATGCTTACGTGTCCTCGCCGATCACCAGGCTAGCGCTGTTCCCTCTTGGCTGCCGCCATGGCGCCCATCTAGTGGCGGCAATCGGTCGACCTATTGACGACTGATTGTCGACAACTTATGTACTGATTGTCGACAACTTAAGGACTGCTTGTCGACAGGGAGGCTGCAGGTGGCTGCTACCGGTTCGTCCGCAGATGACGGCCCCGGCCGGGATGAGCCCGGCGGTTCGCGGCCGCTCGGGGACCGGGTCTACCGGGCGCTGCGGGATGAGATCGTCTTCCTGGAGCTGCCTCCGGGCGCTGCGGTGCGGGAGGCCGAGGTGGCCAGGCGGCTCGGCGTGGGGCGCACGCCGGTGCGCGAGGCGCTGCAGCGGCTGGCGATGAACTACCTGGTCGAGCTCGTGCCCGGCCGGGGCGCGTTCGTCACCCC
>WNGR01007511.1_pt1 | contig 11548 bp, 15 predicted proteins | sample 5407581 | NCBI WGS metagenome assembly WNGR01 (sample SAMN13153383, study PRJNA577476) | soil metagenome | isolation source: 80 cm soil or saprolite under Garry oak tree replicate 2 | place: USA:California | collected 2016-06-15
ATCATCCGCACGTTCTTCTCGAGAACGCACCCGGAGCGCGTCCGCCCCGGTTCGGTGCTGACCGTCAATCTCGCGCACGCGCCGACGACCTTTTCTGGCGTGCTCATCTCCGTCCGGCGGCGCGGCCCTGACACGTCTTTCGTCCTCCGGAACGTGGTGCAGCGCACGGGCGTCGAGATGCAGTTCTTCGTCAACTCGCCACACCTCAAGGAGATCGTCGTGGTGTCGAGGGCGGGCAGCGCCAATGGAAAGAAGAGGCGCGAGGGCTTGAGGAAGGCGAAGTTGTTCTACCTGCGTGACTCTCCAGAACGCATGACCTCCGTGGGGGCCGGTGTGCGACGATGATGGCCGGTACCATGGGTATATCGTCCAATATCTCCGCGTTGATCCTTTGGTTCATGTTTACGGCTATGTGTGCAGTCGTACTCGCTGCAGTGTAGACGTCGAGGACTATATCTAGAGTATCTCCACTAGTCGAATGAACCATATATTTTTTCTCTTTGGAATGGAAAATCTGTGCATGTGAAAGTGAAAGTGACCCATATTCGTATTCGTCTAGCGCGGTAGCGCGGCCGAGTTACGCTGCGGCAGACTCGATCCCCACTCTCCGCTTCCGCTACCACCAACCCAAACCGACCCAACCCTTTCGATAATGCGGAAATCACGGCCCTTTCGACCTCTCGCGATAGCCACAAACTCCCAGGCAAAGCGAAATGCGTCTCCCGGCCCACCCTCGCCTACGTATTCCGACACCACGAACGCATCCGCCGTCAATTTCGGCGAGAATGGCCCCGCGAAGATCATCACGCGTTCGGACCTCAAGGCTAGCATGCAGTCTTATGAAAACGTCAGTACCCGCCTCGTTGTTATGTGCCTGCCCCCGCAGTCCGGCAGAATGCTCATATTATCTTGTACCACCCCGCACACGCACACTCTCTATATATAGCTCTTGAGCTCGTGCTCCAACTACCAATCTGCTCTTCTCGCGATGTCGAGGGCTACCGCCACACTTGCGGACGCAATGGAAAGCTGCTCGGGGTATGTGTTTCGCCACTCTAATCCGAGGACGTAGGAGGGTGTACTCACGCTGCGCCCATCCTCGCTGCGATTTAGGATGAAGGGCCCATCGTACGAACAGGGGACCCGTCTACAGGCAGCAGCGGGCTTGCATCATCTAATGGCCAATCATTGGCACGTCCTGGTGTGTAACTAACCCAAACCCAAACCCTCCTCCACCATCGCGTCACTCGCCTCCACACTCACGCCCTCTCTCCTAATCATCTTCCCAGTCCGAAACGCTAGATAAGCAATTCGAGAAACCGCTACGTCAGCACCTGGACGCCTACCGCACCATCGTACACGTGGGTGGTCCTTTCTCTGTGTCGTCACTCCTGTCTCGACCCTTAAAAAAATTTGATATGTCCCACAGGAACGCTCATCGTCATATGAGCGCGCCCTCCGCGAGAAGAGCAATATCATTCGTGAGACAGAGATGCGGAACATGAACCGGAAAGAACGCAGTATGGCAAACACCGGTTTTCTCATATGGAAGATTAGACCCGGCGGCGCTTACTGATGCGGCTCGTTTCTTCGCAGATTTGCAATCGTTCAGAGCGGCCCTGACCGTTCTGCAGCGGCAGGTGGATGACCTCGACCAGCTAAAGTCCAGACATTACGAGGAGATAATAGAGCACGAGGAAGAGGTGTGGGATGTTGTGCAAGGGAAGGTACCTTACAACGACCCTTCCACATGGTAAATGGCCAAAAAACACACACGCACCGCTTTTACAGGTTTCCCTCGTGGTCCGTTCGTCCTTGGACGTCTTCGATAGGTTCACAGCCAAGGCGTACGTCCGTTCCTGGTTCCGATACCATCCGAATCAGCTGTGCTCACCTGTCGAATTGACTTTCTCTTCCCCAAACCCTGACATCATCGTTTTTCTTTGTTTTTTTTGTTCTTCCTCGCTTCCATTGCAGCTCCGATCCCGTGATTGAGCCCATGCTTCAGTCGGTCCCAGATCCGTTTGACTCGTATGGCCAGCCTCACGCCGAGGATCAAATATTCAGCATTTTACCACCCTTGTCCATACTGGCCCCATCGTCATCACCGAGTCCCTTGATGGTCGCCCCCCAAACGGTAACAAGCGATGTCTTTGCCACCGGCACAACGAGCGCCGCGAGGTGGGCGCACGGTAACGGCACCCTTTATTCGGATGCTGCGTCAGAATGGGCCGATGTAGTTCCATCATCCTCCTCCTCCGGCGGCTCGGCGCTTCTCACCACCACTCCCACCAAGGCCCAATCGTCATCGTCCCCGTCAAGGCGCCCCAACCGGTCGTCCTCCCCACCCGGCAGCACTTCCCGTAGAGCCGAGTCGAAGCTTCGCAGCGTCCTGTCCGTCATTGATGAGGTACAGCCGAGGCAAATTGACGATGCTGTGCCTCCTCCATGTGCGACGGACCCAGCAGCTGGCAGTGACGACGCCGCGGCGATGAACGGTGGTTCCCCAGTAGTGGCGGCGCCGCGTGACTCCGCCGCGAGTTGGCCAGGCTTCCCATTCGGAGAGTACCCCCGAAGCAGCAGCCAGGACACGACGCCACGTAATTCGATATCCGGACCTGAGTCACCGACCCTTGATACACACGCAACCCTCGATACACAAGGGAGACGAACCCCTGAATCAGACAGGACGAGCCTCCCGATATCTACATGACGTCTTGCGCCTCAAGCATTGTTTATGACGACCTTATCTCACGCCGAACCTATGAGGCAATGATTACTCGTGTTTTTCTTTTGTTTTTCATATCCAAAAAGTGATATCTACGTAGGATATCGTCACCGGGGCTGGATGCCGTATTGATTTAGTATGTCCTTGTGTATCGGGGCTGGGCTTTTTAGAAGAGCATCGGTACCTGCACTTGTCTTTGGGAAAGCGATGACGTCGCGGATTGAAGAAGCATTACAGAGTATTGCTACCATGCGGTCAAAACCTGGGTGGGGTCCCGATTAAATCGCAAAAACGACCCAGCCGTTAGAAGCGTCACCTACCCAGGGCAATTCCGCCATGAGGCGGGGCACCGCACCTCAGGGCATGAAGCAGGTGGTTGAACGATGACTTCTCATGTTCATCAAGCTATAATACATGCGATGTCAGTACCGCAATAACACGGCATGCCGCCGGGTTGGCTGGCATGGTAGGTCATAGGTCTCACCCGTAATACTTCCGAGAAAATGAACTCTTGCATCATCGCATCGTGCACTCGGACAGACCCCCCGCCGATCTCAACCCCATTCAAGACAAGGTCGTAGTGCTGGCCACGTACCTGGGAGGTGCAACAGCCATGGAATGGAAGACGAGCCACACAAATTCCGGAGCAACGTCAGAGAATCATGGCGGTGACCATGCACGCACATGCTGCTCACCTCCGATATGCGTCCGTCATACAGCGCTTGGACATCTTGCCAAGCCGGTGCAGTAAAAGGGTGGTGCGTGCTACTCCATCTGCCTTTTGCGAAGGCATCTTTTTCTGCATCCGCACGCGTGAACAACGGAAACTCGGTGATCCAAAGAAAGTGCGGGGTACGCGTCGGGGTATAGATCCCTGTGCGGTGAAAAAAGTTAGCTGGAGAGTAAAGAGTAGATCGTTGCTAACCCACCACGCGACTGAGCCAACTCAGCCAGGCGAAGCCTTTGCCGCCCAAGCGCTGTAGATCCACCCTAATATGTAAAAAGGTCAAAAGGCCGGCAAGAGAAACGAATGGAAGAAGAGTAGCTCCCACCTCTGGTGGGGTAGGCTGTTTACCGATCCATACGACATCGCCTGGCTGTAGCTGCAACTTCTCGTTGGGGTCGCTTCCGGCCCATTTTCCCCCGTGTGGAGAAAACCCCTGGACGGTAAGACTGTCAACGAGCCACGAGGACGCGTTTTCCGTCGTTATCACGATGCGGTCCTGTCATAATTTGATGGGCGGGCCGCGGATAGTTACATGATATGACATGGGATTAAACTCACCATGCCGTCCTCCGTGGGGCAATCATGTGCAATCGGATAAAACGAGGCATCATCGGACTGTCGTACCGCAAGACAGCCGATGGATTCCTTAGAATGCCCCATTGCCGTAATAACGCTTTGGGGTAAGTATGAGCTAACGTCCACGATCTGAATTGTATGATGAAACGGTGAGCACTTGTGAGAGAAGCGACGAGCACAAACCTCCAATTTAAAGCGTGTATCCGGTTTATCCGAACCAAACTAGGAGATGGGATAGTAAAGATGGCGTTAATTACAATTATAAACTATAGCCTACTACTCACGCGAAGCATGGCTTCATGATAAGTCATAACAGGTAACCTATCAGGTAGGGAGGCGTTCTCCATCTGGGACCATACGGTTCTGACCAAATGTTCAACAACATCACGGACTTCGTGCCCGCCAATTCGCCAAGGATCCGGGTTCATATTGGGGTTTCCCCAAGAGACAAAGGCCATCTCGAGATCTATCTGCGTGAATTCAGGCTGTCTATCCTTACGACCGTCTTCGTCCCGGAAGCAGCGCGCGAACTGATAGTAGCGGTCAACGCCACCGGAGCACATGAGGAGCTGCTTGGGTTGCTGGGGTGACTGGGGAAGAGCGAAAAAGAGGGGCTCCTGGACTTTGGCCCTGTCTGATACCCGTGGATGGGTGATCCTTGTTGGGACAAGGAACTCGCGGGCGCCTTCAGGGCTTGATTTAAGAAGGATGGGCGTCTCGACCTCGAGGAAATCTGGAAGGGATGTCGTGCCGGAAGTCCAGGGTAGAAGATGTAATAGAAGTCGCGACACCTTGTTGATTGAGCACAGAGCGTACGATATGGGCAACTTTGCTTCTTTTTCGTAAATTATCTGAAAGCTCTGGTCTACGGAGGTCTAAATAGCGATATTGACTTCGCAGATCTTCGTTTGCCTAAGAAGAGGGGGCAAAGAAACGGTAAGTACAAGACGATTTTAAGAAAGAAAAAGGAGTAGAAGCGAACTTTGTTTTGTGTATCCGAGGGGAGAAAGGGCATATGACGATCCGCCGGATTGAGGAGAGTAAAATCCGTGACCAGAACTTCGACATCGCCAGCAGGGTCCTAGAGGGGAGAGCAATCAAGTTGAGCACTCTGAAAGAATAAGGAATGGTTGTGTGATATTACAGGACGGCGTTGTTTGTCTGGCCTTAAACGGACAGTGCCCTGGACGAGCACTGTAGACTCGACAGGAACGCGAGCTAATTCTGTGACAAGGTTATGTCGTTTGCATTTGGGGTCGGAGGGAGGAATGTGCGGAGAGTGGACGACAAGCTGGGTTGTACCGTAAGAGTCCCTTAGTGGGAAAAAAGAAAGGGACTTGGAAACTTTGCTTGATGGGGTAGAGGAAGTGGGGACCAGTGGGGATGAGCGCTCTAGCTGGGAAGGAAGAAAGAGGAGTACCGTTCGGGAAGGAGCCAGCCAGCAAGGACTACGGGGGAACCCACGTCCGCAGAAGTGAGGGCACCGCAGTTATGAGAACGCTTCGGAAATGGAGCTGGAGCGCACCACCAAAAGACCGAGTGAGTGAGAGGATAGTTCTAGAGAAAGAGAGAACTGGAGGGAGTGAGAGAGACGGACCATGGGCTGGGCGGTAAGAGAGGGTGGCGAGGAAACGAAAGCGGAAAGAGGATCGGGAGGGGATAGGTAGGAAAGGGGTGGAGAATAGAGATTGCATGACTAGACAGAGTGAAGAACACCGGGAAAGTTCGCGAGGACCAGTAAGCTAGGCTAAGCTAAGCAGTGCCATTTCCCTGGATTTCGTCCGAATCGTAGATCCATACACTCATTCTCTTATTTCAAGCCAAGTCATCCTCCCCTTCACTCCCTCCTCCCCCTCCCAACTAATCATGTCTATCTCTCATCTCCCTGTCGAGTTGTTGAACTCGGTCTGCTCAAATATCTCCTCCCCAGACCTCGCTGCCCTTTCCTCCACCTGCTCTCTCTTCTATCCCATCGCACAGCGCATCCTCTACCGTAACCTCGTACTTTCATCCTCCCACCATAACCTCTCCGTCATCGTTACCCTCTCAAAGAAACCATCCGTGGCCCATTTCGTGCGCACACTCTCCGTCACAGTTGACGACTCCCTCCCTCCCTTCCGTCCCTTCTACCGCGCACTTGCAGACGCGCTCTCGGCAATGTCCGAGCTCACCACTCTTCATCTCTCCCTCGGAGACACCAATGTCAGCTGGGTCCTCGCTTCCCCGACGCGCCATATCACTTATCCCCGCCTGCATTCGTTCACGTCTTCATTCCCCTTCGATGCGCACGTCACGAATTTCCTCGAACGCACCCCAGCTCTAGAGAAGCTCGAATTGGACACTGCTCCTGTTTCGGGTACTGCTCCCCTTCCTCGTCTTTCACACACCGCCATCCCCCGTCTCGTCCATTTTATGGGCTCCTGCCAAGCCGTCAAGGTCATCGTCCCTGGACGACCCCTCGAGAGCATTCACCTCCACGATGGCGACTTAACTGAGGACGAAGTCGCGTGCCTAGCGCAGTCCACTGGCCACATAGCTGTTCTCGGAGCTATCACCTCCGCTCTCCTAGTGCCTTTCCTCCAGTCACTTGCAAGACACCTCCCGTACCTCGCTTACCTTCGTCTCATGGCGCCATTCCACGTATCTTCTAAACAGTCCGATGACGTGCGTCTTCCCCCCAATCTCTTTTCGAGTTCAACTGGCTAAATATCATTTCAGACTTTCTACGAACAAGTTGCAAGCACCTTGACGTCCATGCCTCAATTGCTAGACTTTGAGCTCTCGGGCATGCATTGGGCTTCCTCCTGTCAGGTCAATGGCGCTGGCCAAAAGCGGATCTGGCAAGCTGCTCCGATGAGCACCGTCCCAGATCATCACATTGAAGATAACTGGGACTTTACTTCGGATTATGCTTATGTCTACTGACCGGCGTTGGTGTCATCTATGCTTATTATCATATTATTACATATGCTTGTCGTAACGTCCACATCATTGACTTTTTTTTTTGGGATCGTTAAGCAGTGATGCAAATCTTCGTCCTTCCAGTCATGTCACCTTGTTAGAATCATGGGGCCAGTTGCTGCTTATATTGACACTCCATGCTTAGATATCATTATTCAATGTACCCTCCAAGTTCTAGTCCCCTGAGCTGACGGAAGGCCTTCCGAACGAAGCTAGAAGCTCCGGTCCGTACGATTTGTCCCTGGGTGAGAATAACTACCGTGCCGCCACCATTACCGCTCCCCACGAACTGCGCCACTGTGACCCGATACGCTTCCTCATCAACGGTGACTTGCGACGTCTCAAATTGCCATTCGGTAGCGGCGACCCCATCAACCGTGACCGTCTTCGTGGCAACGTCGTACTCGATCCGCTGCAGGTCAAACCCGAGTCCCTGCCCGATCGCTTTGGTATACGCCTCCTTGATCGTCCAGATGAGATAGAAGCGAGAAATTGCCTCGTTCTCTGGCACGTCGTCACCCGAAAGGAGGCGCTTCTCTTCCTGTGTCAACTTTGGGAAAGAAGAAGGGGGGACGGCACAAAGAAAGCATCAGCGGCGAACACGGTGGGTCACACAATAATGCTGCTGACCGTGTCTCCAACAGCACGTAAAAACGATGTGAATCTTTCTCCGCGTGGCAGTCGCACTCTCATCACGTCGACACCAATCCGGAAGGCGGGTGGGCCATGCTCCCCTGGCGCAAAGGCCATCGCCACTAACTCATTGTCATGGGATATATTATACCCGATGGGCGGACTGACGCCCGGCGTGACCTGCTGGTAGAAGAAGCATCACCGTTGACGCGGGCGCAAGCGTTAACACGGAGAGAAAGAATAAGAGACGACGTGCGAAATAGGGCTTTCCCGCGTCTGTCTTAGCGAACTGGATGTTCTCGGCAGAAACACCCTTCTCACTTAGGAGAACTCTGGGAAGGAGGCGGCCGATGAGGCAACCTGGAAGAGAAGACACAATACATGATACATTTTCAGTAAAATAAAAGCAGAGGATGGCGAAAGTGCGCCGGTACACCACGGATAAGAGCGGGGATGGTGGGAGGATTATGGATAATAATACATACGACACGAATCAGCACGGTGGTAAAAGAGCCGAACACGCTCTTGGGACGAAGAGTCGAGCAAGTTCATGGCATTACGATAAAGCTGGAAACGGATTGGCGACGTGTCACAAACGGAGCGTAAGAAAAAACGTGCGAATTCGTCGAGAAACGTCGGGTGGTCGACGAGCCAGACTTGCATGATTCAATCAAGGTGAGACGGCAACGACCGAAGTGGAAAGCATGGTCGTTATCGGGTGTTATCGGTAATGATCAGCCGACTTGTCCCGTGCTGGACCGTGTGTCACTGCATTCATTGCACTCATTGTCAGGGTCAGTTGTCAGTGTCAGTCCCATCGCCATCACCAGTGCCGAGTTGCTGTCACCGAAACAATGTCAGGATCCCGTAAATTCGTCTCCCTTGGAATGTTCATCATCGACGAATTCGCTTTCTTGGACCATGCGGGGAATCCAACCGGTCGCGCTCTAGATCCACAGGAAGGGGTTATCTTTCACACATACGACCGACGTTCTCCTTATCCTCGTTATTCTCACCACAGATTGGGGGAGGCGGAACCTACGCCAACGTCGGGGCTCGCCTCTGGTAAGGTCTTCGATCTTTCGACCCTCTGGGGAAACCTTCCCTTCCCGCCATCCCCGCATGCATCGCAGACAGATCGCATGGAACTACGTCTCGAATAATCTGCTCCCGCAGGCTGCCGCCCAGCGAAACTGGCATGATCGTCGATAAGGGCGTAGACTTTCCCCCGGAAATCGACGCCGCCCTGAAGGCATATGGCGAAGACATGTGGTTGTTCAGAGACCAGTCCCCGGCTGGCACGACTCGGGCGCTTAATCAGTACAAGGGGGATCACAGAGGGTGTGCCACCTTATTTGCTTGCTTGCTTCGCGCGCTTTTTCGCTCCATCGCGGCAACTCATCACTTACCGCTTTTTTTTTGGGCTTTGGTTTTCTGGCCCTTGAAAAAGTTTTCAGTACCTCACCCCTAGGATACGCATCACCCCCCGTGACCTAATCGGAACCAGTCTCTTCCGTCCGGCGATTTTACATTTCATCTGTTCGCCCACACGTGCTGCCGTCATCATGTCTCAGGTGGCCCAAGTCGAAGACTGGTCTCCCATATCCGTATACGAACCCATACCAGTATGCAATACAGCCCCCCATCGTGCATCATCGCACCGTTGCGCCGATGGGGCTTGTGTCTGAGTCACACACTCAACCGAGTCATCATTTAGGACAGATGCGTTCCAGAGGAGCTTCCCGCGCTCCGCGATGTTTTATCGCTCATCTCCGTTTTGAGGTACCCAGTTCCTCGGACCCGTTCCCCAATCAAACGCGCGTTTGACCTTCCCCTCCCCGCGTGATCGCATGCACGCATGCATATAGTCCCAATGCTGAAGAAGCGCTGAGCCTTCTCGCAGACCCATCACCGGTCTCCAAGTCTTCCATAGAGCAAGCCTGCAAATCGTTCCTAGATTTCGGTGTCGGTCCCGAAGGCACAGGCGCAGTTGTCATCCGCAGCGGTAGCCTGGGGGCGTACGTCGCTTCGCGCTCTCAGCCCGGCACGTGGATCGAGGCTTATTGGAGAACCGAGGAGCGGGTCGTTGACGTGACAGGTGATTTTCTTTTTCCACCCAATGGGCGGACGTCCGATGCACTGTGTGGAGCCACGGGCTTATCATCTCCTCACGCCTCTCTCCGCGATCAAGGGGCGGGAAACAGTTTTCTGGGTGGCCTTGCCGCCGGCCTCGTGTTGACAAACGGAGATGTTTTTGAGGGTAAGCGGTGGCCACAGTACTATATCACAAACGCCTTGACGCGCACCAATGTTGGCCCGCCATCAGCTGCGCTTTACGGAACGGTCTCGGCGTCATATACTGTCGAACAGCTTGGCTTGCCCCAGATCACCCGGGCATCGGACGACGTTCGGAGCGAGGAGTGGAATGGGGATTCGCCGTGGAGGAGGCTGCAGGAGTTGAAAGCGCGCGGTATACAAACGACCGAGGGGGGTAAGTGAAGTGGTTGGGTTTATTACAGTACGACGTTTTTTTGTCAACGTGTACGTGAACTAGAATTACAAACTTGGAGCTAAAACACGGCCAATAACCCATTGTACAAGAGATCGTCCCGCAGTCCGAATCGAATGAGAGTTTCGTTAGGCCCATTTCACTGTTGCTGAGATTCGTATTTGGCTCTGCTCTCCGCAAAGAGTTTCTGCTGCTCCTCCCAGAGCTCTTCTTCTGTCTTGCCGGACTGTTCCAGCTTTGACACCTTCTTCTCTCGGTCCTTGTAGAAGAAAGATGGTCAGTCGTCGAGCGGAGACGCCACACTGTTGTGATGGCGCGCTACCTTTTGTTGCTGTTTATGGTCTTTCAGAACGTCTTCGACCTCCTCCGTGAACGATTCGAAGCCAAGCCTCTGGTCGTACGATCACCGCAAGTTAATAATTTACGGATATCGAAAAATGGAACAGACCTTGAGGGCGCCAATGATATGTTCAGGTGCGATGGTTTTCTTCGAGTCCTGCTCGCATATCTCATTCGCCTCGGACGAAATGAGGTGAATGAATTCTAGAAATATAACCGGTTTGCGGTGGAGGGGGAGGGGGAGTGGTCAATTTGCCGGCTGGGGGGCCCAGGGCCAGGGATGGATGGAATGTAGTGTGATGTGGACCGACCGACGCAGCACTCAATTACCAAGTCGCGCGTTTCTTTGGCGCAGCTCACATCATTGGGCAGGAGTTCTGCAAGAAACGACGAGTCAGTCAGTTGTTGTCGGGGTGTGAACGAACGAACGAACCGGTGATCATTTTTGCTACGGTAGCCTTGGGAAGGGAGAGGTCATCATCTACGGGCGGGAGCCCGGAATGTCCTTCGCGGTCTGACATGTTATCATGCGAAGGCGGCGGCGGACCAACTCACCTGGGCAACAGCACCTGCTAATAAATATAATAAAAAAATCTACCTAAATTTGGAAGTCCGCGTCTCAGTCCTTGGCTTCGCAAAACAATCATGTCTACCGTATGTCTTTCTGTTCTTTCGCTTTGTAAAATGTTGGTTTTATCGTCGTCGTAGGTGGCACCCGTCAACCCGAAGCCTTTTCTACAGGAGCTGACCGGGAAACCGGTGTTCGTGCGCCTCAAATGGGGGCTCGAATACAAGGGGTTCCTCGTCAGCACGGACGGCTATATGAACCTTCAGGTACTGTCTCGATCTTTCTTTCGTTTTCGCGTGTCCCTCAAACCCGAGTCATCATCCTAGCTTGCCAACACCGAAGAGTTTCAAAACGGTGAATCCAACGGGACTTTGGGGGAGGTCTTCATCCGGTACGATCGGATATGATCTTTCATTAGACAGCCACACTTACTGCTTTGCTAAGATGCAACAATGTTCTCTACATAATAAGTTCCCTTCCCTTGACCTTCCCCGGCGTGTCCTTACT
>WNGR01012366.1_pt1 | contig 11548 bp, 10 predicted proteins | sample 5407581 | NCBI WGS metagenome assembly WNGR01 (sample SAMN13153383, study PRJNA577476) | soil metagenome | isolation source: 80 cm soil or saprolite under Garry oak tree replicate 2 | place: USA:California | collected 2016-06-15
TCGCGCTGCACCACCACGTCGAGCGCGGTGGTCGGCTCGTCCATGATGACGACCTCGGGGTCGGTGGCCAGCGCCATCGCGATCATCACCCGCTGGCGCATGCCGCCGGACAGCTCGTGCGGGTAGCTGCGCAGCCGGGCTCGCGGGATGCCCACCAGGTCAAGCAGCGACGCGGCCCGCTCCCTGGCCTCGTCCCGCGGGATCCGCAGGTGGGCGTGGATGACGTCGAGCAGCTGATCGCGGACGTTGAGCACCGGGTTCAGCGCGTTCATCGCGCTCTGGAAGACGATGGCGATCTCACGCCAGCGCAGCCGCTGCAGCTCGTCGGGCCGCATCCGCAGCACGTCGGCGGGCTTGCTCACCCGGCGCCCGGAATAGCGGACGCTGCCGCTGGTGATCAAGGCGGGCGCCCGCAGCAGCCGGCAGGCCCCGTACACCAGCGTGGACTTGCCCGAGCCGCTCTCCCCGGCCAGGCCGACGACCTCGCCGGCGGCCAGGGTCAGGTTCACCTTGTCTACGGCCCGCACGTCGCCGCCTGGCGTGCGGTACACGACCGACAGGTCCCGGATCTCGAGCACCGGATCCCGCCTCGCCGCGGGAGACGCGATGGTCACCGGGGTCGGGGCCTGCCCTGGATTCGCGGTCATCGGGCCTGCCCTCCCTCGGTCTCGTCGAGCAGCGAGCTGCGGGAGAACGAGTGCAGGAAGCCGGCCAGCTTGCCGCGGCGCTGCGCGACCTCGGCGAGCACCGGTGTCGGATCAGCCGGCGGGAGCCAGTGCCCGGCGATCCGGCTGGCGCTGGCCGCGTCGCGCAGGCGCGGGTTGCCCAGCTCGTCGATCCCGGTGTTCAGCAGGACCAGGCCCGCGCCGATGAGCGCCACGGCCAGCCCGGGCGGGATGAACCACCACCAGGCCCCGAGCTGCAGCGCCTGCTGGCTCTGCGCCCAGTAGAGCATGGTGCCCAGGCTCCAGTCGTTCAGGTTGGTGACGCCGATGAAGGCCAGGGCCACCGAGGCCCCGATCGCGTACAGGACCGTGTTCACGAAGCTGGCCGCGATCAGGCTCACCTCGTTGGGCACGATCTCGGCCAGGATGATCCGCCATGTCTTCTCCCCGGTCTCCCTGGCGGCGGAGATGAAGTCGCGGTTACGGATGGCCAGCGTCTGCGCCCGGACGACCCGCGCCCCCCATGGCCAGCCAAGTCCGGCGAGCACCAGAATGGTCGCGGTCTGGCCCTTCGTCTGCAGGTAGCCGAGCAGCACGATGAGCAGCGGCAGCGCGGGAATGACCAGGAACACGTTGGAGAGCAGCGACAGCAGCTCGTCCCATACGCCGCCGAGGAAGGCGGCGGTGACGCCGACGATCACCGAGAGCGCCGTGGCCACCAGGCCGACGAAGAACGCGAGCTCGAGGGTGAGCCGGATCCCGACCAGGAGCTGGGACAGCACGTCCTGGCCGCTCTGCGTGGTGCCGAGCAGGTGCGCGCCGTACGGCGCGTGCAGCGACAGCGCGGGCGACGGGTTCTGGAACGACGGGTCGTACGGCGTGACCTCCGGGCCGATGATGGCCGCCAGCAAGAACAGGCCGAGCAGCACGGCACCGACCTTCGCCTTGGCCGGCATCCGCCGCCACCGGCCGGGCACGGCGTCTTCCTTAGGCAGCGCGGCGGGCTCGGCACTGATCGGCAGGACGGCGGTCATCGTGTCGCCTCCCTGGCTCGGGCGCGGGGATCGGCGAACACGATGATGAGGTCGACAACCACGTTGGCCAGCAGCACGGCGAACGTGATCACCAGGAAGATCGCCTGCATCAGCGGGAAATCGTTCGAGGTGACCGCGTTGAGCAGCAGCAGGCCGATGCCCGGGTAGGAGAAGACGATCTCCATGACCAGGGCGCCGGACACGACGAAGCCGAGCGCGAGGCCGAACCCCTGCAGCTGGGGCAGCAGCGCGTTGCGGGCCGCGTAGGTGAAGATGACCCGCCGGCTGGGCAGGCCCTTGGCCTGAGCCGCGATCACGTAGTCCTCGCCGCTCGTGGTGATCATGACGTTGCGCATCTGCAGCATCCAGCCCGCGATCGAGGTGAGCACGATGGTGAGCGCCGGGAGCAGCGAGTGGTACAGGGCGCTGCTGATGAAGTCCCAGTGCCACCCGGGGATCAGGCCTTGGGAGTACCCCTGGCCGGTCGGGAAGACATGCAGCTTGATGCCGAGCAATTCCACCAGGATCAGCGCGAAGAAGAAGTACGGGATCGCCTGCAGGAACATCAGGCCGGGCAGCACCCGGTCGAGCCTGCCGCCGTGCCGCCAGCCGGCCACGATGCCGAGCGCGGTCCCGACCAGGAAGGCGATGACGGTCGCCGAGCCGACCAGCGTGAGCGTCCACGGGATGGTCTGGCCGAGCAGCGTCGAGACCTGCGCCGGGTACTGCGAGGTGTCGGTGCCGAAGTTGAAGTGGAACACGTCATCCAGGTACGACCAGTACTGATTCCACAGCGAGCCCGGATGCCCCACCCCTAGCAGCGCCTCGAGCGCGCGGTAGGCCGCGGGCTGCAGGTTGGGGAACTTCGCCATCACGCTCTGCACCGCGTTGCCCGGCATCGCCCGCGGGATGAAGAAGTTGATGGTCAGCGCCACCCAGGCGGCGACGAGGTAGAACCCCAGGCGGCGGAGTATAAACGACATGGCGGCTCCTAGGCCTTCGCTGCTGGCTGGGCGCGTCTGCGCGCTGGCTTCGCGCTCGGCGCGGATGTCGTCAGGGTCGGCGCCGCGCCGGTCAGTTCCGCTCGCGGCACGCCGAGCGCCGGCACCGGCCGCCGGACCACGCTGCCGGGCGGGCAGCCGCAACTCGACCGCAGCACGAGCTCCGTGGGCAGCAGCTCAGTCGCGGGGCGCAGCGCCGGGTTGGCGATGCGCTCGAGCAGCCGGGCGCAGGCCCGCTCGCCCAGCATCCGCATCGGCTGGTGAATCGTGGTCAGCGGCGGGTCGCACAGGCTGCCGGGGAAGATGTCGTCGAAGCCGACGACGGCCACGTCGTCCGGCACCCGGACGCCGGCCCGGTCCAGGGCCTTGAGGACCCCGATGGCCATCTGGTCATTGGCGGACACGACCGCGTCGGGCAGGTTCTCCCGGGGCATGGCCAGCAGCGACTCGCCTGCCTCCTCGCCGCTCTGGACGCTGTAGTACCCCTGGTAATAGCCGACAAGCTCGCATTGCGGGTTCGCCCGCAGCACGTAGTCCAGGCCCAGCCGCCGCTCGCGGGAGTCCGGTGAATCCGCCGGGCCGTGCACCCAGAACAGCCGTCGCCTGCCGTGCTCGCGGATGAGATGGGTGACCACGGCGGCCGAACCGGCCAGGTTGTCCGCCGTCACCACGTCGGCCGACTTGTAGTGCGGGGTCCCGGCGAAGATCACCACCGGGATGCGCGCGGCCAGGCGCTCGATGAAGGGAGAGGGCACGATCCCCTCGCCGATCAGGATGCCGTCTACCTTGCCGGTGAACGACTCCAGGCGCGGGAAGCTGGGGTCGTTCGCGCCCTGCAGGAACGTGATGAGCAGCGACCACTCGTGATCACGGATCCGGGACTCCACGCCGCGCAGCACCTCGTCGTAGAACAGCAGGTTCATGTTCTCGATGTCGTACTGGTGCGCCTGGCGTTCCACGCAGACCAGGCCGATCACGTCCTTGCGGCGGCGGGACAGGCTCTGGGCGGCACCGTCGGGCACGTAGCCGAGTTCCTCGATGGCCTGCTGGACCCGGATCCTGGTGGCCTCGCGCACCCGGTCCTGGCCGTGCACCACCCGCGAGACCGTCGCGGTGGACACGCCGGCCAGGCGCGCCACGTCGAAGAGCGTTACCACGTCTTCCCGATCAGCGGCATTGCTGTTGTCCTCGAAATTCCGGTCTACAAGCGCGATATGCAGGGTTCACATAAACGACATGTAAACGTTTACACCAGAAATCTAAGCGCTTACACTAACCCTCAGCACAGGGCCGGTCAAGGTTCGTGTCCACGTCGTAATCAGGACCGGTCATGGTTCGTGTCCACGTCGTAATAAGGAGAGGCTGATGACGGAACTGGCGACAGGTGACGACGGCGCGCTCGGCTTCCCAGAAGGGTTTACCTGGGGAGCGTCGACGGCCGCCTACCAGATCGAGGGAGCGGCTGGCGTCGACGGCAGAGGCCTCTCGGTGTGGGACACCTTCAGCCATACGCCGGGAAAAGTCCGCGGTGGCGACACCGGCGACGTCGCCTGCGACTCCTACCACCGTTATCGCGAGGACGTCGTGCTGATCGCCTCCCTCGGCCTGACCTCCTACCGCTTCTCCATCTCCTGGCCGCGCGTCCAGCCTGGCGGCCGGGGCGCCGCCAACCAGCGCGGCCTGGACTACTACCGCGCGCTGCTCGACGAACTCGGCGAGCACGGCATCGCGGCCACGGCCACGCTCTACCACTGGGACCTGCCGCAGGAACTGCAGGACGAAGGCGGCTGGGCGGCCCGCGGGACGGCCGAACGGTTCGCCGAGTACGCCGCGATCGCCGTGGAAGCGCTCGGTGACCGGGTGGCCCGCTGGATCACCCTGAACGAGCCGCAAGTGGTCTCGACCAACGGCTACCGTAACGGCGACCACGCGCCCGGCCTGCGCGACGCCGCCGCCGCGGCCGCCGCCACGCACCACCTGCTGCTCGGTCACGGACTGGCCACCCGGGTACTGCGCGACGCGGGCGCGGCCGAGGTCGGCATCACCCTGGACCTGCATCCGGTCCGGGTGCTCGGCGACGGCGGGTCCGCCGAGCTCGAGCGGGGCCGGCTGATCACGGACGCGGCGGCGAACGGCGTCTACCTCGAGCCGATCCTGCACGGCCGGTACCCGGCGCACGCCCCTGAGGTCCTGCTCCCGTCGCCCGCGCTGATCGCCGACGGCGACCTGGAAGCGATCAGCCAGCCACTGGACTTCCTCGGCGTGAACTACTACTCGCCGGTCTTCCTCCGCGCCGGGAACCCGGCCGACCTCAGGCGCAACGAGCAGCACGCCCGGTGCCGGGTACCGGGGGTCGTCGAGTACCTGCCCGAAGAGCTGGAGCGGACGCCGATGGGCTGGCTCGTCGACGCCAGCGGGCTGCACCAGATCCTCGTGGATGTCTCCAAGCAAGCCCCTGGCCTGCCGCTTTACGTGACCGAGAACGGCTGCGCGGCCGAGGACTACGTGAACCCGGACGGCGAGGTGAACGACGTCGAGCGGGTCAGGTACCTGCACACGCACCTGGAGGCGGCGGCGCGGGCCATCAAGGACGGCGCCAACCTGGCCGGGTACTTCGTCTGGTCGCTGCTGGACAACTTCGAGTGGGGCTGGGGCTACCAGAAGCGCTTCGGGATCGTGTTCGTGGATTTCGGGACGCAGCGCCGGATTCCCAAGGCCAGCGCCGCCTTCTACGCGAACGTCGTCCGGGCCAACGCGATCCCGCTGCTGCCAGCCAGCTGGCCCCGCTAAGCGGGCCTCAGCCCGGCTTTAAGGGGGACCACCTCGAGCCGGGCGATCCGCTCCGGGTCGGCGACCTGCTCGATCGCGGTGATCATGTCGTTGCTGATCGTGAAGGCGAACACGACCCGCGTCTCGCCGCGGTGCGTCCACACCGCGCCGGGCGCGCCGTCGATGAGCGCGGGCCGCAGCGCCTTCGCCCGCCCGGAGAAGGTGCCCGCCACCGCGGGCGCGCCGCTCACCTCGCTGTCCACGCCCATCTGCGCGGCGGCGGCGTCGGCCCGCAGCACGATGTCCGGGTCGAGCATCGCAAGCAGCGCGTCGAAGTCGCCTTCCCGGGAGGCGGCCAGGAAGGCGGCGACCACCTCCCGCCGCCGCGAGATCTCGCCCGGCTGCCTTTCGGCGTCCGGGTCGCCGGACCTGGCCTCCTGCACCCGGCGGCGGGCGCGGCTGGCTAGCTGGCGGGTGGCGGCGGGGGAGCGCTCGACGATGGGGGCGATCTCCTCAAACGGCACGGCGAACATGTCGTGCAGCACGAAGGCCAGCCGTTCGGCCGGGGTCAGCGCGTCCAGCACCACGAGCAGCGCCAGCCCGACCGAATCGGCCAGCACCGCCTCGTGCTCCGGATCCGTCCCGTTCACCGGCTGCCCGCTGACCGGCGGGTCCATCGGCTCCTCGCGCCGCGAGGCCCGCGACCGCAGCATGTTAAGCGATACCCGCGCCACGATCGTGGTCAGCCAGCCGCCCAGGTTCTCCACCCCGCCGGCGCCCGAACGGCTGAGCCGCAGCCAGGTTTCCTGCACCGCGTCGTCCGCCTCGCTCGCCGAGCCGAGCACCCGGTACGCCACCGCGCGCAAGTGCGGGCGGTTCTCCTCGAACCGGTCGGCCAGCCAGTCGCGTTCGTCCATCGGTCACATTCCTCCATCGCCGCGTGTCATACCAATGACCGACGGAACCCCGTCGATGTGACGACAACCATCTGGAGTACCCATGAGTGAAGGCATCAAGACCGTGGTCTATCCCGCCAGCGACCTCGCCCGGGCCAAGGCCATGTTCGGCGCGGTGCTGGGCGTCGCGCCGGTCATGGACGAGCCCTACTACGTCGGCTTCAATGTCAACGGCCAGGACATCGGTCTTGATCCCCACGGCCACAAGAGCGGCGCCGTCGTTTATTACCACGTCGGTGACATCAAGGGCACCCTGCAGGCGCTCCTCGAGGCCGGCGCCGAGGTGGACCAGGATGTCAAGGACGTGGGCGGCGGCCGCCTGATCGCCTCGGTCAAGGACGCGGACGGCAACCTCATCGGGGTCCTCCAGGACAGCTGACGGGCCGGCCGGGCCCGTCAGGGGCGGGCCCGGCCATTTATTTATCCCGAACGGATCGGGTGCGTGCTCGGCACCCCCTGGAGCCTGATGGCGTGTCCGGCCCGGTGTGGCTAGCGTCGCTGATATGCCCCCAGACACCGCCCGGCTGACCTTCCGCGAGATGACCCCCGGTGACCTCGACGACATGGCCGCCCTGCTCGGCGACCCCGACGTCATGACCTACTACCCGCGGCCGAAGACCCGGCAGGAAGCCGCCCAGTGGATCGACTGGAACCAGGGACTGTACCGCACGCGCGGATACGGCCTGTGGGTGCTGGCCACCGCCGCGGGCGAGTTCGCCGGCGACTGCGGCCTCACCCCGCAGATCGTGGACGGCGTGACCGAACTCGAGGTCGGCTACCATGTGCTGCCCGCGCTGCAGGGCCGCGGTTACGCCACCGAGGCCGCGGCGGCCTGCCGCGACTTCGCCCGCACCGCGCTCGGTGCCAGCAGGCTGATCGCCATCATCCACCCGGACAACCGGCCGTCCCAGCGCGTCGCGGAGAAGATCGGCCTGCGCCCGGAGAAACGCGCCCTGGTGCACGGCGGCCGGGACGCCGTCATCTACGCCGCCGCCCTCGGCGAGGCAGCCGGGGCACGGGCGCTGTAGATAATGGCCGTCATGCGCCAGGAAGCAGCGGTCGACGGATTCCGGCTGGCCTACGAGCGAACCGGGGCTGGGACGGGGCCCCCGGTCGTGCTGCTGCACGGCTGGCCCGGAGACCGGACCGACTACCGCGCGGTCGTCCCGCTGGTGGCGCCGGCCGCGGACGTGATCGTGCCCGACCTGCGGGGCTTCGGCGAGTCCGACAAGCACGAAGCCGAACCGGCCCGGCAGTACAACGCCGCTGCCCAGGCCCGCAGCGTCGCCGGGCTGATCGACGAAATGGCGCTGGGACCGGTGGTCATCGCCGGCTACGACATCGGCAGCAGGATCGCCCAGGCCGTCGCCAGGGACCGTCCCGACCTGGTCCGTGCCCTGGTCATCGCGCCGCCGCTGCCGGGTATCGGCGACCGGATCCTCGCCCCGCAGGCTCAGCCGGAGTTCTGGTATCAGGCCTTCCACAACCTGGAGCTGTCCACTCAGCTGGTCGACGGGCAGCCGGAGGCCGTGCGCGCGTACCTGCGGCACTTCTGGTCGCACTGGTCCGGGCCAGGCTACGAGCCCGACGCCGGGCACCTCGACCACCTGGTGTCGGCCTACGCGCCGCCAGGCGCGTTCGCCGCCTCGATCGCCTGGTACCGGGCGGGCGCGGGGTCGGTCGCCGCCTCGCTGGCGGAGCGGGCTCCCGCGCCGGGCGACCGGATCGCGGTCCCCACCACGGTGCTGTGGCCGGAACATGATCCGCTGTTCCCCCGCGAATGGTCCGACCGGATCGGCGAGTTCTTCGCCGCCGCGCGGCTCACCTGGCTCGACGGCGCCGGCCACTTCTCGCCGCTGGAAGCGCCGGGCGAGTTCGCCGCGGCCGTGGTGGCCGCGGCCAGGACGCGCTAGGCCGGCGGGCTCGCCGGGTCCAGGGCCGCGCTCTTGGCATCGGACCAGCTGCGCACGAGGCTCGTGTCGGAGATGAAGCGGACGCCGCAGCCGGGCGCCCAGCGCTGCGCGGCTTCCCGCAGGCACTCATCGACCAGCCGGGAGACCGCTTCCGCGTGCTCGCGGGGAGAGTGCACGAGCAGCTCGTCGTGCAGGCACAGCACGATCCGGGCACCGAGGTGCGCGCACCGGGCCCGGACGATGACCGCCCACATCTTGAACAACTCGGCCGCGGCCCCCTGGATCATCGCGTTGCGCGCGTACCGGCCGTAGGCCGCGGCCCGGCTGCTGCTGCGGGGTTCCTGCCCGGCCGCGGGTGCCAGCACGATCCGGCGGCCGCCGTAGGTGCGCAGGTCACGGCCGGCCCGCCCGGCGCGGTCGGCGGCGTCGAGGTAGGCCATCGCCACCGGGTAGGCCGCGTTGAGCCGCCGGAGGGCCTGGGCGCCGTGGCCGGTGGTCTGCCCGTACATGTCGTCGGACCGGGCCGCCGTCACCAGGGTCTGGTCCCCGGACACCGCGGCCAGCACCCGCGGTTCGATCTGGCCCAGGTCGGCGCGGACGAACACATGGCCGTCGGCGGCCACCACGGCCGGGCGCAGCGCGGCCGGCATGTTGTGCAGGCCGGCCGATGCGGTCATCCGGCCGGCGGCGCCGTCCGAGCCGGTCCACGCGCCGCGCAGCCGGCCGTCGGCGCCGAGGTGCTCGTCCAGCCAGGCGTAGCCGTACGTGGTGGCGATCCGCTCCGCCTTCCGCCATTCGAGCAGCGCACCGACCAGGGGATGCGCGTCCCGCAGCTCTCGCAGCCGCCCGGCCCGGGTGTCCGGCACGTCCACGCCGACCTGGGCAAGCAGTGACCGTACCTGAGCCGGGCTGCGCAGGTCGGCGGTGACGCTCGCGGGCGCGTGCCGCAGCACCTCCGCGTCGCGGGCGGCCCGCAGCGCGACGGCCTCGCCGTCGCTGCGCGGCCGGGGGCCGATAAAACCGGCCAGGACCCGCTCCGCGACCGCCCGGTCCATCGGCAGCCCGTCCGCGGACAGCTCGGCGCACAGCAGTTCGGCGGTCGACTCGCAGCGGGCCGTGGCGAGGGCCATCGGCCGGCCGTCCAGTGCGGCCAGGGCCGCCTGCTGCTGCCCGGCCACGCTCAGGGCCAGCGCCGCCCACCGGGCCATCCGCCCAGGACTGTCCGACCAGCCGCCGACCCACTCCGGGCGCAGGTGCCCGTCCGGTGCCACCGGATCGCTGGCGTCGCCGTCGTCCATGCCGAACAGGTCGAGCGGCCCGTCGGCCGGCATCGTGTCGGCGGCCAGCCCGCGCAGCCGGGCCCAGGCCCAGCCCGGGTCGGCCCGCCAGCCGCCGAACAGCAGCCGGTGCGCCGCGGTGATATCCCAGCACGTCGCCAGCCGCACCCCGTCAGCGGCCAGCCGCGCCGCCGTCTGGCCCGACCACAGCACCCAGCGGGGCCGCAGCTCCTCGTCCGCCCGCCCGACCCCGGCCGCCAGGCCGGTCCCGGCCACTGACCAGCTGCTATCCGCCGTGGCCAGGCCAAGACCCGGAGCGGAGGCGATGACCAGCCCGACCAGGTCGCCGCGGTTCACCCCCGCCGCGCGCAACGACGTCACCAGGTCCGCATCCGTCACGGACCCCACCCTGCCACGGGCCGGGCCGGCCCCGGCGCCAGGGGCCGACCTGCTTGGCTCCTAGTACCGCATGCCCATGGCTGCCTGCACCTCGGCCAGCGTCACCGCCGCGATCTCGTTGGCCCGGTCGTTGCCGTCCCGCAGCACCTGGCGCACGTAGCCGAGGTCCCGCGCGTACTCGGCGCGGCGCGCCCCCCGGTCGTTGCCGTCCCGCAGCACCTGGCGCACGTAGCCGAGGTCCCGCGCGTACTCGGCGCGGCGCGCCCGGATCGGGGCGAGCAGGTCGTTGACCGCGGCGGTGAGCACGGTCTTCAGCCCCGCGGCCCCGCCCCCGCCGATCTCGGCCGCGACCTCGTCCGGATCCCGGTCCAGGCACAGCGCGGCCAGCAGGACCAGGCTGGAGACCGCGGGCCTGGCCGCCGGGTCGTAGCTGATGTGCGGTTCGGCGTCGGTCCGCGCGCCGCGGATGAGGCGGGCGGTCTCGTCCGCGGTGGCCGACAGCGGGATGGTGTTGCCGCGGCTCTTGCTCATCTTGGTCCCGTCGGTGCCGAGCAGCAGCGGCGCGGCCGACAGCAGCGCGTCCGGCACCGGGAACACCGGCAGGCCGAACCGCTCGTTGAACCGGCGCGCGATCGCCCGGGTGATCTCCAGGTGCGGCAGCTGGTCCTGGCCGACCGGCACCAGGTTCGCCTTGCAGAACAAGATGTCCGCGGCCTGGTGCACGGGATAGGTGAGCATCAGGCCGCTGACCGCCTCCTGCCTGGAGTGCGCGATCTCGTCCTTGACCGTCGGGTTGCGGCTCAGCTCGGGCACCGACACCAGGCTGAGGAACGGCAGCAGCAGCTGGTTGAGCGCGGGCACCGCGCTGTGCGCGAAGATGACGGTCCGCTCCGGGTCCAGCCCGATGGCCAGGTAGTCGAGCAGCAGCCCGGTCACGTACTCGTCCAGGCGCTCGGCCGTGTCCCGGTCGGTCAGCACCTGGTAGTCGGCGATCAGCACGAACACCTCGGCGCCGAGGTCCTGCAGCCTGACCCGGTTCCGCAGGGTGCCGAAGTAATGACCCAGGTGCAGCCGGCCGGTCGGCCGGTCGCCGGTCAGGATCCGGAACACCGCCGCATCCCGGCCGATCAGTTCCTCCAGTTCGGCCGAACGCCGGTGCGCAATCGTCGTGGTCATGGTCATCCGTCCTCCCGTCAGTCCGGATGGGAGCACGAAAAAACCGAACGGGCCGGGCGGTCCGTGTCCGCGTCCGCGCCTGCCCCGGTGGGCGGCACGGCGGCCGGGCCGGCCCCTGCCCCTCGCCGCCCCGGCCGGGTGGATCCGGTGACCAGGTAGGCCGCCGCGGCGCACAGCTCGGTGCCGGCCGCGATCAGCAGGCAGGCGGTCACCGACCGGCCGGCCAGCGGCCCGCCGAGCGCCGCCCCCGCCGCCAGGCCGGCGATCTTCAGGCTGGCCGCCGTGGTGTAGACCTGTCCCCGCATGTGCGCGGGGGTCTCCCGGTGCCGCACCGCGAACAGCGCGGTCAGCTGCGGTC
>WNGR01007954.1_pt1 | contig 11547 bp, 5 predicted proteins | sample 5407581 | NCBI WGS metagenome assembly WNGR01 (sample SAMN13153383, study PRJNA577476) | soil metagenome | isolation source: 80 cm soil or saprolite under Garry oak tree replicate 2 | place: USA:California | collected 2016-06-15
ATGAGCGAGACGGGCACGGCGACGGTAGGAATCAGCGTTGAACGCGGACTCCGCAAAAAGAGGAAGACCACCAGGACGACAAGGATGATGGAGCCGATCAGTGTCCGTTCAACATCGCGGACGGACGCTTTGATTGTTGTGGTGCGATCCATGACGATGGTGGATTTGATGCCTTGGGGGAGAACCGCTTCAAGAAACGGGAGTTGCGCGGCGATGCGGTTGTTAGTCTCGATGATGTTGGCGCCAGGCTGGCGGAAGATGATGATGAAGACGGCGCGAGTACCGTCCATGTAACCCGCGGTGCGGAGGTTTTGTGTTGAGTCAACTACGTCGGCGACGTCGGAGAGACGCACGGCCGCTCCCTTGCTATATCCGATGATCAGGGGCTTGTATTCATCAGCCTTGGAGATCTGATCGTTGGTGAGGATGTCGGCTGTAGTCAATCCATCAGAAAGCTGGCCACGCGGCGAATGTGAATTCTGAAGGCTCAGCATGGACTGAACTGAGCTCAGCGTCATGCCAGTGCTTTCAAGCTTTTTAGGATCGACCTCGACGCGCACCGAAGGCGTTGCACCGCTACCGACAAATACCTGGCCCACTCCCTCGATTTGCGAAAGCTTTTGTTGCAGCACAGTCGAACCAAGGTCGTAGAGCTTGGTGACGTCGTACTTGGTCGATGTGAGACCGAGAATCATGATGGGCGAATCGGCTGGATTGACCTTGCGGTAAGAAGGATTGGAGGGGAGATTCGCCGGGAGATATGTACGCGCCGCATTGATAGCGGCTTGCACATCGCGCGCCGCGCCGTTTATATCGCGGCTGAGGTCAAACTGCAGCGTGACCGATGTGCTGCCCAGAGAACTGGAAGAAGTCATCTCTGTGATGCCGGCAATATGGCTGAATTGCCGCTCCAGCGGCGTGGCAACTGAAGCGGCCATGATCTGCGCGCTGGCGCCGGGTAGATTTGCTCCCACGTTGATGGTTGGAAAATCGACTTGCGGCAAGGGGGACACGGGCAGCACCGTGAACGCCATCGCACCCGCAATCGTCACCGCGATGGTCAGCAGCGTGGTGGCGACAGGCCTGCGGATGAATGGAGAAGAAAGATTCATGCCAACTCTGCCCCATGCGGCGGCTGATTTCTGGGCGCTGTGTGCGAAGGCCTGCGGCCCGTCAATCGCTGGCCGAGGGCGTCAAAGAAGATGTAAATCACGGGCGTTGTATAGAGCGTGAGGATTTGGCTGAGCAGCAATCCGCCAACCATCGCAATGCCCAGCGGGCGGCGTAGCTCAGAGCCCAAACCGGTTCCAATTGCCAAGGGAATGCCCCCGAGCAGCGCTGCCATTGTGGTCATCATGATGGGGCGAAAACGCAGAAGGCTGGCTTCGTAGATGGCGTCGGAAGAAGTCTTGCCGTGTTCCCGCTCCGATTCGAGAGCGAAGTCCACGATCATGATGCCGTTTTTCTTTACGATGCCGATGAGAAGAATGATGCCGATGATGGCAACAACGCTAAGATCCTGGCCGAACAGCATGAGAGCGAGCAGTGCTCCAACGCCGGCGGACGGAAGCGTGGAAAGAATCGTGATGGGATGAATGAAGCTCTCGTACAGGACTCCGAGCACGATGTAAACCGTGACCAGCGCGGCGAGGATGAGCACCGCTTCGTTGGAGAGCGAGTTTCTGAATGAAGCCGCAGTTCCCTGGAAATCCGCTTGGACGCTGGCCGGGAAATTGAGCCGCTTCGTCAGTTGGTCGATGTCGGTGATCGCCGTGCCGAGAGATGCCTTTGGAGCGAGGTTGAAGGAGACCGTGACTGCTGGGAATTGCCCCTGATGACTGATCGAGAGCGGCTCGGTCGTGGGGTTCGCGTGAGTGAATGCGCTAAGCGGAACCGCCGAAGAGCCGGTGGCAGTGATCGAGGTGTTCGGCGTGGTGCCCGCAGTTGTTCCGCCGCTGATCGACGAGCCACCAGTTGAAACGGTTCCCGCAAGCATTGAAGCCGGCGCGCCCATCACGGCAGAGGATGGTGTGTAGCGCACTGCAGTGGTGAGTGCGTTGGAGCCCGCGGCAGCCGACGCCGAGGATGAGAACGAGGTGGCGGCACCCGCGCCACTGGCGCCTGCGGAAGCACTGGATTGGATGTACAAGGAACCGAGGTTCGCAGCATTTTGCTGCCACTCCGGCGCCGTCTCAAGAATTACGTGGTACTGGTTGAGTTGCGTGTAGAGTGTATTGATTTGGCGCTGACCGTATGCATCGTAGAGTGTATTGTCGATGGTTGTTGGTGCAATGCCGAGCCTGGAGGCAGTGACGCGATCAATGACCAGCGAGAGGGCGCGCCCCCCAGTTTGCTGGTCGGTGGCGACGTCTTCCAACTCCGGCAGTTTCTTCAGCTCCGCCACAAACTTGTTGGTCCACTGGTTGAGTTCATCGGGATCAGGATCTTCAAGCGTGTACTGATATTGCGTGCGGCTGATGCGGTCGTCTACCGTGATGTCCTGCACCGGCTGCATATACAAGTACATTCCCGAAACCTGTTGCAGATTTCTCTGCAATCGCCGGATGACATCTGCGGCGCTCATGTGGCGTTGATCGAGCGGCTTAAGATTAATGGAGATTCGACCGCTGTTCATCGTAGTGTTCAGGCCGTCTGCGCCGATGAACGACGAGAGGCTCTCCACAGCGGGATCTTCAAGAACGATGCGGGCAACCTCCTGCTGCTTGGCCGCCATATCGCTGTACGAGATGGACTGTGAGGCCTGCGTAATGCCCTGGATCACGCCGGTATCCTGCACCGGGAAAAACCCCTTGGGGATGAGGATGTAAAGTACGACAGTGAGGACCAGGGTTGCCGCGGCCACAATCAGAGTAATGGTTTGATAGCGCAGAACGACCTTCAAGGTGCGGCCGTAAAACGCGATCATGCGGTTGAACATGTGTTCAGACACGCGGTAGAAGCGGGTCTGCTGCGACTCTGGACTGTGATGCAGGATGCGGGCGCACATCATCGGGGTAAGCGTCAGCGAGACCACCGCCGAGATGATGATGGTTACAGCAAGGGTGACCGCGAACTCGCGGAACAGGCGGCCCACTACGTCGCCCATGAAGAGCAGCGGAATGAGCACTGCAATCAGCGACACAGTGAGAGAAACGATTGTGAAGCCGATTTGCCCGGCGCCGGTGAGCGCGGCCTCCATCGGCGCCATTCCCTCTTCGAGATAGCGCGAGATGTTTTCAATCATCACGATGGCATCGTCGACCACGAAACCTGTGGAGATGGTGAGCGCCATCAGGGAGAGATTGTCAAGGCTGTAGCCCAGCATGTACATGACAGCGAAGGTGCCAATGAGTGACAGCGGCACCGCCACGCTGGGAATGATGGTGGCAGACAAACTGCGGAGGAACAGAAAGATGACCATGACCACCAGGCCGATGGTCAGCATCAGTTCAAACTCCACATCGTTGACCGACGACTGAATGCTGGTGGTCATATCGGTCATGGTGGTGACCTTGATCGACGCTGGAAGATTTGCCTCGAGTTGCGGCAGGATCTGCTGGATCCTCTTGACGACCGTGATGGTGTTGGCGCCGGGTTGGCGCTGGATGTTGAGAATGACTGCTGGAGTGGTATTCATCCATGCGGCTTGCCGGGTGTTCTCGATGCCGTTTATCACATGCGCAACGTCTTTTACAAAAACCGGCGCACCGTTGCTGTAGGAGATCACAACGTCTCGATAACCTGCAGCAGTGGTGATCTGGTCGTTGGCGTCGATCTGGTAATCCTGCCGCGGGCCGTCGAAGTTGCCTTTGGCGGAGTTGACGCTGGCCTGCGTGAGCGCTGTGCGCACGTCTTCCATGTTGAGCCCGTGTGCTGACAGCGCGGTGGGATTGACCTGGATGCGAACGGCAGGCTTCTGGCCTCCGCTGATGCTCACCAGGCCCACGCCGTTCAACTGCGAGATACGTGGAGCCAGTCGCGTATCCACCAGGTCTTCAACCTGCGACAGCGCCATTGAGTCGGATGAAATGGCAAGGGTCAAGATCGGCGCATCGGCCGGATTGGTCTTGTTATATACGGGTGGCGTGGGCAGATTGGAAGGCAGAAAAGTCTGCGAACCGTTGATGGAAGACTGCACCTCTTGTTCGGCGACATCGAGGCTCAGTTCAAGATTGAACTGCAGCACAATCACCGACACGCCGCCGGCACTGGTCGACGTCATTTGACTGAGGCCTTGCATCTGGCCAAACTGGCGCTCGAGAGGCGCCGTAACAGTAGTCGCCATAACATCGGGGCTGGCGCCTGGATAAAAGGTCACCACCTGGATGGTGGGGTAGTCCACCTCAGGGAGAGCCGACACGGGCAACTGAAGAAAGGCTACGATACCCACGAGCAAGATAGCGGCCATCAGCAGAGCGGTTGCAACCGGCCGCAGAATAAATGGACGAGACGGATTCATGGAGTAATGCTCTCGGGCGCGTCGGTCGCGGCTGGAAGCCTGACCTTGGAGATGGTGACCTGTGAGCCGTTCTGCAGTTTTTCGAAGCTGCTGTTTGCGACCACATCGCCGGGCTGCAGATTTTGCACGGCGGTTTCGCCTTTGTCGGAACCTCCCACCTTCACAGGCTTCATGACAGCCTTGCCGTCCTGAATCAGAAAGACGAAGTCGGTGCTGCCGTTGTGCTGAATCGCGGAAGATGGAATCAACACCTGATCCTTCAAGGTTTCTATCAGCAATCTCGTATTCACAAACTGGTTCGGGAAGAGGCTGCCATTGCGATTGTCAAACTCCGCGCGCAACTTTACCGTACCGGTGGTGGTATCGATCTGATTATCGATTGAGGTCAGTTTGCCCGAAGCGAGATGCCCCTGCTGGGTACGGTCATTGGCCTCTACTTGCAGTTGATGTTTGCCGCGCATCTGCTGCAGCACCTGGGGCAGGCTATCCTCGGGCAACGTGAAGATAACAGTGATGGGTTGAACCTGCGTCACCACGACCAGGGTAGTGGTCGAGTTGGCCGTCACCAGGTTTCCCTGATCAACCAGCCGCAAGCCAACTCGGCCGGTGATGGGCGAAGTGATGTGGCAGTATCCCGTCTGAACCTCGTCATAACGCACCAGGCCCTCGTCGTTCTTCACTGTCCCCTGGTATTGGAGCACCACTTTTTCCTGGTCTTCCATTGTCTGTCGAGGGATGGCATTCTTGCCCCAGGCCTGCTTGTATCGCTCGTAGTCCATCTTCGCCTGCGCCAAAAAGTTCTGGTCCCGCTCCAGGGCACCTTGTGCCTGGACAAGCTGCGCCGCGTACTGGCGCGAATCGATGTCGATTAACGGGTCGCCCTTTTGAACCAACTGACCTTCGCGATAATGCACCGCTGTGATCACGCCCGTAACCTGCGACGTCATCGAGGCGGTGTACATCGGCGTGACTGTACCGATTGCATCCTGGTACACGCCCATCTCTCCGGCTCGCACGGTTGCCGTGGTCACCGGCACCACTCCACCCATCATGCGCCGACCGCCGCCGGTGGCCGCGGCCGAAGTTTTCTGTTGGTGCTGAATGACCCAGTAGAAGAGCAGTCCGAAGAGCAGCAGCACGACCACCCATACCCAGCGGTGGCGGCGCTTCTTAACTGGCGCAGGCGAATCTCCGGCAAATTCGCTCGCCGGACTTACATGGGAAGCAGATGAATTTTGGTCCATTTTTTCTCTTTTGGTGTCTTCGAAAAACGTCGTGGATTTTTGGGCCGGTATCGAGCTCTGAAATGCGGTTGGAGAAATCCGAAGCGCCTAGTTTAACACCGCCGACACAGCTTTCGAACAGGGCCCCGGACACCACCGAGCAATCAAGGACAGGTTGCACTGCAGAAACCTTGCGTGATCCGCCTGAAGGTAGCCCAATTTCACTCACTGCATGTTGACGTCTGTTTGAGAGTAATAGTTGCAGAATCGGACAATGGCCTTTGAGGATTCTTGAAGGAAATGCCGCGGGTTAGCCAATCGCTTGCAATGGAGGGAGCGGCGGGGAGGCGTTAGCCACGCGCATCTCTGCGGCGGCGGCTTCTATTTCGCTGTTGATTTCCGCACCGACCAGCAGCATCAGCCCAGTGAGATAGAACCACGTGAGCAGTATGATGACTGCGCCGAGAGAACCATAAGTGACGGAGTAGTTATTGAAGAAGTGCAAGTACACTCGAAGTCCGAGTGAAGCTACAAGCCATCCCAAAATTCCCATGGCTCCGCCTGGGGTAAGCCAACGCCAGCATCGCACCTTTACATCAGGTGCCCAGTAGTAGATGACGGCGAATGCCAGGGCCAGGAAGAGCGTGGCAAGTACCCATCCGACTAGCCTTGCAGCCACCGTAGCGAGCGCACAAATGAAGTCGTCGTGGATCCAGTGACGGCTTAACGCCGCCATGAAGTCCCCGCCCAACATGCACGCAAGTCCCAGCGAGACGATCGCTGTCAGCAGGATCGTCAGGCCGATCGCAGAGATGCGAGCTCTTATAAACGATCGGCTGTCCTCGATCTTGTATACGACGTTGAGCGTATCCTGGAGCGCAGAGATTCCCACTGAAGCAGACCAGATCGCCGCGATAAGACCAAAGGTCAATTTGCCTGACGTGGATGCGGCTGTTGTCTCGTTAAAGGTATCCAGCACCGTGCCCAGGGCTGCGGTGGGTATGACGAGCGCCAGATAGTCGAGTAGCTTGACGTAAATTTGTGAAGCTGATCGTGCCGCCAGACCCAAAATCGAACTGGCGCTGAAGAGCGTGGGAAAGAGCGCAAACAGGAAGTAGAATCCCAGTTCAGCAGCGTGCCCGAAGATTCGATCTTCTACGACGGATTTCCACGTTCGAGTTGCTACGACTTTCGCTGGTACTCCTTGCAGATTCCACAACGAGTTCAATGGCGACGTTGAAACGATTTCCCATATTCGCCGTTCGCGACGATCGAGTCTTGGGTCGACACTGGAGCCTACGCTGGACAAGTCAACTCTCGGCACTGGCATGCCAGTACCATTTACTGGTATGGATATTGATGCAGATCTGTTGCATAGGCTGCCCACTCTTCAGATTGAGCACCGCTGTAGACGCAACCCCTTGTATTTCAATGCCGCGGTCAACCTACCCCAGTTCGCTAGCATCTCATCGGGGGTGGAAATACCTGAGACCTGCACATCGCTCAACCCGCTTGCTGAACGGCTCCAGATGATTCTTCGTCGGCCCGTCTGGACGCGTACTGCGCACCGGATTGTTCTCACTTGTCTTTTCTGCTGTCTTCTCTGCGCGGGGTGTTTGGGGCTAATTGCGCAACAGCCGAATTCCAATGCCAGTGCAACCCCCAAGTCGAGTCCGGGGACAGCGCAGAGCCTGAACTCCTACGAGGGGCAGAACGTCGCGTCGATCCAGATCGCCGGCCGGCCGGATTTTAATTCGTCGCAATTCGAGACCCAGTTCATTCAAAAAGCCGGCCAGCCGTTCTCGCTGGAAAAGGTCGATCAGACCGTAGCCGCGGTGAAAGCCGCAGGCAAATTCGATGCCGTTCGCCTGGAGGTCGATCCCGAAGCTAATGGAATTCGGATACTTCTGATTCTTGAGCCTGCAATCTATTTCGGAATATTCCAGTTTCCGGGCGCGGCGCAATTTCCCTATTCGCGATTGGTTCAAGTCGCGAACTACCCAATCCAGACGCCTTTCACTGACGCCGCGGTAGGGCAGGACAGGCAAAGCCTGCTGGGATTCTTTCAGCAACAAGGCTTCTTTCAGGCAGACGTGAAGTCAGAGATCCAGGTCGATCAACAACATGCCATTGCCAACATCGTCTTTCCTACAAAACTGGGACGCCGAGCGAAGTTCGGCGCGATAGACATCGCCGGCGTTCCACCACTGGACCAGGAGCGATTGCAGCGCAGTTTGAAATCATTTCTGGCACGCGCGCGAAGTGCAGCGATCCGACCCGGCAAGACGTATCGTCGTTCCACACTTACCAAGGCCACGCTGTATCTGCAAAAAGAATTAGAGAAACAAGGACTTTTGGGAGCGGAGGTAAACCTGGCCGGAGCGGAGTATCACGCTGACACAAACCGAGCAGATATTCAGTTCACGGTCAAGCCGGGTCCGAAGATACATGTCGACATTCAAGGCGCGCATGTTTGGAGCTGGACACGCAAATCTCTTCTGCCTATGTATCAAGGTGTGGGTGCCGATGAGGAAGCAGTGCAGGAAGGCCGGCAGGCCCTGGTGTCTTACTACCAGGGGAAGGGATTTTTCGATGTTAAGGTCGACGCTGAGTCGAAGACTTCTGACAAAGGCGACACGATTGTCTATCGCATCACGAAGGAAAAAAAGCATAAGGTAGCTGAAGTTAAACTACGAGGTAACTCCAAGCTACCCTCTCCGCAACTTACGCCGCACATCAGCGTGGAAGAAAAGCACCTGTTTTCGTCGGGTAAATTCAGCGATCAGCTGGTTCGAAAAAGTGTCAACAATCTCAAGTCGGTGTACAAGTCTGAGGGATTCAGCGAGGTAGCCGTGGTGCCCACGGTTACGAATCGCGAAGGGAACATTGACATCACATTCCAAGTGACGGAAGGAGAGCGCGACATCGTCAACTCCCTCGCGGTCGAAGGCGCCGATACCTTTCCTGCATCGCAGTATGCGCCAGGCGGATTAAAGCTGGCGGCAGGACAGCCGTACTCGCAAAGACATGTCCAGGAAGATCGCTCCAACATCGTTGCGCACTATCTTCAGGCCGGATATCTAACCTCGAGTTTTCGCGAGACAGCGAGGGAGGTTTCGAAGAGCGATCCTCATCACATCAATGTGGTTTACCACATATATGAAGGACCGAAAGTCTACGCAGGAGATGTATTGACCCTGGGCAGAGATCATACGCGGCAGAAGCTCATCGACTTGGATGTCGCGGAGCTGCAGTCCGAAAAACCTCTCACTGAAAGCCAATTACTCACAGCGGGCAGCAAACTCTACGATCATACCGGCGTTTTTGATTGGGCAGAGGTTGATCCGAAGCGCCAAATCACCACACAGACCAAAGAAGATGTGCTTGTTAAAGTTCATGAAGCAAAGAAGAACGCCTTCACGTACGGCTTCGGATTTGAAGTAATCAATCGTGGCGGAAGCATTCCGAGCGGAACAGCGGCGCTACCCAACCTCCCGCCAGTGGGACTACCTTCGAACTTCAAAACGAGCCAGGTTACTTTCTTCGGCCCGCGCGGCAGCGTGCAATACACGCGTAACAACTTCCGCGGAAAGGGAGAACAGATTTCGCTCACGGGATTCGCAGGGCGCCTGGATCAACGCGGAGCAGCCTTTTATATCGATCCGAATTTCCGATGGTCACCTTGGAAGGCGACCACGACATTCTCCGCCGAGCGCAACGAAGAAAACCCCATCTTCTCGTCGCAGCAGGAACTCGGTAGCTTTCAGTTGCAACGCTTCCTCGATCCGGCTCAGAAGAATACCCTGTTTCTTCGTTACAGTTTCAGCCAGACCAATCTGCCTCGTGTGTTGATTGAGGCGCTCGTGCCGAAGCAGGATCGCAATGTCCGCCTCTCGACGCTCGCCGCCAACTTTACACGTGACACGCGCGACAACGTTCTTGATGAGCACAAGGGCATTCTTGAGTCCGCGGAATTGGATTTCAACACGACGAAGCTGGGTTCGAGCGTGAACTTTACGAAGTTCACCGGTCAAGCCGCATACTACAAGCAAGGCTTTCATAGCATCGTCTTGGCAAATAGTCTGCGCATTGGGTTAGCGCAACCATTTGCTAACAGCCGCGTTCCGCTCAGCGAAGCATTCTTCACTGGAGGCGGTAACTCGCTGCGGGGGTTCCCCCTCAATGGGGCCGGGCCGCAAAGGGACGTGCTGATCTGCCCTAACGGAGTTACGACGTGCAGTAACAACACGATCAAGGTTCCCGCGGGCGGAAACGAGCTTCTACTTATTAACTCAGAAGCGCGCATTCCCATTCCGCTCAAAAAGGGCCTCAGCATTGTTCCCTTTTATGACGGTGGAAACGTGTTCCCGCTCGTGGGATTTCGTCAGTTCACTTCGCTGTATTCCAACAATGTAGGCCTTGGATTGCGATACGCCACTCCGGTTGGTCCCCTTCGCATTGACCTGGGTCAGAATCTCAACCCAGTCACTGGCATCAAGGCGACCAATTACTTCATCAGCATCGGCCAGGCATTTTAAGGAGGTTCTATCGTGACATCTTCGATCCCACCATCTGATTCCGGCGAAACCTCCTCCGTTGATCATCGGCATCCTCGTCATCGCTTCTTGAAGATGGCGGCGTGGATTGCCGCGGGTTTCACGGTGCTTCTGCTGTTTGTTGCAGTGACTGCGACTATCTTGCTAAACAGTGCACGCTTTCATGCGTACTTACTGGGCACAGTGCAAAAGCAGGCCAGCGAAAGCCTCGGCGTACCAGTTACCCTGCAGAACTTCACCCTGCACCTCTCCACCTTGAGCCTTGACCTGTACGGACTTACCGTTGCGGGAGCTAATCCATATCCCAACCCGCCTCTATTGCAGGTTCAACATGCTGAGGTGGGTGTGCGCATCGTCTCCGTGCTGCATCGGAAGTGGTATCTCGACACTATACAGATTGACCAACCGGTGGTGCAGGTGTTCGTGGACAAGAGTGGCGTGTCAAATCTTCCGAGTCCTAAGAAAAGCAATAGCAAAAGTAACACCACTATCTTCGATCTCGGCATCCGCCACGCCGTGCTCGACAAGGGTGAGGTCTTCTACAACGACAGGCATAGTCCCTTGACGGCAGACCTGCATGATCTGGACCTGCACGCAGCGTTCGATGACGGCCAGACAAAGTACTCGGGCCGACTGGCGTATGCCGATGGACGACTGGCGTTCGGCACCTTTCAGCCATTTCAGCATGACTTCGATGCGCAGTTTGACGCCACTCCTTCGGTCTTCCACCTGACTCCTGCAAAGGTTTGGGGCGGAGGGTCGCAGGTGGTCCTCGATGCTACTGTGACGAATTACAGCACCCCTTCTGTACAGGCCAACTACGACGTGACTGTCGATGGCGCCCAAGCTGCAAAACTTCTCAACAACCCCTCTGTTCCTGCGGGCCTCGTCAGAGCCACCGGTTCTGCACAGTACCAGCAGGTTGCGAATCGTGCGCTGCTCGATACTCTAACGCTCAGTGGGGATCTCAACAGTCGCCCATGACCTCTCACTTGCAGAAGCGAGGCGATCGTTGGGCGTTTCGAAGACGGCACCAGGTGTCGCTCTCGCCGGCGTGCTGAATGCAGGTGCAACAGTGTCGTGGGGAAAGACGATGGACGATCTGGTGGCGCACGCGGATGCCACAATCGATGCCCATGCTTCAGGGACAAATGCTATCAGAACAAATGCTTCGACGCCGGGGTCTGCGGAAATTCCTGTCAACAGCGCGCTGCACGCAACTTACACTGCTGCGAACCATCAACTTGCGCTGAAGCAGAGTTATCTGCGCACACCGCAGACGAATCTGACCATGGATGGGGTTGTGAGC
>WNGR01008672.1_pt1 | contig 11546 bp, 12 predicted proteins | sample 5407581 | NCBI WGS metagenome assembly WNGR01 (sample SAMN13153383, study PRJNA577476) | soil metagenome | isolation source: 80 cm soil or saprolite under Garry oak tree replicate 2 | place: USA:California | collected 2016-06-15
CGCATACTGACCACGACCTCGCCGGTGGGTGGACGATGGAGGCAACCTCGATCCAACCCCCGGCGAGGCTGATGTCAACGCCCGCTCACCCAGCGGCCTCACCGCCGGTTACGCGCAAGACTTCTGGATAGGCGCTTAGGCCCGCAGGAAGGGGGAACCCCATTGCAGAGGGAGATATCTCAAGGTGTGATTGACGTCAGGAACGGCATCTGCTAACGCCCGTAGGCGCACATAGCTGAAGACCTCGCGCCGAGCGTCGGTGCGATGGCTGTGATTGACTAGCAACACAACCTCACATCAGCAGGCGAGCAACCAAGGGAACGGGAAGCGGCGCCATGGCTGTAGGCATTCCCCCTGCCAGGGACTGGGCGAATAGATCAGCACTCGTCAAGACGTGCTCGGCCCATGAAGAGCCGGAACGCCGGCCGAGCAACGGCCCCCCGCTCACGCTGAGGCGGCCTGCGCTCGCACCTCGCGGGACGTGGCGGACCGCCCCTCGACGGCTCGCGAACGCGGGCTGAATCCGTGGGTCACGATCTAAGCGAGTCACGCGCTCATGCCCTGCTTGAACGAGCGTGCGGCGTTACCGGACTCAGCGCGGGCGGTGCGCGCCTGCTGCGCATTGGGTCTAATGCCGTCTACCACCTGGCCGGACCGGTCGTCGTACGCATTTCGCGCAAAGATGCCGACCTTGAGCGGGCACGTCGTACGATCGCGGTTGCCAGATGGCTAGAGCGCGTTAATTATCCAGCCGTCCGGGCCATAGAGGTCGATCAGCCCATCGAAATCGATGGGCATGCTATTACGTTCTGGCGGTCAGTATCAGACGACGGAGATCAATACGCGAATATCGCAGAAGTAGCGCAGGTCCTGGCTCCGCTACACGGACTCACCGCTCCTGCCTCGCTGAATCTCCCGCTGCTCGCACCGTTTGAAGACGCTGCACGGCGCATAGCGGTTAACGAGTGGCTAAGCCCTGCGGACCGCGCCTACCTTACCGAGCGGCTAGCCGTGATACAGAACAGATATGCGAACCTTGAGTTCGTGCTGCCACAGGGAGTCATTCATGGTGACGCGAACATCGGAAACGTACTGCGCGACAGGGAAGGAAACCCAGTAGTCATTGATCTCGACGGGTTCGCTTCTGGGCCGAGAGAATGGGATCTAGCCCTTACGGCGGTCTACTATGACAGCTTCGGCTGGCACAACCGCGACGAATACGAGACCTTCGTGCGAGTGTATGGTTTCGATATCATGCAGTGGCCTGGTTACCCAACAATGCGCGCGGTCCGCGAGTTCCTGATGGTCACATGGGTCATCCAGGAAGCAAAAGAGAGTCCGCAGGTCGCGGCTGAGGCAGCCAAGCGGATCGCAGCGCTCCGCACAGGTGCCAGCCGTAAGGACTGGCAGCCCTACTAACTAGCGTAGTGCCATTGGAGTACGTAGTGGCTGCCAGCATCGCAGGGCCAGCACAGTTCGCAGGCGCTCGGCCCGTTTCCGGGTTTCGTGGCGCCGGGAGGCAGGCACACAGTATTGGGGAGCTTCATAGACCTGGGGCGAAGATGTCGAGTTGGTGGTGTCCGCCGACGATGGCGACATGCCGGGACATCGTGCGGGTGTACGGTTGTCCCCGTGGACTGGGGGTGGGAACGTGAGACTCGCTTTCCGCGACATGTGGGCGGGCTCTTCCCGCTCAGGTGCTGAAAGCCACGGCAGCGCGAGAGCTAGCAGCAGTAGCAAAGAGCAGATGATTAAGATCAGTGGCCTGCCGTGGATATGGAGGGTTTGCTCGCGGTTAATCATCGGAGCTTCGTTCATCGTAGCTGGCTCTCTCATGTTTGGCCCAGCAGCAGTCTGGGTTGGTGGATCCTACGCCTTCGCAAATGCAATCTACCTGCACGAGTCAGTAACAGGCCAATTTATGGGCCCGCATCTGCGCGTAGAGGTCAGCTTCACAACTAACAGCGGGTCGCATATAACTACGTTCGTATATCCAAATATGTCGCTGCCCCGGCGACACAAACGGCTTCCAATAATATATGCATTCCCTAACCCAAGGCAAGCCTTCTATGAAGGCCCCGGCGGGGACTACAATCTGCCCACTATTCCAACCAATTACTCGGCCATCGGCGTCGGGCTGATTGTAATAGGATTGTATTTTTTCGCGTCAACGCTACTCTGGTGGCGTCAACTATCCATACTTGTTAAGACGTCCGCCCTTGGCCGAACTGTTTACCTCGACTGGAAACCAGAACGAGGCAAGATATTGCATGTTGTCGCTACGGATGTGCAAGACAGATCTAAATATGCGTGGATAACTGTTCCAGATACTACGCCCTTTGATTGGGTTGCAAGACTCCTGCGGTCGATCCGGCGACGTGGCGCTCCTCCGGCGGCCAATCTAACAGTTGGGTCAAGGCCGGTGGCCGCGACGCTCCTTGGAGAAACGGCCCCACATCGATGGCTTATCCTCAGTACTCCTGGTGGACTTGTACTTCCTTCGTCGCGTGCGGAACCTGTCATCGCCAGTGATCCGCCGCCAATGTTGCCAACAAATAATGGTGCTATCTTGAGTGCCCATCGGCGCCTGCTCGCGGATTACGCCGCAATGCTGGTCAGGGTAGGGCTTCTTCCTATGTTTGTGCGCCCGCCTGGCAAGTCTGGGGCGATGCCGAGATTCCGAGTTCTCAGGACCCTCTTTTGCTGGCGCGCGCTGATCCGCCTGCACGTTGAATCGCACATCCGTCGACAACTGCGATATTTGGACCGGGCCTACCTCTGGGCACAGATGCTAGTTCCCGCCACGAGTGATGATGGGCAGGAACAGCGGCGCTGCATAGGGGAGCTGCGTGCTGAATGTCGTTCTTTCAGCGGCTCGCTGATGGATCTTCGGCGCTGGGCGGTCTCTTTTATCCTTGGCACGGCGGCACTGGTTGCTGCCTCGCCCGCCATAGTGCAACTACACCAGATCCAACTAACCAGCCTGTTGCAAGGCATCGCTCTCTGGGTGTTCCGGATAATCCTCTTGTCTCCAGGTATCTTCGCCTTGACGGCGTATTGTGATGCCTTCCGGTGCAAGAGACAGATGTTTATGTCCTCTCCTCCCGTAGAACATATTTCCAACGGCAATCGAGCCAATGTTTACCGCATGGAAAGCGATCTGTATCGTTTGATTGGCCAGCAGAAGCGTAAGGAGAGGGCTTCGGATCTTCTTGCATATGTTCTAGCACTTGCCGCTGTAGCTACGTACCTAGTTTGGCACCAGCTTGAACCAGCCCCCTACTTTGTCGACCGCGCCGATTGGATATTTATCCTGGGAGTTATGTTGTTCGCCTTGTGGCCCTTTATCAATAGGCTGCTGAATCGCCTCCGCGAAGATCGCTGAACTACGGTCTTGGTCGGGCTGCTATAGGTCCGACGGAATGAAGACAACGGAACCAATCAGCGATGAAGTAGAACATAGAGCCTGCCTGCAGGCTCTATTTAGGCAATGCTCCTACTGGACCGCGCAGCGATACGCCACAAGCGCGAGCTAGCGGCCTGCTCACGGAACTCAGCCGCTTGCCGGTTGTTACCAGCCATGGCAAGTCGCTCACGGAACTCACGGAGGTAATTGACACAGCGAGCCGACCTTATCTGTTCGCCTTCCGTGAGCGCCTTGAGCGCCATGGCGCATGCTTGCTCAAGCTCGCCGGATGCCAAGTGCGCGTCCGCTAGCACCATCGTGACAAAGAAGTCACTACGCGCAAACGCGCCGTCGACGGCAACGAGGCTGCGGCTCGCGTATTGCGCGGCGTCGGTGGCTCGCCCCAGATCACGCAGACAGTGGCCGAACTCGGCAGACAACTCGGATTCGTCAAAGTACCGAATCCAGGCGGGGTCGTCCTTCGGTTTGCGGCGGTCAAATTCCCGCACGGCTTCCGCAAGCGCCCGGTCACATCCTTTTGCGTCCCCCAGCCGGGCCAGGGCGCGCGCCTCCATCGTGTGGAAGTGGGAGGTGAGAGTTGCGGTAGCCAGCCCGCGGGTGCCGGTCGCCGCGGCGCGGGCTAGGTTCGCGGCCTCGCTGAATCGGCCGGTATACGTGGCTTGATGGCTCATCGCGTCAAGCACGCTCGCGCCAAGCAAGCGGTCGTTCCCGGCGTCCGCTAAAGCGAGCGCGTGGGATGAAGTATCGCTGCGCAAGTGAACTGCCGGGCATGCTGTCATAGCTCATCCACGCGGCGAGAAGGGTGGCCTCGGCTGTTGCCGAAAACAGCGCCCGGCCGACAGCGTCCGTATACCTGCCGCGCAGCAGCCGCCCGGCATCGGTTCGCAGGTACTGAATCAGGGCATCTCGCGCATGCCCGCCGCCGAATCGATCATCTAACTGCACGAACATCTGCGCTGTCGCGCGGAACCTGTCGACGTCCGCCATGCCGATGCGGACTTCGCCTGCTCTCGGGCTATCGTGCTTACGGCCGGCACCCACTAACCAGCGCAGCGCCGCGTTGTCCCATGCGTGTGCGGCGAGCGCCGTCCCCGCCACCAGGAAAGCCCGACGGGACGCGCCGGGCTCGGCCTGATCCCGCAACGCCGTCACGTCGTTGAGATCGGATTGCCACAGCAACGCCAGATTCCCGGCGGCCTCCGCTGGCGTATCCGGGTAGACCAGGCCAACGTCAAGGGCCGGCTGGCCAGCCCGTGGCCCGCTGGTGCTGGCGGCTGGGGACTGCTCGGGGGCCAGGCCCAGGGCCTCACGGGCGGTCAACGGCATGCCGATGCCATCGGCAAACGCCTGGAAGATGGAGGCGGCCCGGGGCGTGTGCTTGCCCGTCTTGTACTCGCTCAGCCGACCCTGCGGGATGCCGGTCAGTTCAGCAAGCTTCCCCTGCGTCACGCCATGCGCATTGAGGACCGCAATGACAGTTCCTAGATCACGGCGGCGGCAGGCCGCGAGCACATCAGCGCGTGCGCAGACTCGGCTGACGATTTCGCGCACGTCAGCAGTGACACCAAGAGCCATGGCGCGCTTCCCGTTCCCTTGGTCGCTCGCCAGTCAGGTTTGTGTGCCCGTCATTCAATCACATGATGTGTTAAAACGGTCACGCTCAGCTTGAGTAGATCATGAACCGCGAGGGGTTGCCCTAAGCGTCAGCGCCGGGGGGGTTGGGCAACGTAGGTGCCCCGGCCGTGAACGGTTACGACCTTCCCCCGCTCGCGGAGCTGCGCAATCGCGCGGCGTACCGTGACTCGGGCCACGCCGTATTGCTGGGACAACTCGGCTTCGCTGGGGAGCCTGGTATCGGGTGAGAGCTTCCCCGCATCTATGTCAGCTTCGATGTCTGTGGCTACCTGGACAGACACAGCCACAGCCGAGCCGTGGTTGATACGGGCAGATCGGTCATCCAGTGCCATGCCGATCATGGTAGACACCCTGTGACCTGCAAGGACGCTTGACTACGTCCTATCTATTCCTAAGAAGTCCTAGGACGACTATCCTGGCCTGAGTTCAGCGAAGCCCACGGAAGCCCCCCGGCAGGGTCGGCAGTGCCGGTCAGGTACTCGTTCCCACGGCCCTGCCGGGGCCTATGGAGGGGCAGACCGATGTGTGATAGCACCAGCAGGGGCAACCTGGCCGCGTCGCTTCGTCGTGCGGCCATAGACCTGTCCGAGGCAGAAGCCGGCTTAGCGGACCTCAGCACGGATGGCGATATCGAGCGGGTAGCGAAGATCCTTGACTGCATTGCGGAGGACGCCACCGACGGCGCAACCATCCTGCGGGTGCTGATGGCCCGCCGTGAGCGCACGCGCAGCCCTCTACCTGCGAGCAGCCCCCAGGATGCCGACACCGACTACCAGGTTGGCCAAGATGCTGGGGACAGCACATCGTGACCGAAGATGCGGCAGTGATCGAGAACCTTGAGTTACTCCGCCGCGAGTGGGGCCACGGCTACCTGATCTGGTATGAGGCCGGACTGTACTGTGCACGGCGCCGCGACAACGCGGCTGCCTGTCGCCGCTTAAAGGCGGAGGATCTCCAAGCCGAGATCGCTACGGACTACCTGGCTTATCCTGTGGTCGTCTAGCTCGCAAATGCCACCCGGTCGGACTGGGTGCTGTACAGGCTCAATCTACCATTCAAGCACCTTGGTCGCTCATTCCATGATCGGGCAGTACCAGATCATCCCACGGTATGGTCAGTCCCTTATCAGTTCCTGCCATCTTTTGAACGGCTTTGTACAGCCCTGCCCTTACCACGTCTTCGGTAGCTCTTACGAGGTCCGGCAGAGTGACTTGCGTGGACTTCACGATTACGTCCTTTGGCCTTGGCTGCCCGCCGTGGGCTACAGCGCTTCGCGCGTCATAACCCGTTTTCATGAGCTTAAACACATCACGCCTAGTCCAGCCATCAAGCGTGCCCTCAGACCATACCGCAGCCCGCAGTGCCAATCTGTACCTCAGTTCTCCACGCTCACGTGCATCATCGGCGTCAGAGAGGTACAAGGCTTCGGCCGCTATAAAGACATCTAGGAGACGGTCCTCTACGTCCTTGCGCTGGGTACCGATCGTTAGGCGCCGGACGGCGAGAGCGATCGCTCTATTGCGCGAGAATGACCTACTATTTGCAATATCCCAGAGGGCTCGGAGGCCCTCGCAACTCGACTGGTCAAAATTAATTGACGTTCCAAACCAAGGCCCTGGAGAAATGAGGCTCGACTGGACCCCAGTGTCAGATATTATGTATGTTGGGCTGCTTATATGCGATACACTTCCGGATATGGATACGGGCTCGTGAGTCATCAAGGCTATACATTGTTGCAGTTGCAACATCTCATCGCGTGCCTGACTAGCCAGCACCATCGCCAGACTGCCATCGTCCCCTGGCCGCTCCTGACCCTGGGAGTTCACCACAAGCGGTAGGCGCATCCTCTTCTTGAGCGCGAAGGATTGACCCGCGTCTATGCGGAAGGGGGATCCCCAGCCAAATACTGGCTGGAGCAATCCTACGTCGAGCGCGAGAATTGTCTCGTCCAATGTCAACTTATCTATCGACAAGCCCGGCGCAAGGTTGACCGGCACTTCCCCGAACGTTATTCCGCGCAAAGGACATGTTGTCTGGATTTCAACCTCACGTAGCCTCAATAGGTTAGAGATTGCATTGTATCGGTCATCAAATGATATTGTCTCCCCGCGTACTAGATCCTCAAGGCTCGGCAGAAACGCATCGGCTACGCTCCAAACACCGAAAAGAGATCGCGATCTAGGTGTCCCTACCAAGCACCCAAGCATTGGGGCCAACACGGGGGATGCCTGTACTGCCGTCTCCAATTCCTTGAAACTCGGCAGCGCTGCCAGCTGCTGACGTGTTTCAGGAGCCATAAAGCTCATTGGTTTGACCGCTGGGACATATTGATCGTCCTGACCCCTGGCCCAGGTCAAGGTGCCACCTACCTGGGCCCATGAGGCGACTGTGAGCACGCTGGCCGCCTCGCCAAACCATGTGAGCAGGACAGGTCGCAGCCCGCTCAGAGGGTCATCTTCGCTCATACCTGGGAACCCATTGCTTTCGTGCAGACGTCAGGGCAAGGCCATGGGTGGCTGCGGTTCGCATATTGCCTGCGGGCAGCCACCCAGCGCCGACAGGAGGGTGTACTTTACAAGCGAGGTGGTCACTGGCTCAAACCCAACAGTAGATCAGCCATGCCGTTGAACACGGCTTTCAAGCTGTCCAGAACGGGTTTGGTCGCCAAATGCGCCTGGTAGTCGTCACTGCGATATGTCCCCTTGGGAAGGTTGATGAAGGTCATCACACACAAAGGCTGCCAGGTGAGAACGCCATACAGTGCGGTGTCGACTTCGGAATAAACGCTGCTCAGCGTGGTTACGCTCGCTACCTGGTGCGTATCGTAACAGCGAATCCAAAGAGCACCCAGGGCGCCAGGGACGGTCATCAGCCTCCGTCCATATTCCGCTTTGGTGAGATGCGGTTCGAGAGCCTTCCACCTTCTCGAAAGCAACTCGCCCAAACGGTAAGTGTGATGGAGCATGTTGCTCACCTCATCTTGCAGGCCGCCAGGATCTGTGCATTCGCATTCCCTGCGGAAAGCCGCCTCGAAAGCCCGCCGTATGACTTGCAGCTCTCCGTCGACGGGCCAGGTCGTAACAGGCATGCTCCCTCGCTAGACCGCTTCATTAGCCAGGTGACGGAAAGTGCTGAGAGAGCCGACGAATTGTCTTCTCTGCCGATCCTGGTTGATGTTGGTAAGGAGGAAGAGTAAGCTTCCCCGCTGCTATGGCGTTGATGACTTGCACCAACAGGTTTCGGAAATGCTCTTCGGCTTGAGTAGTGTAATCATGAACGGGCCGGAGCTGCTTTTGACTGAGAGTAACCAAGCTCACATGTCCGACGTCAAGCTGATTTCGCAGAGCCAGAGCAGGGATGTACCACTTCTCAACATAGGCTGAGTCGTAACCAAGCTGTTTTAGGCCGACTCTGGCAGAATCGATTGACTGACCTTCTGGTCCAGGAAAGAGAACTTCCAGAACCTTGGCAAGGTTCAGCAGAACTTCGCTCATGAACTCCCAGGGAGTAAAACCTACGATCGCCAGCCGGCATGACACATGGAAGTAGTGAAGCGCTGCGAACAAGCGTACGTTCTGAGCGGGCAGTATAAGTTCGAGCCGTTCCCATGATTCGAGAAAGTCTTGCTCTTGCAGCTCCTTCGTTGTGATCGATGTATTCGCCGGATAGTTAGTGTAAGCCCAGACAAAATCCACGTCAGTAATGGTTCCGGTTACATTCGCCACTACTGGCGCGTCTCGGTACTTGAGAGCCAGGACAACCGGCAGGCCAAAGTGAATGGATTCGATGAGATTGAGCAGGTCCGTCTGGGTTCGGAACGAGCGTTTAACAGTTACAACGTTTCCTTCTGTCCGCATAGAAGCGTCGCCTGCTTGTGAGCCAATAGAAATTGGATCCATGTACTGGGGCTCTATGCGAATATACTTGCCTGTATTGAGTTCGGGTGCCAACTCAACATGCACGCCTTCTAGCAGGAGACGGTTTGACAGTGGACCAGCACCGAACGCACCGCCCGGAGCCAACGTGAATCTGACTTCACCATCGGCCGGGAAGCGCGGGCGTTTAGCTGGCTCGCCTAGCCACATGAGAAGGCGTTTGCGTACCTGATATGTCAGCAATGAGACCGCCTATGAGCCCGAACTTTCTTGTGCGTAAACGGACAGCCCTCGCAGCAGTGAAGACTGCGACAACGGCAAGGTAGACCCTAGACATTGTGACAGAAGGAGAGTGGGCAGCGATCCCAGTTAGAGTACAGATCCGGCCCTCCTGGGCTCAGGGCCGGGAGGTTGCACGTCTGAAGACTTAAGAACGAGGGTGATACCAACATCACAACGGTGGGACAGATGACCACTCACTCGCCGCAGCCTCGGAGGACGCGCAGCTCGGCGCTTGCCCCCCCCGCTCGCCGCTCTCGTCCATACCCCTCCTCTCGCCGGGGATCACGGGGGCCAAAACGGGGGCCAACGTACTCAGGCCCCGGTCGGCTCAGCGCGACCCACCCGGAGCGTTTACGCAGGTGAGGAGGAGCGGCCCCCGTTCTGGCTTCGCCCAGATCAGGGCATATCCGCTGACATTGCTTCGGGACGAAGAGGCCGCCGGTTCAAATCCGGCCACCCCGACCAAGTAAGAGCAGGTCAACGGCCCGCAGCTCTCGGCTCGGTTATCCGCTGCCTAGTTCGTGTCCGATTTTGGGAGCGAAATGGGAGCGGATCTTGCTGCCGAGAAGCTACGGGCCGCTCTGTGGCGGCACGCGTGCCGTCCCGAGCTTTGAACCCTCCAGGGGATTGGAGGTCTGAGGATGTCGCCGGACGGGGGTTCAGATCGCGCGCGAAAGGTCTTCGTCGTACACGGACGTAACCGCGAAGCTCGCGCCGCGATGTTCACTTTCCTGAGAGCCATTGGCCTGGCACCCATTGAGTGGTCCGAGGCTGTACGGCTGACAGGAGAGGCGTCCCCCTACATAGGGCATGTGCTGGACGCGGCCTTCGGCGCTGCTCAGGCGATCGTGGTGCTCCTGACGCCGGATGATGTGGCCTACCTGCGTAGCGAATACGCCAGCGGGGATGACGACCCTGAGACGACACCGCTTGCTCAGGCTCGGCCCAACGTCCTGTTTGAAGCGGGGCCGCCGATAGTGGCGTCCCACTTGGCGGTTAATGCGTCCCAGTCGATCGGCTCATCGTCTTTGCCCTGGCGGCTGGCCAGGTTCGCCTCATCGGTGATGAACAGCATCTCCCGCGCATTCGGCGCGCGCCCGTACTTGCCCTCCCACTGGCGCGCCAGCACCGCCGCCTTGCGCGTCACCGCGCGCGCCCGCGTCGAATACGCATCCAGCGTCTGTTGCGTAATGCCGTCGATCTCGTGCCCGCGCCCGTCCTCGCGCTTGCGCAACTTGACGCCGCACTCACGCGCAAGCGCCGAGTAGACGCGCGACTCCACGATCGCCGCCATGGCGCCAAGCTGCTGACGCAGCGCCATGGTGTCCACCGCGCGCCAGACGCCATCGGATTCGGTCAGCGCCATCCGGGCGATCACGTTGTGGGAGTGGTCGTGCGGCTCGCCGTCGCGGTTGGTGCCTTGCAGCCAGGTCGTCACCACCGGCAGGGCCCGCGCCCACCGGCCCGGCTCCACCCCGTCGACCCGGGTGCCGTGGTAGCCGGTGCGGGGGCCCGCGCCCACCGGCCCGGCTCCACCCCGTCGACCCGGGTGCCGTGGTAGCCGGTGCGGGTGAACCCGGCGTGCTCTTGCATCCACTCCAGCGCGGCGTGGTTGGCCTCCTGCAAGATCTCCTGGACGCGTTCCTCCCGGGCCCGCCACAGCGCCTCCGCGCCGGCGTCGCCGGCCAGCCGGGCCCGCCGCGCCTGCTCCCGGAACGAGGCGTGCAGCACCGACACGCTCTTGTTATGCGCGATCGTGATGTCGGTGTAGACCGGTGACCTGCGGGTTTCCTGCGCCGCCTCCCGCTCCAGCTCCAGGTACCGCTCCCGGGTCGCGTGCGGCTCAGCCTCCAGCTTCCGCCGCAGAATGTCAGCGAACTTGGCATACCCGCCCGGTGCCCGGCCCGGCAACCGCTCCCCCGACCGCGGGTCGGTCATCGTGTAGACGGCCAGGTACGGCTCTTTGCGCACCACCTGCCCATCCCACAACCCGAGCGCCTCGGCACCCTTGCCGAACCAGCGGCCGTCCGGCTCCCCCTGCTGGGCGGCGTTCAGGTAGTACCCGCCGGCGGTCTTCTCCCCCGCGGTCCGGTTCAGGTAGTACTCCAGGTCGAACCCCGACCGCGGTGTGGCGACCGTCATCCGGGCCTCCCTTCCACGGCGAGTGGGCGGATCAAGATCACAGAGTTGAGTCGCGGTAGGGACCGCCCTTGCGGGCGGCCCCCCGCACAGATCCCAGCGTGCGGGATTACCGCACTGGGCTCTTACCTTGGGTGCGTGGCGGCGAAGCGCGCCTCCGGGAATGGGTGCACGATGCGGGTTGGGGG
>WNGR01007520.1_pt1 | contig 11544 bp, 11 predicted proteins | sample 5407581 | NCBI WGS metagenome assembly WNGR01 (sample SAMN13153383, study PRJNA577476) | soil metagenome | isolation source: 80 cm soil or saprolite under Garry oak tree replicate 2 | place: USA:California | collected 2016-06-15
GCGCGCCGACCGGCTCCTGCTTGACGTAAATCCGCCGGTTCCTCAGGTCGGTCAGCGAGCGGACCGACCGCGGCAGGTCCTGGACGTACCGGATGGCGAAGCCGTGGCGGCTGACCACCGAGACCAGCATGCCCTGGGACAGCGGGCCGCCCGCGTAATCGCCTGCGCGCAGGGCGTCGGCCGCCTCTCGCTCGATGACCTGGAAGTAGTTGCCCCGCTCGCGCATGGCCTCGCGCAGCGCCGCGTTCGCCGCCCGGGCCTCCTCGGGGGTGGCGGCGGGCTTGGACTGCTGGGCGCGCAGTTCGGTCGCCACCGCGACCAGGTGCTCGAGCACATCGGTGGGGACACGGGCGCCGACCTTCAGCTGAGGCAGGCCGAGCCGCCGGTAGGACGGGTCCTGCTGCGCGTCGGCCAGGGCGATCTCGAGCTGCGCCCGGCGGCTCGGCGGCTGCCGGCTCAGCAGCTCGGTCAGGGGCACCGAGAGCGCCGCCGCCAGTTGCTCGATCAGCGACAGCTTCGGCTCCCGGCGGCCGTTCTCGATCAGCGACAGGACCGAGGGCGCACGATCTATCCGCTCTCCGAGCTCGGTGAGCGTCAGGCCGCGCATCCGGCGCATGTGCCGCAGTCGCTGGCCAAAGGTCACAAGGTCTATACCATCGGTATAGACCAAATTTTGAGAATCTTTCATAGTGAAGCTCAGTATATCTTCTCGTCTTGGAAAAAAGTGAAAATCTTTAGGACGTTGGGCCCTAGGTATTTCCCGGCGGCGTGCCCAACCTTGGCTTAGGGCCGGACGAACACGTGCCACCCCTTACCGCTCCGTAGGACCCAGTACTTGAGGAAGGCACCACAGTGGAGACCATCAGCCAGCAAGCAGCGAGGCTGCAACGCGAATGGGACAGCAACCCCCGCTGGAACGACACCCAGCGGACCTACTCGGCTGAGGACGTGGTCCGGCTTCGCGGCACGGTAACCGAAGAGTTCACGCTGGCCCGCCGCGGCGCGGAGCGCCTGCGCAAGCTGCTCGCTGAGGAAGACGCCGTGACCGCGCTCGGCGCGCTGACTGGAAACCAGGCGGTTCAGCAGGTAAAGGCGGGGCTGCAGGCCATCTACTTGTCCGGCTGGCAGGTGGCGGCGGACGCCAACCTGGCCGGGCAGACCTACCCGGACCAGAGTCTCTACCCGGTCAACTCGGTGCCTCAGGTGGTCCGCCGGATCAACAACGCGCTGCAGCGCGCCGACCAGATCGCCTGGTCGGAGTCGGAAGACGGCGACATGAAAGGCTCGCCCTACTGGCTGGCCCCGATCGTGGCTGACGCCGAAGCCGGGTTCGGCGGCGTGCTGAACGCCTTCGAGCTGATGAAGGCCATGATCGCGGCGGGCGCCGCGGGCGTGCACTGGGAAGACCAGCTCGCGTCCGAGAAGAAGTGCGGCCACCTGGGCGGGAAGGTCCTCATCCCGACCGGCCAGCACATCAAGACGCTGAACGCGGCACGGCTGGCCGCCGACGTGTGCGACGTGCCAACGATTGTGATCGCGCGCACCGACGCGCAGGCGGCTACGCTGCTCACCTCCGACATCGACGAGCGCGACCAGCCGTTCGTCGACGGCACGCGCACCGCCGAGGGGTTCTACCGGGTGCGGAACGGGATCGAGCCGTGCATCGCCCGGGGCCTGGCCTACGCGCCGTACTCCGACCTGCTCTGGATGGAGACCTCCAAGCCCGACCTCGACGTGGCCCGCGAGTTCGCCGAGGGGATCAAGAACGTCTACCCGGACCAGATGCTGGCCTTCAACTGCTCGCCCTCGTTCAACTGGCGCGCGCACCTGGACGAGTCGACCATCGCCAAGTTCAGCAAGGAACTCGCCGCGATGGGCTACCGGTTCCAGTTCATCACCCTGGCGGGCTTCCACGCGCTCAACCACTCGATGTTCGACCTGGCCAAGGGCTTCGCGGCGGAGGGCATGCCCGCCTACGTGCGGCTCCAGCAGGCCGAGTTCGCCGCCGAGAAGTCCGGCTACACCGCCACCCGCCATCAGCGTGAAGTCGGCACCGGTTACTTCGACCGCGTGACCTCGGCGATCTCTCCCAACTCGGAGACAGTCGCCCTGTCCGGCTCCACCGAAACCGAGCAGTTCCACGCCTGACCCCGCCCGCACACCCGTCTGAACGGAGTCGGTGGGCCCCCGGGTACGTTCTTAGGTACCCGGGGGCCCACCGACTCCATCCATCGGGGGCGCGGGGGCGCGGGGGCGGGTCAGGTGTATTCGGCGGGGCCCCAGGGGGCTTGCGGGGGGCTGGTGGCGCCCGGGTCGGCCTGCGGATGCGGACTGGTCTGGGTCCAGTCGGAGAGCAGGCCGCTGTCCGCCTGCATGGTCTGGGTGGCCTGCAGATCGGGGAAGCTGGCCGTGCTGCCCGCGTACGGCTCGGGCCCGGTCACCTCGCGCCTGCCCCGCCACCGGGACGGGACGAACAGCGGGATGACCATCGCCAGGCCCGCCAGGGCCAGTACCCCGTCGAAGAGCATGGCCTCGAAGCCCCGGCCGTAGTCTTGCGTCTTCAGCGGGATGTACTGAACCGCGTGCCGCACGCTGAACAGGTAGAAGCCGGTCCAGGCGAGCAGCACGAGGCCGGGCAGCCCGGCCGCCAGCGGGGAGATCCGCGGCGCCGCGATCAGCAGCCCGGCGACCAACCCCACCCCGAGCAGCGCGCCGAACCCCTCGAGGACGGCGTGGTTGTGCAAGAGGGAACCACCGCCGCCCGGCAGCGAGCCGGGCGGGGTAGGCCCGATGAGCAGCTTCAGGTACCCCCAGGACGCCGCGAAGAACACCGCGGCGGCCAAGGCGATCGCGAGCACTACACCTGTTAGATGTCGCATTTCCTCACCCCACAAAAGACCCCTCAGTGATGGTCCACAGACCGAAGCTTACGGCGGGGCACGCTGGACGTCATGGTTGGGAATGAGCAGCGTTCCCAGCCTGTCACTTCTTTGAACGCATCTCCAGGCGGAGCCGGTTCACCGGCTCGAGGAGCGCGTAGGCCCAGTAGGCGTCCCGTGCGACCAGCCGGAACTTCACGCCGCGCGGGCCGGGCGGGAAACGGAACCCGTCCGGACGCCAGCGCCGGAAATCGGCGGACATCCGGCGGAAGAATTCCCGGCGGCGGCGTCGCGGCACGAGCGGCAGCAGCGTGGTGTAGTGCCAGATGGCACGTTCGAAAACGGCCGCGTAAACAGCCGGCGGCGGCGCCGGGGCGCGGGGCCCGGGTCGTTCGGAAAAATAATCGAAGATCCGCTGGTACGACCCGAAGATATTGAAGTTGGCGGCGCTTGTGGCGGCCAGGTACGAGCCGCGGCGCGCCCGGCGGTAGCGGTAGCACACGCGGGCGAGCACCCCGATCCGCTCCGCGGTCAGCAGGGCCAGCGTCGTGACCGGCACGTCCTCGTGCGGGGCGGGCCCGGCGGAGCCGAACGAGACCCCCAGGCCGGCCAGGAAGTCGCGGCGGAACACCTTGCTCCACGCCGTCATGGTCAGGTGGATCAGCGCGGGATGATCGGCGAGCGAGCCGGCTTCCGGTCCGCCCAGGTATCCCGCGCCGCCGCTCGGGCTGGTCGTCCCGTCCGGGTACAGGTTCTCGAAGTCGATGATCAGCAGGTCGGGACGCAGCCGCGTCAGCGCCCCGGCCACCGCCGCCAGGGCGCCTGGCGCCAGCTCGTCGTCTCCGTCGACGAACCAGACGTACTCCCCCGTCGCCTCCTTCGCGCCCAGGTCGCGAGCGGGCCCGGGACCAGCCGCGGCTCTGCTGCCTCCGGGAGGGACGACCCTGCTGGCCTTGCCGCCTGTGGCGGCGGGCCCGAGCCCCCCCGGAGCCTGAGTGGTGATCACCCGCAGCCGGGGGTCGTTCCGGGCGGCCAGGATCGCGCCGCAGCCGTCCGGGGAGGCGTCGTCGACGGCGATGACCTCGACCGCGGCGGCGGGGTCGCCGAGTACCGAGTCCAGGCACCGGTCCAGGTAGTCCTCGACCCCGTGCACCGGGATGACCACGCTGATCAGCGGCATGGCTCCGAACCATATCGTGCCTGCGGCAAGGCGATTCTCGGAGAGCTCGGCATCCCGCTGTAAGCGGACATCCTGTCATGAGGCGGCCAAAAGTACTTCTGTATACGAATCTTTGCCAGAACGTTCCTGGATTAACTCCGGACATGCCGGGCGTGGTGCTGGCCTTGGCGTTCAGGACCCGACAGACTCAGGGAAGCGGAGTGGTCCAGCGCCCTCGGGTCGGCCGCTCGGCTAAAGTACGCCGGGAAAGTGCCAGGAAGCACGGACCCCGGCGGCGGCAGGGCCGGCACGCGGACGGGCCGGAGCGGAAGGGACGACGATGCAGGAACTGCGCTTCGTCGCGGTGAGCGAGGACGGGCAATACGCCGTCCTCGGGGTGCCAGGGCGCAGCGCACGCTTTACGTTGCCGATTGACGAGCGGCTCAGGGCGGTCGCCCTCGGCCAGACCTCCCGGCTCGCGCAGTACGAGATCGAAGTGGAGAGCCCGTTGCGACCCAAGGAGATCCAGGCACGAATCCGGGCCGGGGAAACGGTAGAGGAAATCGCGGACGCGGCCGGCATCGCGGTCGAGCGCGTGCGCTGGTTCGAAGGCCCGGTCCTGGCCGAGCGCGCCTACATGGCAGATCAGGCTCAGCTGGCGTCGGTAAGACGTCAGGGGGACGCTACCCCCGGTCCGCGGCTGGGCGAGATCGTGACCGAACGGCTGAAGGCCTTCGGCGCTGATCCGGACGACGCGCAGTGGGACGCCAAGAAGCGCGGCGACGGAAGCTGGCAGGTGGAGTTGACCTTCATCTCCGGCGGCCGCCTGCACACCGCCGAGTGGATGTTCGATCCACGGCGCAGGCACGTGATGCCGGCCGACGACAACGCCGCCCGGATGTCGCTGCCGGGCGGCGAGCCGCCCCAGCCGGCCGCGCCGGCGCCGGGTGAGGCGACCGTGACGCACCTGGCTCCGCGGCTGAGCACCGCGCCGGGGTACGGCCCCGGCGGGCTGGGCAACAGCGGGCTGGGCAACAGCGGGCTGGGCAACAGCGGGCTGGGCAACGGCGCGATGGCTGGCGCCGGAAACGGCAACGGGGCGATGTCCAGCAGCGGGCTCGGCAACGGCGGACGCGCTCGGCATGAGCGGCCTGGCTCCGGGTGGCCGTCTGCCCCGGAGCCCAAGATCACCGAACCAGAGGCGCCGGAGCCTCGCCCGGCCGAGGCTCCGGCCGCCGCGGCGCCCCCGGCGCCCAGCGCTCCCCCGGCCGGTCCGGCCATCGTGGCGGCGCAGGTCGCGAGGGCCGCGCAGCCGGAGCGGGTGCCGCACCCCGGTGGGGTAGCCCAGCCCGGGCGTATGCCCCAGCCGGGACAGGCTCCGCAGCCGGGACAGGCTCCGCAGGCGGCGCCGACGTCCCAGCCCGCGCGGCACGCGCGGCCGGCCGAGGATGCCGGAGCCGCTCGGGCACGGCAGGAAACGTCGGCGCTATCGGGTGCCGAGGTCCCCGCCGCGGCGACCCCGGCCGCTGCCGCCAGCCTCACGGCGCCGGCCGCCCCGGCGGCAGTTGCCGCCGAGACCGACCCGCCGACCCAGCCGGACGCCGCGGGCGACCGGGCGGCGCGCCAGGGCCGGAAGGCAGCGCGCGGCAGGCGATCCTCGGTGCCGTCCTGGGACGAGATCATGTTCGGCAGTGCGCGCGAGCGGGATTAGCGTCAGGACCGGCGCCGGCCAGCCACAGTTCCACGCCCGAAGGCCGGTCGAGTCCGCCCAGCAGGTGCAGCAGGGTTGACTTGCCGCAGCCGCTGGGGCCCATGACGGCCAGCGTCCGGCCTTGGTCGACGTCCAGGTCCACCCCGTCGACCGCACGCACCAGGCCCTCGTCCCTGCCGTAGTCCTTGCGGACCGCGCGGGCGCGCAGGACGGGTGTGTTACCGGTGTCGCTCATGGCGCACTCCTTGCGCTCGTCCACTTCGCTTCGCAGGCCTCCAGCCAGCGCAGGTCCGCCTGCAGCCGCAGCACGATGCCCTCCAGGAGCAGACCGGCATCGGATCGGTCCGGCTCGGCCATAGCGGCGCGCTGGGCGTCGCGCAGCCGGCGCAGCAGCTCGCGGCGCTGGGCGTTCACGATCGCGATGGGGTCAGCCAGCCTGGCCGCCGCGGCCGCGGCCAGCTTGAGGTGGAATTCCGCCAGGTCGGGCTTGGGCCAGCTGACCTCGGTGAGCCACTCGGTGACCCGCTGCTGGGCCGCCGGGGTCAGCGCGTACACCTTGCGGTCCGGCCGGTCCGGCGACCCGGGCGAATGCTCACAGGTCACCAGGCCGGCCTTCTCCAGCCGGCCCAGGGTGACGTAGATCTGCCCGGCGTTCATGGCGTCGCCGAGGGGGCCGAGGGCCTCGCCCAGCCTGGCCCGCAGCTGGTAGCCGTGCGACGGCTCCTTCGCCAGCATCGCCAGCACGACTTCCTGTTGCACGGCATCTCCTATAACGGTTATCTAATAGATAGCGGTTACCTGTCGTGCTGTCAAGCCGCTGGCAGGGCGCGGATGAGAACCTGCGGGCGCTGACAGATGGCTGTGCGCATTCTGACAACGGCGTGAGTCACGATGGCTTCATGCGATATGACTCGACAGCTCATGCGATCGAGGCCGCCGGGCTGGTCAAGCGGTTCGGCCCGACGACCGCGCTGGACGGCGTGGACCTGGTGGCCAGGCAAAGTCCGAGTACTCGGCGTGCTCGGACCCAACGGGGCCGGCAAGCCCGCTACGGGATTGTGACATTTCACATCGCGTTCGCCCGGTCGAATACCTCACGCGGCGCGAGTCGAAGTGCACCAGCACGGCTTCCAGGCCCACTGCCGGGTAGCCGTCCCGTCTGTTACCGCCGGTAGGCTTACCTGGACGTGAAGGGCTGGCCGGTCCGCCCAGGACTGACGAATGCGAAGGCCGAGTAAGGGTCGTAACCGCCGAACAGTAGCCGGATGATCACGATCGCCATGGCCTCCAGGTGACGGGCCTGACGCAGGTCACCTGCGTCGAGCGGGTCGCAGCCGAGGTCGGCGATCAGCAGGCGGGCAGTTTCTTTGCCTTTGTCGTCGCCAGCGAATGGCACCGCCAGCGGGCGGCCATCGAAGACTGGAGGCGTCATCTGCCATACTTTCGCGTGGCACAAGTTGAACGCCTTGACCACATGGCTGCCCGGCGTGAAGTGCTGCGCCTGCTCGGCCAGGGACTTCCCCTCCCAGGTGACCAGTGAGAAGTCGCTGACGTCCACGGCGTTGCCGCAGTCGATCACGGTCTTGCCCCCCAGTGCGCCGCCGACCGCCCCGGCCTGCTCCAGCGTGTCTGCCAGGCCCTCGTGCCGCACGGCGAGCAGCACGGCGTCGCCGAACTCGGCTGCTTCGGCCAGCGTCCCCGCCCCGGCGCCGATCCGCTTGGCCAGCACCGCGGCCTTGTCCGGCGACCGGCCCCCGACCAGCACCTCGTGCCCGGCTCGCGACCACTGCCCGGCCAATGCTTCGGTCATCATCCCCGCGCCCAGCGTTCCGATCCTCATCGTGTTCCTCCTACCGTCATCGAACCGATATGGGGAACGCTAGGAGGGCGTAGGGCACCAATCGGTGCCCGTCAGCCGCCCGCAGTCGCGGTGGCCCGGTCCTGAGCATCCAGCAGCGCGTCAGTGTGTTCCTCCGCCCACCGCGACAGGCTGCGGACCGGCTCAAGCAACGACCGCCCCAGCTCGGTAATGCGGTATTCGCTGCCCGGCGGTGCCGTGCGCAGCACCCGCCGCTCCACCAGCCCGTTGGCCTCCAGCTTGCGCAGCGTCTGAGTCAGCATCTTCTTGCTGATGCCGCCTATCCGCTCCTGTAGCTCGGTGTAGCGGGCAGGCCCTCTGCCCAGCGCAACAACAGCGATCACCGACCAGGTGTCGGCAACCAGGTCCAGCGTCGTCCGCGCCGGACAGTCAGCGATGAAAACGTCGTAGGCAACCACACCTTGATGCTATGACGCCACGTCGGCCGCCAGGGGCTCAAGCTGTATGCCTACGGCGCGGGGAAGCCCGTTACTGAATTGAGACATTCATAGGCGGGCTTGCGGCACGGCGCTACCTGGCTCGTGCCGATTCGGCGCGTGTTTGGCGGGGCTCACTCGAAGGCGATCACCGAGTCTAGCCCGGTGATCTTGAAGAGCTGCCGTACCCGGCGCTGCGGTGAGCGGATGACGACCAGGCAGCCCGGCGGCAGGGCCCTTGCGGATGCGGACGAATCCGCCCAGGCCCGAGGAGTCGATGAAGCTCACCCCGGCTAGGTCGATGACCAGGCGCTGCGGGTTCTTCCGGGCCAGGCGCCCGAGGTGCTCGGACAAAATGCCGACTGTATTGATGTCGATCTCGCCGCGGACAGTCGCGATAGCCACGGTGGCGTCCCAGCGTTCGCCGATGGTCAGGGCAGGAGCCTGCTCCATGTCAACGTCCCTCCCGCAGCCTGGCGCCGCATCATGACAACCGACAGACAGGAACGAGGTAAGCACAAATGATCACAGGGTGCTAATTCGTGCTACTGGATGTTATATCGCTCGTCCGGTTGGCCGGTATAGTCAACTGCCCTACAGAATCGGCCAGCTCGCACGCTCAACTTGCACCCACGGCCTACGGCAGATGATGCAGGAATCCGGTGAACATGCCGGCTGAGGCGCGACAACTCGCGACAGCTGGGCACTAGCTGCACGAAACCGGCGTCCCAGCCGTGGCGACCTGCTGCACTGCGGCCGAGGTAGAGGGCCACTCATGACTCACAGAGGCCAGGTATCGGTCACAAGCACACTCGTGAGCAGCGGCCCTGGTTTCCTACCGGCGGCGAGCAGTCGAGGCGCCCCGTACTGCGTCGGCTTGAAGCGCCTCTGCCGCTGAGAAACGAGAACCAGCAACTCCGCAACATCTTGCCAGGGCACTCGCAGACCGTCGGATCGCAGAGGTTCTCGGCGTCGCACTGTCGGCATTTCGCTGCAAATCAGGTGATTTCAGGCGGGGGCCGATGAGCGTGGTGGCAATCCCTATGCGGATATCTTGATGACCGTGAACCCCCTCTTCGCCCGGCTGGGCATCCCGGCCGACGCCGCCACTCTCGCAGGCATCAAGCGCCTGGTCAGTGAACGCGCCAGCGAGACCCGTCATCTTGACTTCAAACGGCAGCTCAATAACCGTTGATGACCTTTGCTGATGATCTGGTCGCGCTGGCCAATGTCGGCGGGGGCGTCCTGATCATCGGAGTCGGTACCGACAACGCCGACCGCGCCGCCTCCCTGCATGAGCATCCGCTCATGGTCATCGAGCAGCAGGCAGTACAAGCGGCCAGGGAAGGAATAGACGAGCCCGTGCGTATCGAGCCCGTGACGGTACCGGGCGGCACCGACCCGGCCAGAGGCTTCCTAGTGGTCGCCGTTCCGGCTAGCGACAGGACTCCGCACATCACCGTGAAGCGCGGCCGGGTTCTGCACCGGGTCGGCACGCACAACAAGCCGATGACACGACGCGAGCTTGGTGCAGCCTTCGCGGGCGGGGGCGACTTGTTTGCCGTCGAGTTCGGGCTGATGCGGGGCTACGGCACCACGGCGGTGAAGTGCGAATTGGTCCCGCCATTTGGCTATACCGAATGGGGGGTGGCGGTTATGAATGTGGGATTGCTGCCGGCCCTTGACATCACGATTTCATCCGCTAAGTACGGGATCAGGTGGGCTGAAGATGGAGGTGCGCGGCCGGGTCCGGGACTGAGCGGGCAGAGCCGCGTGCGCGAACCCTCATACCTTCCAATCAGCAGGCTGCCGCCAGGGTCGGACGTCGTTCTCATATGCCTGCGTGACGAATACGCCGATCCCATCCAGGATGTGCTGCTTGTGACGTGGAAGACGCCCGACGGCCAGGTCCACCGCAACGAGCAGTCCTGGTCCTGGACGCCGAGATGGGCGCCTCCTGCACGTGCCGTGCAGTAGATTTACCAGCTCCCGGAGTCAGCCCTTCGGTCTTCCCGGGCGGGACTAGCATCGCGGTCTCGGCTTTGCGGGCCTCGCGAGCTGCCACCCTGGATCTGGCGTGGGGTTGCCCGCGTCGGCTCAGTTAGATCGTATCCGGCGGTCTGCCGGACTGCGGGTCGGCCCGTTGGCAGCACGCCCGGGCGGCGAAATCCGGACGGTTCAGAGGCCCGGCCGGGTCGTGCAGGCCGGCGTCTGCCATCACCTTGCTCACCGTGTCGTCGACCGACATCTCTGCGGAGATGATCTGCTCGACACCGTCGGGCAGGAGGTCGAGGGGACGGTACCAGTCGCTCATCTCGGCGAACCCGTACTCGGCGGCCTGCGGCTTGGTTGCGTGACGCCGCATGGTCTCCTCGAACGGCACGTCGAAGTAATAGCAGAAGGACACGCCCCGGTGCGCCTCACGCAATCCCGTGATCATGTCCGCATAGTGACCGGAATAGAGAATTCCCTCCACGATGGCGTGGAAGCCGTGATCCAGGGCGTAGCGGGCTACCGTGTCGATGAGCCCGATGTTCGCGCCGCCGGGCGTGTCGCGCTCGCGGAGCACGGTGCGCCGCAGGTTGTCCTGGCTGACCTTTCCGAACGGCCCTCAGCTGTACGCGACGTAAGCGGAGCGTGTCGGTTGTTGACGCTACGGACATTATTACATTCCATCGTCTCTATGTGTGTTACGTGCGGGACGGGGATGAACAATGGGACGTACTCCAGTGGTCGGGATGCTCCGCGTGCAGGAGATCCTCCTCAGCGGCGCCCGGCGATCCTGGACGATCGTCTGGCCCGACGGCGGAGTGCACGAGGAAGCAGACCGGTACCTGCGCCGTTACGAGCGCGAGCCTGGTACGCAGCGGACATACGCGTTCCTGCTGGTTGATCATCTGCGCTGGCTGGAGCGGGAAGCCCTGACGCTGGATTCGGTAACGCTGCGGGATCTTGAGCGGTACATGGGGATCGTCGGCGCGGAGGTGCGGATGCCGCTCGGGGAACCGTGGCGCGCAGGGCGGCGCCCGTACGGCAAGACGACCCTGACCACGGCGGCGTCCGTGCTGAAGATCTTCTACCTGGAGCTGGCGAGGCTCGGCCGCAACCCAGAGCTGGGACGCCAGCTGGGCCAGATCCGGCTCCCAGCCAGGGCGGACCGGGACCGCGCATTGCTCGGTCATCTGAAGCAGGCGATGCCCGCCAACCTGCTCGCGCCGCGCCAGAACGTGCGCCGGCATCCGAGGATGCTCCCTGATGATGCACGCCAACGGCTGCTTGAGGTGGTGACGACTGCCCGCGACCGCCTGGTGGTCACCTGGCTGTATGACGGCGGGTTCCGGATCGGCGAGCTATGCGGGTTGCACCTTGCCGACTTGCATCTGCGGGAGAACGCCGACTGTGCCCAGGCACGTGCAGCTCACGCGCACATCTGCCACCGCGAGGACAACCCGAACCGGGCGCGGGTCAAGTCGAAGCATCCCTGGGAGCTGGTGAACGGA